>Ga0302320_10015172_pt1 | contig 15855 bp, 14 predicted proteins | sample Bog_T0_3_FD_202130 | JGI IMG/M metagenome (GOLD analysis project Ga0302320, IMG submission 202130) | Peat permafrost microbial communities from Stordalen Mire near Abisko, Sweden - Bog_T0_3 | ecosystem: Environmental > Terrestrial > Soil > Wetlands > Peat | place: Sweden: Abisko, Stordalen Mire... | reverse complement strand
TCACGTAAATTTCCACGTCCTCATCATGAGCGGCATAAAATTGCAAATTCCGGTAGATTCCGTTCGGCACGGTAATTTCGCGGCGGAGCCAGATATCACTGGTATGCCATTCGGTATGCCGGACGGCGCCGGGTGTTCCGACGGTGGCAAAACTGGACAGTCCTTCCTGCCAGGCGCTGGCATTAAAGTCCGGCGCCGTCCAGTTGGCGTCCGGTTTCACGGTGGTGTAACGCCATCTGGCGGGAGCGGTTTGGGCGGTAGGGATGACCATGGTCACCTTGGGCGGCTCCGGCAATGGAGCCCAATCACCCGCTTTGGTTTTGTCGGCCTTCGCCCATTTTTTCCAAATGGCGCGGTCGGTGAGCATTTTGATGAAAACTCCGCCGATGACTGGCCGGGCATGCATGCCATCGCTATGGATGTCGTCGGTCACATAAGAGTCAGCAAAAGGCGAGCGGGCGGTGGTGGTGTTGAGGTAATCATACATTGGTGAAATAATCGCTTCAAAATCAGCCTGGCTGTCCGCCAGCGACGCGCTCCAAACTGACCAGTCGGACTTGGTCAAATGCGTGCGTGAATCCAGCGGCACACCGTAGCGTTGAATCACATTTTTGTAATGGGCCACTTCCATCTGCGCCACGGAAGGCGGGAAAACATCCAGCCCGAGAATGCGGTCCCAAACCAGATTATATTTCTGGCTCCAGGTGTTTGGCTTGTCGAAGGCGAGGCGAAAATGATCGCCATCGGCGGCGACTTTGACCCAATGGGCGGCGTCCGTTTTTGCCAAGGCTGAATACTTCTCCGCATTTTGACTGTCGCCCCGGAGCTTGCACAGATCGCCAAAAGCCGCCAGGCCGAGGATAGCCTTTACCGAGAGATTGGCGTTGTGGGCCAAATGGCCCATGAAATCGTCGGTGCAGAGCTGTTCCTCGGGATCGAGGCCATATTGTTCCAGGTATTTCGCCCACTCCGTCAATTTTGGCCACCACGGATTCAGCCATTTCGAATCACCCTGAATTTGCGAAATGGCGTCACAAAGAATCAACATGTTGCCGCTTTCCTCAACGGGCATGCCTTCACCGCCGTCGTCCGTTCCGCGCGCAATGGGATAGGTGCCCAGATCATGGGGGGCGTTGGGAAATTTCCAGTGCCACGAGTTGGCGTAGCTCAGGATGGGAACCAAGGTGGCCTTGGCCAGGGTGGGGCTTAACAAGATCCACTGCGGATCCATGGGGAAAAATACGTCCACCGTGCCAATGTCACCGTTGCTGGTATTTTCCTTGGTGAAAAACAGCGGCTGCTTGTTCGCATCGGCCGCAAGCCCGCAGGCGGCGGCACATTGACGGTACGCCAAGGCAATGATCCGGGCGTATTTTTCACCACCCACCTTGGTTGCGTCGGCGGTCAGTTCGTCATCAAACTTGGCGCAACGCCGCTCCAGTTTGGGGTAATCCCGGGAGGCTCCCTGCAACATTTCCAAGGTCGTTGCCCCATTGCGTTTCCAGTAAGGCAGCAGATTTTTGCTAAAATATTTGATGGCGGCGATTTCGTCGTAGGCAACGATCACCTGCCTGGTCACGGGCGCAGCAGCCACATCGCCGAGATTGAAAACAAAGGCCAGCACCGGCTGGTTTTCTTTCACGGCCCGGGGCATTTGGGTGTCATCCTGCGCCGGCAAGCCACCAGTGCTGATGAAATCATCGAGCAATGTCTGGTTGGCGCCAATGGTGGCGCTGGACTGGTCGGAGGCGGCGGCGGCATAGGCATAACCCCAGTTGATGCGATGATCGTCGCCCGATGAGCCCAGCACGGGTTGAGCTGCCGTGCCCACGCGCAGAGCGGTCAGGTTGCCGGCATTTTCACGGGCCCAATCCACTTTTTCGCTGGTTCGATTAACTGCGAGTTCGGAACTGGTGCTGTCGTAAAGGGACACGGAGTGTTTGCTTCCATCCACGGAGCGCACGTCCCACGTGAGAAAGCTCAACGGCAGCGAAAAAGCATCCAAATCCTGCGGCAAGGCGGGCGTCATAAAGGTGAGGGTGACGTGAACACCGGCGCCTTCGAATTCGTAAATGCTTCGGGTGGGTGTGACGGTCAAATTCACCTGCGGCAACGCTGGTACAGTGGCGGGATCGTTGCCCATCAGACGGAACGCCTTGCCATCCACACGAATCAGGCTTATGAGCGACTGTTCCTGTTTGGTCCAATGCTGGGTATTCCGGTCGGTCAAATGGTCGGCACAGGACCAGATGCTTAAGTAGGGGTCAAAAGTTACCAGCGGCACGGCCGGCGGCCGGAAGGATTGTCCGACACTGGCGAACGCCGTCAGGCTGGCCAGCGCCAGGATTAAAGATACACGTTTCATTATTGTCTTAATTCCGCCGCGTAGGTGTTCACCCGTAAACGAAGTGCAAACATGTTGGCCTTCGGTTGAAGACCATGCCACGCTCTCTGCGCTGCTGGATTTCCAAGCCAGAATACGGCGTAGAACCCTTATACTCAAGTGGCATAAAATGGCCACAATGGCCCCGGCGCCGACTTAAGCGGTTTTCTCTTTAATTCACCGCGGGACACCGTGGTCAGCACCGGCCGGGAATTAAGTTTGGAGCCCGCCACTCATGCGCGGCAAGTCGAGGCAACTCAATCTGTGGTCGGGTTACACCCCATAGATTTCACATGGTGTTCAAGAGAAGCTTCGAGGTCATGAAAAGCAAATTCCTGCTCCGTTGTTCGTTTCTTTGGTCACCCCGCTCTGGCGGTGGACAAAAGACCAACGTGCCCGACAAAAGGAAATAACCGGAAATCATGTTAATCATTGAAAGTCGCGAAATCCGGCTGGCGTCCCGCCCGAAAGGGATTCCCACGCTGGCAAACTTTACGCGGGCACAGATCGAGCTAAAATCGCTGCCCGACCAGCAGGTGCTGGTTCGCAATCTTTTCATGTCGGTGGATCCGTATATGCGCGGTCGCATGAATGACCGGAGTTCGTATGTAGCCCCGTTCGAGATCGGCAAAGCGCTCGAGGGTGGGGCCATTGGCGAAGTCATGGAGTCGCGCTGCAATGAATTTAAAAAGGGCGATGCCGTCGTTTCCAATTTCGGCTGGCGGGAATATTTTATTGCCTCACCGAAAGACCTGCACCTAGTCAGCCGCGTGGTACAACCGCTTTCGGCTTACCTCGGTGTGCTCGGCATGACGGGCATGACGGCATGGGCCGGATTAAATCTTGTGGAAGTTAAGGCGGGCGATGTCATTTATATTTCCGGCGCCGCCGGCGCGGTCGGCAACGTGGCCGGGCAACTGGCAAAATTGCGCGGCTGCAAAGTCATCGGGTCCACCGGTTCCATGGAGAAGGTCAAATTTCTCCGCGAGGAATGCGGTTTTGACATCGCATTTGATTACAATACGGGCCCGGTGCTGGAGCAATTGAAGGTTGAGGCCCCGGACGGGATTGATGTCTATTTTGACAATGTCGGTGGTGAATCGCTGGAAGCGGCACTCTCGGCCTTGCGCGTCCACGGCCGGATTATTGCCTGCGGTGGTATTTCGGGCTACAACGAAGAAAAGCCGCTGCCCGGCCCGTCCAACTTGTTTAACATCACGATCAAACGGCTGACGATGCGCGGAATGATCGTCAGTGACTGGCTGGACCGTCGCGGGGAATTTGAGAAGGAAGTGGGCGGCTATCTGCAAGCGGGCCAACTGAAGAACAAAGAGACTATCGTCGAAGGACTCGACCAAGCCGAGGGTGCATTTATCGGCCTCTTTGCGGGAAAAAACATTGGTAAAATGGTGGTGAAGCTGGCCTAGAAGGCCGCGCGGGGTGAAAATATATTATGAAAACAAACGCCGGGCTGTGGATTGATCATCGAGAGGCCGTTGTCGTAAAGTTGATGGACAAAGGGGTGGAAATCAAGCGCATCCAGTCAACTGTGGAAAAACAACTCAGGCGTGAGGGAGAGCCCGACCACGGTCCTTTTGAATCTCAACTGGTACCGGCCGATGATTCGCGCCAGAGGGAATACACCGGGCAACTTTCGCGGTACTACGACGCGATCATTTCGTATCTTCATGATTGCGGAGCGATCCTCATTTTTGGCCCGGGCGAGAGCAAGGGTGAACTCAAGAAGCGATTCGAGAAACATCCGGTCAGCGAGCGGTTGATCACGGTGGAGACGACCGACAAAATGACCGAAGCGCATATCGTGGCAAAGGTCCAGCAGCACTTTCAGTCCGAGCCGCCAAAAAAATAACGTAATTCTGGAGCCCAGCCTTGGCGGAGGAGTGTTCTCCAAAGTTTCAAAATCACGAAGCCGGTGATTTCGATGTACACCAGTCGAATTGACCCCGCCGGTTTTTTGCCCAGGCGGCTTCATTATGGCCCGGGTCCACCGGCTGGTCCTTTCCGTAGCTGATCGTCCGAATTCGCCCGGCATCAACGCCCAGCCTGGCCAGCGCCTCGCGCAAAGCCAGCGCGCGGCGTTCGCCGAGGGAGCGGTTGTATTCCCCGGTGCCGCGCTCGTCGCAGTGGCCCTCGATGAGCAATCTGGCAGTGGAATCGGCGTTGAGCGCCCCGGCCACCGTGGCCACATTCGCCTGTTGGCTCTCCTCAACCACGGCGCTGTCAAATTTGAAATGCACGGTGTCGGCAGCGAGTTTCTCGCGATCAACATTTGCGCTGGCGATATCTCCCCAGTTGGTGGAAGTGCCGATACGACCGCCAACGTATGGCGGAGATGTGGGAGTGGCCGTGGAGGTGCTTTCCGGCTGACTGAATGGCCTGGTATCCAGATTTGGCGGCGGAGTTGGATTGCTCGTCGTGGCCGGATGAGGCAAAACGGTAGGTTTGCCGGCATATTTATGCTGGCAACCGGTGGTTGCAAGCATGACCGCGAGTGCGAGGACGACCGACAAAACAATTTGGTTCCGTTTCATGATTTTTGATTTTTACTTATTAGCGCAGACGCAGGTTAGGCCGTAGCAAAGATTTTGCCATGGGGTGTTCACCCCATTGTTTGTGAAGGCAAACGACGACAGTCTCTTGATGGCAAAAACTATGAATACTCCTGATCTGTTTACTCCTGTTCGACTGGGCGCAATCGAAGCGCCGAACCGCATCATGATGGCGCCCCTCACGCGAATGCGCGCGGGTCCCGGCCGGGTGCCAACGTCCTTGATGGTGGAATACTATGCCCAGCGGTCGGCGGCGGGACTGGTTGACAGCGAGGCCACGGCGATTTCCCAGCAGGGCACGGGCTGTCCCAACACGCCGGGCATTTATACGAACGAACAGATCGCCGGCTGGCAGAAGGTCACGCAGGCAGTTCATGAGGCGGGCGGGCGGATTTTTCTCCAGCTCTGGCACATGGGCAGGATTTCGCATCCGAGCTTTCAGCCGGAGGGCGGCCTGCCGGTGGCCCCCAGCGCCATCGCCCCGCGCACCGGCCAGGTACTCACGGAAAAAGGAATGCAGGCTTATGTGACGCCGCGGGCGTTGAAGCAAGAGGAGCTGCCGGGCATCGTGATGCAGTATGCCATCGCGGCTGACCATGCGAAGACGGCCGGGTTCGATGGCGTGGAGATTCACAATGCCAATGGCTACCTGCTGGACCAGTTCTTGCGCGATGGCACCAACCAGCGCACGGATGAATACGGCGGGCCCGCGCGGAATCGCGCCCGGCTGACGCTGGAAGTGACCGACGCCGTGGTGCAGGTCTGGGGCGCGGATCGAGTGGGAATCCGTTTCTCACCCGGTGGCATCTTCAACGACATGCACGATTCCAATCCGCTGGAGACGTTCAGCCATGTGCTACATGAGTTAAATCGCTTCAAGCTCGCCTACGCACATTTGATCGTGTCCACCGAAGACGATTTGCGGCATGGCGCGGTGCCCGTGCCGCTGGCCGCACTGCGCAAAGAGTTTCACGGACCATTGATTATTGCCAACGGTTTCACTTGCGCGACGGCCAATCAGGCCCTGGCGGAAGATATGGCCGATGCGGTGGCATTTGGGCGCTTGTTTATCGCGAATCCCGACCTGCCCGGGCGCTTTCGTTTGAACGGAACGTTGAACCCGCTGAATGAAGCAACGTTGTATGGCGGAGATGCGAAGGGATATACGGACTATCCTGCGATGGGACCGCAACTGGTCGAAAGATGATGGGCTCACACCCGGGGAGATGATTTTCAAGACAGATTGATCACCTATGAACGTCCCAATGCTGACCGATACCGCGAAGGCCCTGGTCGCCGACCATAAAGGGTTGCTGGCGATGGATGAAAGCGATCCCACCTGCAACAAACGCTTCGCCAAGCTCAACATTCCTCAGACCCTGGAGGCGCGGCGCGCCTATCGGGAATTGATTATCACCACGCCAAGTCTCGCTGAATGCATCAGTGGCGTGATTCTTTATGACGAGACCATCCGCCAACAGAAGAAGGACGGCACGCCATTTCTTAAAATCCTGGCGGACGCGGGGATTATCCCCGGCATCAAAGTGGATACGGGAGCCAAGGATTTGGCGGCTCATCCGGGCGAGAAAATCACGGAAGGCCTGGACGGCTTGCGGGACCGGCTGGCGGAATATTTTCAAATGGGCGCTCGTTTCGCCAAGTGGCGGGCGGTGATTACCATCGGCGATGGCATTCCAAGCCGAAGCTGCATCGAAGCCAACGCACACGCGCTGGCGCGCTATGCCGCGTTGTGCCAGGAAGCGGGCATCGTTCCGGTCGTCGAACCGGAAGCGCTCATGGACGGCGACCATTCCCTGGAGGTCTGCCGCAAAGTGACGGAAGAAGTCCTGCGCAATGTCTTTATCCAGCTCAACTGCCAGCGCGTGCTGCTGGAAGGCATGATTCTGAAGCCCAACATGGTGCTGCCGGGAATGACCTGTCCTCCGCACCAGGAAGTCAAAGAAGTGGGCGCGGGTGAACAGCAGTATCAGGTAAGATTGGCCGACCGTCAGCCGGACGAAGAACAGGACATTGACGAGGTGGCCAACATTACGGTTAAGAGTTTGTGGCGAACCGTTCCGGCAGCAGTCCCGGGAATTGCATTTCTTTCCGGTGGACAATCTCCGGAACTGGCCACGGCCCGTCTGAATTTGATGAATCTGCGTTTCAAGTCGCAACTGCCGTGGGCGCTGTCATTTTCGTTTGCCCGCGCCATTCAGCAGCCGGCTCTGGAAATTTGGCACGGCCAGGAGGCGAACATAAAAGCGGCGCAGCAAGCGCTGCTGCATCGCGCCCGATGCAACCGCGCCGCGCGCCGGGGCGAATATTCAGCCGCAATGGAAAAAGCATGAGCGTGACCTCTTCATCCAATCTCGGCGCGGTTGCCTCGGTGCGCGGCAGCGTTGTGGATGTGCGGTTCGACGGGCGATTGCCGCCGATCTACTCGGTGCTGCACGCGGGAGCGCATAACGAGATCGTCGTCGAAGTGCTGGCGCAGCGGGATGCGCGGCATGTGCGCGGGATTGCGCTGACGCCCACGCAAGGTCTGGCGCGCGGCATGGTGGTCACGGACACCGGCGGGCCGTTGAAGGCTCCGGTGGGAAAGGCCATTCTCTCGCGGATGTTCGACGTGTTCGGCACGGCCATTGACCGACACCCCCAGCCGGCCGATGTCCAATGGCGTTCAGTGCATCGCGATCCGCCGCCGCTGGCGCGACGCTCCACGAAGTCGGAAATTTTTGAGACGGGCATCAAGGTCATTGACGTGCTCGTGCCGTTGGAACGCGGTGGCAAGGCGGGACTTTTCGGCGGGGCGGGCGTGGGCAAAACGGTTCTGCTCACGGAAATGATCCACAACATGATCGGCCATCAACAGGGGGTCAGCATTTTTTGCGGCATCGGCGAACGTTGCCGCGAGGGGGAGGAGCTTTACCGCGAGATGAAAGCCGCCGGCGTCTTGCCGAACATGGTGATGATCTTCGGCCAGATGAACGAGCCGCCAGGCAGCCGCTTTCGCGTGGGGCACACGGCGCTGACGATGGCCGAGTATTTCCGCGACGACGAACATCGCGACGTGCTGCTGCTCATTGACAATATTTTCCGTTTCATCCAGGCCGGCATGGAAGTGTCCGGCTTGATGGGGCAGATGCCGTCGCGCCTCGGCTATCAGCCGACAATGGGCACGGAACTGTCGGGATTGGAAGAGCGCATCGCCAACACCGACACCGGGGCGATCACCTCGATTCAGGCGGTGTATGTGCCGGCGGATGATTTTACCGATCCGGCGGCGGTGCATACGTTTTCGCATCTCTCGGCGTCCATCGTGCTCTCGCGCAAGCGGGCGAGCGAAGGGCTGTTTCCGGCGATTGACCCGCTGCAATCCAGTTCCAAGATGGCCACGCCGGGCATTGTCGGCGAACGGCATTACGCCCTGGCGCAGGAAATCCGCCGCACGCTCGCGCAATACGGCGAACTCAAGGACATCATCGCCATGCTGGGCCTGGAGCAGCTTTCACCGGAGGATCGCAAGGTGGTCGTGCGCGCCCGCCTGCTGGAGCGTTTCCTCACGCAGCCTTTTTTCACAACCGAACAATTCACCGGCCTGACCGGAAAACTCGTCAGCCTCAAGGACGCGCTGGACGGCTGCGAACGAATTTTACACGACGAATTCAAAGACTACCCGGAGAGCGGCCTCTACATGATCGGGCCAATCAGCGAGGCAAAGGGTAAACCAAAAGCCGCCCCGGCCGCAGCTCCAGCCAAACCGGAGGTGAAGCCCGCAATGAAGGTCGAACCGCCGCCTTCCGCCGTTGTCTCCGGAGTTTCTGCAAAATCCTAGGTCGTTCCCGAGAATTCCGGCGCTTGGGCCACAGAATCACAAGAGGCTGTTTGTCATTTATGGTTCTGTGTCCGGCGGCGTTCGGAGCCCATTCCAGCACCATCGGCCTGGCATATTGTAGAACCCATCCCGAAGAAATGAAATTCCAAGCGCAGTGAGAGCGGCATATTTTCTCATGCGTAGCCCTCTTCGGCGGCGGCTTGTTGTGCCCGGAGAATATCGTGTAGAGTCAAAATTCCCACCAGCGGGCCATCAGGTTGTTCCTGAAGCAAAAGAAATCCGGTTTTGGATTCAATCAATTGCGTTTCCACGTCGCGCAGTGACAATTCCGGGCGGCAAATGGTGGCCTCGACCAAAGCTGGCGGACGTTTTTCCCGGATCGCCCGGGTGGCTTCCTCCCGGGTGAGCACACCGCGAATTTGAACGCCGACGACCACCGGGAACTGGGTGTAAGGGTGATTTTGCAGCAGGTTTTGAATTTGTTTCAACTCCAGGGAAGGAACAATTACGGGCTTGGGATTGGCCAGATGTAAGACGGGTTGCTTCTGCCATTCCCGCAGGTCGCGCGGCGGGGCGAAGCGTTCCACCACATGACCGTCCTGTTCGAGCAGCGCGTCGTAAAAATTATGCCGCGCCATGCGCCGGCTGATGGCCTGGCTGATTAACGCCGCCAGCATCAACGGAGGCACCAGTGAAAACTGATGCGTCATTTCAAACACGATTAATATGCTCGTCACCGGCGCGCGCACCACCGCGCCAAGCGTTGCGCTCATGCTCACAATGGTAAGCATGGCCACACCCTCCGGCGATAAGGTGAAAATTGGTTGCGCAATGCCCGCGATGCCCAGACCGGTCATTGCTCCGAAAAACAACGTGGGTGAAAAAATACCACCGCATCCGCCCATTCCATAGCAGGCTACTGTGGCTGCGAATTTTGCCGCCAAGAGCAACGCCGCCGTCTGCCAAATGAGTTTGCCTGTCAGCGCCTCCGACAGGTCGTCATAGCCGAGGCCGAACACGCCCAGCTTGCCGGTTTGGAAAAACACCAAAACACCGAGCGCCCAGCAAATCAAACCGCCGGCGGCGGGACGCAACCATGCCGGCAACGCTGTCCATCTCTTTTGGCGGGCGCGCAAGCCAAGGGCCGACCTTTGAAACGCCACGCCGACGAGGGTTCCCGCCGCCGCCACCACCGGCACCAGCAAATACGAATACCAGGAAGGTTCGCCAATGGCCGCAAGTGAAAAGGACGGTTGCGGCCCAATGATGCCGTGGGCGACGAGGGCACCCAGCATGGCTCCGATTATGACACTTCCGAGCAAACGGCTGTTCAGGTCGCCAATCAATTCCTCCAGCACGAAGGTCACGCCGGCCAGCGGCGTGTTGAAGGCGGCGGCCAGACCGGCGGCGGCACCGGTGGCGGCGGCCAGCCGGCGTTTTTGTTTGGGTTCACCCAACACCCCGGCCAGCAACGAACTGGCCGCGCCCGCCAGTTGCACACTGGGGCCTTCACGCCCCAGACTGCTGCCGCCCCCGATTTGCAGCGTGGCCGCGATAAATTTCACCCACAAAACGCGGAACGGGACAAAGCCGAAATTCTTCCAGAACGCCGCCTTCAATTGCGGAATGCCGCTGCCGGCGGCGTCCGCGCAAAAGGAGTTGAGCAACCAGCCGGAAATCAGAGAAGTCCCAAGAATCAACCCCAGGCTGCTCCAAAGAAATACGATGTGAGAGCAGTGCGACAGGCGCACGACTCCCGCACGGTAGCAGCCATTCATGGCCATCTGGAAGGCCACAGCCACGAGTCCGGCGACAAAGCCATAGGCGCATGTTTTGAAAATCGCACGCGGACGTTCCGGCAGTTTTGCCAGCCACTCAACCAAAATTTTCACCTCCCCATGATGAGCTGAAACCGGCGGGGTGAAAAGTTTCAATCTCGGGATATGGGGTGTTCACCCCATTCATTTCTGCGCGCGCAAAAGCTACAGTTTTCGCATTGGATTGAGCCATGCCCATGCATCTTAAAGTTCTCCTGCCGTTCCAGGTTTTCGCCGAACAGGCGGAGGTGACCCGCATCGTCGCGGAGACACGGGAGGGTTCCTTTGGACTTTTGCCGCACCGGCTGGACTGCGTGGCTGCGCTTGTGCCGGGGATTTTGATTTACCAGACCGCAGCCGGGGGCGAAGTTTTGGTGGCCGTGGACGAAGGCGTGCTGGTCAAGACCGGCGCGGACGTGCTCGTGTCCGTGCGCCGCGCGATCGGCGGAACGGATCTGGGCCAGTTGCACGCGGCGGTGGCAAAGGAATTTCTGACGCTGGACGAAAACGAGCAAAGCGTGCGCACGGCGGTGGCGAAACTGGAAACCGGGTTTCTGCGCCGCTTCGCGACCTTGCAACATGAATGACGAGCCAGACAAAATGTCGAAGAACGAACCGGGCTTCGCGGCGGAAGTCGGTGTGAAGGCGGCGCGCAAACTGAAGGCGCGCAAATCCACACAGGGCGTCTGGTTCGGCCTGGGCATGATGGGATTGGTCGGCTGGTCAGTGGTGGTTCCGACGCTGCTGGGCGCGGCGCTGGGCATCTGGCTGGATAATCATCATCCGGGCAAACATCCATGGACGCTGGCGCTGCTGGTGGTGGGGCTGGCGGTCGGCTGTTTGAATGCGTGGCATTGGGTTGCCAAGGAAGACAAGGCCATGAGCGACGATCCGGAGGACGACAATGAATAACCTTTTACTGCTCGCGCTCGCCCTGGCGGCAGGACTATTGCTCGGAGGGATTTTTTTCGGCGGGCTTTGGTGGACGGTGCGCAGGGGCGTTTTCTCAAAATCACCGGCGCTTTGGTTTTTTGGCAGCATGTTGCTGCGGATGAGTGTGGTCCTCACCGGATTTTATTTTGTCGGACGCGGGGATTGGCAACGGCTGGCGACCTGTCTGCTGGGATTTGTCATCGGGCGAATCATCGTGATGCGGTTGACGCGCACGCCGGCCACGCCGCCCCTTTCTCCGGAGGAGGAGGCGAGCCATGCGCCTTAGTCCCGACCAGTTGATTTTCTGGCAGCACGGTTTTTTCAAACTCAATGGCACGATCGTGTTCACTTGGGGTCTGATGCTCGTGCTGGCCGCCGGCTCCAAGCTCATCACGCGCAAACTTTCCACGGACCTGAAACGGTCGCGCTGGCAAAATCTTCTGGAAATCATCGTGACCGGCATTGAGAAGCAGATTTCCGATGTCGGCCTGAAGCACCCGGAAAAATATATCGGCTTTCTGGGCACCCTGTTTTTGTTCGTGGCGCTGGCCGCGCTGTGCACGGTCATTCCCGGCTATGAGCCGCCGACGGGTTCGCTCTCGACCACGGCGGCGCTCGCGTTGTGCGTGTTTGTGGCGGTGCCGTTGTTCGGCATCGAGGAGCAGGGATTTTGGGGTTATCTCGTTTCCTACACGAAACCGACAATCATCATGCTGCCGTTCAACATCATCAGCGAACTTTCGCGCACGCTGGCCCTGGCTGTCCGCCTGTTTGGCAACATGATGAGCGGCGCGATGATCATTGCGATTTTACTCACCATTACACCCTTCATTTTTCCGATCGTCATGACATTGCTCGGCCTGCTGACGGGCATGGTGCAGGCCTATATTTTCAGCATCCTGGCCGCCGTTTACATCGCCGCCGCCACCCGCTCGCGCAAGCCGAAGCCGGCGCTGGCAATTAAAACTTGAAAGATTCACAAACCAATCGAAGGACAAAATTATGGATAATATGACAATCATCGCGGTGGTCTCCATCATCACTGCCGGCCTGACCATTGCGCTGGGGAGCATCGGCCCGGCGCTGGGCGAAGGCCGCGCGGTCTCGACCGCCTTGAGTTCGCTGGCCCAACAGCCCGATGCCTCGGCGACTATTACCCGAACCTTGTTCGTGGGGTTGGCCATGATTGAATCCATCGCGATCTACTGCTTTGTGGTTTCGATGATTCTGATTTTCGCCAACCCGTTCTGGAACCACATCATTGCCGGAGCGGCCAAAGTGGCGGGAAAATAAGCTTATGTTGCTCGACTGGTTCACCATTGGTGCGCAGGCGCTGAACTTCCTCATCCTCGTGTGGCTGATGAAGCGCTTTCTTTACAAACCCATCCTCAACGCCATTGACGCGCGGGAAAAGTTGATTGCGAAGGAACTCGCGGACGCCGAGGCAAAAAAGTCCGAGGCTCAAAAGGAACGGGACGAGTTTCAAAAGAAGAACGTGGAGTTTGACCAGCAACGGGCCGCGCTACTGACCAAGGCGACGAACGAGGCAAATGCCGAGCGGCTCCGACTCGTCGAAGAAGCGCGCAAGGCCGCTGATGCCTTGAGCGCCAAACGCCAGGAATCGCTCATCAATGACGCCCATAACTTGAACCAAGCCATCAGCCGTTTGACGCAGAAAGAAGTGTTCGCCATCACGCGCAAGGCGCTGACCGATCTGGCCACGACGAGTCTGGAAGAGCGGATGGGCGAGGTGTTTGACCGGCGCTTGCGGGAGTTGAATGGCCAGGCGAAGACCGTGCTTGGCGATGCTCTGAAGAAAAATTCCGAGCCGGCGCTCATTCGCAGCACGTTTGACCTCCCGGCAGCACAACGCGCAGCGATTCAGAATGCGCTCAACGAAACATTTTCGGCGGAAATTCACATCCGGTTTGAAACCGCACCGGTTTTGGTCAGTGGAATTGAACTGAGTGCGAATGGGCAGAAAGTTGGCTGGACCATCGCAGATTATTTGGCGTCGCTGGAAAAGGGTGTCGGCGAACTTCTGAAAGAGAAGGACAAGCCTGCGCCCAAACCTGAAGTCAAAGTTGAGTCCAAACCAGAAATTCCAAAGCCCGAAGAAAAGCCAACGCCTAAACCAGACGTTAAGGCTGAAGCCAAATCTGAACCCGCGCCGGCATCCAAAACCGAAGTTAAAACTACAGGCAAACCTACAGCCGAGTCCGAGCCAAAACCTGAAGTTAAACCGGAGGCTAAATCCAAAGTTGAAACTGCGGCCAAGCCCGAACCCAAGATCGAGCCAAAGACAGAAACAAAAGTTGAGCCCAAACCTGACTCCAAAACCGAACCTGCACCAGAAGCAGCCAGGCCCGTAGTAAAGAGCGCATGACCGCCGCACCTGAAAATTTACAGGGAGTCTTTGACCGCACGTTTGCTGGAATCAGCCAGGGGCTAGCCGCCTTCACACCGCCATTCACGCCGCGCGAAGTCGGCACGGTCACCAGTGTGGCCACGGGCATCGCCAAGGTTTCCGGTCTGCCCGGCGTGGGTTTTGAGGAGTTGGTGACGTTTCCCGGCGACGTGTTGGGCATCGCGTTCAACGTGGACGAGGATGAAGTCGGCGTCGTGCTGCTCGGCGCCTACCAAGATTTGCACGCGGGCGATGAGGTGGAACGCACAGGACGCGTCATGGACGTGGCCGTGGGCGATGAATTATTGGGGCGGGTCATTGATCCGCTCGGCCGGCCGCTGGATGGCAAAGGGCCGGTGGCCTCCAACCAGCGACTGCCTATCGAGCGGCCGGCGGCGGCCATCATGGATCGAGCGCCAGTCACAGTCCCGCTTCAAACCGGCCTCATGGTCATTGATGCGCTCATTCCCATCGGGCGTGGCCAGCGTGAATTGATTCTCGGAGACCGGCAGACGGGCAAGACGGCCATTGCGCTCGACAGCATTTTAAACCAGCGCGGGAAAAATGTGATCTGCGTCTATTGCGCGATTGGCCAGCGCGCCTCCGCCGTCGCAAAAGTTGTGGCGAACCTGCGGGAAAAGGGAGCGATGGAGTATACCGTGATTGTGGTGGCTGAAGGCAACGACGCGCCGGGCCTGACCTATATCACGCCTTACGCCGCGACGAGCATTGCGGAATACTTTATGGAGAAAGGCCGCGACGTGCTGATTGTTTACGACAATTTGACGCAGCATGCGGAAGCTTATCGCGAATTATCCCTCCTGCTGCGACGGCCGCCGGGTCGCGAAGCTTTTCCGGGCGACATTTTTTATATTCATTCGCGGATGCTGGAGCGCGCGACGCATTTGAGCAAGGAACGCGGCGGGGGTTCGCTCACCGCGCTGCCGATCATTGAGACCGAAGCACAGGATATTTCCGCCTACATTCCGACGAATTTAATTTCGATCACGGATGGACAGATTTATCTTTCGCCGTCGCTTTTTGAACTGGGGGTGCTGCCAGCGGTGGATGTGGGCAAATCCGTTTCCCGCGTTGGCGGGGAGGCGCAATGGGCGGCTTACCGCGCGGTGGCGGGCGACCTCAAGCTCGCCTACGCGCAGTTCGAGGAACTTGAAACCTTTGCCCGTTTTGGCGCGCGGCTGGATGACGAAACCCGCCAGATCATCGAGCATGGCCGGAGAATCCGCGCCTGCCTCAAACAACCGGAATTCGCGCCGGTAACCGTGCCCGCACAAATCACCGTGCTTCTGGCATTGACCGCAAACTTGTTCGATCCGGTGCCGCTGGAAAAAATGAACGATGCGGGGCACGCCGTGCGCGAGGCGGCGGCGACGATCCCGGCGGAGGTGAGCGCGCGATTTGAAACCGCCGCGAAATTAAGCGACGAGGATAAAAAGACTGTGGTTGAAATCGCCCGAAAAGCGCTCGCGCCATTTCTGCCCAAACCGGCAGCGAAAACCGAGGCAAAACCAGAAGCAAAACCGGATGCCAAGGTTGAACCCAAGCGAGAAAATGAAGCCGAAGCGAAGCCGGACGTCAAGCCAGAGACAAAAACAAAAGTCGCCTCACCGCCAGCGGAAGTTAAACCATCTGTAAAAGTTGAATCCAAGGGGCAGCCATGAGCGACAGCACCGCGAGCTTGACCCGAAAGATCAGCAGCGCCGGCGACCTGCAATCAGTCGTCCGCACCATGAAGGCTTTGGCGGCTGCGAGCATCGGGCAATATGAGAAATCGGTGCAGGCATTGGGCGACTATTATCGCACCGTGGAGCTGGGATTGGGCGCGTGCTTTCGGGCAAGCAAGCCAGCGATTGTGTCCGTGACACGAAAGGGACAGACCGACACCG
>Ga0302320_10015171_pt1 | contig 15856 bp, 14 predicted proteins | sample Bog_T0_3_FD_202130 | JGI IMG/M metagenome (GOLD analysis project Ga0302320, IMG submission 202130) | Peat permafrost microbial communities from Stordalen Mire near Abisko, Sweden - Bog_T0_3 | ecosystem: Environmental > Terrestrial > Soil > Wetlands > Peat | place: Sweden: Abisko, Stordalen Mire... | reverse complement strand
CAAAGGCAAGGTCCTCCGGCGTGTTGATGCCGATGGCCTCCGCGGGATCGTGCGTCTCGTAACGATTGACCGCCCAGTTGGCCTGTGAGGAAAGATGCGCGAGAAAGGGGAGAAGGTTGATTTCCCCGGTGACGGAACCCACCGCGGCGCTCGCGCGAAAACGGGCCCACTCCTCGTTCAAAGCCGTGCCGCCGCTCAGAAGAAACACGCCGACATCGGAAAAGCCATTGGGTTCGCAGACATCGCCTTCGCGTGACTGGCGGATATGAGTCAGTCGACCGGCGGAATCGAAAACGTACTCGACGTAGGGATTTGCCATGCGCACGACGGGGAGGGTCAGCGTGGGCTTGTTTGACTTGGCGTGTAAGTCGAGACAGGCGGTCAGGGTTTGCAGCGAAAGATTGAATTGATCTCCCCAGACGATGAGGAGATCGTCAAATCCGCGCCAAAAATTGATCGAGCCAAAAATGGCGTCGCCCATACCCAGCGGTATGGGTTGCAAGGCGATCTCGGTTTTCTCAAAGCTTTCGGGCTTGAAAGCGGCGCGATTTTTTTCGAGATAATTATGACCCTCCGGGGACAGGACGAGAACGATGCGTTCGGCCACCTGAGAAAGCTTGCCGCGCACAGCATCCCAGATGGTGACGTCGGGCAGAATGGGCACGAACACCTTGGGTATCTCCGCGCCCAGGCGGCTGCCGCGTCCTGCCGCAGGCACGAGGGCGCAAAGTCGCCGGCGCGATGAGGTGGGCATGGTTTCGGTCATGGGAATAAAAGCGCGGCGAATGTTTCGCAATCGCGGACGTTGGGGACGCCCGGCATTTCCAAATCCGTGTGGATCAAGACGGCCTCAATACCGGCGCTCTGCGCGGCCACGATTCCGCTTTTGCCATCCTCCACCGCCAGGCAGTCCTGCTTTTCCAAACCGTGGCGGGCGAGGGTATGCAGATAGGGATCAGGCGCCGGCTTGCCGGATGGAACATCCTCGGCAGTGGTGATTCCTTCCATAAAATGGGCGAGCGCGGTGAGTGCCAGGACGCGTTGAGTCGAAACACGGCTCGCGCCCGTAACCAAAAATAGACGGCTTGCTTTTTCGCGCAGTCGCTCGAGCAGGGCGATCGTTCCGGCGAAGACCGCAATGTCACCGCGCTCGAGGGCGGCGCGGTAATTCTGCTGCTTGCGGTGAACCAGATCGGTCAGCTCAGGCTCATCGCGCAGGCCGAGCGCCAGGAAAACCTCGCGAGTCGGACAGCCGGCGAAGGGAGCGTAGACAAAGCTGCCCGCCAGCGCGGGGTGACCGGGCGTCAAGGCGTCGACAAAAGCGCGGGCGTGTGCCGCGGTGGAATCGACCAGCGTGCCGTCAAGGTCGAACAGGAAGATCCGCTTAGAAGAATATGCGCCGGGCATTGCGAAAGCTCCTTGATATCCGCCACCTCGTGCTCGTAAATCCTTCGAAGGTGCGGTAGGAAATCGGAATCTCCGCGATCTCGCACTTGTTCGTCATCAGGATTTTGGTGATCCCGGTGGCGGAATGGTCGTCGACGCGCCTCAGTTTTTCCAGCACAGGAGCGAGCGCGCTGCGGTTGTAGAGCCGGAAGCCGGTGAGCGGATCGGAAAAAATCACGCCGAATCGTAGCACGAAAAGAAGCGAAAAAAGAAAGCCCGCGAGAAGGCTGCATCCATAAAGAAGGGGCGATTCGCCATACGCGGCCTCAATCGAGTTGAAGAACTGATTGTGGCTTTGGGTGCGCGATCCATAGACGGCCGCGAAGGAATGCTGGGTCAGGATTTCCATGCCGGAGAGAATATCGCAGAGGCGGTATTCGCCGTCGCCGGAGAGGGTGGCGAGATATTTTGAGTTTCTCGAGGAGGCCCACTCGCTTAGTTCGATCACCTCGGAAAACATCTCGCTGCGGCTGACGGATTCGATGATGAGGTGCTCGGGAAGATTCAGCTTCGGCAGCTCGACATTGTTGAAACGAAGCCGGACTTTCTTGAAGTAGGTCTGCCAGGGCAGCTCGAGAAATTCCTCGATCAACTGACTCACCGCCAGCGAGCGCTTATAGAGATCGATATAGATGTCGAGTTCCGGCTCAACAGGGACCAACGCTTCCTCATAAGCTTTGAAGATTTCGCGCACGGTGAGGTAGCCGCTGTGAACTCCGGCCTTGGTGGGATTCTCGAATTCGCCGTCGATCCACTTCAGATTTGTGGCAAATTCAGCGTTCGCCACCTCGCCACGGGGAAAGAGCTTCGCGGGTTTACTGGAACGGCTCGTATAGAGAACTTGCGTGATGGAGCGACGCGTGTTTGCGGGATCGTGGAGAAGATCGAGCGCATGACTGACGATGCCTGCCGCGGTGAAGGACTCGATGTCGTGGTCGCGATGGATATTGGCGACGAAAACCTTGGCGCAGGCACGGCTGGCGGCAATGGCCTCGCCCATTCCCTCCGTTTTATAGCTGGGTAAAAGCGATGAGAACTGCGTTCCGGGCCCGTAGACAAGGATGTCCGAGTTTAGGATCGCCTCGCGCGCCTCGGGTGAAATCGAAACGGGCCGATGCAGGGCTTGGAGGGCGGCGCGCTTGGCCGCCACGTCCGGGAGCGCGACCAGGCGCCTTAATTCGTCCGGCGCCAGCGGCTTTTCCAGGAAAAAGAAATCGATGTTTTTGGCCTCGCTTTGAGGGCCGACGACTTTCGCTTCGCGTTCCAGAATCGTGCCGTCCTCCTTTAGCGCGACCAGAATGCGATTCTCGCCGCGCGTGACATTGAGGAGTTTGGCGCGGGAATGAAATTCCCTCGCAAGTTCGGCGGCGGCGGCGTTGAAATTGCGATTATTTTTCAAGTAAGCGCCCGCGAAGATGAGATTGCCGATGGAGCAATCGCCGAACTTGAAGCTCTGGTCCTGGCCGTCCTGGTATTCGAAAAAAGTGGCCAGGTAGCCGCGCACCCGCGGGCTCATACGGTCGAGCTCACGCACGACGGGGCGCAGTTTTTCCGAGACCAGGTCGGCGTTGGCGCTGGAACCGAGCAAGGCCCAGTCCCTCAGGCCCGCCACTTCCTTTTCCTGCTGAATTTCGGGCAAACGCAATTCGAGCAGGCGAGTGAGGGCGTATTGATAGTTGCTGTGCCAGTGGAGAAAATTGGCGAGGTTCTTGCGAAAGTCGGACGGCCCCAACATGCCCGGAATAAAGCCGCGCAATTCTCCGGTCGAAAGTCCGTCATCGTAGGCATTGATGAGCGCGTTGAGTTCCAGGTCGGGACGGCGCAAAAATTCCCGGATCAGGTTTGACCCTCCGCGACCTCCGCAGAAAACGGATACGACCAGCCGCGCTGGTTGAGGCGATGGGGAAGGATTCACGAGGGCGGGTAAGTGCGGCGCTGCAACAGCCCGGCTTTGAGAAGAAATTGCCGCCAGCCGATGTACGTGACAAAAAGAAATCGATGTAAGCTGCCGCGCAGGAGGGTGCGGCTGCTGCGGCCCTTTTTACGCGCTTGATGGACGATGGAGATTTCTTTCATGGCAACGCCGCGTTCGAGAATCTTAGAGCTGATTTCCGTCGAATAGTTCAGGCCCCTCGCCTCCAGGTCAAGATCGCGCAGGAGCGTGCCATCGACAAGCTTCAAGGCGCAATTGAAGTCGCGATAGCCCGTGCCATGGCACCAATTGCAGCACTGCCCGCTGATCCACGAACCGAAGCGCGCGAAAGCGGAGTCGGCTTTCTCGGCGCGGTAGCCGATGAAGGCTGGCGCGGGCGCGCGGTCCAGCTCGCGCATGAGCAGGTCGAGATTGTCGACAGGATACTGGCCGTCGGAATCGAGCAGCAGCACCCAGGCCTTGGTGGTGTGCTTGATCGCGGTGGCCACGGCGACGCCCGCGCCCTGGTTGACCAGGTGACGGCAGGGCTTGACTGACGGATGCGCTCGCGCCAGATCGGAGAGAATCTCCCAGGTGTTGTCCTTGCTGCCATCATCACAGACGACGATCTCGAAATCGTCCGGCTTGAAGCGAGTCTGGAGGAAGTTGATCCAATTCTCGATCAAGGGACGAATGCCCTCACCTTCATTGTAAGCCGGCGCGGCGATCGAGAGGTTGGGAAGCATCGATGTGGTCAGGAGCTGGGAAGAAACCGTCTACATCACTACGCCTTCGCAAGGCCCGAAGCGGATGCGCAGGCCGGGCACGAGCGAAACGGAGCGGTCGGAGGCGACTTCCACGATGGGCGCGCCGGAGGGCGGGACGCTGCTCCAGGTCGTACCGGAGACATTTTTCAGGCCCCAGACATCGGGGCGCGAGGGATGCGGCACCATCTCGGCCCAAATCTCGGAGTAATCGTTGCGCCGGTTGGCGTCGAGATGATGCGGGTGGAGAAGCGTGTCCTGGTTGAGGACGATGGCATGGCGACCGACCACCAGGCGTAGCGGTGGCACGGGGACTTCGTGGCAGAACCAGCAATTGGGACCGCCGAGCGGCCCCGAGTGATCGCCCTCTTCGATGAGGAAATTTTCCGCGCCGCAATGGTGGCAATAGTAAATCTGGTCGCGCATCCGGGTGAAGACCGAGCGCCATTCGCTCTCGCGCACGCGCGCGGCGGGATCGCTCAGGCCTTCCGTGAAAGCGCGGGTGAAAATATCGCGGACATAGCCGGGGTAGAGATTCCAGAAGAGCGTCGCGTTGTTGTGGACGCCGGCGACAGGGCGATTCGCGCCGTGCTTCGGATCGAAAATGAAAAGCGGGTCGGTGCCGTAAAGCTTCTTCATCGCGGGCAGGTCGAGGCACGGAATTTCCCGCTCCCGCTTGCCCTCGAGCGGGTGATGCAGCATGAACATGTAGAAGAGGATCACGGAAAGGGAATAGAGATCCGTGTTGATGTTTGGCTTCGATTCCTCGCGGACGATCTCGGGCGCCATGAAGCGGGGCGTGCCGAGCACGTCGCTCTGCCCCTCGCCGTCGACGGAGACATTGTCGTTGTCGCAGATGGAGATTTCGCCGGTGACGGGATCGAAGAAGATATTGCCGAAGGAGATGTCACTGTAGCAAAAGCCGAGCGAGTGGAGGCGAAGGAAGCTGTCGGCCAGTTCGAGCGCCATCGTGGTCAGCGTCTTGAACGTAGGATCGACCGCGCGGCTCATCAGCTCGGACATGCCGCGGTAGCGCGGCTCGCGCAACGGCATGAGATAGCCGAAGCTGGTTTCGCCCTGGCAAATGGCGATGTCGAGCGGCCAGAGGAAGCGGTCGTTGGGCGGCCCTTTGTGGATGAGGCGCTCGATGGCGATGCGCTGGGCGTCGGTGGCGCTGGGCGGGAAGTACCATTTCAGCGCGCAATCCTGCCCATTGATCGCGGTGTGATAAACCTGACCCTGGCCACCGGAGCCGATCAGCTCGCGGATTTCACAACGCTCTCCCGCAGTCTCCAGCCAAACGGTTTGTCCGGGGCGAAAAGTGTTCATGGGCAAATGGCCTTACGCTCCACCGGTCTCCGGCACATACTCGGGGGCGCCGGGCCGGCTCGAAACCGGCAGGACGTTGGCGCGCGCGGCCAATCCCACGGTAATATCGTCGCCGCTGCCATCATGCGAGGATTGCCGCAGCCACGACTCCAGCTTTTGACGCACAAAGGCGGTCCCCTGCGTGCGCATGTAGGTTAGGAAATCGGAGCCAACCTTGAAGAAGCCCTCGTCATCCCCGAAGCAGTTCGCGTAGCCGTCGGTCGATAGCATGATCAGCGCCGGTACAGCCCCGCGCAGAGCGTCCACGCGAATCTGGAATTCCTCCGGCGCGTGGTAGGAGCAAAGCGAGACGGTCTGGTTTGCCATGAATTCGTGCCTGCGCGGCAGCGGACGCGCGACGGTGCCATCGGCCTGCACGGTGAGAATGTCGCCGTCGCCCAGCTGCGAGTAGAGAATGTAACGGGGCGTGATCGCCACGGTGAGGAGGGTTGCGCCGTAGGCGAGATACGCGGTGATCGGCAGGTCCCGGCCCGGCACGATCTTGGGTGGCGCATCGGGAAATGCGGCGAAGTCCATTTCGGAAAAGGGATGTGCGGCGAGATGGGTGCGCACCGCGCTCTTCCAGGCGGCGAGCAGTTGCTTCGGCCAGCGGGTCTTCGCCTGCTGCCGCACACGGCTGAGCGGAGCGTGGGGGCCGAGTCGCCGGGTGAATCGGCGCAGCTCGATCAGGGCGCACTCGGCCGCCATGGCCGATCCGAGCGCGCTGCGAAAGCTGCGGGCGCTGCCGTGGCCGTCGGCGACGGCGAGGAGAAGGACGTCGTCCGAGCCAAAGGGATCCTTCAGCCGCACGGCGTCCTGATTTCCCGAACCGCCCTGTTCATGGGATGCGCCCCGGACACTGGCGCTCAGCGCGGTCCACCGCAACGACATCACCATACGTCGGCCTCGTCCGGTTCCGGTTTCGGGTCCATCCTGTTGAGGAGGGGGAGTGAAGTTGTCCAGCCCGCAGCCGTCGCTCCCGTCGCCGGGTCGAGCATTTGGCCGGCGGGCGAGGAGACCGACTTGAGCACGGCGGTCGAGACCCAGCGGATTTGCTCGGCCAGGGCTTCGGGATTGTTGGCGTGAAAGGGGCGCAGCAAGTCGTTGGCCATGAACGCGCGAAAGATTTCCTGCGCCTCGTTGGAAGCCGAGTCCTCGCCGATGGCCACGACGACGCGCAGCGCCTGCCGGCCCCACGGCTTGGAGAGAAGATGGTCGAGCCCGGCCTGAAAATCGTCCGTGGGCAACCCGTCGGTGACCAGCGCGATGACGGGGGCGAGGGCGCGGTCGGTCATGAGCGGAGGCTGCAACGCCTCGCCGACCATGGCGAGCGCCTCGCCCAGCACGGTCGCACCACTGGCCTCGATGTCGTGCCAGCGAAATTCGGAAACGGGCGTTAGCTTGTCGTCCATCCACTGCGCCTCGTCGGCGAACCGGATCGCGTTGACGAAGACCGAGGCGTGGGGGTTTTCCTGCGCAGCGGCGCGCATGTGGGGTATCGCCTCGTGGATGGCGTGGTTGAGCGCCTGGATTTTGCCCTCGACGCGCATGGAGCCGGAGCCGTCGGCCAGCCAGATGAAGTGAAGCGGGCGCGACGCCATTCGCCCGCCGGGCCGGCGCGGCGCGGGCTCGCTCATGGTCGAGGTCGGAATATCAAAAACACTCACTGGCCCGAAAGCCTAGCGGAAGGAATCGCGGGCGTAAAGATGCTGCGCATGGCGGTAGTTGGGCGGTTGTCGCGCGGCGGAAAGCCGCCTTTGTACTATATCGGCTAAATCGCTTATCTTTTTAGGCGATATAGCCCACGAAGCATTTCTAGCGCTAACGCTGGCCACGATTCCGTGACAGGATCGAGGCATGAAAGCAGTCACGTTACCAGATCCTCGGAAGAGTCGCCCTTCCTTGCGCCCCGCAAGAAAGAGCCTCAAAAATTCCGTTCATTTGGAAAATTTGGTAATTCCGTCAGGATTCTTCCGGCTTCCTGTGATAGATTTACGGTTTATGGCCATGGAGGAAATCCGGATTGGCGGGGCCCGGCAGCACAATTTGAAGAACGTGTCGCTGACGGTGCCGCGCAACAAGCTCGTGGTATTCACGGGCGTGAGCGGCTCGGGCAAGTCGTCGCTCGCGTTCGATACGCTCTACGCGGAGGGGCAGCGGCGCTACGTCGAGAGCCTCTCCACTTATGCGCGGCAATATCTCGAGCAGATGGAGAAGCCCGATGTCGATTTCATCGAGGGGCTGTCGCCGGCCATCGCCATCGAGCAGCGCACCGCGGGTGGCAATCCGCGCTCGACCATCGCGACGACGACGGAGATCCACGATTTCCTGCGGCTCCTTTTTGCGCATCTCGGCCAGCCGCATCATCCGAAGACGGGCAAGCCGTTGCGGCGCTGGTCGGTGCAGCAGATGGTCGACCGCGTGCTGTCGGCGAAGGAGGGAACGCCGGTGCAGATTCTCGCGCCGGTGATTCATAAAGAGAAGGGCGAATTCCGCGACGTGGTGGAAAAGCTGCGGCGCGAGGGATTTGTCCGCGCGCGGTTCGACGGCAGGATCTATGAGCTGGAACAGCCGCCGCGGCTCGAGAAGTCGCGCTCGCACACAATCGAGGCGGTGATCGACCGGCTCAAGGTCAGTCCCTCGATCAAGACGCGGCTGACCGATTCGCTCGAGCTGGCGCTGAAGACGGGCGGCGGCGTGGTGACGGTCCTTTTCGGCCCGCCCGATGCCGCCACGGAGGAGCTGACGCTGAGCAACCAGAATTTCGATCCCGAGACGGGCTATCGCTACGCCGAGATCACGCCCCGCCATTTTTCCTTCAACAGCCCGCAGGGGGCGTGTCCCGTTTGCGATGGGCTGGGCACCGAATCGGTTTTCGATCCGGCGCTGCTGATTCCGGACGGCTCGATGCCGCTGGAGGAGATGCCGGTCGCGCCGTGGCGTCGCGCGTCGCCGGCGCTGGCCAAGCTTTATAAGGGGCAGTTGACGGCGCTGGCGGCGGCGTTTAACGAGCCGATGTCGCGTCCTTATCGCGAGTGCGGCGATGCTTTCCAGCGCGCGCTGCTCGACGGAACGGGCCTGGAAAAAATCAGTTTCACGACGGTGCGCAACGGGAAGACGGTGACGACGGAACGGCCTTACGAGGGCCTGATTGCGCAATTGACCCGGCTGCACGATGAGAGCAAGAGCGAGCTGACGCGGCACCGGCTGCATCAATATATGACGCGCATCACGTGCCGCGCCTGCGGTGGCGCGCGGCTGCGGCCCGAGGTGCTGGCGGTGACGCTGGGCGGGCCGCCGTTGAACTCCGCTGTCCCTTCCGTGGTAGCCGCCGCTGTCCCAGCGGCGGAAGTTTCCTCGAAGGCATCCACAGTTAAATCAGGAGCCGACGCGAGCGAGCCCGCCGCTAGGGACAGCGGCGGCTACCTAAAGACAGGGAACCCAAAGGCGGGAATTAACATCGCGCAGTTCAGCCATCTTTCGATCAATGCGGCGCAACGGTGGCTGGAGGCGTGGGTGCTTTCGCCGCAGGAAGAAAAAATCGGCGGCGAGGTGCGGAAGGAAATTTTGCAGCGGCTCGGTTTTCTCAATCACGTCGGGCTCGGTTATCTCGCGCTCGACCGGGAGAGCGGCACGCTTTCCGGCGGCGAGGCGCAGCGCATCCGGCTGGCGACGCAGATCGGCTCGAAGCTGACCGGCGTGCTCTACATTCTCGACGAGCCGAGCATCGGGCTGCATCAGCGCGACAACGACCGGCTGCTGGAGACACTGAAGGAGTTGCGCGACCTGGGCAACACGGTGATCGTGGTTGAGCACGACGAGGACACGATTCGCGCGGCCGATTATCTCGTCGATCTCGGCCCCTACGCGGGCATTCGCGGCGGGCAGATCGTGGCGGCGGGAACGGTGGCGGAGGTGCTGGCCAATCCGAAATCGCTGACCGGGCAATTTCTCAACGGCACGCAATCGATTCGCGTGCCGAAATCGCGCCTGCCGACGAGCAACGGCTTTGTGCGGGTGATCAATGCACGGGAAAATAATCTGCGCAACGTGACGGTCGGCTTTCCGATTGGCCTGATAACCTGCGTCACGGGGGTGAGCGGCTCGGGCAAGAGCACGCTGGTGAACGACGTGCTTTGCCGCGCGCTCTTCCGGCATTTTTATCTCTCGAAGGAAGCGCCGGGCGCGCACGATGGCATCGACGGGATCGACCTGATCGACAAGGCCATCGTCATCGACCAGACGCCGATCGGGCGCACGCCGCGCTCGAATCCGCTCACTTACACGGGCGCGTTCAATTCGATCCGCGATCTTTTCGCGCAACTGCCCTCGTCGCGCGTGCGCGGGTACGGGCCGGGCCGGTTCAGCTTCAACGTGAAGGGCGGACGTTGCGAGCATTGCGAGGGCGACGGTGTGCGCAAGATCGAGATGAATTTTTTGCCGCCGGTCTACGTGACTTGCGAGGCGTGCGGTGGGCGGCGGTTCAATCGCGAAACGCTCGAGATCACCTACAAGGGGCTCAATATCGCCGACGTGTTGCAGATGACGGTCGATGACGGGCTGAATTTTTTCCGCAATGTGCCGGCGGCGGCGGACAAGCTGGAGGCGCTGGCGGCGGTGGGGCTCGGTTATCTGCACCTGGGGCAGCAGGCGACGACGCTTTCGGGCGGCGAGGCGCAGCGGGTGAAACTGGCGGCGGAGCTGGCGAAGCGCGCAACGGGTCGCACGATGTACATCATGGACGAGCCGACGAGCGGGCTGCATTTCGCCGATATCGAGCAGTTGTTGCAGGTGCTTTTCAAGCTGCGCAACGCGGGCAATACGCTGGTCATCATCGAGCACCAGCTCGACGTGATCAAATGCGCCGACTATGTGATCGATCTCGGTCCCGAAGGCGGTGAAGGCGGCGGGCAGGTGGTGGCAAAGGGCACGCCGGAGTTCGTCGCCGCGCAGCCCGAGAGCCATACGGGAAGATTTTTACAAAAGGTCTTAAGCAGTTAGATTACAAGTCATGTCTGCTTGGGAAGACTATCGCAAGAGTTTGCTTACCGTAAACTGGTGTCTTAATAAGCTTCAGAATGATAAGAATGGATTTTACTATCCACATCATCCTGACCGTAAAAACGTTTCTCCTGCGTGCATTTGCGCACTTAAGAATTGGATAGAATATTATGCTTCGTCAAATCCAGCGTTTCTTCAGTTCAAGGATACGGTAATTGAAGATTATTCTTCCCCAAACACTTCGCCGGAAACTTTTCAGAAGCCAATTTACTTTGAGCTGAAAGCGTTTTTAGAAAAGGAACTGGCAGACTTGGAAAGCTACGAAATTTGAGTGAGAAATGAAAGGTTGGTCTGCCTTGACTCCGTAATTTACCATGATGGATATTACCTATCATGAAAACCGCAACCGTCGCTGATTTGCGCAATAACTTTCATCGCATTTCCGCGCTGATTGAGGGCGGTGAATCCGTGGTGATCACGAAGCGGGGCCGTCCCTTTGCGAAGCTCAGCCCGGCCACCTCCCGCCCGCGCAAGCTGGTGAAACCCGATTTCATGGCCCGGCTCAAGGAAGTGTGGGGCGATCGCTGCTTTACGGCGGAGGAAGTCAAGGCCATGCGCGACTTCGAGCTCGAGGGCGAGCAGGGATGATCGGCTAAAAGTTCCGCTGTAGGATTTGAGGACGGTTGGTATGCGCGAGGTTGCAAAAACCGGGAAGATGGGGTTTGGTGAGGGATGAAGAAGATTAATTCGCGCGAGGTGCCGGAAGCGGAGCAGAAGTCGCCCAAGGGGAAGTATCGGCTTTTTCGGCGACATCTTTCCGTGGCGCTGGGCGGCAAGCGCGATGTGGGAACGTGGGCGGGCGGCCATCCCTTTGATCTCGAGTTGACGCGGCTGCCGGCGGGTGCGGCGAATTTTCCGATGCATCAACATTCTGCCCAGTGGGAGATGTATATTTTTATTCGGGGCCGGGGCGAGATGAGGGATGGCAAGGAGAAGATGGCGGTGGTTCCGGATGATGTCGTGATGTGTCCGCCCGAAACGCCGCATCAGATCGTGAACACGGGGACGGAGGATCTGATCTATTACGTGGTGGCCGATCAGCATCCGGCCGATGTCACTTTTTATCCCGACACGGGCAAGTGGGGGATCAAGCCGCAGAAAAAATGTTTCCAGATGAAGGAAGTCGATTATTTCGAGCCGGGGGATTGACTGGTTCGCACGGAGGACGCGGAGAATCCGGAGGGGGAATCAGCAACGAAGTTGCGCGGACAAGTGCGTTCCCAAGTGCAACTTGGGAACGAGGGGAAGCAACGCGGACGAGGGCGAGGGCGTTCTCAAGCTCCGGCGGTGGGCATTCAACTTGGGAAGTAGCGAAATTAAGGCTTGGCGGTCACTACCATCTTTTGATGAATTTCGGAGGTGAGATCGGCGATTTTTTGACTGAGTTCGCGGGTCAGCTGGGTCAATTGCGTGTTTTGTTCCACGAGAGCCAGGAGCTTGGTGGTTTGTTCATTGGCCAAGGCGAGCCGTTCCGCATGTTGGACGGCGAGAGCTTCCCGATGTTGCGCGTCGGCCTCGGAATGGACTTTGTCGCGATCGGCCTGTCTCGTTTGCGCAAGTAAGATGAGCGGGGCGGCATAGGCAGCCTGGAGACTGAAGGCGAGGTTCAGCAAGATGAAGGGATAGACGTCGAACGTCCAGAAGCCCGCCACGTTGATGCCGATCCAGATCGCGACGATGATGGTTTGGGCGACGAGGAATACAGGGGTGCCAAAGAAACGGGCGAAGGCTTCGGCTTTGAGCGCAAACCAGTCGTTGCCGAAGACGGAGGTGAGATGGACGTGAGGAAAATGGAAACGGTAGTGGTGTTGGTCAGCTGGAGTTGCGGCGGGCGATTCAGGAGGTGTCATGTCGTGTTGTTCCTATGGTTTGGGACGGCTCAATTTCAAAGGGACGGGGTAACCGGCGCGGACTTTTCGAAATGCATTTTGTAGATCGGGACGAGGTCGATGTAGTGGTCGGCCCAGTGGCGGATGTCGGCGATTTCCTCGGGGTGGAGCGGGCGGATGACTTTCGCGGGCGTGCCCATGACGAGCGAGCCGGGCGGGATGCGGGTGCCCTTGGTGACGAGGGCGTGCGCGCCGATGATGCTGCCGCGGCCGATGATGGCTTCGTCGAGAACGGTGGCGCCCATGCCGATGAGGCATTCGTCCTCGACGGTGCAGGCGTGGAGGACGGCGCGGTGGCCGACGGTGACGAGCTTGCCGACGATGGTGGGGCTGTCGTCGGCGAGGTGGACGATGCAGCCGTCCTGGATGTTGGAGCCTTCGCCGATGTCGATGAAGTTGATGTCGCCGCGCAGGACGGCGGTGGGCCAGACGCTGCTGCGCGCGGCGAGGCGCACATCGCCGATGACGACGGCATGGTCCGAGACGTAGGCGGTCGGGTCGATTTGCGGTTTGACGAAAAGGAAGCGGGCGCGTTCGGTGGGGTCCATTGTGGTATACTCAGGTGGCTTCGTTTTTTTGTCCAGTTCGCGCTCGGATTTGCTATAAAGTCGGGATGGCTATTTTCGGCTCTGTAAAACGGCTCGCGCTTGGCGTGGCCTTCCTGGCTTGGCCCACTTTGACCCAGGCCAATATCGGTGACACGATGACCGAACTGCGCTCGCGATACGGCTCGGCCAAGGACATGGGCGGGCAGATGCTTTTTGAAGTGCGCCTGGTCGACGGAAAGCTCGTGCCCGCGCGCGGCTCGACGAACGAGGATGACCATTTTTCCGTGAACGTTTACTTCGACGGCGTCAATTCGGCGATGGAGGTTTTCACGCACACGGCAAGCGACCCGGTCAAGGCGAACCTGACGCAGGCCGATATCGATTCGATCCTGGCTGCCGCCGAGGACGGGCAGACTTGGAACCCGGTGCAGACACCGAGCGGGAAGCAGACCTGGGTGCGGTCGGACAATAAGCTGATCGCGCGTTTCAGCCCGAATAAGAGCGGCAAGGCGGATGACGCGTCGGTTTTGGTGATCATGCTTAATGCCAAATAGGTCCTGCGGACGGGTGAAGGCGCACGGCGGTATTTTTGTTTTTTGAGAATCGAGGCCACATTTGAAAACGCTGATTATCGGCTGCGGGTATATTGGGCTGCCACTGGCGCTGGAGCTGAGGGGCCGCGGAGATTCTGTCACGCCGTGGGTTCATTCCGAGCAAGGCAGTCGGGGCGCGCGCGGCGAGGGTTTCGCGGAAATCGTAATTGGCAGCGTCGCAGATCGTGATGTTTGGAACGGTGTTCGCGGCGAGTACGATCTTATTATTCACTGCGCATCTTCGGGCAAGGGGGATGCGACGGCCTACGCGGAGGTTTTTCGCGAAGGGATGCGCGAGGTTGCGGCGCGTCAGCCGAAGGCGCGGAAGATATTCGTTTCGTCCACGTCGGTTTACGCGCAACAAAAGGGCGAGATCGTGACCGAGGCGTCGGCGGCCAAGCCGTTCACGGCAACGGGAAAGGTTTTATGCGAAGCGGAGGAGATTTCGCTGGGCGCGGGCGCGACGGTGGTGCGCTCGAGCGGGATTTACGGGCCGGGGCGCGGTGTGCTTTTTGAAAAATTTCGCCGGGGCGAGGCGGTGATGGAGGGTGATGGGTTGCGCTGGATGAACCAGATTCACCAGCGCGATTTGGTGGCGGCGCTGGAGCTTTTGGTGGCGGCGGGCGCGTCGGGGGAAATTTACAATGCGACCGACGACACGCCGGTGATGCAGCGCGATTACTACGCGTGGTGCGCGGAGTTTCTCGGCAAGGCGATGCCGCCGGAGGGACCGGGAAATGTCGAGCGGAAGCGGGGGTTGACGAGCAAGCGGGTATCGAACGCGAAGTTGCGCGCGACGGGGTGGGTGCCGGCGTATCCGAGTTTTCGGGAGGGGTTGGTGGCCGATTACTCGCCGAGGTAAGCCTGGCGGACTTCGTCGCTGGCGAGGAGATCGGCGCCGGTGCCGGTGAGCTGGTTTTTTCCGGTGACGATGACGTAGCCGCGGTGGGCGATCTTGAGCGCCTGCCGCGCGTTTTGTTCGACGAGGAGGATGGGGATGCCTTTTTCGTTGATACGGCGGATGATGTCGAAGATGCGGGCGACGATTTGCGGGGCGAGGCCGAGCGAGGGTTCGTCGAGCATGAGGAGCTTCGGTTCGCCCATGAGGGCGCGGCCGATGGCGAGCATTTGCTGTTCGCCGCCGGAGAGGGTGCCGCCGAGTTGTTTGCGGCGTTCGGCGAGCAGGGGAAAGTAGCCGTAGATTTCCTCGAGCTTGGCGGCGTTGCGATTGGCGGGGAGGAGAAACCCGCCGCTGATGAGATTTTCCAGCACGGTGAGGCGCGGGAAAATATGGCGGCCTTCGGGGCAGAGGCAGATGCCTTTGCGGAGCACGGCGTCGGCTTTGCCGATCGGCAGCGGTTCGTTTTGCCAGGTGATTTGGCCGCCGCGCACGGGGATGACGCCGGCGATGGTGAGGAGCGTGGTGCTTTTACCCGCGCCGTTGGCGCCGAGGAGGGCGACGATTTCGCCCGCGCCGACTTCGAGCGAGAGGTCTTTCAGGACGTCGATGGTGCCATAGCCGGCGTGGATTTTCTCAAGCTTGAGCATGGCTGTTTGTTGACGCGTGATTCAACCCCTTCAGAGACCTCTGCAAAAGTCTCCCGTTCCGGTCTTTAGCCTTCCGGAGGAAGGCCGCAATCGTAGCCGGTGGTTGAGCCAGCAGGCGATACCACCGGTATTTAATTGTTTTGCATCCAACCCCGGCAGGGGTTGCACCGAGGTGGAATCCCTCCAGGATTCGTTCTCTTCTTCTGGGAATTCCGGTGGTGTCGCCCGCGAGCGGGCTCAACCACCGGCTACGATTGTAAAATCCCTTCGGGATTTTAAGACGCCCGTGAACGATTTTCGCAGAGGTCTCTTTCAGGGTTGGCCGTTGAATCGAACAAACCCAGGGTAGGCCCTGGCAGGCCAACCCTGGGCTGAATGATAGCAACCCTTTCAGGGTTGCAAGGCATGGGAGAATATTATTCACGGCGGCGTCTCGATTCCGTTCTGATAGCTAATGGGAAATTTCCTCGCCGAGGTAGGCCTTGATGACCTGCGGGTCGTTGCGGACTTTTTCCGGCGCACCGTGGGCGATCTGGACGCCGTGGTCGAGGACGAGGATTTCGTCGGAGATGGACATGACGACTTTCATGTGGTGCTCGATGAGGAGGATGGCGAGGCCTCGCTCGCGGATGCGGGAGATGAGCTGGACCATCTCGACGGTTTCCTGAGGGTTCATGCCGGCGGCGGGCTCGTCGAGCAGAAGGATGCGCGGCTTGGTGGCGAGGGC
>Ga0302320_10015170_pt1 | contig 15856 bp, 17 predicted proteins | sample Bog_T0_3_FD_202130 | JGI IMG/M metagenome (GOLD analysis project Ga0302320, IMG submission 202130) | Peat permafrost microbial communities from Stordalen Mire near Abisko, Sweden - Bog_T0_3 | ecosystem: Environmental > Terrestrial > Soil > Wetlands > Peat | place: Sweden: Abisko, Stordalen Mire... | reverse complement strand
CCGGCGATTACCTCTGGAAGCCCAGAAAGCCCGAGAAGGGGAAATTTAGGCCCCTAAGGCCATTCCCAAATCCTTAGCGTGCTATATAATCCGTTTTCTGAGGCGCCCCCTACTTGTCTAGCAGCGACATAAAGCCTCCTTACTGCTCCGGAGTTGGGGCTTGGGTTTCGGCTGGCAACTGATCGACCTGGGCGGGTTCGGGTACGTCGCCTCCTGGCTGCTGGTTCCAATCGGTCGGCGGGCCGCTCTCGGGGGAAACGTCGCCGGTTGCCTGTACGTCGTTTTGAGCAAGGGTTTCGCCCTGGGCTGCAACCTGGTCTTGTGCGTGGTCGGGGAGCTGGCTAACGTCCTGGCTGCCCTGCTCGGGCACGGCGGATTGTGCGGGGGCTTCCTCAACGCCTTGTTGCTGGAGGTTCTCCCCTTGCGCGGCGATCTGTGCTTGAACGTGCGGCGGCAAGTCGCCGATATCGCTTCCCATGTGGCCATTATACGAGTCCTCCTTCAAATGAAGTTAGACTCATTTGCTCATTGAGTCAAGCAAAATCGACGGTGCCGGATTTGCCCCTAGGATTCGATTTTAGAGGGGTGGAAGGTTTCGGGCTATGAAATGACGGGCGATTGCTTCCCGCGTCTCTGCGGGCAAGTTTGAGGCGGTTTTGGCCTATCTCTGCTCTTCGGCTAGCCGGTTCTCCCAATCCTGGGAAGTGTGGAACACATGAACGACGGTTACGGCCTGGTCGTCGAAGATGTACACGGCAACGTGTCCGTAGGCTTTGCTTCTCTTCTGAATCCGGATATAGCGGAGATCGGGGCGGGTGCTGACCGGCCTTCCCTTGGCGAAGTCCTTTGCCAGCGTGTCGATGTGCCGCTCTAAGAATCGAATGTAGTCCCTGGCGTGGGCGCGGTTGTAGGTCTTCTCGTTCCAATCCGCGATCTCGTCGATCTCGCTTAAAGCGTCGTCGGCATAGATGACGGGCAAACGACCTTTGGGTCGTCTCATCCTTCAAACCGCTTACGGAAATGCTCTCGCACTTCGGCGGCGGTGTGGGTTTTGCCGCCGGCTTTAACCTTGGCGATCACGCTGTCAATGTGGGCGATTCGCCCGGGCGTGAACAGGTGATCGAGGTTCTCGGTGTCCTCGGTCAGGTCGTCTGAAACAACGTCTGCAAGGTACTCGCCCACGGTCTTGAACCCGGCCTCGACCGCTCGGCGCTTGGCCTGGTCGTAGAGCTGGTCGGTAAGTTCAAGCTGGACTTGGTGCATGGTGCTTCTCTTTTGGTTAGACGCCTATCCCCCATATTATGGCTTCCTGGCTGAAAAGTCACGTCAAAAGGACAACCTCACCAGGTTGTTTTTTCCCTTTCCCCCATGAATGCCAAACTTGCCGGGGGGCATCCGTTGTCACCGAGCTTGCGAGGGGAACCCCTGGAGCGCAGCGGAACGGGGTTGACAACGGGTGACCACTGGCACACACTCCACCAAACAAGGGGAAAGGGAAATTTCGCCTTCTACGGCCTGGCTCGTCCGCTCCGCGGTCTTGCTCCGCTTGGATCCCTCAAGGGTGATCCGCGGGAAGGGGCAGTCCGCATTTTTCCGGAAAAGCGAAAGCGAAAGCGAAAGCGAAAATCCGGCTCCGCCATATTAGAATTCTTTTTACGAGTTCCCTATTAGGAATCCCTACTAGTCATAGCCTACACTTGCAGCAGCCCCCTCCTACACTTGCAGCGGGGGGCCTCCTACACTTGCAGCAGGGGTTTCCAATCTGGCTCCTACACTTGCAGCAGGAGAAACGGCAAGCTGTGGATAACTTTTTGAGTCTGAAAGGTGATCGATCCGTCGGTCGGTTCAGCGGTTCAGCTTGTCGTGAGTCCTGACGAACGACAAGAACAGCGGGCGGGGGTCTTTGGCTTCGATCTCGCTCTCTTTGAGCCACTCCCAGAACGCTTCTTCGAGGGTGCGCATATCCCACTTAGGGGCAAGGGCTTTGGCTTTCGACCGTGTTTCCTGGTCGATGCGTCTATCCTTCAAAATCTCCGCGATCGTGTCGGCCTGCGATCGCTGGCCGGGGAGCAAGTGGCGCGTCTTCCGACGGCGGGCGATGGTGAGCGGGCTTGTCGTGATCGCGATCCCCTCGTCGCTGATTTCGTAGTTGAGCATCGGCCACGCCTTCGTTTTGATCAAGCTCATGGCTCGGGTAAGCGCTGCCTTGAAGTTGTCTCGCCTCCCATACTCCGAGCCGCAAGCGGAACGTAGGGCGGCCATGGGGATCGTGTCAACGAGCCTTCCCTTCTCCCCCATGACATAAAGGCGGTAGCTGACCATCGCGTACAGGTCGATGGCTAACGGGCTTTTCTTAAGCTGCATCAAGGCGTCTGTACTGAGTGGGACGGGCGATTGAAGGATCGCCTCGAAGAACTCCTCCGATAGCCAAATTGAGCTGTCGAAGAAACTGGTTTGCTGGGCGTTGGTGTAGTTCCACCAAAAATCTTGCCGGTTGCTTACGCTCACCGCTTCGGACTGGCGGCGTCCTTGCTGGGCGTCTCCCTCAACGAAGTGAAACCGCATCTTGCAGTAGCACAGGCTCAGGATGTGTTTCTCTAGGGCGCGGCGGCTGCTGCGCTTGCCTCCGCTCGTGTTGCTGAGTCCAATGTCGTGAAGGAACTCGGCAAGGCTGTTTCCGAGCCGTATCTTGCGGTCTTTGGTGCGGATCGCTTCGTTGGTAATCCAACAAAGCACCAGGCGCGGAATCGAGCCGTAGGGGACGCCAAACGAGTTTCCAGCTTCGTCGTAACCCGGCTCCACATTGAGGGTGTAATTGCCGTTTCTCCGGCTCCAGACGCGCACGTCGCCGGGGTTGCTGTGTGGCAACGTGCAAAGGATGAACTCCTTCGGAAGGTAGCTTTTCTCCTTCAAATCCCGCTCGGCGAAGTCCTTATAGACCCGTTGCTCTGCCGTGTCGGCAACGGTTGCCGAAGGTAGCGCGGTGCGCCGTGGCGTGATTCTCTCCATCGGGGTTAGCCCTTTCTCCGGAAGGGCCACCAACCCGTTTTCTCGGGTTGCGCCTGGGTCTTCGGAGCGGGCAAGGCGAGGAGCTGGTCTTTGACGCTGCCGTACTCCCTCCGCCATTGCTCGGCGATCTCCCGCTCTCGGTCGATCTGAGACTGCAAGACTTTGATAAGGTCATCCTTCGCATTAAGAGCGGCCTGTAGGGCCATGACATCGCTACCATTTCCGGGGTTGCCGTGGGGTTTGCTAGCGGTTCCGTTCGTGGGGTTGTCAACGGGTTGGGAAACGTTGCTCGGTGGTGCCCCGTACAGGTTGGCGACTTCGGCGGCAAATAGCTTCTTTTCGCCTCCTGGCTGCTCGTGCCATTGGAGTTTCCCTTCCTTGACGTGCTTGCTGATCGTGCCTTTGTGCTTTCCCCATATTCTCGATGCCTGGGAAAGGCTCATGTACATGGGGTTTGCGCCCGTTTCCGTGGCGACTAAATGGGGTTGCCGGTCGGTTCCCTTCCCTGGGTTATCAACGGGTAGCGCAACTGTTTCCATAGTTCCTCTCGATAAAGGACGCATGAAGCGATCAATACGACACGCAAAGGTTTCGTGCAAGCGGAAATCGACTCAAAGCCGGATCAGCTCGATGTCGTTTTGCTTGATGCGCTCGCCTCGACGGTCGTAAAGCCTGGTCGTTCGCGGATCGGCGTGGCCGGCAATGTCTTGCGCCATGTCCATAGCTCCGCCACCCTCCAAGAAAAGGGTGATGCCGGTTCCTCGCCAAGTGTGGTTGCCGTACTTCACGCCTTTGAGTCCGGCTTCCTGGGCGCGGTCGCCGATGATCTCGTAAACCTCCTGGCGCTGCAAACGTCGTCCGGAGAGCTGGCCGTTCTTCCGGTCGATGGTCTGCCAAAGCGGGGAAGCGGTGCCTCTCAATCTGGCCGCGTCGAGGTAGTCGGCCATCAGCTCCACAAGCACGGAGTGCGCGGGGATCGTGCGCTGCTTGCCCCCTTTCTCGGCAAGGCGGACGTGAAACCCGTCGTTGTGCTGGAAGTAGTCGCTCGTTTCCATCTTGAGCGCGGCGGACACCCTGGCGAACGTGTAGAGCATCAGGGAAATGAGCGCCTTGTCTCGCTTGCCCTTGATCGTCTCGGTGTCGATGGTGGCTAGGAAGTGCTTGGCGTTGGCCGCGTCCAGAACCGGCGTCTTGCCGGTCGTGACGCTCATGCGCGGGGCCTTCACGCTGTAGGCGGGGTTTACGTCGATCTCGCCCGCCCGCATCAGGGCATTGAACATCTCGCGGATGGCCGCTAGGTGCTGCTTGACCGTGGCCGGCGCGGTTTCGCTTTGAAGCTGGTTGATGTACTCGCGGATGTGAAGGGAACGCATGTTCCGGTAGGTGAAGCGGCGCTCGCTCGACCAGGCCGCAAAACGCCTCAGCGCCCGCTCATAGGCCATGCGCGTATTGTCGTTGGCGATCTCCCCGAAGAACCAATCCTCAAGGCATTGCACGGCTCGGGGGGTGTAGTCGCCCACGATGGCCGGAAGGTTCGCCGCCTGGTCGTTCGGGTGGGGAAGGATGAGGGCTTGAGGATCATTCATAAAAGAAGTTATGTCATGTTCTAGGACGGTCGGCAAGAGAGAAACGCCTGTCACTTTGCGAATTATTTGGCGCACTTCTTTCGGACTTAAGTGGCGTGGTCGACTAAGCCCCAAAAGTCAGGGCGGTGCCATTTGTTTTGGAACGATGAAAGTGGCACGGGTTGTGGAGCAACAATGGGCCGGAATTCAGTTGTTCCGGTTCACTTTCATCCTCCACCAAGAAAGCGTCCCAGAAACGCTGGTTTGTGGAACACCGCGCCTACGCCAGAGATCGAGCAAGGAAGTAGGCCAAATAATTCGCAAAGTGACACTAATGCTGGCCGCGAGCAGGAAACTAGCGAGGTTCATAAAAGGAGTTATGCTCCTCGGTTTCTTGAATGACAGCAGTGATCCAAATGTTTCACTTTGCAAATTATCTGGCGTAATTATTTGCGCGTTATTTGGCCTAACCCGAGACGGCATTCACCGCTCTTGAACCTACGACCCGAATCGGGCGGCAAGACATGCGCCATTTAATTCGCAAAACCCAGCGCCAAATATCTCGCAAAGTGACACCTTAGCGTACGATTTTTTCCGTTTCGTGAGCAGACCCCTCTATGAGCGCGATAAGACCGCCATTGCCCCGGTTGACAAAGGGAAGGGTCGCCAAGAAGATGGCGGCGGCAGGATTGAAAAGGGCGCCGGCGACGGGAACAAGGACCCTGGACGGTCTAAATCACCATCACCGGCAACCTTTGATAAGGGCCCCGTGACCGCGCCGGCCGGCGGCCTATTGGTTCAGGACCAAGATTTCTCGATGCAAATTCCTAAGGGCTGCGTCGTCGAGCGCTCGAAGAGTGAGGACGCCAACGGAGTCCATGTCTTGACCTACAAGGTCACTCCCGATTCCAGTAGTCAGAGTCCAGTTATCACCACGGTCATCCGCTGGCCCCTCAAAGAAACCGCCTTCCAGTTAAGGGAGCAAGACGAATCTGATTCGTCGATTGCCAAGGCCACGATCTACGATTTTCCGTTCTACGCGACGGATGACACGCCCATCTCCGGCGGGTGGGCCTACGAACTGACAGGAGGAAAGAAAACCTCTAAGTTAGTGAATGGTGGCCGTCTCTATCAGGTGAACAATCTTCAAGGAAGGGAAGATAAGTTCTTCGAATTAGCGAACGAAGTGGTAGCGAGCATAAAATTCAGCCAGTAGGGAGGCCACCCCAAATCGAATAACTGCCTAGCTTATCGAAACATCAAATCTGAGAGCTATGGCGCAAAGAGATTGTACGTACGCCTTACCGTGTCATAGGTCCTAAACGTCGGCACGGTTGAATCGTCTTTGAACGTTAGCAGAGAGCCCCAGGTCACTGTAGAGCCGTCTTCTGATTCAACAGCCGTTATTCCGGAGCCCTTCTCAAATGAACCCCCCTGGAGCACGACTGAATACGCTCTGTAAGGAAGATCACGAAGGATGTCTAGTCCTCTAAAGACGGGTTCGAGTAGCCCCCTTCTAATGAGGTCGTTAACTTCTGGAAATGGGTAGTCGGGGTTCGGTGACAACGTTGGGAAGAGTCGCACGACAGGCTTCTTGAAGTCCAGGCTAAGCTCGGACCAAAGCCAATTGCGTACAGTTAAGACCCTAAGGACCTTCGCGAGTTGAGGCGACTTCGACTTATTGTAACTGTCGATGTAGTTCCGTTCTTGAACAGAAGGTCTCCCTTGTCGGAAGCCTATTCCGGTGACAGGAACGACAGGCGTGTTATTGACGCAGTCGATGTTCAAATACCGAATGAATAAATCCGCAAAGATTCTTCGGTCCGACTTCATTTCGGATTGACCAACATATTCTCCACGCTGATTTCTGTCTTTGATTTTATTTCGCGCGTCCTCAAGCTCCTTTAGGTTCTTCTTATCGATGAACTGAGGAGAGGGTAGCCAATCCTCGATGCCTATAAGGGATTCATCATCCGGAAAGAGGTTCGGGATTTCACCGCTCGTGGGATAAATCGGCAGCTTTGCGACGTACAGCGTCTTTCCTGACCCGACAACTAGCCAATGACCCAAGAGAGCGACGTTCTTTTCCTGAATCGCATCTGGAGTTTGAATCGGCATTTCGTATATCGGCTTGTTGTTCTCGTCGACAAGAATAACAAGGCCGTCCGCCAGGTGAGATTTGTCGATTCCCTTAATCGCTGACCGCTCGACGTTGAACGGTAGAGCCTTCAGCTCATCCCGATAACTGTCTTGGCCCGTGACGTGCGCAGAGGTGGCCAGTGACCCCAGAATGGCAGTGGCGAGCAAGAACGGAGCAACCATTTTTGGAGGATATCAGACGGACGGCTCATCCGAGCGGAAACGGAACGTAGATTCCTCAGCAACATTCCTGGAAACTTGGCTGAGATATCTTGAAGCGGCCGCCCGCCCGCTGGTAAGTAGTTTCACTTGAATCCTGGGAAGTGGTCGTTGCCGCCTGGTCGGCTGTTCAGGAGAGCCTCCCTAAATCGGGAACGACTCGACGGGCTGTGGTATCCTACTAAGTAGGATGGCTTCATGAGCGGTACCTACCTTTTCATTGAGGCGATTGATTTTACGAGCACGGTCAAGGGCTACTTTGGCAGCGACGAGGCTTATGCCGACTTTCAGTCAGAGCTGGCAGAGCAGCCGGAAAAAGGGGCGGTTATTCCGGGGGCATCCCCATTGCGGAAACTCCGCTGGGGCGACAAGCGACGAGGCATGGGAAAGCGCGGCGGTTTGCGGGTGATTTACATCCACATCCCCGACCTCAGAGTTCTGTTCATGCTCGACGTGTACGGTAAAGATGAGGCGGACGACTTGACGGGCGGGGAGAAGAAGGAACTCCAGACGCTCGCCAAGCAACTCGTCGAAGAATTGCGAGAACGAAACAAACGAGGAAAGCTATGAGCACCAATACAAAGAGAAGCCCACTTGCCCAGCGGCTCAAGAAGGGCCTGGCGGAAGGGATCGAATTCGCGCGAGGAGACTTGAGCCTTGCCACGACAGTCGTGCCGACCGGACGTTCCTTTTCGGGCGATGAAGTCGTGGCCATTCGGAATCGTCGCCACATGAGCCAGGCGCAGTTCGCGAATTTATTGGCGGTGAACGTGAAGACGCTTCAAAGTTGGGAGCAGGGTGCGAGAAAGCCCAGCAAGCCGACAATGAGGCTGCTTCAAATTTTCGATGCGCCCGAGGAATTCCGCTCCGTTCTCTCTTTGGCCGAATGACATGCCAATCACCCAACAATCACTTGGCACGCGGCTACAAGATGCGCGTGAGGCTGCGGGTCTTTTACTCGAGCTTTCCGCGCAGACAATCGAGATCTCGCCGGAGCGGCTTGCCGGACTCGAGTCCGGAGAGCAGAGCGTGAATTCGCTTGAGATTCACAGACTGGCAAAGCTGTACAAGGTGACACTTCGTTCTCTTCTCGTTATCGAAGAGGAACTTCCGGACGGCGTTGCTTGACCGGCTTGGACCGACGCTCTCCTTGTCGCAGCCTCCCCACTTCGTGGGTCCCCTCCCTGACGGGCATCCGCGATCGGCGGAGAGCGAATGGTCCTTGCGCCTATTCTCGTGGTTTCTGTTCCACGCTCGACGCCGGACGAACGCTCCGCTTGAACGGTCTCCGCCCAAGGCGGAAGCACTCCGCCGGCGGGCGCCTGACCGATGCCAATTCCGCTTCGCTCCACAGGCAAATGGTCCCGCTTCGCTCTCTACGGCTGCCGGCGGGCGCTTCTCGCCTCGGTACCCACCGTTCCGCGCTCCGGATGCGACCGGCAGCTTCGCTGTTTTGAGGAACTTGGTAGGTATCGGAAGCCACGGAAGGGACGAACCTCGTCTCAATGGCGATCACAGAGCCTCAACTGTCGGCTGCTTTCCCCAACGGGGCTTGGATTATGCAGCGAGGCCCTCGCTATTGCTGTCAAGGATGATACAGAGCGCCTTCGGCGTCCTTGACAGCGCGAGGGTCCTCGCAGATTCCGGAATTTGCCCTTTGGGGAAAAACAGCCTGGTTAGGAGCCGCGCTGGATGGAGCAGAATATTTCGTGGCCGAATCCATCACCATCAACATCGTCGGTCGAGAAGTGGGCGTGCAGTATCACCCTGAAACGCTCGAAGCGACTTTCCCGGGATGAGATGGTTGCCCGAGAAATGGGCCTTCAAGTGCTCGCTGCGCAGGCAATCGAACATCGAGGTCGACAGGGCCTACCAATTCCGCAAGCGCTGGTGGCCGTGGCCGAAGCACATACGTTTCACGACCTCCTCAGAATATAGACAGAACAAGAAACGCACGAGACTCTTATGGCCCCTCGCAATGAACCACTCGAAACCTACTTTGCAAGTTGCTGGGAATTGTATTGGTCCGTTGCAGAAGAACACGGTGAGGTTTGCGGCCATTGTCCCATCGCCTACTTCGGAGACTTTGCTGCATTCCTGGATTCATCACCGCGGGTTCTGACGGTCGGGCTGAATCCCTCCCATCGAGAATTCGGAGACAAGAAAGGGGAACGATTCCCGGACACAGTCCACGTTGATCGCAGTCTCTCGACGGACCCAACCTGGCTCAATTCCGTCTATGCCCGAGACCTAGACAGCTATTTCTACTCTGGCCGAAATCCTTATCGTGGTTGGTTTGACCCGTCATTTATGGCGGTTTTACAAGGTCTCGAGGTCAGCTTCTACCCAGGCGACTCACAAGTCTACGGCCAGGCCCTTCACTCCGATCTTTATTCCCCGATTGCAACAAACCCAACGTGGTCTCGCTTGCCGCCAGTAGGAGCGCTACGAGCGAGGTTGTTCGACGCCGGACCCCAACTTTGGAATCTGTTCGTTGAGATCCTGCAGCCGGACATCATCGTCGCGTCGATGCAAAGAAATGGCGTTCAACAACTCGGGCTCAATATAATCGGTGCCACCACGATGCTCACCTCTGTCACCGAGAAGAAAGGTAGAACCTGCGCTTCCGTGCAACCGTTCTCCCTCAAGACGGGCAAGCAGGGGCTCTTGATGACCGGCGGTGCGGGACGCAAACCGATGAACGCATTCCGCCCCGAGGACAGGGTCCGCATTGGAAAAGAGGTGCGATTGCGATGGCTACAGACGACCGGCTGAGCTTCGTCCAGTTTCCACACCCGGGGCGAGAACATAGTTTGGCCACGGGGCTCGAATGGAGCGCGTTTCCGGATCATTACCGAAGATTCATGGTCCAACCCGGCGTGGCTCTCGACAAGGATGAAGTCGTTCGCGCGAACCTCTGCTTCTGGGGGGAGTGGGAGGCCGGTGCCACCAGCTCCGTCCCTTTGATAGCTGATCGCGCCGGCATGCCTACGCACATTTTCGAGCCGGCGATTCGCGACAAGATGCCTACTGGATTCATCCAAAACACTGACCCTTTGGTATTCGGCAGGAGCTTCTTTTATACGAACTGCAAGCAGCGCGGCGACGGCAAGCTCAAACACTTGGCCCATCAATCGTTAATCTTGTTCGGGTCAAGAGTGAACAAGAAGTTTTGCCTAGACACTGTTTTTGTGGTGGCAGATTCTCGATGGTATCACCCCGACCAAGCGACCCAGTCGCCGTTTTCCTTTGCGACCGAACTTCTGACGAACGTGACGATCGAGCCCATCAGCCGAGCCAATGGCGATAGAAGATTGCGGGCCTATCGTGGCTTGAGGCATGACGAAACGGCCGCCACTTTTAGCTTCGTGCCGTGTTCGACGCTAGACAAACATCCGCACGGCTTCTCCAGACCGTCGATACATCTGCCAGACCCGGCGACCGGCGAGGATCTGATAAAGCACGGCATGACCCAAAGTTATAGGTCAGTCGTCTCGTCGGTCGACGGAATCGAGCGACTCTGGACGTCGGTGGTCGATCAAGTCCGCGATCAAGGTCTCATGCTTGGAATATCTCTCGCAGAACCCGTCCCTGTATGAGTGGGCTGGCGGTTGAATTTCATTAATCAGCGGGGACTTGGAGAGGGATCCAAATCGCCGATTGCTGGTCGCCGAAGGCCGTGGCTCGGCCCTCAAGTGCGCATATGGCCACCCACGCACATACGACGGCGTCAAGGGCATCCTCGTACGCCTTCATCACCCACCCGGCTGCGTTGGGATTTAAGCCAGGAAAGGCAGAGGCGACACCCTTAATCTCTCCCTCAAGCAGTGCAGCTATTTCACCCCATTGGTCAAACAACCGGACACGGCGTTCAGCGGGTGCAAGAGACGGCCAGTAGGTGCCGGTCTTTGAAGCCTTATACGGAAGGCGCTCGGGGGCCCTGGCAAGCTCGAGCAGTGCAGGGTGTGGATAGACCTCGATTAGCCCAGGTGGAGATATCGAAGTTGTTTGAAGCTCGTAGTCTGCTCGGTGAAATTCTTCCCTAAGGATGTCGCTCATTTTGCCAGGGCGTGATTTACTTGGGGTGTGGGTTCCGCACTTGCGCCCGCCATACGTTTTAGAAACGGCATTGTCTGAGATGCGGCGCCCCGTAATTGGTTCAAACGCAAGGGGCATGTCCACCGCGACGAGATCCACTTGCCGACCGCACACCGCTAAGGCGGAGGCTAAGAGTGTGGAAGCTGAGGGGGTTGAACCCCTGGGACGAATTCCGGGCGCGAGCCGATCAATTGCTAGCGCATTGAATCGCTCGTAGGAAGATTCCGCAGCCACCAACGTCCAACCGCTGGAAGTTTCTGCTGCCAAAGCAACCCCGCTAGGTTGGGTGGACGTCCACGCCGCGTCAATGCCGAGGACAGCTCGCATCCTTCCTCAGCCTTTAAGACCCAACGCCCTGGCCGATTCGTGGCCCTCGAACAAAGTTGCATCTCCTCCACTCATAACTCGAAGCCTACCACTGGCGGCTCACCCCGCAAGACGTCGCTGCAGGGTCCATCACAGCCGAGCCAGAAACTGTCACTTTGCGGGATATTTGGCGCAAAGTTTTGCGAATTAAATGGCGTAACTCCGACCAGTGGTCTGCGTTGCCAGGTGCAAATGAGGCCTTGTTCGTCTCGGCTTACGCCAAATAGCGCGCAAATATTTACGCCAGATAATTTGCAAAGTGAAAGTGTGTTCCTAGGAAATCTCCTCCAACTTCATGCCCCGCCTGACGCATTTTAGGTTCAATAAAGCAAGCTACTTTTTCAACCAGGCCTTAATCGTGCTGTCCAACTTAGTGGCGGGGATGGCAGAAAAATCTAGGATCAGCTGTTGGCCGGGGTTTGCAAGCTGGTTCTGCACAGTGGTGGCTACTCGGTCGAGTTGGCTTGGGTCGATGTCGGGTTGGATTTCGATCACGGCAACGTCACCGTTGATGTAACCAAAACCTGGCGGGCTGGAAGGTAGGTCGCTGCCGGGGTTCCATTTTGAAAGGTAATTTGTGCCGAAGAGGGTGAATTGGCTTTTTTCGGGTTGGGCGGGCAGAAGGATGGGTTTCTTCAAGGAAGAAAGTGCGGTTGTCAGGCTTAGGAGCGCATCGTGGATCCAATCGCCTTTTGATTTCTGCCATTCGTTAAATTCGCTGCCGTTCGAAGTTCCCGATCCCCATGCGTCACGAATTGAGACCACCGTGTGCACGGTGGGGTTTTCGAGGTCGAGCGGATCGACATGTTTTGCCTGAAGAAAGACAAGGCGCTGGGCGTCTGAATAACCGTAGCTTAAGAAGGCGTCGACGATCGGAGGACAATAGTAGGAACCGCCTTCGTTTGCCTCCTTCGCATACCCAATCGGATAGGCGTCGAGCAAGACGATAGATGACAACGCCGACAGGGAGGCAAAGTCCTTAACGCGCTTCCAGCGATTGAACGTTTGAGGGTCCAACGGGGCAACCTGTTCTCGAATCGGAAGTTTGTTCGTGGAACTCTGCGGCCAGAGCCTCTGAAGTGTCAGAAAGTTCGCCTTGCTGGATGCGAAGGCGGCACCATGGGTGCCCGTTGCAGTGCGATCGGGATCTTGGGCAGTTTGCGACGGTTCAAGCGACCACGGCCGAACCGCAGCGCTGACCTTTATGCCGTCAGGGGTCGCGGAGTCGATGGCTGCTTGGAGGACTTCTGGACTCCAGGTCTCCAACCACAATTCGCCGATGCCCAGGCGGTGGACTCGTTCGACATCCTCACGGGCCATTTGAGGGGTGTCCGCGCGCAGTATCAGAGCCTTTAGGCTGGCCGGTGATTTGAAGGGAAGGGGAACCGGTTGTGGCGGCTGCCCATTATCTGACGAGGGCTTGAACTGATTGCCACTGCCGAGGTACTTCAGACCCCAGGGCTTTGATCCATCGGGCAAAACAAGTTCAAATCGGATACCGGAGTGTAAGCCGACTTTCTGAACGTCGTTGCCACCATTTTCGTCATTGAATTCCTTAATTTCAAGCCGCACGGCCGGACTGGCGCTATCGGGGTCGGTGAGTGTCTCACCATCGACTGTGCCATCGTTAGCGTTCAAGTTCTTAAGTTCGGAAGGCGTCAGCGAATCGTATGCCCCTGGATCGAACTTGACCTTAGCCATTGCCGCTCCCTTGCCGACGACGCTGCGCCAAAGCGCTTGTCGTTCGTTGATCAGCCTTCTCACGTCGTCTTCCCAAGCCGCGATCCGAATTTGGTGAGCCGCAATTCCCTCGAGATCGCAAGTGAGGACGTAGGTATCACCAAGACGGCGATACGTTCCTGTGACTCCGAGAGAGATCGTCTGGATGAGGTCCCGCGCGGACGCTTCTGCACCTAATTCGAACAAACGCATCGGGGCGTAGTGGGGATCGGCGATAAATCTCAGGCCTGATGCGGAACCGATTCGGTTAAGGAGATCAGAGAGTTCCTCACCAGACTTTAAAGCGACCATGGCATTTAGGCGCGAGTCTTGAATATCGATTTGGGACCGTTTCGGAACGTTGTCGGATTCTATCCTGATGTGATGGCCATATTCGTCCCCGCTATTGTCCATCAGAAGTGGGACCTTCGAGCCGTTCCTTTGGCTATCGCGGAGGGAAGCACCGGTGGCGCTTCCGTTAGTAAGTCCAAGAGAGAGTTCCAGATGCCGCGAGATCCGAAGTTTGATTTGGCTGCGATCTTGATCTGAGAGATGTCTCGTTGCGCTAGGGTCAAGGGAGAGGCTGTGGGGACCGGTTAGAGTGGCGTCAACGTAAGTAAATGGGCTCGGCAGAATAGAATTCATAACCGCCGTTTGTTCCCCTTGGCAATCGGCAAGGCTAAGCCCTTCGCCGGTGACTCTGCTCCATTGGTCGTCTTTAAGAAGTGTCAGCAGATAGAGCACCTTTGCTTCCATCGGCAGGCCATCATAGAGGTTTGGCGGCTCACTAAAGTTGGAGTCAAGGGTAACCATCCGCGTCGGCACGATTGCCGTGATCCTGCCTATTCTCACCGTCTTGCGTTGGATTTCGGCCAAGGTCTGGCCTTTGGTGACGCCAACCGGGCAGACCGCGATCAGCGGTCCAGACTCTTCGATGCTCCACGGTGTTTTTTCGAAGACGCTGTAATAGTCGTGAAACTCTCGAGCTTGAGCAGGTGCGGATTGAGGGGCAACTCCCTGGGCGTGCAGAGGAGCCGCTAAGGCTGTGACGAGAACAGCATGCCAGAATCGCAACGAAACCATTACAAGCTATTGTATTTCGGTCTCGAAGTCCCTGGTTGAATTGTTACCTTGCAATCCTATCAGTCGGAAACCGGAGGATCGCGCGATCTAATGTAGATTGCCGGGAGTTTCCCGAGGCACGAAAAACCTTTGTGCCTCTGCCCCGGAGGGACGCTCACGTTTGGCCGTTTATCGGTCATATTCACGCGATTAGTGAGAACTGTCGCATGAGACTTCCGGGGTCGTACCCCAGAGTGGTTTAAGATCAAAGCGAAGGGTTGGCGCGTTGCGCCAGCCCTGGTTCAAGGGTGCGAAAGGCATTCGAACCCCGAAGCGGGTTCCGTAGAAACATGTAGCTATGGAAGTCTTGGCGACCAACTAGGGGTCTGCTCACGAAAGATGAGGCAAAGAATGCTCTCGAAGAAGGTATGAACCTTCTGCTGCCATTGGGTTCACTGCTGGATTTGCAAGACGATGTAAGTTGGTATTGCCGGAAACAGTTCGGGCGGTGAGTTACTGCCGAGCCAGCAAATAGGGGAAGCTCTCCACAATCTTTGCGGCCTCGTCGAAGGCATTGGTGAACTCCCGTCGTACATTTGCATTCCTGGCGGTAGCGAAAGGCCCACGCTGAAACAATTCCTGCCCGATCTTGTCGTCCAGAACCTTCTTGAAAAGAGAGTTGAGTTGGTCGGATATCTCGTGAAGTTTCCTTTGCATGGCGTTGGTGCGAGTCATTTGGACGCGACCCTGCACTCCGTTTGCGGCGGCACCCATGACCATGCTCATCTCACGATCTGCCGTCATTTGGTATTCGGCAGGGAAGGACTCGAAGTTTGCGAGCATGTCGTTGTACGCTTTTGCTGCTTCTCTGATTGCGGCCACCTTCTTGGCGAGGTCGGCCTTGTCCTGTTCCTTTTGTAGGTCGGACGCATCCGAAGCCTTGGCATCTGGCAGATCACCACTCGACGGTTGAGTTGCCGGGGGGGCTTGTATTTGAATGGGGGGTGGCTGATCGTTCTGATACTGAATTGGCGGCGGGAGGGTCTGATAGGTTGGTTGTGTTGCCACAGGCGCAGCCGGCTGCGCCTGTGGGCGATTGTCGGCGAGTCTCGAAGCAGGGATGCTCTGGGCGACGGGTCTCTGTCGATCGGCTCCCATCTTGAAGGCCAGAACAGCAACGAGGGATATCAGAACAAAGGAAATGGCTATCCATGGCCAAGGGGAGATCCTGCGCCGTGGGGCAGGGGCGGACGGGGCAGGAAAGCTGACACTTGCCGGGATTGCAGGTGCAGGCAGCGGGCGGCTGCACCACGAACACACTGTGTCGTCGTCGCTTTGCATTCCACACCAGCGGCATAAGGTCATGGAAGATCTGACTTCGCCGGATACCACGAAGTCCCTTCTGGGAAATTGTAACCGATAACTGGTGTGGAGCAAGATGCGGCCACGCGGCTGCGCCGCACATAAAAGGGGTTATGTGCGGTGGTTCGGGCCGGACGGCTAACGCCATTTAATCCCGAAAGATCTACGCCAAATAATTCGCAAAGTGACACTTTTTGGGTATCACCCGGATCTCCACGCGCACATAGTTTTCCGAATTTTCCGACACGCCACGCGCGCGTGCGCACGGCAGTTTCGACCGAACCCCATTTGCCTAATTAAAGAACAACAATGGACAC
>Ga0302320_10015169_pt1 | contig 15857 bp, 16 predicted proteins | sample Bog_T0_3_FD_202130 | JGI IMG/M metagenome (GOLD analysis project Ga0302320, IMG submission 202130) | Peat permafrost microbial communities from Stordalen Mire near Abisko, Sweden - Bog_T0_3 | ecosystem: Environmental > Terrestrial > Soil > Wetlands > Peat | place: Sweden: Abisko, Stordalen Mire... | reverse complement strand
CAGGCGAGCACAATCATAATATCCAGGAGGACAGCTTGATATAGAACCATGAACATTACCTCGAGGACTCAACAAGGTACAAATCGCTGTTAGGATAGCCCCACCCGATCCAACGTCTAATCTGTCTAAACAATGGGCTGGTCGCTACAGGCGCTTCAAAACTGGCTACCAACCGAAGATTATTTGGTGCTAATGTTGTTGGCAAAGCAGAACCGCGCCGCCATAGCAAATAGACGGGTGCCGATGCCGACGGGTGAAGAAGCTGATCTCTTGCAGACACGGAATGCGAGGCTAGTCCGGGCGTGGTCCGCTCGTCCAACCACAAGTACTTCGAGCCGGACTGGTATACGGCCCAATAGTAACAAGCCTCCTCGCCGAACACAATGGCATCTACAGGCACGTTTGTTTTAACAAACGAGGATATCATTTCTGGATTTCTAGCAGACCATGACTGATATACTTCTAGGAGTTTAAGACCACGAATACCAAGACTGATAGCAGCTAGGAACACCAAAGACATCAGGACTACTCGTTTAGCACCGATGCAACACGGCACTCGGGATAGGTGCATACTGAGGATCAGCAACACCACCAATACTGGAAATACATAGAAGACTTCATAATCTAAGGCGCGGGACAAGAGGGCGAAAGTTAGCAGCATATTAATGCCGCCCGTGACACCCACAAATACAATTGGGTCGAAATATGGTGACCGCTCACGTGAAGTCTTACGTATCTTCGTCCAACTCCACAGCAGTCCAGATGCTATGATGACGATTACGATTGGGGTGAGGAGTTCGGGAGGGTATACTGCATAGCCCGCATTCCACGCTCCGCCCAACAGTGGAGAAACGTTCCCAGTGTCGCCATGAGACACGGTGCGGATGTAATTTAACCACGAGAGTGGATTCAGGCCTTGCGAATAGGTCCAAGCGCTGGTCACAGCTAAGACCACGGCGGCAGAAAGTGCGAAGCCAATAGCAATAGGTTTTCGCCAGCTGACAATAAGTAACACTATCGTGGCAAAAGCTACAGCCATGCAAAAGGGGAGAGCGCGGGGCGTGGATAATACGGCCATAGCAAGGGCAAGTCCACCAGCCACCCAAGAAAGCACAGTATACGGTGTGTTTCGCCGCATTCCGAGAATAAAGGAAAGCAAAGCTCCTAACTCTAAGGCAGCAGTCACCGTGTCGAGCCGTCCCGAATTGATCCTCTGACCAATCGACGGCGAAAGACCTATCAGGAACATTGCTATCGCCGCCAACTCCCAGCTTCCTCCAAGGCCAATTATGAGTAGACCTCCTAGCACAACGGTCAGCAGTCCTCCGAGAAAGCTGAGCATCCTCCAGCTCGTCGCGGAGACTCCCATGTATCGCATCCATATGCTGCCGAGCCGGAATCCAACGGGACCGTAAAATAAATCGAATCTGCCGGTTTCCGGAAATGCTCCGAGAATCGCTGGGAGTGCTGAATGCCCTTGCATAAGCGACATCGAGGTTGAGGCCCACAGCACTTCGTCAGTCCAGGGAATGGGAGTACGGTCGATAGCCATCAAAAGCGGCAGAAGACCAGCAATCGTGAGTGCGAGTAGCAGCCATGAAGCTCTGCGGTATGCGCTTGGACAAAGTAATAACATAGCGTTTATGCTGAACTAGAAGTCCGGAGAAGATACGTCAAGCCTCATTCCATGAGAATACGACTGCCGGAGATCGCATCGAGGGCACTTATCACACCGGTGCGAAAGCTCCGCCAAGAGTAACGGAGCGCCGTCCGCCGCGCGTTCCAGCGCATATCCCGAAGCGCTTCCCGATGGGCGTAGCCCCACTCGATACAGTTTGCGAGCGCCTCGACATCTCGAACCGGCACGATGAATCCTTCCTGACCGTTTCGTATGATGTCAGCCGCGCCTGTGTTAGGGGTCGCGATGATAGGAAGCCCGACGGCGAGGGCTTCCAAGTAAACTAGTCCAAATCCCTCGACCAGAGAAGGCATGCAGAACAGATCGCTGTTGCCGTAGAGCGCCAGCAACTCGGCGTCAGACAACGGCCCTACATAGCGAAACTCGTCAGCGAATTCATCAAGGAGCCCCCTGTCCACTCTGCCTCTGCCCGCTAGCACAAGGTCGGCGTTTGGGAGGCGAAGACGACGCCAAGCTTTCAATAAATATTCTAGCCCCTTCCGTTGTACCAGTTGGCCGACAAATACGACCCGGAATGGTCCTCCTTCTGCCCTCTGCTGAAACGAAAACTTTTCGCTGTCAACTCCATAAGGAACGACAGCAATGCGCTCCTCTGCCATGCCGTTTTCCAGCAGCGTTCTCTTGGTGAAGTTCGATGCAACAATGCAGCGGTCGGCAAGAAAAGCTTCTTGTGAAAGCTCCTCCCGCCGCCCAGGAAGAGTAGTGAACTCGGGCTCTTCCAGCAAGGAGCTCCGGCCGAACTCTGAACATTGCAGCTCTTCCTCCAGTATTCTGCGTACCGATACGGGATGGGGATGCACTTGGAAAAGCACTTTTGGCCATTGATCGAGACCATAACTATGGAAGGCGTGGTAACCATAGTAGCTATACGAGATTAGGCCTGCTTTGTAACGACTGGCCAGAGAACCCCCAAGTCTACCCAAGCGGCGATCACGAACCACATGTGACGACTTCCGGAGATAATCTGACAGAAATGTGCTCTTTCTCCACTCTACAGACTTCGATGGCAACCCATTGGCATACCGGCGCTGAAGCGAGGTTCTCATTCGGGCAGGTAAGCAGGTCAATAACACCCCAGAAAGACTATCCAGAGGCGCATAACAGTCGGTCACCAGAGCTGCCAAACAACCGGCCTCCGCCAAAGCCAAAGGTACCTGGTAGCTGTCGCGAGACCCCGCAAATACCACCACCCATTTCATCGTGTTATTCCGAGATTCGACACCTTCAACGTCATTCCTGTAGTTGAGATGCGGAACAGAATAAGCATTACTCGTTCACTCCAGCTTGCTTCACGTTCCGAGCCACAAGCTGGCGCCGCCTGACCATCATTGAGAATAAAGCACACAGAACATCAAACATCTTATTCGGAACCTTAGAAAAGACCTTGTGGGCACCGGGAAACCATGCATGGGTCAATATATGAATTTCGAACAGGTTGGGATCGAAGCCGGCTTCTGCCAAAGTATTACCTAGTAGCTGCGGAGTCCAGGTGTGCAAGTGGTGGTTGATGTCTGTGGCAAGATATCTTCGCTGGTTTCGCCAGTCGTCGAGCGGCAGCACCAATACAAAGGAGCCGCCAGGCTTGAGTTTTGTACGCAAGGCCCGGATCGCTTCGATCGGATAAGGGACATGCTCGATAGCGTGGTTCGAAATCAGCACGTCGACCGTCGCATTCTCAATTTCCGCCACGGAAGCATAGACCTCAATACCATTCTGTGTGGCAATGCCACGCGCGGCCGGATTTATCTCGACGCCCAAACGACGGGCACAGTGTAGATATTTCAGCGTGTACCCGCCGCCACATCCAAAATCCAGGACGCAGTCCGAAGGTTGGATATAAGGGGCGAATTTGCCGGCTTCGATGCGGCCGCCAACATGAGCGAGCGAGTTCTGCCACGCAAAGTACTCTTCGCCTTCGCGGCCGATGTAGCGATCGGAGACGCCATAGTTTGGTTTCGTCAGCATTTGTCAATATCCCTTGAGGTTTCTACGGGTAAATCATCTCCACAGGCACGTGCGAACGTAGACATGCGGTTCTGCGTCTTTCGAAAACATAGCTTCGAGCGATAAACGCCGGCAAGATCGGCCACCATGCGGCCGGCATAGATCCGAAAATACGCACCGCCTCCGCGAAGTTCTTACGAATGAGCGGCAAGGCTACTGAAGCTCCAGCAACCCCGAAGCACTTTAGAAGCAGCCGCCTACGCAGCCGCCAGTCCAGATTCAACTCGTCGCTGTACTGACTCACAAATTCGCCCCAGAAGAGCCTGTGATCAGACACCGAGCGCATCGAATTCCGCACCGCCACCGCAACTTGAGAACCGTGGATCCGGCTGGTGGTTAAAGTTTCCGGAACAAACAGGTAATTCCACTTGTGCAAGAGGCGCACCCAGCAAAATACGTCGAAATGAACGAAACGCGCGTCGAAACCGCCAACAGCTTCCCAGGCTGACTTGCGAATTGTCGCTGGTGTTAACGCCGGCAGGTACACGCTTGTATCGCCGGCCAGATAGGCGCACAAAAGATCCGGACCGCTCCTTAAATGAGGCGGTTTCGACGGTGGAACGGGCTCTACATGACCGTTCAGAAAGAGCCAGGCTTCCCCATTTGCGACCAAACCAACAGAAGCAGGTGTGGTCGCGATGGCCTCCGCCATGCGCCCCATACACTCGGGAGCCATCAGGTCGTCATGGCAGAATAGCTTCACCCATTCTCCAGAACAAAGTGATACCACCCGATTGAAATTGGTCGCTTGCTCTAGTAATCGGTCGCTGCGACTTACCTTTATCCGGCGATCGCCACGCGCGTACTCTTGGCAAATATCTGGCGTCTGATCTGTGGATGCGTTGTCCGATATCACCACTTCAAAATCGCTGAAGGTTTGCGCACGAATGCTGTCCAGTGCCTCGCGCAAATAATTCGCGCCGTTGCGCACCGCCAGTGCTATCGATATCGAAATCGGCTTAGTCATGTACTTTGAAAGTGGCAGTTGGTATCTGCTTGAGACCGCAGAGCAAAACGCACTGCGAGGTCAGCAACGGTTGCCACCAACTGCTAGGGCAATGCCCAAGAGTGGAGATGATGTGCGTCTCCTCCGCCCAAGAAGCAATCTGCGCGAGCGAGTCATAAACGCTGTAGGAATAGAATACTCCGTCGCCTTCAGAGTAGCTGTAGACCCTCCCCAGCGTTTTTAGGAAATTTACTGCGGACCATAGCCCAAGCTTAGAAAGCGATAGCTTGAGCAGCCGTACAGGCAGCCGTCCCTGGCCGAAACGGTTCGCGTCTGAGATAAATACAGCCGTCCGGGCCACGCGTAGCATCTCCTGAATCACCCAGTTAGGATGTCGAACGTGGTGTAAGACTGCGAATTCGCACACCGCATCGAAAGAGCCATCGGCAAAAGGAAGAGACTCCCCCTGTCCGCATTGGATAAGTTGGCCGATGCTTGGCCGGCGCCGATTCGCCTGCTGAATCAGAGCGTTCACTGGTTCGACGCCCCTCACCTGGAAACCTTGGTCGTGCAAAAACTCAACTGCGCGACCCGTACCAGAGCCGACATCGAGAAAAGAAGAAATTCCCCACACCCGCGCCATAGTTGCAATGTAGGAAAGAGCTCGATAGTGCTCGTCCCCGTCCACAACATGCATTTGCTGGTAATCAGCAGCTGTCTGTTCGTAGTATTGCTGCTGTTTTCGGACAGCCTGGTCGATCATACGAAAGCTCCAATCCTAACCCCACACTAAACACACAACCACATCGTTATACCTGCAGGTATTCCCTTCCAAAAACCTGACCCTCGATAGATAGCGCTTACCGAAACACACGGCACGATGGCAACTAGCTTGCGGGCCTCAGAACAGACCTCGCTCCGGTTCATCTTTATTTGGCGATCACGATGCGCATACTCCTCGCAAATATGTGGTGTCTCATCGGTGGACGCGTTATCCGATATGACTAACTCAAAATCGCTGAATGTTTGCGCACAGATGCTGTCCAGCGCCTCGCGCAAGTAGTTTGCGCCGTTGCGGACCGGCAGTGCGATCGATATGGATAGCGACTCGCTCATCTCAGTAAATCCATGACTAAAATCGTTTGAAGAAATTCCAGTCTGGTTCCCAACTCTGAACCTTTCGAAAATAGCGATCCTGGGTTTGTCGGTTCAGTACCCTTCGGGCAATGTGGACGACCACATTCCGCGCTGCGTAAGTAGGCGGAAGGATTGGCATCTCGACATACTTGCGATGCCTTGTGACAAACTTCAAGACCTTGTTGGTAGCGGCCATACCGCAGTCATTGAAGCCCCGGAGCATTCTGTCAAGATAGAAAAAGTCCAGTAAGACATAGTCGAACGTATGCCATCCATCAACGTAAGCGAAATCAATCTGTGTGCCACTGGCGAGAAGTTGTGGCAGTGCCAGGTAATCGGGAAGGTCGATCAACCGATGGCTGGGCGCCAGATCGGCCACAGCCTTTAGCCCTTCCGATTTCCACTGCGTACACTGGTACGGATCAATGGAGATCAACTTCCCATTTCCAATAGCTGACAGAATCGCCTTCGTGGAAACTCCGTTAGCCATACCGATTTCGATACCGAGGTTGGGCTTGAGGCTCTGCACGACGTCACTCAACGTCTGGCGGTGAAGCATCGAGATACCAGATTCTTCGTTCATTGGAACAACCTAAGACAGCAATTGTCCGCGAAGTCGACATTGTTGAATGTTCGCGCGCGAATGCTGTCCAGTGTTTCGCGCAAGTAGTGTGCAGCGTTGTGAACCGGGGGCGCGACTGAAATCGGAAAATTCATAACCGGGATATCACCTTAATCAGCTTACGATGAACTTATGAGATGTACTGGCCTTGGCTCCTTAGCGGGCCCATCTTTCCAAGAATGGCGTGTAGAACTCCCAAAGCTGTCATGCGTAGCTTCGGCCCCTTCGAGGTCTCAAAGAGAGACACCTTAACCGTCTCTGTCACTAGCCACCGAAGATGCCCCTTTAGCGAGGTTAGGGATTTCATCGGCCACGAAAGCACGAAACCATTCCGCGCAATGTAGTAGCGACGAATCGCAGAATAATTGCTGCAGAATAGCCTGCGGCCACGAATCGCGGCTGTGGTAAGTTCGCCCCGCCGTTGAATCATGTGGGCGGAAGGAACAACTACAATTTTGAGGCCTGCTTTTAACACTTTATGGCAGAGAGCATAGTCAACGAAGTCGATAAAAAAGTCCTCCGGGAATCCGCCAAGTTCGACAAGTACGTCAACCGGAGAGAAGGATCCTCCGGTCCAGACGCGCCACGTTGAATAAGGCGCTCGGGATGGTGGCTCCTCACCCATAACCTTACCGTCCGCAATCCAATACATCCACGGACTCGCAATCCCGATTGAGCTATCTTTCTGACAGGCAGCTTGAAGCTCCGCAACCATACCAGACTTCGGCAGGCTATCTTGATCCAGGGTGAGAATATACCGAAATCCGTTCTCGGCGGCATAAGCTATCCCTTGATTAAGGGCCCCAGCAAGGCCGATATTTTCCGAGTTGAAACGGACAATCACATTCTTCCAGGTGGCTGAAAGGTTCTCGATGATATCGAGCGAGTCTCGCCGGGAGTGATTATCTATAATGAGCAGCTCATCCACCTGGCAGCATGCGGCTTCTGCGGTTGCAGCAACAATCGGCCCTCCATTGTAGGAGACCATGAGAGCGAGAACCCGATTCGGCGAGGACGGAGTCATTCACAGCACCTTTAAGGCTATGGTATCGGTCGGCTCGTATTGGCGATCCGCATAGGCAATCAGCATCATGTCGCTCCCACTATCTTCCGGGTTCTTGAACGCATGACCTATTCCAGCCGGCACGAAGACGGTTTGAGGCACAGCCGCATCCAGTAACATTTCTTTCTGCTCCCCAGTTTGAGGATCCTCCATTCGCAGAACCGCACGTCCCATTACCAGCGTGAACCACTCGGACGTTCGGAGATGGTAGTGATTGGCCCGCACCTGGCCGGCTGATGCCATCACCAGATAAATCTCCCCGAATTGCTGCGAAAGCGACTCCTCTTTGCCGTCCATCACCTTGAGCAGCCATCCTCGATCATCTGCGAGCAGCCGCCGGGCGATAAGTCGCACTTGATTGAGACGACTCAAATGGAGATCTCCAAGGAGCCAATGCTCCAGAAGAAGCTGCGAGTTAGCCTCTTGCAGGTCATATGCGTCCCGCAATCAGTGACTTAGGATCCGCCATCAGCGCCCCCATGGTTCTGCGGATACCGTCTTCCAGATCGACGACTGGCCGAAATCCAAGCTCATCTGAGATGCGCGTCGTATCCGCGACACAATACATTGGATCATCGGATCGGTACGGTCGCGCCCCAAATCTCACACTCGGAGAAAAGCCATTTTCCTGCAATACCTGCACAGCTATATTGACTAACTCTTTTAGCACCACAGCCTTTGCTGATCCGACATTCAGGCAGCGTAGCCCCCGGGTAGCAGGTGGTAACTTCAGTGCTAAACAGAAAGCTCGAGCAATGTCCGTAACGAAGGTGAAGTCACGTACCTGCTCACATCCTGTCAAATCGATGGGCCTATCCTTTTGCGCGCAACTGACTATATAGGGCAACAAACGCTCCGGAGGTTCAGCGGGGCCATATGTATTGAACAATCGTAGGAGCGTAATAGGGATTGTTTGTCCATAAAATAACGCACACAGACCGGCCGCGCTCTTGGACAATGCATATGCCGAAGTTGGGAGTAAAGCATCTTCCTCGCGCAGAGGCCTAGACTGTGGACGGTATTCATAGGCAGTACCGGCAAGAACAATCGGGGCGTCGCAAACAAACTCCGCCATAGCAGCCAAGAGATTCTCGGTCCCAATGACGTTAACTTCCAGTAGCTGCGAAAGGGGCATGTTGCTGCGAGTGACGCCAGCTGCAGCGAGATGCACCACTGCATCAGGACGCATGCTGTCAATTAAGTGAAAGACCGAATCGCGATTACACAGGTCAAGCCGGTGGAATCGCATGTCATTCGGGACTTGAGTATCGTGTGCGCAAAGACACACGTCGAGATCCTCCTGCGCGAGCACCGCGGACAAGTGCCGTCCCAAGAAGCCGGTCGCGCCCGTCATCAAGACCTTGCGGCCATTCCAAGAGTTTGCAGTGACCACGCTATGCCTTTCTGCGAAGCTGCGGCTTCGTAAGCCGCGATATCCGAGACACAGGAATCGAATGCTTCTGCCTCATCCTTCGGCTGCTGAAAGTAATCCGAGTACCAAAGCACCGTGCGCCTGACCGCCTCATCAAAGTCCCACACCGGACGCCAACCTAGTTGTGCTATTGCCTTGTCGATGCACAGACGCAACAATCCAGCTTCGTGAGGTGCGGCCGAGTTTATTCCCGTCTGCCACGAGCCCGATCCCCACGCACGTATAGCGGTATCGACCAGATCGGCTACGGTGAAAACATCTGACGCGAGTGGACCAAAGTTCCAGCCGCCGGCGAAGCGGTCGCCACGAGGCCCAGCTAGACTCGCACCCAAGGCCAGGTATCCGGACAGGGGCTCCAACACATGTTGCCATGGACGAATAGCGTCAGGCGATCGGACCTTGAGGACTTCTCCAGCGTGCAACGCACGAACGGCATCGGGCACGATGCGATCGACAGCCCAGTCGCCACCACCGATCACGTTGCCAGCACGCGCGGAAGCGAGGTGAACTCCATGTTGGGCCGTCGCTGAAGCAGGAAAGAAAGAATCGCGATATGAAGCCACTGCGATTTCCATGGCTGCCTTGCTGGCGCTGTAAGGGTCGTGCCCGCCGAAAGGGTCGTTCTCGCGATATCCGTAGTCCCACTCGCAGTTGCGATAGCACTTATCGCTGGACACAACGACAACCGAGCAGGCCTGTCGGGCTTCGCGAATGGCCTGCAGTACGGACAACGTGCCCATGACGTTCACGTCGAAGGTGCCGATGGGATCCTCATAGGAACGCAGTACCAGCGGCGCCGCCGCCAAATGAAATATGAAATCCGGCCGGACGTCGCGAAGGGCGCGTACTACCCCAGCCGTGTCGCGGATGTCGCCGCGCAGATCCTGAACGTGATTTGCCAGACCGCAAGTCTCAAACAAGCTCGGAGTCGTGGGCGGATCGAGCGAATAACCCACTACCCGCGCGCCTAGCTGCAGCAGCCAGATAGCCAGCCAGCCGCCCTTGAAGCCCGTATGGCCCGTAATTAAAACTACTTTGTCGCAGTAAGAGTCTGTAAACACGGTTTGCAATTCCAGGGCGCATTGCCGCTGCGCCATAGCTCGTTCAAAAGTTTCCACTCACGGTAAGTATCCATGGGCTGCCAAAAACCCTTGTGCTCGTACATCACCAGCTCTCCGTCACGGGACAGCCGCTGCAGGGGCTCACGTTCAAAAATCAAGTCCTCTTCTTCGGAGAGGTAATTCCAAATCCGACGATCCAACACGAAGAAACCACCGTTGATCCATCCCTGTTCGGTTTGCGGCTTCTCCAGAAACTCCTCAACCAACTCAAGGTCGTTCTCAGAGGTAGTTCGCATAACACCAAAGCGGCCGGGAGGACGAACTCCGGTAACGGTTGCGATCCGGCCATGGGCGCGGTGAAAGGAAATGAGCTCGCAGATGTCTATGTCAGAAACTCCGTCTCCATAGGTGAAGCAGAACAATTCACTGTCGACAAGATACTTGCGCACCCGGAAGAGCCGAGCACCAGTTTGGGCAAGTTCCCCGGTATCAGCCAGAGTGATGCGCCAATCTTCTTCTGGGGGACTGTGAAACGCGATTGATTCACGATCGCCCAGCCCGATTGTGAAGTCCGACGACAGGGCGCGATAGTTCAGGAAAAAGTCCTTAATGGCCGCACCCTTGTGCCCCAGGCAAAGCACGAAATCGTTGATGCCATGCCGACCGTAGAGCTGCATGATGTGCCAAAGTACAGGCTGATCGCCGATGGGGATCATGGGCTTCGGAATGTCGTCGGCAACCCCTCGAATCCGGGTGCCTTGTCCTCCGCAGAGGATTACCGTTTTGATTGCTTTCTGCTGCACATTAATGCCTAAGAATTTATAGCACTAAACTGGTATACAATGATACCATAAGGTGTTTAAATGCAAGGCGCTGAAGGGCAGCAAAGTGGGGAGTGACTTGCGAAGTTAAATCCGGGAAGAACGCTATCTGCAAGAAAACGCGCTCTGAAGGGCACCGTTCGGTCGTGCCAATCTGTTTGCTTATCGCTGGTTTTTGTCTTTAAACAGGCTCGGAGGGCAATTGGAGGTAGAGGCGGCAACGATCAGAGCGCGCATTCTTGCCACTTGTCCGGCGAATGTACGCGCTTTAGCAAATAGGGTCGAACGGTCGCCTTTGGGATATCGGCTTGCGCGAGGGGCATTGTGGTCCCTGGTTGGAGTCGTAATCGCACGTTCCCTGGGATTACTTGCCTCGATAGTGGCTGCTCGCCTGCTCGGCAAAGTCAGTTTCGGAAAGCTCGGCATCCTTCAGAGCACGACGGCTATGTTCCAAATTTTTGCCGGAGCAGCCATGGGATTGATGGCGACCAAGCATGTCGCCGAGTTCCGCTGCACGGATCCGGAACGTGCGGGGCGAATTATCGCCCTGTCCGATGCCGTCGCGGGAGCTGCTGGGACGCTGTTGGCTGTTCTCTTGGCGATTTTTGCCCCTTGGTTGGCGACTCACACGCTGGCGGATCCGCAACTTAAAACACTGCTCCGTCTCGGCGCACCGTTGCTGCTGCTGGGCTCGCTTAGCGGCGCCCAGACCGGAGCATTATCAGGTTTCGAGTGCTTCAAGGAGCTTGCCCATGTCAACCTTTGGTCTGGGCTCTTTGGGTTTCCTGTCACCGTTGTAGCCGTTTGGTGGGATGGATTAGCGGGGGCGGTGTGGGCACTGGTGCTGACTATGGCCTTTACCTGCGCGATGAACTTTATTGTTTTGCAGAGGGCGGCCAAGCAGCGCGACATAAGGATCACTCTACGGTCTTCACGCCAGGAGTGGCCATTACTCTGGACTTTCACGCTCCCAACATTGCTGGGCGGCATCCTGACTGCTCCCGTCTTTTGGGCTTGCAACGCGATGTTGGTAAACCGGCCCGGTGGCTACGCGGAGATGGGCATCCTGAATGCGGCGAACCAGTGGTACGCAGCCGTGCTCTTCGTTCCGGGTATGCTCGGACAGGTCTTGCTCCCGATCATTACAGAACGTCTCAGCCAGGGACACCAGGAGCATTCGCGTCGCCTGCTGCGAGTTTCAATAACCGGGAACGGCGTAATCGCCGCTGTCATTGTCGCTCTGGGTGCCATTTTTAGTCCCTTAATCATGCGCTTCTATGGGGCTCAGTTTGCAGATGCGTGGCCGACTCTTATTGCAGTGCTCCTAGCGGCAGGCCTACAGGCCTTGCAGACCCCGATTTTCGATTTCATGATTGCCAAAGGGCGAATGTGGACCACACTTTGGTTGTTGGCTGCATGGGCTGCGACGCTATTAGCAGTGACTGCGCTACTCGTGAGGTGGGGAGCGTTCGGGCTTGCCTCAGCACGCCTGGTGGCCTACATTGCTAGCACTTGTTGGATCAGTGTCGTCGCATACCGCTTGCTTGCCAGCAAGACGAACCTCCAGTCGCGAGTGCTAATGAAGTAGAAGAAGGCTATTGTAAGTTTCGGACTGTGGTCATCATCTCAGGTTGCGGGAATGCGGGTGAGTGAGGAGAGGTGGGCTTTAAGAGTGGGCTTTAAGAGTGTACTTCGGAACCTTGTCAGAAAGGGGGGCTATGACGTCCATCATTACCCTACCTCGTGCGGAGTGTTACATCAGGAACACCTCTTCACACAACTCAGTCGGTTAAAGGTCAATTGCGTGATCGACGTCGGGGCACACTTTGGCGAGTTCGGAAATTATCTGAGAGTGCTGGGTTACCGCGGTCGCATCGTGAGTTTCGAGCCGGTTTCAAAGAGCTTCTCCGTGCTTGCTCAACGCGCCACGGCTGATCGTGATTGGCATACTTACAATCGCGCTCTCGGGGCGAATCCCGGCAGACTGCGGATCAGAATCGCGAAAAGCTCCGACATGAGTTCTTTCCTCACACCCACCGAATATTGCAATAGCGACTTCGCATCGGAGATTACTCTTGAGGAAGAGGATATGGTAGAAGTAGGCACCATAGATGCCTGCTATGAGGATTGCATTTCCGGAATTGAAAATCCGCACGTGTTCCTTAAGACAGACACGCAAGGGTACGACATCAATGTGTTGCGAGGGGCCAAATCATGTATGTCCAAATTAGTGGGCATACAAGCAGAAGTGTCGGTTCGTCCCCTCTACGAGGGAGGTACGCCATATTTGACTGCGATTCAGTTCATGGCAGACATGGGCTTCGATCTCACTGGTCTATTTGTAGTCAATCGAGACAGGCATCTCCGGGTCATTGAGTTTGATTGCGTGGTGGTAAACCGTACGTTGTGCTCGGACTAGCAAGGAGGGCGAAAATGAGAGACAGGGCGTGAGGACGGGGGGATTTGTTCATGCAACAGGCTTTCTTCAGTGCGTCAAGGTGCCGAGCGGGGGTACTGTTTCAAAACTTACCCATCATAAAACGAAGGGCATTACTCGGTTGCTCTGAGACCGCGAACTCAATGGTTCGCAGGAAGAACGGTTCGGGTATCGGCTTCCAACCGGAAGTCGACTATGGAGCCGCTCGCCGCTGGGCCCCGCCTAGCGAGGCACCACCAGCATATTATCTTCCCGATACTTGCGGATGTCCGTCTCCGACCCATCCCTGGCTAGAAACCGATACCCCGCCGTCGTCACGACCTCGGCAAGTTCCGCGATTGATTGCCCCATGTCAGCAAGATTGGTCTCATCCACTTCTATCCACATTCTGCCGACGGGGATCTCCGAAAGAAGGCCGCGTAGCACGCGCGGCTCGGCACCCTCAACGTCCACCTTCAGGAAATCGATGCGTCCGATTGCTTTGGTTCGACAGTAGTCGTCCAGTCGAAGGGCTGGAACTACTACGACCTCAGCATCGTCGAACCGGTGCTGCGCGTTCCCGTCTGCGCGGATCCGAGCAAAAAGGGATCCTTTCCGCGGTGACTGAAACTCCAACGCTCCGCTGGAATCCGACACCGCGACTTGATTGAGCACTACGTTCCGGAGTTTGTTCCGGCCGCAATTTTGCTGTAACGCGTTGAAGGTTCGCGGAGATGCTTCGAAGGCGTGGACGGTGGCCCGGGGATGAGCGGTCGCCAGGGCGCAGGTCCAGATGCCGACATGGGCGCCAATGTCGAACATGACGCCGTCTGCCGGTAGTGACCGGATGAGATCCATTTCGTGCGGCCCGGGCCTCAGGTTACGAATCGCTCGTAACTCCGAGTAGGTTCTGCCCGTCAGGCGCGCTCCAAACGGGGACTGGGCTGACTTTCTGCCCATCCGGTAGAGAGCGTAGTCCAAGAGCATTCCCGGTTCGGCGGCTGCGGTAGCCAGATTTTTCAGAAAGGATGAGGGCTCAGGCATAGGACATTGTCAACAATTTATCGTTATCGCGCAATCACGACGTAAAGGGCACTCCCCACAGGGGGAAAGAGGTGGAAGAAGTTACGACTGCCTCGCAGATCAAGGAAACGAAAGCTCCTCTAGACAGGTAGCAATTAGCGAAATCTAACGTGCTGTGAGGGTGAAAAATGGAACCGATCGCATTGACAACGAGTGGGCTAGAATCTTCGCAAGCCGGGGCGTCTAGTGTGTGTGCCTTGGTGATAACCTTCAATCGGGTGGCGGTTCTCCGGCAGTGTGTTGAGATTCTGCGCTCGCAGACGAGACGGCCGGATGAGATTGTTGTGGTCGACAACGGCAGTACCGATGGGACAAGCGAGTGGTTGCGGCAGCAGCCGGATCTTACCGTCTTGCAGCAAGAAAACTCGGGTGTGGCGGGAGGCATTTATTCTGGCCTCAAGTACGGGTATGAGCGAGGCTATTCCTGGATTTGGATCAACGATGACGACGCGTTCCCTGCCCCGGACGCGTTGGACAAGCTAATGTCTGCAACGTGGCTACGCCCGAAGGGGAGAGTATTCAATTCCCTTTCTCGTGATATCAGCGATTGTAAGCGCATTGCATTCCACTTCATCCGGTACATAGGCGGTAACCCTCTTCAAAGGAAGCGCTACGACTACGTCAGCGATTTGTTGAATGAGGCGGAGGGACCCCTCATTGAAGGGGAAGCGCAGTTCTACCAGTCGTCCTTGTTGCATCGTGAGATTATTGACAAAGTGGGATTGCCGATTCCCGACCTGTTTATCCGGGGCGATGAAATCGAGTATCTGACGCGGATCATTGGCGCTGGATTTCCCACCTATACCGTCCCCGTCAGTCGAGTCGTTCATCCGCAGCAGAAACGTGAGGTCGTGCGGATTTTAGGCAAAAGGCTCGATTACGAGCCCATGGAGGATTTGAAGCGCTACTATACGGCTCGAAACGCCGTATGGAGCGACCTGCATTTCCCGGGTGCGTGGGGTCGACCTTCGCTTCGAAGGTTTCGGATTCTTAAGATATTCATTTACCATCAGTTAGTTGCCTCCATCACCCATTCTGGAACCCGCCAGAAACTGGCTGCTGCACGCATAGTGTGCCATGGGATTGCGGATGGTTTGCGTATGAATCGAGACGGCAGGATTCGCGGCAGGGAGACGGTCTATAGGCACCCGTTCCTGGTGCGAGTTGCCGAAAATGTGGCAGGCCCAGTTCCGCCACCTATCGGCCAAGCTTGAGTTGTTTACCCTAGGATCACTCATCGCTCCCTTTCTTTTTCGCCTTTTAGTGGTGGTGACCTGTTCCACTTTATGTGCTACATTTCTTTAACACCGAAGTGTCGTAAGGAGTCTGAGCGTGGAACAAAAGCGATTCCGGGGATATCCGGACGGATCGGCGCTGCCGCCGTCCAGCGTCGAGTTTGGTGCGCAACTGCTCGCGGATGACCCTTCCGCGTTTGCGAGGTTCGGCCCCCAGGAATCAACTCTCGCTGATACGGTCCGAATTCTGCGCAAGCGGAAATGGATCATCCTCACGTCGGCAGCAGTGATGGTCATTCTGGCGACGATCGTGTCGTTGCGGATGACGAAGAAATATG
>Ga0302320_10015168_pt1 | contig 15857 bp, 15 predicted proteins | sample Bog_T0_3_FD_202130 | JGI IMG/M metagenome (GOLD analysis project Ga0302320, IMG submission 202130) | Peat permafrost microbial communities from Stordalen Mire near Abisko, Sweden - Bog_T0_3 | ecosystem: Environmental > Terrestrial > Soil > Wetlands > Peat | place: Sweden: Abisko, Stordalen Mire... | reverse complement strand
GGCGTGAGCCTTGATCGAGCATCACGCTCGCTGATTTAGATCGGCTTCCAAATTGGACGGCGTTACAGCCCTGCTGTAGCGGCTGACAGTGTGGCTTCGTCGGCTTCGTCGCGCTCGCGACGTCCACGTACAACGTCTACCTCCAGCGCCAGCAGGTCCGCGCCGCGGTATGGCCGCGCCTCGCGGTGGGGACGAGCCTCAACGAGGGTGCGTTCTCGGTCACGGTCACCAACCGCGGCGTTGGTCCCGCCGAAGTCCAGCGCGTGCGGGTCCTCGTCGACGGCAAGCCAGCGGTCGACTGGCTCGACATGGAGGCCATGTTGAGGGGTCGGCGGCGTTTCTTCGAGAGCTCGTCGTTCGACGAGATCGCTGGCCAGGTCGTCAACCCGGGGCTCACCATCGAGAGCTTCAAGGTGAGCGATCGCGCGGAGGCTCTGGCGCTCTTCGCGGAGTCGTCGCGCGTCGCGATCGAGATTTGCTATTGCTCGTCTCTCGGCGACTGCTGGCTCGAGAGGATGCCGACCCCGTTCGAACCGCCCACGACCGATGCGATCGACGGCTGCAAGCCAGACGCGAACCCCTTCCGGGCCGCGGGGCCGGAGACGCTCGCCGAGATGCGCGCGGTGATCGCGCGCGTGTCCGCAGGTGGCGACGCGGGCGCTCCGGACGCTCACTAGCCTTCTCCGCCGGTAGCGAGCGCGCGACCCCCGCGTCGCGCTACGCTCGCCGTCCGTGACCGACGACCACGCCCCCCACGCCAAACCCCGCAGCCGCCACCGCGATCTTCTCGCCGCGCTCGTCAGCGGCTTCGTCGGCTTCGTCGCGCTCGCGACGTCGACGTACAACGTCTACCTCCAGCGCCAGCAGGTCCGCGCGCAGGTGTGGCCGTACCTCGTCCTGGGCGCCGACTGGGGGCACGAAGGCTTCACACTCGGCGTCACGAATCGCGGCGTCGGTCCGGCGGCGGTGAAGCGCGTCACCGTTACGGTCGACGGCAAGCTTGTCGAGGACTGGGTCGACGCGGAGGCGAGGCTCCTTCGAAGCGACCACCTGACGTCGAACTGGAACATCCACGAGATCGATCGCGCCTCACGATCCGACGATCGATTCCTCGGATCCGATCGAACCGAGGCTCGTTCTGTGCGTCTTGATCATCGATTCGAACGAAACGATCGCAAGAATGATCCGCACGCGGTGAGATCTTCGAAGCGTTTCGATCGATCGGATGATCCGTCGGATCGATCTTCGGGTCGTTTCCCCCGATTTGGGTGAAACGATCATCGGTTCGATCGGAATCATCATCGATTCGATCCGAATTTGGTTCGCAGCTCGAATCGGAATCACAAGATTGACGATCGGTTTGCTTGGAACGCTGCGCGCGAGGTCAAGAACGATCCGAATTTCGTTCCGAACGACGATCGCTTCGTTCCGGACGATACGGGGTTGATCAGAAAGGGTGCTCGGTTCGAAGGAAATCACGATCGGTTCGACCAGAACGATCCGAACGATCATCCGACTGCATCGAGCGATCGTCCGAACGCTCAGCGATACACGGTCGGGGCCGGATCGAACGTCGGATCGCAGGCAAACGACGCGCACCCGCCCGCGCTCGGCCATTGCGCCAGCTGGTACCCCGGATCGCACAATGGGACGTACTCCGGACACCGCGTCGGCGTCGTGCATCCCGATGCGACCAGGCATCTCGACGCGTCGCGCACGTACATCGCGATGGCGCCGTCCGGACATGCAGGGACGGTCGTCTTGCACGTCGTGTCGTCCGGGACGCGTAGGAAGACCGTGCTCGTGTCCAGGACGCGCCCGTCGAGGGGACCGACGAGCGAACCGGCGGCGACCGCGTTTCCCCCGAGCACGAGCGCCGAGAGCCAGACGGTGTCCAGAAGGCGCGGAGTCAGCTCGGAGAGATCCAGTCGCCCGAGCAAGGTCTCCTCGCCGACATTCACGGCGCTCGCCACGTCCCCGTCGGCTTGCACCCGGCCGACATAGAACGAGTCGTCGGCCGCCGCCGCGACGGCGGGCAGGGTGCGATACACGGCGCTCGCGACGAACGTATCCCCTCGCACGGCACCGAGGGCGACGACCGTACGTGGAACGGCGAGCGCGGACGCCAGATCGCGCGGATCGACTCCGGCGGCGGAGAAGTCGACCGAACCGACGTCACCGTTCTCCGTTCGCGCATTCAGCTCCGAGATTGCGTAGCCGTTCCCCGAGCTCTGCACGAAGACGAGCGACGCGCCTCCGTCGACCGTCTGCGGCACGCTCGGGTCTCCAGCGTTGCCCGGGCCAGCGGCAGAGCACGCTCCCGTCGCCGCGGCGAGGACGAGGAGCAAGAGACCCACGAGCCCCCTCCGCTCGAACCGCTCAGCTTCGGGACGTCTGGGAGCGGCGCGATCCAATGCAACGGGATCGGCTGGGCATGCGATTGCGGCGATCGGAGTTGGGTTCATGGCGCTTGCAGGACCACACAGCAAGTTCGAAGCCGTGAGTCTGAAGGCTCAGCGCGATCCGAACGTCGTGCGCTCGATCGCGCGCAAGATTCGACGTTCGCGTGTGAAGCGGCGGGCGAAGGGAGGTGGTCGCTGGCGAGGAGACGTCGCCGAGCCGTGGCGCTTTCGCGCCGCAGTGGCGCACGGGTGTGGTGACCGTGAGGAGCGCGGCACGCCAATCGCAAAAGATTCGCCGGCATGCAAGGAGCGGAACCCTCGCCGGATGGGCTCTCGAGCGACGAAGCGCGCGCGCGACTCGCGAAGTCCGGCCCCAATGAAGTGCCGGACACCGCCATGCGGCCGTGGCGCATGGCGGTGGCGAAGTTCTGGGCGCCCGTGCCGTGGATGCTCGAAGCCGCCGTCCTTCTCCAGGTGGTGCTTCATGAATACGTGGAAGCCGCGGTCATCGCGGCCCTGCTCGTCTTCAATGCGGCGCTCGGGTTCTTCAACGAAGGGCGCGCGCAGGCCACGCTCGCCGCCCTGAAGTCGCGCCTGGCGCTGACGGCCTCGGTGCGACGCGATGGCGCCTGGAAGAACATCCCGGCCAGCGAGCTCGTACCGGGCGACGTCATGAAGCTCTCGCTCGGCGGCGTCGTGGCCGCCGACGTCAAGCTACTGGACGGCTCGATCCTCCTCGATCAGTCGATGCTCACCGGCGAATCGGTCCCGATCGAAGCCGGACCAGGTCTGCAAACCTATGCGGGAGCACTGGTGCGGCGAGGAGAGGCCACGGCGGTCGTGACCGCGACCGGAGCGCACACGAAGTTCGGCCACACCGCCGAGCTTGTCCGCACCGCCCATGTGGTGAGCACTCAGCAGAAGACCGTGGTGCAGGTCGTGCGCAACCTCGCAATCTTCAACGGTGCGCTCATCTGCCTTTTGGTGATGTACGCGCTCGCGCGAAGGATGCCGCGCGGCGACGTCATCCATCTCGTGCTCACGGCCGTTCTGGCCTCCATCCCCGTCGCACTCCCCGCCACGTTCACGCTGGCCGCGGCGGTCGGCGCGAAGGCTCTGGCGCGCCTGGGGGTCCTGCCTACTCGACTGTCGGCCGTAGATGAGGCGGCCACTCTGGACGTGCTCTGCTCGGACAAGACCGGCACGTTGACGCTCAACGATCTCACGGTCACGGCCCTCCGGCCCGAGGCCGGCTTCGACGAGCCGCACCTCCTGGCGATGGCCGCGCTCGCGAGCTCCGACGGCGGGCAAGATCCGGTGGATGCGGCCATCCGGGCAGCCTCCGCGAAGCAGCCCATCGTCGATCCGCCGAAGGTGACCAAGCTCGTTCCGTTCGATCCGACGACCAAGCTGAGCGAAGCGACCGCCGTGGATGAGAAGGGGGGCGCGATCCGCGTGGTGAAGGGGGCCTTCGCGGTGGTGTCCAAGCTGGCCGAAGTCTCGCCGACGGCGGCTGCGACTGCGCCAGAGCTCGAAGGAAAGGGCTTCCGGGTCTTGGCGGTGGCCGTGGGCGCGACCACGCTGAAGCTCGCGGGAATCATCGCGCTGAGCGATCCCCCTCGCCCCGATGCGGCGAAGCTCATCGAGGAGTTGCACGCTCTGGGGGTGCGCACCGTGATGGTCACCGGGGATGCACCGGCGACGGCGAAGATCATCGCGAACGAAGTCGGTCTCGAGGGGGCAATCTGCCCGCCGGGCCCGATCCCCGACGGCGTGCGCCCGGAAGCTTTCTCCGTCTTTGCCGGCGTGATGCCCGAGGACAAGTTCCGCCTCGTGCAGGTGTTCCAGAAGACCGGTCACACGGTTGGCATGTGCGGTGATGGCGCCAACGACGCCCCCGCGCTGCGGCAGGCGCAGATGGGGATCGCGGTATCGACTGCGACGGATGTCGCCAAGTCGGCCGCAGGAATCGTGCTGACGAAGCCCGGCCTGGAGGGGGTCGTGGCCGCCGTCAAAGAAGGTCGGATCACCTTCCAGCGCATCCTCACGTACACGGTGAACTCCGTGACCAAGAAGATCGTGCAGGTGTTCTTCCTGGCCGCAGGGTTGCTCATCACCGGGCAGGCGATCCTCACCCCGATGCTGATGGTCATCATCATGATCACCGGTGACTTCCTCGGCATGGCGCTGACGACCGACAACGTGAAGCCGTCTCCGACGCCCAGTGTCTGGCGCGTCGGCGACTTGACGTTGGCGGGCATCTTCATGGGGCTGTGCGAGCTCGTGCTTTGCCTGGCGGTCTTGCTCGTGGGCAAGCTCCACATGGGCTTCGGAATCGACGCCCTGAGAACGCTCGCCTTCCTCGTCATCGTCTTCGGCAACCAGGCGACGACCTACACCAATCGAGCACGCAAACACCTGTGGTCGACCGCCCCGAGCCGCTGGCTGGTGCTTTCATCGGCGGTCGATCTGCTGATCGCGTCGACGCTGGCGAATCGAGGGATCGCCATGGCACCTCTGCCCCTCGTCGTCATCGGAGCCACGCTTGCGGCGGCGGTGGTCTTCGCGTTCCTCGTGGACTTCGTCAAAGTCCCGGTCTTCAGGCGTCTCGAGATCGCCTAGCGCGTGAAGGGCCGGCTCCGTCGTCACGACTACGCCCTTGGGGCGTCCAGTCTCGGCGAACCAGCGCACAGAAGCGATCGCGTCGCGTTCCGGGGTGCGTCGCGCCGCAGCTGGCGCGCACTGGTTGCGCTCCGGCGCGCGGGGCGTGCGCGCTCATCCGTGACAATAGCGGCCGCGCGTCTCTCGGCGTCGACGCGTGCTCGTTGCGCCTCACCACCAGGCCGGCGCGGCTCGTTTTATGCACTTCGCGCACCAATGCTCCATGAATTCATTGCCGCGAACCGCGAAGTTCTCGTCGCGCGCACCCGCGCGAAGGTCGCTGCGAGACGGGAGCCTCGGCCAACGGAAGACGCGCTGAGGAACGGGGTACCTCTCTTCTTGGCGCAGCTGGTCGACGCCTTGCGGCTCGCGAACCAATCCGCAGAGAGCGGGGCCATCGGAAGGAGCGCGACCCTTCACGGAGCCGAGCTGCTGAAGATGGGCCTCACGCTAGGGCAGGTCGTTCACGGCTACGGGGACGTCTGCCAGGCGGTGACCGAGCTCGCGGAGGAAACGCACGCGCCCATCACGGTGGAGGAGTTTCACACACTGAACCGGTGCCTGGACGACGCAATAGCTCAAGCCGTGACCGAGCACGCCCGGCTGACGGAGATGTCGAGGCGCGAGGGAGAGACGCGCCGCTCAGGGGAGTTCGCACGAGAATTGCGCAACCGACTGTCCGCGACGACACTCGCCTGGGACATCCTGAGGAACGGGCATGTCGCGGTCAACGGCAATGTCGGCGCCATCGTCTCGCGAAACCTCGCGAGCCTCGTGGCGCTTCTCAATCGATCTCTGCTCGAAGTGCGCATGGACGCGCGACACGAGCAACGGCAACAGGTCGCGGTGAGCGAGCTCGTCGAGGAGGCCGCTTCCGATGGCGGAGGCGAAGCCGATTCTTTGCATGTCTCGCTCAGCGTCACTCCGGCCGACAGTCGGCTCTACGTGGACGTCGATCGCCACATCGTGTCCGGCGCACTTGGGAACCTCCTGCACAGTGCGTTCAAGTTCACGAAGCCGGGGGGACACGTTTCGCTCCAGACGTCTGCGACCCCGAGCCGCGTGCAGATCGACGTGGCGGACGAATGTGGGGGGCTCCCGACGGGCAAGTGCGAGGAGCTGGCTGCGGCGTGTGAACAGCGCGGCGCGGACAGGAGCGGCCTGGGCCTCGGCCTCTTCATCACCCGGAAGGCCGTCGAAGCGAGTGGCGGCGTCTTGCGCGTGCGCGACGTGCCAGGGACCGGATGCGTGTTCACGATCGACCTGCCGAGGGTTGCTTCGGATCGTATCGATAGGCTTCGCCAGTCGTAAGCCCCAGCACCCATCGCAGCGACCGCGGTCTCCAGGCTCCCCTTCTGGTGCGCAATCGTCCGTCAGTCGCGCCCGCAAGGGCTGGGAACGATCAGGGGGGTACCGCGACGAGGCACTCGCGGCACCTTGGCCGGGGGCTACCGATCGTCCCGGCTATCTGTCGCATCGACGCGACGACCCATCGGCGCGCACGGGTCGGACTTCGATCGCGACTTCGTGGCTGGGAGATTCGCTACGAGCACCGGCTCATGCGCCTCGTCGACGACGAGATGAGCGCGAACGCGAGGTCGCCAGAGTTGCACCGCTTGCTCCAGTCGCTCGCGCGACGATCGAGAAGCGCCGCGCAGCGGCGGAGGAAGTTCTCGTCGAACCTTCAGTAACTCCGCGCCGGGTGAGGCGCGTGCTCGTTCGCAGGCGAGGGCGCAAGCGTGGCCGGTGAGATCACCGTCGCGATCTTCTTCGGGAACCCGGCATCGTTCTTCGCGGCTTCGCATGACTGAATGTTGCGCGGCCCTGCAGTGCGCCATCCCCTGCGCCATCGGCGCTCTCCTCTCGCGAGCTCCTATGAGGCACGTCAGATGCGATCCAATGCACCGCATCACGCGTGCTCGACTTCGTAGTAGAGCGGCGCGCGGTGCTCGCAGAAGCGCTGGATGGTCCGTCGATCGTTCTCCTCGAGGTGCTCGAACGCGATTCCGACTCCAGGCGGCGATGAGTCCGTGTTCGCGCGATGCCATCGGACTCGTCCGCGCGTCGTGAGCTGGCCCTCGGGCAGATCGAAGACGACCTCGAGGTCGCTCCCGACCGGAAGATCCCGGTACGTCTGCACGAACACGCCCCCTTCTGAAATGTCACCCGAGAGGCCGGCGAAGAAATGCGACTCGGTCTCGAGCCCGATCGCGACCGCCACCGAGACACGCGGATGGAGGCGGTGTTCTTCGCCTCGTCGAGGCATCGTGGCGTGTATGCCGGAGCATGAAAGCGGCGGCTCTTCGGATTCTACATCGAAGAGTGCGGCGATAGACTCGACGACCGCCCCGACTGCCTGCTCCGGACTCGGTAACGCCCGCGCCGCGGCCACCGGAGACTCCACCCGGGTCGTCCTCGTCTTCTGCCTACTCTTCTTTCTGCGTTTGCCGCCCATGTCCGGCCGTAGTGCAAGAAGCGGGCACCGGTTCACTCTCGCGGCGAGCCGAGCGGTACCGGTCGTTCGGAGCACGTGCCGTACTCGACGAGCGGTCGGACGTTCACGAAGCGATCGTCAGCACCGGGAGATCGATCGTGAAGACACATCCCTTTCCGGCGATGTCGCGCGCGCGAAGCTCCCCCCCGCAGGCAGCGATTCCCTTGCGGCTGATGAAGAGCCCGAGACCTAGGCCCGTTCGATCCTGGCCACGCTGCGTAAAGGCGCCGAAGAGCTCTTCGAGCTTGCCGGGCGGCAGTCCTCCGCACTCGTCCTCGACCTCGATCTGAACCCGCGCGTCGACTGCCGCCGCCCGTACCGAGACGTGTCCCCCCGCGTGTGTGAACTTGAAGGCGTTCTGCAGGAGATTCGCGAGCGCCCCGGCGAGAATCTGCGGATCGGCGTTGACTGCGATGGCCGGGTCGACCGGTTCCACGCTCAGCGAGACGCCGTGGACCCCCGCCTCCAGTGTGCCGCCGACCTCGGCTTCTTCCACGAGGTTGCGGACGTTCGTCCTCTGATGTCGAGTCATCCCCGAATCCAGCCGGACCTCGACGAGCGTCTGACTGATGATCGACGTCATGCTCTGCAGGCTTCGCGCGAGGACGCTCGCGACGCTTCCTCCGATGGGCGCCTTTCCACTTCGGATGGCGTGAAACGCAAGCACGGCCGACGTCAGCTGATTTCGCAGCTCGTGCGAGAAGACCCCAAGCCGTTCGGTCTCCCCCGCCGACGCGCTGAGATCGCGAAGGCGCGAGTACTCGGCGACGGCGGCCGCGATGACCCGGTCGAGCGACAGGTTGAGGGTCTGAAACTCGTCTGCGGTGATCGCCGCTCCGGTCTCGTGCGCGAGCTGGGTAATCGCCTGGCAGACGTCGCCGTAGTCGTGAACGACCTGCGCCACGGTGTAGCCGCGGCCGAGAAGTGCTGCACCGTGCATCGCGGCGCCCGCCTCCATCGCCCCGATCATAGCGGCGGGCACGTGGCGCAGCGTTTCGACGAGCTGATCGAGGAAGAGAGGTATGCCCGTCGTCAGCTCGCCTTCCGTGGCTCGAGGGGCGAGGCGCTTCGCAATCTGGGCGCGGGTCCGCGCGATGATCTCCTCGCGATTGGCAACGATGAAGCTCACCAGCATGAACCCTCGCGATCCCCCCCCACACTGTTAAGTCCGCCAGCCGAGACGTGCAACGTTGAGGGCGTGTGGTGACGTTCGTGTCGTTGCGAGGCGCTTTTGGGGGGCTCGAGAGCGAACGCCGCGTTCGAACCGCTGGTTCGTTCGTTGCTTAGGTGTCAAACGCGCGCGCCGCGGAGAGCACCCTCTCGTCGGTGGCGCCGAAAAAGAGGCGAACCATGAATGCCCTTCGCGTGCCTGTGGACCGCGCTTCGCCCGACGACAGCGGAAGCCGCCCCGTGGCGGGCGGCGTCGCGCTGCATCCCGGCGACACCGTGGGGGGAAAATACCTTCTGCTGCACCAGCTGAGCGCAGGCGGCATGGGGCAAGTCTGGTGCGCCCAGAACTCGTCGACAGGCGCCGAAGTGGCAGTCAAGACGGTGCTCTCTTCGCTCGCCTCGTCGAGCGAGGCCGTGGAGCGCTTCCGAGACGAGGCCCGCGCGACCGCGCAGCTCGCCCATCGCGGAATCGTCCGGGCGTTCGACCTCGTCGAACCAGAAGACGAACGGGGGCCCGTGCTCCTCGTGATGGAGCTCCTGCGGGGGCATACGCTCGCGCAGCGCCTCGCGAATTTCGGGCCGCTATCGATCGACGAGACGCTCGCCATCGCCCTGCCGGTCCTCGCAGCGCTGTCCCATGCCCACAGCGCAGGCGTCGTGCACCGCGACGTGAAGCCCGACAACATCTTCCTCGCGCTGGACCCCGATGGTGAGCTCTCTCCGAAGGTCATCGACTTTGGAGTCTCCCAACTGCGCTGCTGGGGCAGGTCGACCCGACGTGACGCGCTCGCAGTCGGTACCCCCTGGTACATGTCGCCGGAGCAGGCGCGCGGCGAGGAGGTCGACGGACGATGCGACGTATTCGGCGTCGGAATCCTCCTCTACGAATGCCTCTCCGGTACCCACCCATTCCGCGCGCTCGGGGGTCGGCGGAGCACCGATCGGCGACGGGCGCCACCTCGCATTCCCACGATTCCGGCGACACTCTGGGCGGCGATCGCGCGCGCGCTCGCCGAGCGGCCGGAGGATCGATTCTCGAGTGCCGCCGATCTCGCCCTGGCGCTGAGCACGGTGCGGGCGAAGTTGCACGCACGGCGGCCCGTTCGACTCGTTCACGCCCTTGGCATCCTCGCCACGGCGCTCGTCGTTGTGTCCTTCCTGTATGGGCCGGCCGTCCCCTCCGTCCTCGCGCAAACCACCGTCGCGTCGCCCACTCCCACGTGCGCGTGCGAGCGCTGATGAACCCAAGATTCGCATCGCGCGGAGTCCCCGACGTCACGGGCTTCGAACTTGCTGTGTGGTGCTGTAAGAAACATGAACCCCACGCAGATCACCGCTACCGCACACCCGGCCGATCCCGCTGCGTGGGATCGCGCCACGACCGTTCTGCTCGCCGACGACGACGACGACTTCCGCGAGATGGTCCGCCTTCGTCTGCTCGCGGAGGGGTATGAGGTGAGCGTTGCCCTGGATGGTGGTGATGCTCTGGAGCGGCTCGGAACGCTGCTCGACGCCGAGATGCCGCTCCCGGATGTCCTGATCCTCGACTTCGTCATGCCGAAGCTCAGCGGTCTCGGCGTACTGCGAGCCCTGTGGCGCCTCGGGCGCGTGCCGCCGACCTTGATCATCACGGGCTTCGGAGATCGATCGGTCGACGCCTTCGCGAGGAACCTCGGCGCGTTGCACGTGCTGCGAAAGCCGATCGACGAGATCGCGCTGAGCGCCGCAGTCGCCGAAGCCGGAGAGCTGTCACGTCGGCACGATGAGAGCCGCCGATGACTTCGGCGCACGCATCGAATCGGCAGCCGCGCCCAAACCACCGATTCGCTGCGGTGTGGGGTTCGCGGTGTCCTGGCGCTGACATCGAGATACTCAGCTCGAGCTCGCTGCAGTCGTATCCTGCCCTCCGAAGCCCTCAACAGCGTCGCGACGTTCACAGGCAACGCATCGCGCGACGCCGCACGTGCACGCGCGGTTGCTGCGGCGCGCTCGTCCGAGGGAGTGCGGGACGTGAACGACCACATCACGACTCCGCCGACGCCGGTGAGCGCGGGTTCCAGGCGCAGGGAAAGCAACGACAAGCTCTCGAACGCGATCTACCGCGACTCGCGTTGGTCGTCGAAGTGAACGGCGCGCACGCCTCGCAGCAGCGGCCGAGCGCGCGACGTGTTGAACAAGAACATCGGGTAGCGCGAAAAATGCTCGCTCATCGGAGCAAGCGCGGAGAGACAGGGGCATCATGATTGAATCTACCGCTACGCGCTCGACGCTCGATACGGAGTCGCTCGACGTACTCATCGTCGACGACGATCAAGACGCCTGCGACACTGTGGCATTCACGGTTCGTGGCCTGGGACACTCCTGCAGGCTCGCCCAGAACGGGGTCGAAGCCTGGGAGATGCACGCCGCTCACAATGCGGACGTCATCATCTCGGACTGGAACATGCCCAGGATGAACGGCCTCGCACTGTGCCGGAAGGTAAGAGGCGACGACCCCGATCGCGCCTATACGCACTTCATCTTCGTCACCGGGAGGCGCGACAAGGCGCACTCCACGGAGGCCATCCGCGCCGGGGCCGACGACTACCTCACGAAACCACTCGACGTCGATCAGCTCGAGACCCGACTCGCTGTCGCGCGGCGCTTGCTCGCCCTTCATCGGACTCTTCGCGCGAGCAACACGGCTCTTCGATCGGACAGCGAGCGCGCGCTCGCCGCGGCACGCACCGACCCGCTCACCTCGGCCTTCAATCGCCTGGCTCTCGCCGAGGATCTCGAAGCGCTCGTCGGGCGCGCGGTTCGATACGAGCATCGCTACTGCGCCGCCCTCTGCGACCTCGACGGTTTCAAGGCCTACAACGACTGCTTCGGCCACCTCGAAGGTGACGAGGTGCTTCGCACCATTGCTCGTGTAATGCAGGGCCAACTGCGGCGCGGCGACGGCTTCTACCGCTACGGGGGGGAGGAGTTCCTCGCGATTCTGCCGGAGCAATCGCTCATCGAGGCCGCTGTCGGCATGGAGCGCGTGCGGTTCGCGGTCGAGCAGCTGCGGATTCCGCACGCGCCCGATGCCGGCGTTCCCTTCGTCACCATCAGCATCGGGCTCGCGGCGCTAAGCGCCGGTTCATCCGGGTCGATCGACGACTGGCTGCGACGCACCGATGCCGCTCTCTACACCGCGAAGGCGCAGGGGCGCAATCGCGTCGAGGTGCTGCACCCCTCGGGATGACCCACGAAGCAACGACTAACTAAGCGATCTTCGCCACCGGAGCCTCCTCTGGTCTCGTGGCGCGGAGCCGCGACGCCGAAGCCGGCATCTGCTGTTCGCTCCATCGCTCGATCTTTCGATAGAGCGTCCGCCGGTCGATGCCGAGGCTCTCCGCGGCGCGCGCCTTGTTGCCCCCGAGGAGCACGAGCGCGCGGGTGACGTACCGCCTTTCGAGCTCGTCGAGCGCGATGATCTCATTGGCATCATTCGCCACGACGACGAACTGCTCCTCGACGTACGAGCCGACCTTCTCGGGCAGATCGTCGATCGTGATCTCGTCGTATCGCGCGAAGGCCAGGGCGCGCTCGATGCAGTTCTCCAACTCGCGCACGTTCCCAGGCCAATCGTAGGCGGTCAGCTTCTTCGCCGCCGGCATCGAGATGCGGCGCGGAGTCTCTCCGCGACGCTCGGCGTGACGGCGCAGGAAGTAATGAGCCAGCTCGAGCACGTCCGAAGGTCGCTCGCGCAAAGCGGGTACGCTGATGCGAACGACGTTGATGCGGTAGAAGAGATCTTCGCGGAAGCGTTTCTCCTCCATCTGCTCTTCGAGGTCGCGGTTCGTCGCGGCTACGACGCGCACGTCGAACGGTACCTCCGTGCTCTTGCCCACCGGGCGCACTTTTCGTTCTTGGAGTGCGCGGAGCAGCTTCGTCTGCATCTCGAGAGGCATCTCGCCGACCTCGTCGAGGAACAGGGTTCCGCGATGCGCCTGGACGAAGAGGCCCGTGCGCTCGACCTTCGCATCCGTGAATGCGCCTCGCGCATGGCCGAAGAGCTCACTCTCCAGCAGCGCCAGCGGGACCGCCGCGCAGTTGATCGCGACGAACGGACCGTTCTTGCGCGGCCCTGTCGCGTGAATGCGCCTCGCGACGAGCTCCTTGCCGGTCCCGGTCTCGCCGCAGACGAGCACCGTGACATCGCTCGGAGCGATGCGCACGATGGTCTCGTTCACCTGGCGCATCGCGGCGCTCGAGCCGACGAGGTCCGAGGGTGCCGCGGCCGCCGCGACTTCGATGCGCAGACGTTTGAGCTCGACGCACAGTCGGTAGTGCTCGACGGCGCGATTGACGGCGAGCGTGATGAACAACGGGTCGGAGATCGGCTTCGTGATGAAGTCGAAGGCCCCCGCGCGCATCGCCGCGACCGCGGCTTCCATACTCGCCTGACCCGTCACCACGAGGACAGGGAGGCCAGGGCACATTCCCGCGACTCGTTCACAGACCTGAATCCCAGCCATTTCGGGCATAGCGAAATCGGTCAGCACCGCGTCGAACTCCTCCCGCGCGAGGTACTCAAGCGCCTTGTGCGGCGACCTGCACGCAACGACGGAGGCTCCGTCCCCTTCGAGCACCATCGCGAGCATGTCGCAAACGTCTTGCTCGTCGTCGATGACGAGGATGCGTGCATCCATCATAACTCCAGACTTACGATCGTGCGGTGGGAACACGAGAGGCGGACGGTCACGCTAGCGCGGCGGTCGACGCGACTCCGCTGCAATCTTGCCGTTCGATGCACTTTCGCCTCGCCAACAAGACAGCCACAGTCACGCCAGCGTGCCTCGGTCACACCGTTCCGCCCCACGTCCGCCCCACGCCGGGGCGTCGGGCCGTCCGCGGATCGCGGAGTAGAGGGGCACCGTGTTTGCGGCGCGGCGCGCGCAAAGGGAGGCCACCCGTGGCCGAGTGAGGCAGTTCGCGGAGCACATGGTCACGGACCACTCCGCCGCCGAAGCGACGCTCTCCCGCCTCGACGGCTCGACGGGGATCACACTGCAGGAAAGCCCGGTGACTGCACAGCTCAAGTTGGCGCCGACGGGATCATGGGGGACTTGAAGTCGAGCGGGTCGGCCTTCGATAGAACATACATCGATGCGCAGGTGAGGGAGCACACGCAGGTGCTCGGTCATCTTGGATGACAGGCTCATTCCGCACGCCCAAAACGTCGATCTGACGAAAACCCTTCAAGCGGTGCGCTCGAAGGTCGCCGGCCACCTCAAGATGGCGAAGGACATTCAGTCGACTCCTGATTCAGGCCAAGTGAGCGAGCGGCTCATCGCGCGGCGTGCTCAGGGCCTGAAAGGGCACTGACGATCACGTCTCGTCACACGAAGGGGGCCGGCAAGAGAGAGACCCGCGGGTAACGAGTGCGCGAGGTGAACGGAAGCGGGCACTCGGGTTGCAGTGAGTCGGATCGGACGCCGCGTTCACGCGGCCCATCGAGGAGGACGATCATGAAGGCTCTCATTGCGACTACGGCGGGGCTCGCGCTCGCGACCCTCGCCGCTCCCGCGTTCGCGCAGGACACGACCTCGACCGCACCTACGACCACCGCGACCGGCGCGACCACCGTGGCGCAGCCCGCACCGGTCACCGTGGTGCAACCGGCGCCGACCACCGTCATCGTGCAGCCGGCACCGGTCGCGCAAACGACGACGACGGGGGCCTTGGTCGGGCAGAAGGAGGAAGTGAAGGACGAGGGCGCAGCGCCCAACCGTGCGCTTCTTTCCACGGGCATCGTGATGCTGGGAGGGCTGTACTTGACGTCGGTGATCATCGGAGCGTCGAGCGGCAACTCGAACGATCATCAGCTCTTCGTGCCGCTCGCCGGCCCCTGGATGGACATCGGGAGTCGCGGTGGCTGCCCGGTGAATTCGTCGTGCAATGGCGAGACCACGAACAAGGTCCTGCTCGGCGCCGACGGCATCTTCCAGGCCCTCGGTGCGCTGCAGATCATCGGCGCTTTCCTGATGCCCGAAACGCGCACTGTCGAGACCGTGCACTCGACCGCGCTCAACGCCGACGTGACCTTCACGCCAGCCCGCGTCGGCGCTAGCGGGTATGGGATCGCGGCGCTCGCGTCGTTCTGACGTCATATGGGCGCGAAGAAGACGAGCAAGTGGAAGTACGGCAAGGCTGCGGGTGAATGGGTCGAGGGCGCGATGCACGAACGGAAGCACGGGGCGCCTCGATCCGGCGGTTCCGGGAAAAGGTAACCGGCGCCGAACAGGCGACCGCGATCGGCCTCTTTGACGCGCGCCCCGACGGCGCGAACGTTCCGAGGAAGGTCGCGCAGGAAGTCGTAGCGCACCGGATGGCACGCGCGCGGCGGCTACGATCGCCCAAGAGCGCGGCGACGTCGAAGCGAGCGGACTCGCATCGCTGCGCTGAGCGACGACCTCCGCGCTTCGACCCGACGACTGCGCAGAGGCTGTGGCGCTTCGGCTGGACGACGCATGAACGCCACGAAGTTCAGGACGCACTTCGCGAAAAGGAAGGAAAACTCGCCGAGGAAGAGCTGGCGCACGTTCTGCTAGAGGCGGGCAGCGAGGCGAGGAGTACCAATGATCAATGAAGACGGTGACCAGAACGTGCGGAGCCCGTCCACGACGGATGGGGCACGCAAGCCACGCGGGTTCGCGGCAATGGAACCGAGGCTCGTGAGCGAACTCGCGAAGCGTGGCGGGAAGGCTGCGCACCGAGCGGGGACGGCCCATCAATTCACGAGCGATGAAGCTCGCATCGCTGGGCGCAAGGGCGGCATCGCCACGCACGCGAACCGAAGGACGAGCAGCACCTGACGGGACGTGTCGCGGTGAGAGGCGAGATGGCCACCCGATCGTGTCCGTGCGACGACTTGTCGTCCGCGTCATAATGGAAGCCGTCTCGCCCCTCGCCGTGACATCGCCCCCGTCTTTGGCTTTGGCGAGTCCGTCGATGATGCCTGGGGCCGAGCCGAACGGGGCGTGGATCGCGCTCGGAGCCGCGTGATTCCAGGCGGGTAGCGTGAATTTGTAGGGGGGCTCTCCCGTCGAAGGGGTTGCTGACCAACCAACGACGAAGGAGCCCCCGAGCCATGTTGAATC
>Ga0302320_10015167_pt1 | contig 15858 bp, 12 predicted proteins | sample Bog_T0_3_FD_202130 | JGI IMG/M metagenome (GOLD analysis project Ga0302320, IMG submission 202130) | Peat permafrost microbial communities from Stordalen Mire near Abisko, Sweden - Bog_T0_3 | ecosystem: Environmental > Terrestrial > Soil > Wetlands > Peat | place: Sweden: Abisko, Stordalen Mire... | reverse complement strand
CAGTTCCGACGGCGTAATGCCGGCGTCATAGTGAACGTCACGTCGAGCGTCACGTTGAAGGCGCTGCCTCTGATCGCCGCTTACCGCGCGAGCAAGGCAGCGGTGAACGCATTTACCGAGTCAATGGCGCTCGAGGTCGAACAGTTCGGCGTGCGAGCGCGCCTCGTGCTGCCGGGCCGTGCACCCGACACGCGGTTCACCGAGAACGCCCGTGCCCAAATGCATGGCCTCGACCACGAGGCCTACGCGGATCTCGTCAAGAATGTCTTCGCGCGACTCCAGGACACTTCTTCGCCAATCACCCGCGCACAGGACGTCGCGGAAGCCGTGTGGCGCGCGGCGACGGACCCGTCATCGCCAATGCACATCCCGGCCGGCGCTGATGCCGAAGCGTGGGCAGCTGAGATTCGCTGACCGAGCGGCGCGGATTGAACATGATCTTGTACGCGCACGAGCGCATCACGACCAGGAGATTGCTATGCATAACAAACCCGTTGCTCTAGTAACCGGGGCTAATCAAGGAATTGGCCATCAGATCGCAAAGGATCTCGCGGCCCGCGGCTTGACCGTGTTGGTGGGGTCGCGCGGTCTCGAACGCGGCGAGGCTGCGGCCCGAGAAATTGGGCTGGGTGCGTTCGCGCTCCAACTCGACGTGACGGATCCGGCTTCGATCAAATCTGCGGCGGAGCGTATCCGAAACGAGTTTGGCCGCCTTGACGTGCTCATCCAAAACGCGGCCATCTCGAATACGAAGAGGCTGCCCAGTCAGTCCATCGAGGAACATACAAAGACGACGCGCCCGAGCAACGTGGCTCTCGATGAAATGCGTGCGGTGTGGGACACAAACGTGTTTGGCGTGCTCGCTGTATACCAGGCAATGCTGCCACTTCTGCGCAACACGCCGGGCTCCCGGATCGTTAATGTGTCGAGTGGCGTTGGCTCGTTGACGACGAACTCGGACCCGGCCTTCCCGTACCGCGCGATCTTCGGCCCAGTCTACCCATCGTCCAAGACGGCTCTGAACGCATTGACGGTCGCTATGGCCATCGAACTTGAGCCGGAAGGTATCCGGGTCAATGCGGTGTCCCCCGGTTTTACCAAGACGAACCTCAACGGATATGCGGGCACCGAGACCGTCGAGGAAGGCGCTCGCGAGGCGGTGCGCGTTGCGCTGCTGGGTCCGGACGGTCCCACGGGGACATTCACGCGCTGGAACGGCGAAACGATCCCATGGTGACTTAAGTCGAATGCACGCGTTCGGACGTATCGTTGGATTGGGTAGGAGCGATTAAATCAGATCGTTCGCCTGAGCGTAACCGCGCTAAAATTTCACTGTTGTTGAATGATGGCAGCCGCGCGTCCGTTCGGCACAAGCGAATTCCAGCGAACATCGAAAATCGGGCAAGATCACGTTGGAATCGTTTTCACGTTCCCGTGGAATCTACGTTCACGATGCGTTGGAAAGCGCGTTCCCGAATGACCGGAATATGCAATTCGCTCACAGATTAGAGCCGACCAAGCCTTACCGACAATTACGATTGCTCAGACGAGGTCGCAGCAACCCCTCCGGGCATGGACTTCAGAACGACTTCAATTCTGCTGCCAGCCGACGAGGAGACCGCATTAAGGCCGCAGGGCACCATCGCTGCGTGTGAAACCACAGCCAACGCCAGCTAACGCCTGCCAACTTGCTACTCGGCAATGCACGCTGCAAATCGTTGGCTGGCATTGGCCAGCATTGGCGGGAAGGTGGAGCGGGCGATGGGAATCGAACCCACGGCTCAAGCTTGGGAAGCTTGGGTATTACCATTATACGACGCCCGCGCCGACTGGATTCTATGCGCCTCGGCGACACCAGCGCAAATCCACGCGATGTCGCGCTCCAATTTACGTTTCGTACACCCAGCGGCCGCCCAACATCGTCCGTTGGACTTTGATATCCATCCAGCGCTCCGGCGCCGCCACCAATGGGTCGTCTTGCAGCACCACGAGGTCTGCCAGCTTGCCCGGTTCGATGCTGCCCTTATCGTGCTCCTCGAACGATGAGTACGCGCCGTCGATCGTCGCGGATCGAAGCGCCTCGGGCAGCGTGATGCGCTGTGCCTCGCCCCAAACGTGGCCGGTCGGGTCGCGGCGCGTGGTCATGGAATACAGCCAAAGCATCGGCGACGGCGGACTCGCGGTGTAGTCCGAAGCGGTAGGCGGTCGAAGTCCGGCATCGATGAATGAGCGGTAGGCGAACATTCTTTGCGTGCGCTCGTCGCCGTAGAAATGCATGACATCGCCGTGAAAATTAACGTAGCCCGAGAACGGGATGGGAATGGCGCCCACCGCGCGGATCCTTGCCACGAGCTGCGGCGTCACGACGGTGCAGTGTTCGAGTCGAAAGCGCGGATCGCGCCGCGGCGCCTCGCGCTGCAGCTGCTCGTAGATGCCGAGCATGCGATCGATCGCACGTTCGCCGTTGGCGTGGGTTGCGAGTTGAAAGCCGGCAAGCCAGGCTTTGCGCGAATTGTCGTAGAGGCTTTGCCGCGTGCCGCTTTCCACGCCGAAGTAGTTCTGGATTCCGAGGTAGGGTTCTGCGAGCCACGCGGTGCGTTCGGAAATCGAACCGTCGGCAAATTGCTTGATTCCGCCGATGCGCACCATGGAGTCGCCGAAACCGGTGTGCAGCCCGGCGGCGATGTAGCGATCGAGGTAACCGACATCCATGTGGCAATAAGCGCGGTACAGGAGTTCTCCCGAGTCTCGCGCATCCTGATATCCCTGCAAGCCGTCGGGCGTCGTGTCGGCCTCGCAGGCCGATGTGACCCCGTTGCTCGCATACAGCTTCGAGATCAAGGCGACGCCTTGCTGGTGATCTTCGCGGGTCAAATCACTCGGCATCTTGTCGAGCACCGCTTCGAGGGCCTTGTCCGCCACCCGGCCGTTCAGCTGACCGTCGGCGCCATGCTCGAAGCGTCCGCCGGGCGGATCGGGAGTGGCCGCGGTCGCGCCGGCTTGCGTCAAGGCAAGCGAGTTCGCATAGCCGGTATGGCCGCCGCGATGCGTGACGATGACAGGATGGTCCGGTGCTGCCGCATCCAAATCGGCGCGCGTCAGCGGGCGCGGCGTCTTACCGTCGTCGTAGAGATAACCTCTGATCCACCCGCCCGGCGGCGTGCGCGCCGCCCGCGCCTTCAGTGCAGCGAGAATTTCCTCGATCGACGACTTATCGCAGGCAACGCTTTTCAATTGCTCGACGCCGCTTTGCCACGGGTGCGCATGGGCATCATTGAAGCCTGGAAAAACCCGGCGGCGATCGAGATCCGTGCGTCGCGTATTTTTGCCCGCAAGCGCCAGGATAGCCCGGTCGTCACCTACCGCAAGGATGCGCCCGTCGCGAATTGCGACCGCCGTCACCTGGGGATTGTCCGCATGAACCGTGTAGATCAACGCGTTGTAGAGAATCAACTCGGGTTGCGTACCGCTGAGGCGCACCAGCGGCATCGCGGCGAAGGCCTTGATCACATCGCGGCGGGTGGTGCGCACGAGCCTAGGAACGAACGCCGTGCGCCGGGGCGCCCGATTCGCCGGTAGCCTCGATCTCCACCAACAAATCCTCGCGGCAAACGTCGGCCTGCAGGTACACGATGGGAGTCGTGGCGCGCAGCGACTGCGACAGCACCCCCTGAATGGCGCCAAGGTCGGACGGTCGGCGCACATACACTTTGAACTTCAGGCCGTCCAACGAATAACGCGCCGCTGCGACCGCTCGATTCGCTTCATGCAGTAGCGCCTCTATGTTGGCCATGGTCTCGTGCGTCTGCGCCACCACATCGCCCGGGTGAATGGTTTCATGGCCGACGATACTCGCGGTCCCCGAGACGAAGAAATTCGTGCCCGCAGACTCGCTCAACAGGCATGCACGCGAAAAGATCGGGCTATGCCGGCCAAATTTGACAGGATAGTGGTAGGCGCTGGTCTGCCGAGGATTTTCGATCATTCGCGGCTGCTGCCGCGCCGCCAGAAAGTAAATCGACAAGGGATTGCCCGGCCGCGATCCCAAAGCGCAGGCGGCCGGCACCGTGCCCACAGTGGCTCTGCCGGAATTGCGGAACGCGAGCTGGCGCGCGGAATTGAACACGCGGTAGCGTTCATCGCCGTCGACTTCACGATTGATCTCCGGCAGGTAATTCCAGATGCGAACCAAGTGCCGGTGCTTGGTTTGCCGAAGCACCGCGAAAATCTCTTGATAGGCGAGCTCGGTGGCTTTCATCAAAGCCGCCGCATGGCGGCCCTGGTCGCTGCCCGCATCCTCGATTTCGATCGCGCTCTCGTTGACCGTGATGGAACCGAACAACAGATCTTCACAGAACCGATAATGCACGCGGCTCAGATTGTCGGTGCCATTCGATAGACTCAAGTGAGGGCCCGCGACCCGCCAAACCTCGCACGGATCTGCGTTGCCCAATGACGGGGTCATGCTGGCCGTCACGGGAACTCGCGCCGCGCCGATGACAGGCGGCTTCTCGAAACCGACCACTCCCAACACGTTGTGCCACCACGCCGAGGATTGTGCGGCGATCTCAGGGGCAGATAGATAATCGAGCTGCAGCGCCGCCGTGCTCGCCGCCCGCTGTATCGCCGTCGAAGTCCGCAGTGTAGTCATGGAGGGGCAGTCTATCTGCCTCCAGCCCACCGGGGTAGGCCGGATCGCCGGATCAGAAGGCGACGTAGGGCCCCGTGCCCACCGAGGTCGTGACGCCATAAAACGCCGTGTACACCGACTTGCCATAGTAAAACGGCAATCCCCAATCGAAGGTAGTGGTACCCGAGGCCATCGGATACGGTCCCGCGAGGTTGACGAATGCAACCTGATCAGTCGAGTCCGAGAACAGTGTATCGGCGTTCGCGACGGTGAAACTCTCCGGCACCGAGATGTCATTTTGTCCGGTCAGAGTGGCGCTCAGGGCTTGCGTACTCGTCGGACAGAAAAAATCGCTGGAAGTCGAACAGGCCGGCAGACTGCTATCGTCGAAGAACAGCGCGTTTGACCCCGTGTCCAAGAAACTCCTCGACAGGCTCTGGCCGTTGAACGCGGTAGTAAACGCGCCATAACCGTCGACCGTCAGGATCGACTGGCTGCCGGACGCATTGTTGGTCTGCGTGTCGATGCCGAATATCATGGTGCCGGTGACCGTCGCGGAACCCGCCGCGGGAACGCTCGCCAATTTGATGATGACCCCGTTGTTATCGGTCGCAAAGAAAGTGACCGGGTCGGCGACTTCAGTCGACTCCGATGACACGGTGGTCGGCTGGCATGCAGCCGCAGTGCAGGCGTAGTAAACCTGATTGTCCGCGGTGGTCACACAGGTCGAACCACAATCCTGCGGGAAAACACCCACGCCCAAGACGCCGTTGGCGCCGAACGCGAGCACCGTATCTTCGGCCGGCCCAATGCTCGAACAATCAGACGGAACCGGATCGGAAGATCCGCCGATGACTTCGACTGGCACAGAACTGGCCGTTTCGCCCGCTATGTACACATCCGCCAATGCGACCGGACCCCAGCTATAGCCGTCCACGAATTGAGCACACTCAAGCAGCGAATTGCCGTTGGACAGGGTCTGCAACGGCAGGGCGACGCTGCCCAGCGCCGAGGATATGACGCGAAGTCCGAAGGAACCGGTATCGACTTCGATGTGATCGATGGTTGTGCAATTGGTGGTGCTGCCCGGGACGCACACCTTCACCGTGGTGTAGAGCGTATTCACGGTGGCGCTGCTCGGCGCCGAGGGACCCGCATCGACCACGACATCCACGACGTTGTTAGTGGTGGTGGTGGTTCCCGTTGAACCGGTGGATCCGGTGGTACCGCCGCCGGTCAATGAACTGCTGCCGCCGCCACCGCCGCCGCAGGAAAGCACGGCAAGGCCCAGCATCGCGCACAGCCCAAGACGCAAACCGCGAGCCGCCGCACCCACGTACCGAGCGCCGCTGATCACTGCAAGTCCCCGATGCTCACGCCGCTCGGTACGGCCTGCGGTAGATAGGCGATCCCCGAAAAGGCGCGCATATGACCGGCAGAGCGCACCACGAGATCGGTTTGATGGATCTCGAGATGGTGATGTCCCGATCGGTTGGCTTTCGCCGCCGCCACGTAGTTGTCGAAATACTGACCCAAAGTCTGACGCAGATTGGGCATTACCGGGCCGCTCCATTCGATCGCAAATACTTTGCCGTCGACTCCGCTGAACTCGTGCACCACGGTTCCGGAAGGCATCTGGATCTCATGCGACCGATAGCCCGCGTTGTCGGTCACCTTGACCGAGCCGCGCATCTGCGCCACGTCGGATTTGACCGAGGCCTCCGGCTGACCCAAGGCGGCCGTGGCGGTGCAAGGACCCAAAACCGCGATCAGCAGCCCTGCGCCGAGTACACACTTCTTCACGTTTCCGGCCGATGGCACGGTTGGCATACGGTCATCCTCCGCAGGTTTGGAGCGAATTTACGCCGTTTGGTTCACTCGGCCTTGTCACAGGTCACATTCGGCGTGTCTGGTTTTCCCGACAGCAATCTCATTCCTTGTAAGGCGCCTTGGCCCGGTACTGCCCTTGCAGCGCCAGCATCCAACCCGGATATTCCTGGGGTAGTTGACTCACGTCGTCAAGCGTTGCGATTTCTTCGGCGCTCAATTGCACCCGAGTCGATGCAACGTTGTCCCGCAATTGCTCCATGGATTTGGCACCGATGATCACGGTGCTGACGAATGGCTTGCTCAATATCCAGGCGAGCGCAATTTGCGCCACGGATACTTGGCGCTGCAGCGCCAGCGGGCGCATCGCATCGACGCACTTGAACCCGCGAGTCTTGTCGACCGGCGGAAAATCGAAGGTGGTGCGTCGCGCGCCGTTCGGTCCCTTGTCATCGGCGGCCGTGTACTTGCCGCTGAGCAGCCCGCCCGCGAGCGGGCTCCAGACCATGAGACCGAGCTTCTGATCCCGCAGCAGAGGCACGATCTCACGCTCGAGATCGCGTCCGGCAATCGTGTAATAGGCCTGCACGCTGACGAACTTCGAATAGCCGTGGCGATCCGACACGCCCAGGGATTTCATGATCTGCCAAGCCGCCATATTGCACAAACCGATGTAGCGCACCTTGCCGGAACGCACCACGTCGTCGAGAGCGGACAGCGACTCTTCGAACGGGGTCAATGGATCGAAGCCGTGCAATTGATAGAGGTCGATGTGATCGAGCTGCAGCCGCTTCAAGCTGGCGTCGACCTGGTTGAAAATATGGTGACGAGATTGTCCGCGTCCATTCGGCGTATCGTCCATCGTGGCCGTGGATTTGGTCGCGATGACCAGCTGATCGCGCGGCGCCGCCACGCTGCGCAGCGCCTGACCGAGAAGAGTTTCGGATTTCCCGAGCGAATAGACATTGGCGGTATCGATGAAATTGATGCCGGCCTCGATGGCGAAGCGCACCTGTTCGTTCACCGCATCCTGTTGCAGACTGCCGATGTTTTCCCAAATTCCCTTGCTGCCGCCATAGGTCATGGTCCCGAGGCACAGCTCGGATACATACATGCCGGTTTGACCGAGTAAGTGATAGCGCACGAGGAGTCTCCCGTCAGCCAGTTTGTTTGTTGAAAAGCGCCGGCCAAGCTTACAATGATTCGCCAGACAGTTCTTGACGCGTAATGGCGCCATGACAGGGAATGTTTCCGCGCCACCGCTGTCTGACAGCGCACAAGATCAACTCCTGGAGTCTTTTTCCGTGAAGCGACTTTCCTGGATGACCGCCTCTGCAGCCGCGATCGCGCTGGTGGGCTGCAATATCGGCGCGAAGTACTCGGTGGGCGGCACACTCACCGGCCTCCTCGGTCAGGGCTTGGTGCTCGAGGACAACTCGGGCAATGACTTGAGCCTTGCCTCGAACGGCAGCTTCGTCTTCTCGGACGGCGTACGTAACACCGATGCTTACTCGGTGACGGTCAAAACGCAGCCCTCGGATCCCACGCAGACGTGCACCGTGCAGAACGGCTCCGGAACCATCGACAAGGCCGATGTCAGCAACGTGATCGTGAGCTGCTCGCAGAGCGGCCGCTTCGCCTTCGTCGCGAATCAGCTATCGAACACGCTGTCCGCCTATTCAATCAATTCTTCGACCGGCTATCTGACCGCGGTCAGCGGCTCGCCGTTTGCCTCGACGGGCACGGGACCGGTCGCGTTGGTGGTGGATCCGAACGGACTCTTTCTCTATGCCGCCAACAACGGCTCAAACACGGTTTCCGTATATTCGATCGACAGCACCAGCGGAGCACTCACGAGTGCAGGCGAGCCGATCGCCACCGGCAGCGGGCCGCTGGCATTGGCGATCGATCCTTCGGACAGCTTCATGTATGTCGCGAATCTCGCATCGAATACCGTGTCGGCCTACAGCATCGACAGCTCGACCGGCGCGCTGACGGCGCTTGAAAATTTCGCGGTCGGCCGCGAGCCGAGTTCGCTCAAAATAGATCCCAGCGGCAATTACCTCTACGTCACGAATTTCGCAGACGGCACGGTCGACGTATTCGCGATCGATACCGCCACCGGCTCCTTGAGCGAAGTTTCCGGATCGCCCTTCGCTGCCGGCGTCGGTGCGGTATCGGTCGCCATCGATCCCACCGGAGCCTTCGCCTACGTTGCCAACGAGACGGCCGATTCCATTTCCGAATACACGGTCAATTCATCGACCGGGGGCCTGACGCAAGTATCCGGCACACCGCTCGCAACCGGCAGCAGCCCGGAATCCTTGGCCGTCGACCCGGCAGGCCGCTATGTCTATGCGGCGAATGTCACCGCGAAAAATCAGGTGGCGGCATATTCCATAACGCCGACCAGTGGTGCATTGACCCTGGCCGTTTCCGGTGTGGCGGCGGGCGTATTTCCGGTGAGTCTGGCACTCGATCCGTCCGGCGATTTCGCATACATCGCCAACGACACCTCGAATACCGTCTCCGTGTACACCGTCGACACCACCAGCGGCGCACTGACTCAAATCACCGGTTCGCCGTTCGCCGCCGGCGACGGCGCGCGCGCGGTTGCCATCGACTGAGCCGTTCAGCGGTTGTTACTGATGCAACGCCCCGCGGCGTTGTAGTATGAGCGCAGGCGCACATTGCGCGCTGCCCCAAGGATCGACGGTAGATGAGTATTCATGATGTGACCGCAGGGAAGAACGTTCCCGAAGAATTCAATGTCATTGTCGAAATCCCGTTTGCCTCTGATCCAATCAAGTACGAAGTTGATAAGCAGTCGGGCGCATTGTTTGTCGATCGATTCATGATGACGGCGATGCACTATCCCGCCAATTACGGCTACGTGCCGCAAACCATTGCCGATGACGGCGACCCGGTCGATGTGTTGGTGCACACCCCATTTCCGTTGATGGCAGGGGTCGTGGTCCGCTGCCGTGCCGTCGGCGTGCTGCGCATGGACGATGAATCCGGCGGCGATGCCAAGTTGCTGGCGGTTCCGGCCGACGACATCTGCCCGTTGTTCGAGCATTGGAGAACGATCGCGGATGTCCCCGAGATGCGGCTGCGGCAGATTCAACATTTCTTCGAGCACTACAAGGATCTCGAGGCCGGCAAATGGGTCAAGGTGGTCGGCTGGGCGGGCGTCGATGTTGCGCACGCGGAGATCCTCGACGGCATCAAGCGCCATCTGGCGGCAAAAAGCGCCAGCGGTTCCTAGCGCCGGCTTACCCATGGCTGTCGAGCGCAATCGCGGACTGGCGCTGGCGTTTGCAGGAATTGCGCTGCTGCTGGCGGTGACGCTGGCCGCGTATCGCACACCGGCGCCGCTCGGCGCGGCTGCTCCGCCCGGCGTTTTTTCAGCCGCTCGAGCCCAAGCGACTCTGCGAGATCTCGTCGGCAGCGGCATCCCGCATCCGATCGGCAGTGCCGCCAACGCGTCCCTGCGCGCGTCCATCGTCGGACGCCTTGAGGCTTTGGGCTACACGACGCAGTTGCAATCTGGTTTTGCCTGCAACGACGGCGTGTGCGGCAGCCCGGTCAATATCATCGCGACACTCAAGAACGATGCGCGGACGTCGGACGCGGTGTTGCTGGCCGCGCATTACGACTCAGTGCCGGCCGGCCCCGGCGCCTCGGACGATGGCGCCGCCGTTGCGAGCGTGCTCGAGATCGCCCGCATTCTTGCGGCGCGGCCGGCGCCGCGTCATCCCATCGTCCTGCTGCTCACCGACGGGGAGGAGGCGGGGTTGCTCGGCGCCCTCTTGTTCGTGCGCGAACACCCGCTCTCGCGCATCGTCAAGGCGGCGGTCAACATGGAGGCGCGCGGCACCTCGGGTCCAAGTCTGATGTTCGAAACCGGCAGCGCGAACGGCTGGCTCATGCGCCTGTACGGTGCGGCCATCGCGCTGCCGATGACCAACTCGCTGTACTACCTCGTCTACAAACAACTGCCGAACGATACCGATTTCACCGTGTTCAAAACGGCTGCCTACCAAGGTTTCAATTTTGCCTACGTCGGCAATGTCGGACGCTATCACACGCCCCTCGATAACGTCGCAAATGCCAGCGTGGAGAGCATTCAACATCAGGGCGACAACGCGCTCGCGAGCCTTGCCGCCCTGGCAAGTTCACAGAGTTTGACCGCACCGGACTCGGACGCAGTTTTTTTCGATGTGTTTGCACGAGCGCTGTGCGTTTGGCCCGCGGCGCTCGCCGCCGTCTTGGCGCTCGTCAGTTTGGCGCTATTGCTGGTGCAGGCTTTTTTCTGGCGGCGCGCGCGGCTGCTCACGGCGCGCGACATCGTGTGGGGAGCCTTGGGCACGCTCGGCATGCTTGGGATGGGTGTGATCGCATCGGGCGCACTGGTGGCGCTGGGCATCGCCATCGGGCGGGTGCCGCCGATCGACGGCGCATCTTGGAATTCGCAGCCGTTGCCGATGCACGTGGCGGTGGCAGCCATTGCTGTCCTGCTCGCGGCCGGGATGGGCGATCGGTTGGCGCGCCGCGCCGGGTTCTGGGGATTCTGGACGGCGTCGGCGCTTCTCATCGCGGCATTGTCCGCCGCGGGGGCGCTTCTCGTTCCGGGAGCAAGCTTCCTATGCCTCCTCGCGGCCTGTGCGGCGGCTGGTGCGGCATTGCCGTGCACCATCGGCATTGCAAAAACCGGCGCGCCGGCCGGATGGGCTCGCGGCGTCGCGGGCCTCGCCCCGCCGTTGGCATTCTTTGCCACGGCTCTCCCCGTCCTGCGATTCTTGTACACGGCGCTCGGCAGCCTCGCGTGGCCGGTTGCGACGCTCGTGATGTGCCTTGGGGCCAGCACCCTGTTGCCATTGTTTGCAGAGGCGACGCGATCGGCCCGGCGCTCTGTGATGGTGGTTGCTGCCGCCGCGACGATCCTTGGCGCATTGCTTACGCTTGCCACGCCGACCTACTCCGCCGAATGGCCGGAACGCGTCAATCTCGAGTACTGGCTGGACGCCGACTCCGGCCAAGCGCACTACCTCGCGCGTTGCGACTCGCGCCGCCTGCCCGCCGGGCTCGGTGCCGCGGGTCGCTTCGATGCCGCAGCGCGTCCGCGTTTCGCGGAAAGCGGGACGCCGGCGTTCTACGCCGCCGCGCCGGTGATGACGCTGGCGGCGCCGGAGTTGACGCTGACTGCCCCGCCCAGCGCGGCGGCTCCCGGTGTCACGCACTTCGAGTTGCGACTCCGCTCGATGCGCGGCGCGCCCGAAGCCTTGGTGGTCTTTCCGGCAGGCGCGCGAGTCAACGCCGTCGAGTTCGCGACCGCCGCGGCTCCGCTACCGGCCAAGCTCGCCAAGCTCAAGCAGGGTGCGACCCTGATCGATGTGGTGGGACTGTCGGCGGAAGGGGTGAGATTCAGTATGGACGTCGCGGGACGCTTGCCCCTGACGGTGCAGGTGTTCGACCAGAGCTACGAGTTTCCGCAGAGTACGTTGTTGCGCGCTCGGTCCGCCAACGCGACCAGCTCGCAGGATGGCGATCTTACGGTGGTGCACCGCACCGTATCGCTCGATCCTGCGGCTGGCCGATAAAGCAAGAAACTCATTCAAATTTTCTTCGACTGTTCGGCATGCAGGGCCGCGAGCCGCGAGTTGTCGATGGCCTTGACGGCCACCGCCACGGCGTGACTGCGGCACTGCTCGATCCTGTGCTGAGCGGCGAGATCGCGGGTGTCGGCATCGGGGCACACCTGCCGAGCGGCGTAATTGATGCGACGATATAGATTGTTGACGCCCTCCTCGCTGGCGAGGGTTTGCCGGTCGTATTTGACGACCAAGCTCGGCGCATCGGCGCTCGGGGTGGCGGCATTGGCGGCGCCGGCGGCCGCTACGCCGGCAAGGCCGCCCAACAGCAGCATCGCAAGCTTGGCGCGGGACCCGGCAGTATTCGAGTTGTGAACCATGACATATCTCCTTTGAGAGCTGATTGATGACGCGTCTATAAGACACGTCAGGGGCCTTGCACGTCTGCGGGCCCGCGTCGAGGTCGTCCCGGCCAATGACGGTTTCGTCCCGGGACAGCCCCGTGGAGTGCGCAATTCCCGCTGGTTGCGCTACGCTTGCAGCCTATGGAACTCATCAACGCGGAACCTTCCTCCCGGCGCTTCGCCGGCGGTTTGAGCCTGCGTCAATTCCTCGGAATCTCCTGCCTGTTCTGGGTGTACGTGACCCTATCGAACATCCTCTATGCCTACAGCATGCGCACCGGCTTCTCGCACCTCAGCAACGTCTCGTTATTTGCGGCGTGGGACGCGCGCCTGTTGCAGCACCTGATGCTGCTGCCGATCTTGCTGGTGTCTTTTTGGGCGTCGCTGCGCATTCAGTGGCGGCCGCTGATCGTCGCCTTGCCGCTGCAGCTGGTACTCGGCGCCGTGTTTTCCGCCATCGCCTACCCCGCCATGCTGGGGTCGCAATTGGCGCTTGGCGGCGCCGAGTGGCACAACAGCGGAATGGACCAGGTCGCCCACCCCTGGGCGGACCCGTTCTTTCTTTCGTTGTGGCTCGCGAGCTTCGTTTCCTTTCTGCCGACCTACGGCTTCGGGTTGGCGATGATCACCGGACTCGCGCTTTATACGAGATTTCGCAATTCTGAATTGCGGCTCGCGGCGCTCGAGCGGGAATGGAGTTCCGCGCGCCTGGCGGCGCTGCGCATGCAATTGTCGCCGCATACGCTGTTTAATCTGCTGCACACGATCCGCGGTCATATCGAATGGGATCCGAAGGGCGCGCAAAACATGGTGGTGCAGCTCGCGGATTTGCTGCGCCGGCTGTTGAACGCCGGCGAGCGCGACTTCTCGAGGCTCGCCGATGAACTGCAATTCGTCAGGCTGTATCTGGAATTGCAGCAGCGGCGCTTCGCCGACCGCCTGAGCGTCGAGCTGCCGGCATCGGGGGAAATCCCGGCGGTTTGGGTGCCGAGTTTGATCCTGCAACCACTGGTGGAGAACGCGGTGGTACACGGCCTGTCGGGTCATCAAGGCCCGGTCATGGTGCGCGTCAGCGCGCATCTGGTGGAGGATGTGCTGACCTTGTCGGTGTTCAACACGATTGCGCCGGACAAACTGGTCGGCGAGGAAGGCATCGGGATCAACAATGTCCGTGAACGCCTGGCCGTGCAGTTCGAAGGACGCGCCAACCTCGCCGCGAACGGCGCCGAAGGACAGTGGTGCAGCGAAATCACGATGCCCGCGATCCACCATTCTCCCATACGCGAGGCTCGGCCAAGTCCGGTGCTAGTCGACGCATGATGGACGTCATCATCGTCGATGACGAGCTGGCCGGCCGCCGCACGCTGCGCGAGTACTGCGAAGCGGAGGGCGATTTGCGCGTGGTTGGCGAATTCGGCGACGGCGCCGCCGCGCTCACCGCGATCCGCGTGAAGCCGCCGCAGCTTCTGTTCCTGGACATTCAAATGGACCCCTTGAACGGCATCGATCTCGCGCGTGCCCTGGATCCCGGTCATCTGCCGTCGCTGGTTTTCGTCACCGCCTACGACACCTACGCGGTCGAGGCTTTCGAGTTGAGCGCGGTCGATTACTTGCTGAAGCCGTTCGATCAGGACCGCTTCCGCAAGACTTTGGAACGCGTCCGGCCACGGCATGCCAAGTCGGGTGTGGACGAGCGCCAGGCGCTGCTCTCCGGCTTGTTGGCGCAGCTCGAGCGCTCGGCGCGCAGCCCAGGCGAGGAACGGCCGCGGCTGCTGGCGGAATTCAATGGCCACCTGCATGTGCTCGAAGCGTCGCAAGTCGAAATGATCGAGGCGGATCGCAACTATGTCGTGATCCGCGTCGGCAAGGACAGCTTCCACGCGCGCAGCACGCTGCAGCAGGCGGAACTCGCCTTGCGATCGCAGCCGATGCTGCGCATCAGCCGCTCCTGTCTCGTCAACATGAACTACGTCAAGGAAGTGAATCGGACGCTGCGCGGCGATTTCATATTGGTGTTGGCGGGCGGCGCGACGGTCACGAGCAGCGAGGGCTTTCGCAGCAAGGTGAAGGAATATTTGAGTACTTTGCGTATTTCCTGATCACAGCAGTTCCTCCGGCGCGAACGGCGCAATCGCTTTCAGCGTAAAGCGCTGCAGACGAGTGGTTTCCGGATCGGTAAACCAAGTTTGTTCCGCGCCCTGCTCGCCGCTCGACCATTCGATTTGATTGCCATGGCCGATCAATTGCAGCTTGTAGCTGCCATCCGCGCTGATGTCATCGAGCAGGCTCGTCACCTGGCGGGCAATCTCGGGGCTGCGCATGACGAGACCGAGCTCGCTGTTGAAACGCGCCGAGCGCCCATCCATGTTCATCGAACCGATGAACACGGTTTTCTGATCGATCACCACCGCCTTGGCGTGCAGGCTCGCGTTGGAACTGCGGAACGGGTGAAAGCGCGCGCGTTTCTGCCCGAGCTTGGGCCGAACTTCGGAGAGCTCGATGCCGAGCTTGAGCAAGGCGACGCGATAGCGCGCATAGCCGTCGTGCACCAGCGGTGAGTCGGTCGAGGCCAGCGAGTTTGTCAGGATTCGAATATGCACGCCGTCGTCGACCAGCTTCGAAAACAACGCCACGCCGTCCTTGCCGGGTATGAAATACGGCGAGATCACGATCAGCTCCTGCTTGGCGGAGCGCATCAGCACGGCGATGTTATTGGCGATGGTAATTTCTTCGTCCGGTGACGTTTCGCTCGCGATCTTGGCGGGACGGTCCGCGAGCACGGTGGCGGGCACCCAGGTGAGCTGCAATTTTCCTGCGTCGATCTCGCTTTCCAGCCAGTTGCCGTTGACCGGGCCGCTGTCGGGCGGCGGCGGCGAGGCGGGTTCGTCGCTCACCGGCGCGGCCACCGAGGCAATCGGATAGGCGTACTTGCTGTTCCAGAAGGCATCGAAGGAAGCGGACAGCTCAGGCACGATGGCGCCCGCCGCCACCACATCCAAATCGATGAAATTATTGTGCTCGTCGCGCGTGAAATATTGATCGCCGATGTTGCGGCCGCCGGTGATGGCGAGCGCATCGTCGGCGACGAACAGCTTATTGTGCATGCGATGATTGATGCGCCGCATGTCGCTCGCCGACGCCAAGAACCGCGTCCACGTCGCAAATCTGCCCCCGGGAAAAGGATTGAATACACGGACTTCGACGTTCGCGTGTTCACCCAAATGCATGAAGCGCCGGTCTTCGCCCGCGGTATTGAGATCATCGACCAGCACACGCACCCGAACGCCGCGATCCGCTGCCAGGCGCACATGATGCAGCAACAGCCGCGTCGAATCGTCCTGGTGGATTATGTAGTATTGAATGTCGAGCGTGCGCTCCGCATGGTCGGCCAATGCGATGAGAT
>Ga0302320_10015164_pt1 | contig 15862 bp, 12 predicted proteins | sample Bog_T0_3_FD_202130 | JGI IMG/M metagenome (GOLD analysis project Ga0302320, IMG submission 202130) | Peat permafrost microbial communities from Stordalen Mire near Abisko, Sweden - Bog_T0_3 | ecosystem: Environmental > Terrestrial > Soil > Wetlands > Peat | place: Sweden: Abisko, Stordalen Mire... | reverse complement strand
CAAAAACAATCGCCCGAGGTCTCCTCCGCCTCGACGCATTTCTCGAGGGCTGGAGCCTGGCAAATCATTCCGCGGATGTGCGACTCCCGTAGCCACCGTAGGGCGGATAAGCGCTTGCGCCATCCGCCATTGCCGCAAGCCGCGCCGCAAGCGGCGGACGACGCTACGCTTGTCCGCCCTACCCGCTACCCACAGTGGTCATCGCCCGGGATCACTCGCCGGCTCCTTCGGGCACGCCCGCTGCCACACCCTCCCGGTTCCGCCCGCGGGCGAACAACCCGCCGCGCACCGTCACGTAGAACACCGGGGTAAACAGCAGGCCGAAGCCGGTCACGCCCAGCATGCCGAAGAACACGGCGGTGCCGAGCGACTGCCGCATCTCCGAGCCGGCGCCGCTGCCCAGCATCAGCGGTACCACGCCCAGGATGAACGCGAACGACGTCATCAGGATCGGCCGCAGCCGAGTGCGCGCCGCCGCCACGGCGGCCTGCATGCGGCCAAGCCCGTGCTCCTCGCCCTGGCGGGCAAACTCGACGATCAGAATGGCGTTCTTCGCCGCCAGCCCGATCAGTACGATGAAGCCGATCTGCGCCAGGATGTTCACATCCATGCCCCGCAGCAGCAGCCCGGACACGCCGGCCAGCAGGCACATCGGCACGATCAGCACCACCGCCAGCGGCAGCGTCCAGCTTTCGTATTGCGCCGCCAGTACCAGGAACACGAACAGCACTGACGCGGCGAAGATCAGAATCGCCTTATGCCCGGCGAGCTTTTCCTGATAGGCGAGGTCGGTCCATTCGAAACCGATACCATCCGGCAGGTGCTCGGCGGAGAGCCGCTCCATGGTCGCCAGCGCCGTGCCGGTCGATGTGCCGGGCAACACGCCGCCCTGGATCTCGGCCGCCGGATACAGGTTGTAGCGCGGCACGCGATACGGTCCGGTGATGTCCCGGAACTGCGCGACGGAGCCGATCGGCACCATCCGCCCGGCCTCGTTGCGCGTCTTCAGCCGGGCGATGTCGGCGGAATCCAGGCGAAATGGTTCGTCGGCCTGCGCGATCACCTCGTAGGTGCGGCCGAGGTAGTTGAAGTCGTTGATGTAGGCCGAGCCGAGATAAACCTGCAGCGCCTCGAACACCTTGTCCGGCGACACGCCGAGGATTTCCGCCTTATGCCGGTCGATGTCGGCATAAACACTCGGCGTGCGGGTGTTGAACAGAGAGAACACGCCGGCCAGCCCTGGCGCGCCATTGGCGGCCTGCACCATGTCCTGCGCCGCCGCCTCCAGCGCCGGCAGGCCGCGGCCGGCGCGGTCCTGCAACATCATCTTGAACCCGCCTGCGGTGCCGATGCCGCGCACCGGCGGCGGCGCGATGGTGATGATGAACGCCTCCTGGATGCCGGCGAGGCGCTGGCGCAAATCGGCCAGGATGGCCCGCGCGCTCAGTCCCTGCCGGCCGCGCTCGGCGAACGGCGCCAGACCGGAGAAGATGGCGCCAGCATTGGGTGCGTTGGTGAAGGTGGCGCCGTCGAACCCGGCGAACGGCACGACGTGGCGCACGCCCGGCGTGTGCAGGATGATGTCCGCCGCCTGCCGCACCACCGCGTCGGTGCGCGCCAGCGACGCGCCGGCCGGCAACTGGATCACGGTGATCAGGTAGCCCTGGTCCTGGTCGGGGATGAACCCGGTGGGCGCGCGGGCAAACTGCCAGCCGGTCAGCCCGATCAGCCCGGCGTACAGCACCAGCATGACCGCCGCCAGCCGCACCAGTCGGCCGACGAGCTTGCCGTAGCCCGATGACAACGCATCGAACCCGCGATTGAACCGGCCGAACAGCCAGCCGACCACCCGGGCCGGCAACGCACGACCTGTCTCCGCGTGCGCCTCGTGCGGCTTGAACAGCAGCGCGCACAGCGCAGGGCTCAGCGTCAGCGAGACGATCAGGGAAATCGCGGTGGAGGCCGCGATGGTCACGGCAAACTGGCTGAAAAACTGGCCGGAGATGCCGCCCATGAAGGCCGCCGGGATGAACACCGCCGCGAGCGTCAGTGCGATCGCCACCAGCGCGCCGCCGACCTCGTCCATGGTGCGATGCGCCGCCTCGCGCGGCGACAGCCCGGTGCGGATGTTGCGTTCCACGTTCTCCACCACGACGATCGCGTCATCGACGACGATGCCCACCGCCAGCACAAGCCCGAACAGCGTCAGGTTGTTGAGCGAGAACCCCAGCGCGGCCAGCACCGCGAAGGTCCCGATCAGCGACACAGGAATCGCGACGATCGGTATGATGGAGGCGCGCCACGTTTGCAGGAACAGGATGACCACCAGCACGACAAGGCCAATGGCTTCGTAGATCGTCCGCAGCACTTCGCTGACCGACTGGCCGATGAACTCGGTTGGATTGTAGACGATGTCGTACGCCAGTCCCTGCGGGAAATCCTTCGACAGGGTATGGATCGTTGCCTTGAGATGGTCGGCGGTGGCGAGTGCGTTCGACCCGGGCTGCTGGAAGATCAGCAGCGGCACCGCGCCCTTCCGGTCGAGATAGCCGTTGGCGCCGTAATCCTGCGCCGCCAGCTCGACCCGCGCGATGTCCGATAGCCGGGTAAAGCGCCCGCGCGAATCGGTCTTCACCACGATGTCGCGAAACGCCGACGGATCGACCAGCCGGCCCAGCGTCTGCACGTTGAGCTGGAACGCACCCGATGTCGCGATCGGCGGCTGGTTCAGCACGCCGGCGGAGACCTGCACGTTCTGCGCCTGCAACGCGGCGACCACGTCCCCGGCGGTCAGGTTGCGTGCCGCGACTTTTTCCGGATCGAGCCAGATGCGCATGGCGTAGTCGCGGGCGCCGAAGATGCGCACATCGCCGACGCCGGGCAGCCGCGCCAGCGTGTCCTTTACGTGCAGCGTTGCATAGTTCGAAATGTAAAGCTGGTCGCGCGACCCGTCCGGCGAATACAGATGGATGACCATCAGCATGTCCGGCGAGTTCTTCTGCACCGTCACGCCCAGCCTCTGCACATCGATCGGCAGCCGCGGCAGCGCGGTGGCCACGCGATTCTGCGTCAGCACCTGCGCGGTGTCGAGATTGGTGCCGAGTTTGAACGAGACGGTGATCGTCAACTTGCCATCGCCGGTCGCCTGGCTGCTCATGTAGAGCATGTTCTCGACGCCGTTGATCTGCTGCTCCAGCGGCGTGGCGACGGTATCGCTGACGACTTCGGCGGAGGCGCCCGGATAGGTCGCGGTGATCTGGATGGTCGGCGGCGCGATCTCCGGATACTGCGCCACCGGCAGCGCGATATACGCGATCGCGCCGATGATGGTGATGAACAGCGCGACGACGACCGCGAAGATTGGTCGTTCGATGAAGAAATGCGTGAGCTTCATCGCGTCAGCTCCGCGCCGGAGCGACGATCTGGCTGAGTTGGGGCGTGACTTTGGCGCCGGGCCGGGCGCGCAGCAGGCCGTTGGTGATGACCTGATCGCCGGCGACCAGTCCGTCGGTGATCACCCGCAGGCCGTCGGCGATCTGTCCCGGATGCACCACCTTCGGCACCACCGTGCCGTCGGCGGCAACGGTCATCACCAGCTTGCGCGACTGGTCCGTGGTAATCGCCGAGTCAGGCACCAGCAGCGCCGACCGGGTGCCGCCGGCGGCAAGGCGAAGCTGCCCGAAGCTACCCGGAGTCAGAAAGTTATCGGCATTGGCGAAAGTCGCGCGGGCACGAATCGTGCCGCTGCCGCGATCGAGCTGGTTGTCGAGGAAGTCGAGGACGCCGTGGCGGGTCCAATCGGTTTCATCGGCAAGCTTCGCATCAACCTGCACGTTGTGGATCGCGCCGGGGCCGGTGCCCGCCGGTCGCCCGGCGGCGCGCAGGAAGGACAGATAGTCGCTTTCGCTCATGTCGAAATCGAGATGGATCGGGTCAAGCGTCACGATGGTCGCCAGCAGGGCGGAGGCGGTGCCGGTACTGCCGCTGATCAGGCTGCCGACCGAGACCTGGTGCGCGCCAATGCGTCCGGTGACCGGGGCAGTGATCTGGCTGAACTCAAGATCGAGTTTCGCCGCGTCGATCGCTGCTTTTGCCTGCTCCACCGCAGCCTGCGCGGCGCGCAACTGCTGCTGGCGCTGGTCTACGGTTTCCCCAGACGTATAGTCGCGCTGGTGCAGGACCGAGGCGCGCGAATACTCGCGGGTGGCCAGGTCGATCTGGGCGTACGCCGTCTGGTATTGCGCGTTGGCTTGCTGCAACGCGATCTCGTATGGGCGCGGATCTATGGTGAACAACGGGTCGCCCTTGCGCACGATCTGGCCGTCGGTGAAATGGATCGCGGTGAGGTAGCCGCTGACGCGCGCCCGGATTTCCACCGTGTCGACGGCGGCGAACTGGCCGGTGAAAGCCTGCCAGTCGGCGACGTCGGCCTGTAGCGGTGCGCTGACCGTTACGGCGGGCGCTGGGGCTGGTGCCGGCTGCGCCGCGGCGGGTTCGCCGTAGCGTGACAGAGCGAACGCACCGGCGGCGCACGCCGCGCCGAAGATCACGATGAGAGCTGTGATGCGAGGCGACATGGAATTTCCCTTGCGCAAATGACCGGTCGTCTCACGTCTGCGTGACTAATCCGGCGGGCAACGCGTTTCAGATGATCAAGTGGTTCAACGCGACGTCGATGAATTGGGCGAGCGGCCGGCCGTCCTTCTCGATGCGAGCGCGCAGTGTCGCGCCTTCCAAAGCGTTCAGCAGAAATGAAGCGAGCGTCTCGGCCTCGATGTCGGTGCGCACCTGGCCCGCGCTCTGGCCGTCGCGGATGCAGTTCGCAACCGCGCAGGTCCAGCGAGCGAAAATCGATGACAGCCGGTCGGCGATCAACTTGCTTTGATCCGATAGCTCGGCGGCCATGTTGCCGAGCAGGCAGCCGCCTTTGTAGTCCAGCGCTGCGAGTTTCTCGGCCGGCGCAGAAAAATAGCGGCGCAGACGTTCGATCGGGGGCAGGCTTTCGTCGCTCAGGACACGCAACAGGCCGCGGGCATGGTCGTGCCAGAATTGGTCGAGCACTTCGGCGCCTAGCGCCTCCTTGCTCTCGAAGTGGTTGTAGAAAGACCCCTTCGGCACGCCGGCCAGGTCAACGATTTCCTGCACGCCGCAGCCGTTAAAGCCGTGCCGATGAATGGAAGACAGGCCCGCTTCCAACAACCGCTCCCGCACGCCGACGCCTAGGTTCCGTCTGGACATGCGAGGTCAAATGTGACCGGTCGTCTTATCGTCAAGCCCAGATCAGCGGAACAGTCGATGTGACAGACGGCGACGACAGCCGCCGCGGGCCACCAGCACCAGAAATCCGGGCGACATCAGCGTCGCGGCGCGAGGAAACCAAAAGGGACCCGGCACAAAGGCCGGCGACGGTTCAGGCCGCTCGCGACTCGGCCTTCTTCTCCCAGCCGCCGGGGCCTTGCTGCCAGTAAGTAAGGTCGTGGCCGGCTGATTTGGCCGCCTTCCAGCGTTCGCGTGCCGCCTCGACCGAGGCCGCGTTGTTGCCGTCGAACAGGTCGAACACGCGGCCGAACGCATCGACCCGGGCCGCTTCCCTGCCGTCCACCAGGAACAGAAAGCGCGCGCCGTTCGGCGGCGGCTCTTCCTCCGGCGTGATCCAGATCGGTTGCAGGTCGGCATCGCCGTCGGCCGCGGTGCCGTGGGGCAGGAAGTCTGGCTCGCTACACTCCCACAGCCCGGCATCCAGCGCCGCCACCCGTTCCGGCGTGCGGGTCATCACCACCGCGCGGTGTCCGGCGGTCAGTGTGCGGTCCAGCAGCCTTGGCAACGCCTGTTCCAGGCTCAAGCGGGTCAGATGGTAGAACCCGATCTCGGTCATCAATCTGCCCCTTAGAAATGTGGCGGCATGACGCTGTCGCGCGGCCGGCGGTGCAACGTGTTGGTCACATGGTGCGGTGCGGCGGCCGGAATGTCGAGGGGGCCGTAACGCCGGACTTTCGATCCGTTCCCGGGGGAGCGCATCACCTTCGCGTCAGGTTTCGTAATGCTCGGCCACCAGCCGGTCCAGCAACCGAACGCCGAAGCTGGTAGCGCCCTTGGCCGCGAGGGGCGAGTCCTTGGTGCCCCAGGCGACACCGGCGATGTCCAGATGCGCCCAGGGCCGCTTGTCCACGAAGCGCTGGATGAACTGCGCCGCGGTGATGGAACCCCCGGGCCGGCCGCCGATGTTCTTCATGTCGGCGATGTCCGACTTGAGCTGCTTGTCGTAGGATTCGTCGAGCGGCATGCGCCACAGTTTCTCGCCCGTGGCCTGTCCGGCCGCCTCCAGCCGCTGCGCAAGCTCGTCATTGTTGCTGAACAGGCCGGCGCGATCATGGCCGAGGGCGATGATGATCGCGCCGGTCAGCGTGGCCAGGTCGATGACCAGGGACGGGTCGAAGGTCTGCTGGCAGTAGGTCAGCACATCGGCCAGCACCAGCCGGCCTTCCGCGTCGGTGTTCAGCACCTCGATGGTCTGGCCGGACAGGCTTTTCACCACGTCACTGGGGCGCTGCGCGTTGCCGGAGGGCATGTTTTCCACCAGGCCGACCAGGCCGACGGCGTCCACCTTCGCCTTGCGACCGGCCAGCGCCGCCATCAGCCCGATCACGGTGCCGGCACCGGCCATGTCCCACTTCATGTCCTCCATGCCGGAAGCCGGCTTGATGCTGATGCCGCCGCTGTCGAAGGTGACGCCCTTGCCGACGAACGCCACCGGCTTGTCCTTCCCGCCGGCGCCGTCCCAGCGCATCACCACCACCCGCGGCTCATTCACGCTGCCCTGGGCCACGCCGAGCAGCGCGCCGAACCCCAGCTTTTCCAGTTGCTCCGGCACCAGCACCTGAACATCGACGCCCACCCCGGCTAGCGAGCGGCAGCGCTCCGCCAGTTCCGCCGGGGTCAGCACGTTGGGCGGCTCGGTGACCAGGTCGCGGGTGAGATAGACGCCGTTGGCGACTTCCCGCTGCTCCGCCCAGGCCGCGCGCGCCTGCTCCGGGTCTGTTGCCAGCACCGTCAGGCGGGCGAGCTTCGGCTTGTCCTCGGGCTTCTCCTTGGTGCGGTAGCGGTCGAAGCGGTAGGCGCGCAGCACCGCCCCGAAGGCGACGGCCACCGCCTGGGCGGCGGTCAGGCCGGCCGCATCGATCGCCGCCGCGACGTCCCGGGTGAGGGCGGTTGCGGCGTGGCCGCCGGCTTCCTCCAGCACGCGCGTCGAGAGGTCCCCCTCTTTGCCGAGCCCTACCGCGACGACCCGCGACAGACCGGCGCCGGGCGCGAGGATGGTGCAGGTCTTGCCCTTGCCGCCCTTGAACTCGGCGGCTTCAAACGCCCGTGAGATGGCGCCGCCGGTGGTCTCGTCGATGGTTTGCCACAACCCTGCCGGCCTGGCGCCTTCCGCCACCAGCAGCACCACGGCGCCCGCACCGGGCTGGACAGGCTGGGCAAACTCGATCTCGAGCATGGCGCGGAACTCTCTCGCTGCTGGTGAAGGACCAATCTAGCAGCGGTGTCCGGCTTTGCCATCGCCCCGGCTTTGCCATCGAGATGGCGGCTGGCTATCTCCTGGCGATGACCGATGTCCTTTTGGCTGACGCCCCCGGTATCGCGCGCGCCGCCGCTTTGCTGCGCGGCGGATCGCTGGTCGCGTTCGGTACCGAAACGGTCTACGGGCTGGGCGCCGATGCCACGAACGCGGCGGCGGTGGCGTCCGTGTTCGCCGCCAAGGGGCGGCCTCGGTTCAACCCGCTGATTTGCCATTACCCCGATGCGGCGGCGGCGGGTGCCGACGTTGTCCTGGACTCGCGCGCCCTGGCGCTGGCCGAGGCGTTCTGGCCTGGCCCGCTGACGCTGGTGCTGCCGCGCCGGGCGGAGAGCCGGGTGGCGCTGCTGGCCGGCGCCGGGCTGGCGACGCTGGCGGTGCGGGTCCCGGCGCATCCGGTGGCGCTGGCGCTGCTGTGCGCGGTCGGACGGCCGGTGGCGGCGCCCTCGGCCAATCGCTCCGGCCAGGTTAGCCCCAGCACGCTGATGCATGTGCTGGACGGGCTGGGCGGCCGGATCGCGGCGGTGCTGGATGGCGGGGCGTGTGCGGTGGGTGTGGAGTCCACGGTGCTGGATCTGACTGGGGGAGCGCCTCGGCTGCTGCGGCCGGGCGGGACGACGGTGGAGGCGATCGAGGCGGTGGTGGGGGATTTGGACCGGGGCGGGTCCGATGGTGGCGCGGATGCGGGGTCGGCGCTGCTGTCGCCGGGGCTGCTGGCGTCGCACTACGCGCCGGCGCTGGCGGTGCGTTTGGGTGCAACGGCGGTAGGGGGTGACGAGGCGCTGCTCGCGTTCGGGCCGCCCTTGCCGGGGGCGGGTGCGTGCTTCGCCCTGAGCGAGCAGGGTGACCTGACCGAGGCTGCCGCGCGCCTGTTCATCGGGCTGCACTGGCTGGACGCCGAGGGCGCTCGGCTGGGGCTGGTGCGGATCGCTGCGATGGCGGTGCCGGAGGTGGGGTTGGGGCTCGCCATCAACGACCGCCTGCGGCGGGCCGCGGCGCCGCGGGGGTGAGGGAAAGGCTCGTTGAGGGGTGCCGGCTGGCGCGATATATGTCCTTTCCGCCATACGGCGCTTATGCCATAAGTGAGGCGGTGAAAGCCAGTCTGGTCCTCAGCGAGAAGACCGACTTCGAAGGCGGATCGATCATCGAGGTCCGCATCTGGAGCGTGCCGGAGCCGGTCAATCCGACGACGCACGGATACAAGTGCAGTCTGTTCTTCGGCAGGCCCGGACATCGCCAGGTTGGATTCGACAACGAGCGGGGCAAGGGGGACCACAAACACGTCCTGGGTATCGAGACTCCCTATGTGTTCGTGTCCATTGCCCCGGCTGCTGCAAGACTTTCGGAGCGAGGTCGAGACGGTGAAGGGAGGCAAGATATGAGCACTCTGCAAATCCATGTCGGCGGTGGGTTCTCGGATACGGAGGTGCGCGTCCTGAACGCCATCGCGCGGCACGAAGCCGGTGAAGACGTTGCGGAACACCACCTGACCTTCGAGAATTGGCAGACATTCGCGCGCGTGATGACGGCGAACCGGCTTGAGCTGCTGCGCCATGTCCATCGGTCGCCTCCGCGCAGCGTGCTTGCCCTCGCGCGGGCGCTTGGCCGCGACTACAAGCGCGTGCACGAGGATGTCGAGGCTCTGGTGGCTGCGGGACTGCTGGATCGGGACGACGCGGGCCTCCGGGCGGACTACGACGCTATCCGGATCGCGATGTAATGGACCGGCGCTTTCAATTGACCGCTCTGTCCGTGTATATTCCCTCGGGCTTCCGATCGGCGAAATGTTGCGCCGACGGCACCTGCTTCGGCTGGTTGGCCGCCTCGGTCGTGTTGCGCGACAGGCGGTCAACCGCGGGGATCATAACCACGTCGGCGTTGAGGAGCTTGCCCGGGATATGGACTGAAGCTGATTCCATTGTCGTAAAAGATTGTTCCACCTCAAGGCTGAGGCCCAAACGGAAAACCTTCAAGCATGAATCACCGGGGGCCAGGCAAACCTGTTGTCGTACTAATTTGTATCGTGGTGGCGGGCAGCGCGCTGTTGAACGCGATCAACGCTCCCCAAAGCCGCCGAGTCCGGATATCAACGAAGGCCGCACCGAAAAAATCGTCTGGGTCAACGAAGGCAATGGGGTTGCCGCCATCGCGGGCACGCCGTTTAAAATTCGCAAATGCGCGGATAACAAGTTTGTCGTCGAGTATAACGGGCAGGCGCTGAGTGGTGGATTTTACCCACCTCACCGCCGAGTCATTCCAATCGAAGGCGACGTGCATACTTTGCCGGTTTGCCAACAAGTGAACGACTCGGAAGATTTGCCCGCCGATTTCTTCTACTCTCTTCCAACTCTTTGGCAAGCCGAAGGCGATGGTATCTGGCTACTCGTAAGCAATAAAAAGATAAAGATTCACGAATGCAAAACAAAGAGTTGGCGAGGCAAGGAATTCGCGCTTGAATACGACGGGCAGACCCAATCATGGGAGATCGACCGCTGGGGCGCCGAGAACAAGGGAGAGGAATTTGCGCGAAAGATCCAGGCGATGGACCCGATTTATAATGTGCCGGAATTTGCGCGGCCCCGCTCTAATCTGCCGGTCTGCGAGCAAAGGGCGCCATGAGCATGACGGCCGGAGCCAACTGGACGGCTTCTCGCCCATGAACGGGCCAGACAGGCTGTTGCAGTAGCCGACCCAAGCTCCATCGAGGCCGCTGTGCGTCGCTTTGGCAGCGGCTGGCTGGCTTGATAGACTGACCAGCGGAGGCCACCAATGCCCGAACCTACGTTGCAGCAAGTCCTCAACGCCATCGGTGAGTTGCGCGCCGACGTGATGGCGCGCATTGACCGGCTACAGGACGGCGTGAACGCCATCCGAGACGATATCGCAGTCAATTTTGCTGCGGCGGACAGGGCCATCGGCAAGGCGGATTCGACGCGCGATGAAGTCGCTGCACTCGGGCGGGAGGTGTCCGGCATACATCGCCAAATCGCTCGGCTGCGGTCCGAGGTGGACGATCTGCGCGGGAAGTCGTGATTCGCCGGAAACAGCGCAGCGGCGGAGCGGGGAGGCTTACGCCGCCGCCAGTCGAGCCTTTAATCGCGAGATAGACGCTGCTCCGCGCGATACCGAATTGCCGGGCAGCAGCCGCAGGGCCAATCAAGCGCGACACACCTCCGCGCCACTTTTCAAGGAATCCTTGCGACCTGACCGAGGCGACGCGGCCCCAAAAGCCAGCTACCCGGCCTGACGAAGCAGGTCGGCGGCGGGTAGAACCGCACCCGGCAAGGCCATGATGTCCAGGACGTCGGCGGCGCTAACGCGGCGAAACTGGACGTAGCGGCCGTTCTCCGGCTGGCGGTAGACCTCGACGACGCGTTCCACCAGGTTGACGATCCAGCACTCCGGTATCCCGCTCTCGGCGTAGAGCGGCGCCTTGATGTCGCGATCGTCGGCCAGGCTTGTGTCCGCCACCTCGATGACGAGCAGCACGTCGGCGGCGCGCGGCGTTGCCGTCGCATAGTCGTCGGGACGAGGCCGCAGGACCGCCACGTCCGGCTCCGCCTCCGAGCCGTCATCAAGCCGCACAGGGTTCTGTATCGACAGCATGCCGCGGCCAGCCAGGATGGCGGGGAGCAACCGGGTAAGCCTGTTCACCATGCCGAGATGCGGGGCACCGATGGGCGCCATATCGACGATCTGCCCCCTGATCAGTTCCACGCGGGAATCCTCGTCGAGAATCCCGGCTTCCGCCATCCGGTGGTAATCAGCGACCGTAAAGCGGTGCGGCTTGCCGCCTATCGCTCCGCCGTCCATGGTTCCTCCTTCGCCGTCGGCAGCATGTTATACCGTGGCCTTGGCGGATGGCGCATCCAAGACTCGCGCTGACGGGCGATCCGCAGTTAGCGGCGGAATGCCGCCCTAACGCGATGGCCGCAACAGCCCCGCTCACTCCACCCCCGGCTCCGCCGTAACCTCCACCTGCACCGTCATCCCGAGAAAATCCCCGGTCAGCCCGGTGAACGACCCCGACAGCGGCACCGCCTGCCGCGGGTCGCGGGTCACCGCCACCCGGATCAGGTCGCGCCCCCCAACCAGCCCGTTGGTCGGATCGAACTCCACCCACCCGGCGCCCGGCAGGTAGATCTGCACCCAGGCATGGGTCGATCCCGCGCCCACCACCGCCTCCGCCCCGTCCCGGCCCAGGCTGCTGTCGTACAGGTACCCGGACACGAACCGCGCCGCGAAGCCCAGGCTGCGCGCCGCCTCCATCAGGAACAGCGCATAATCCCGGCAGGTTCCGGAGCCGGTCCGCAGCGTCACCAGCGGCTCCTGCGTGCCCATCGCGTCGCGTGGGTTGTACAGAAAGCGCTGCTTGATCGCCCGCGTCATCGCCACCAGAATCGCGACCGTATCGTGATCCGCCTCATTCACGAAGCCGCGTGCCCAGGCGTCGATCTCGTGCGAGGGGTCCGGGTAGTGCCGCTCGACGGTGCGGCCGAGGTCGGGGATCTCCTCCGCGTCGTAGCTGAACGGGTAGCGTCGGGCGAACGCTTCCACCCCCAGCGCTTCCTCGGGCAGCGGATAGTGCTGGGCGCGGAACCGGGAATCCACCACCAGCTCGGACCCGTCGGCGCGGAACGAGGCCACCGCCACCGAGTTGCCGAACACGTCGTGGATCCACCGCACCGAGGCCGGCGGCCAGATCGACAGCCCGGTCTCGATCAGCCGCAGGTCGTGGCTATCGCGCGGCCGCATCATCAGCCGGTGTTCGCCGAAGCGCACCGGATTGGCATAGCGGTAGGTGGTTCGGTGAAGGACGGTCAGAATGGTCATCACGTGCCCTGTCGCGTGCCGGCCCGCTGCAACGCCTCGGCTGCACATAAGATGCGGCCCGCGCCGCCGAAGCGCGCAGTCGCTCCGATCACAACATCCCCAGTCACAACATCATGGGCGAACGCGGCCACCCGAAGCTGGCCCGGCTCAGACCGCCGGCTCCAACTCCACCCGCACCGAGAGTTCGTGTTCCCCACCGCCAAGGATAATACCTTGCAGGGGCGTCACGTCACCAAAATCCCGTCCCCAGCCAAGCACCACGTGCTCGTCCTTCACCACCAGGTCGTTGGTGGGGTCGAGGTCTACCCAGCCATGCGCCGGCCCGAGCCAGCAGCCGACCCAGGCATGCGACTGGTCGGCGCCCAGCCGGCGCCGCTTCCCCTTGGGCGGACGGGTCCGGATGTACCCCGACACGTAGCGCGCCGGCAGGCCCATCCCGCGGAGTGCGCTGATCATCAGGTGGGTGAAATCCTGGCAGACGCCCTGCCGCCGCTCCATCACCTCGCGCAGCGTGGTTTTCGTCGTGGTGACCCCGGCCTTGAAGGCGAAGTCGCGCTTGATGCGGCTGTTCAGGTCGAGCAGCGCCTCCAGCACCGGGCGGCCGGGGGGAAAACTCGACGCTGCGTAGGCGCGCGTCGATGGGTCGGCGGCGACCATCGGGCTGTCGAACAGGAACTCGGCAGCCTCCCAGCAATCCGCGGCCCCGCTCCACGCCGCGGCGGCGACGTCCTCCCACGGCGGGGTCGAGTCCGGTGCGGGCGGATCGGGGAAGCAGGTGTCCACCACCGATTCCGCCGTCACCTCGAACGCCGCGTGCGGTACATCCAGCACCAGCCAGGTTGCCAGGTTGCCGAAGTGATCGACCGCCTCGCGCCGCCAGGACAGGCCGGGCTCGACATGCAGGCCGGCCGACAGCACGCGCTGGAAGGCGAACCGCCGTGGCCGCAAATGGGCGATGTGCGCACCCAGATCGACAGAGGTCTCGTACCGATACTCGGTGACGTGCCGCACGCGATAGATCACGCCGCCCCCTGCATCGATGGCTCCATGCCGCTCAGCCCGACGCTTTGCACCACGGGCAGCAGGGCGAAATAGCGCCGCGACAGATGGTCCGACAGCTCGGCCACACCAGCGCTCAGCGCGCGTATCCTGGCCGGCAGGCGCAGCGCCGCCCGTGCCTGGTCCAGCGACTGAGCCACGTCGCGCACGATCGCCCGCGCCTCCGCCAGCAGGGCGTCGGCTTCGCTCACCAGCGAAGCCTCCGCCGTTCCGCCGATCCCGATCAGCAGCGCCCGCGCCTCGGTGATCTGGAACGCGAAGCCGCGCGGGTTGCCTTCGTCGGCCAGGATCAGATCAAGCGCCGGCGCCGGCTGCAACACAGCCAGGTAGCGGCTGCGATAGGTGATCACGGAGTCCCGCAGTTCCAGCGCGAGCCGCAGGCCATGCTCCACCTGTGCCGGCTGGGTCGCCGGCCCGTTGAACTCCAGCGCGCAGGCCAGCTCATCCGCCACCGCCTGGGCGCGCTCCACCCGCCGGCCGAGATCGAGGAACAACCGCCCGCCGCCCCGCACCATATTCTCCGCCGCGAGGCCGGCCACGGTGGCGGCGAACACCAGCACCCGGGTCATTGCCTTGGCGGCGGTGTCCAGCGCGTGGCCGTCCCGGCTCGCCGGAATGCGTTGCAACCCGCTTTCCAGGTTGCGCAGCCCGCGCGCGATCACGGCGTACATCTCCCCGGTGACCCGGTCGCGGACCAGGCCAGCGAGCCGCGAGACCCGGCCGAGCAGGGCGTGAATCGCGCCCCAGCCGGCAGCGGCTTTGATGATTTCCTCCGTCAGGCCGAAGCGGCCGAGGCCGGCGATGGTCTCGGCGTTCAATAGCCCCGCCTGTTCCAGGCAGGCGACCAACACGCCGAGTTCGGCGGCCTCATGCGGCGTCGGCGTGGGGCGGGACAGGCGGGTAATCGATGCCCGCAGCAGCCGGGCCGCGCCCTCCATCCGCTCCAGGTAGCGTCCCAGCCAGAAGAAGTCGTCGGCAGCCCGGCTCGGCAGGTCGCCGGCGGTACGGCGGATTGGCAGGGGTGGCACCTGCGCCACGGGCGCGCCGACGATCTCGCTCGGCGTGTCGGCCAGCACCCAGACGTCTTTTTCCAGCCGCGGCCCGGTGCGCGGCCAGACGACGGGGGCGCCATCGGGCAGCGCACAGGCGAGGCCGCCCTGCATGGCGCGCCATTGTGTGCCATCGAAGGCGAGGAACACGCGCATGACCACGGCGCGCGGCACCAAGCCCGGCGGCCCGTATTGCGGGCCGAGACACGGCGCCATCGAGGCCGCCATCCGCGCCGTGGCGGCGAACGCCCATGGCTTCGCGGCAAGCTGACCCAGTTTCTCGATCAGCTCGGCTTCCGGCAGGTCCGACAGCGCAACCGGCGGCGTGTTGCGGTCGAAGGCGGGGCGCAGCAGCCAGCCCTCCGGCACCCGCAGCATCGCTTCCCGTGCCGGCGTGTCCCCCATCCAGGCCGTCGGCACGCTGGGCAGTTCGAGGCGTTCGCCCAGCAGCCGCTCGGCCAGCGCCGGCAGGAACGGCAACATCGCCGGTATCTCGGCGAAAGCGCTGCCCGGATCGTTGACGATGCGCACCGCCCCGCCCCGCGCGGTGTCGAGCAAGCCGGGCACGCCGGCGCCCTCGGCCGCCAGTTCCAGCGGATCGACCATGCGCCCATCGAGCGCCCGCAGCAGCACACCGATCGGCTGCAACCCGCGCAGCGTCTTCAGGAACAACCCGCCATCGCGCACCGACAGGTCGCCGCCCTCGACCAGCGCACAGGATAGCTCGCGGGCAAGCAGCACATGGCCGAACCAGGATGGGTCGGAATGGCCCGGCGTCAGCAGCGCCACCCCGCCCGGCGCGCGCAGCCCGCCATGGTGATGGCTGACCGGGGCGGACCGCTGCAGCGCGTCCTGCCAGAACTCCACGAACGGATCGAGCTGGCAGACCAGCTGCGACGGAAACAACTCCGGCAGCACGCGGCCGAGCCGGCGCCGGTTTTCCAGCGCGTGCGCCAGACCCTCCGGCCAGCCGGTACGGTCGGCGAGCACGCGCCAGGCGCCGTCCGGGCCGCGCACCAGGTCGGCGGCGTAGAATTGCAGCCGTCCGTGCGTTTCCGACTCGGTGTCGCGGCACGGCCGCAGGAAGCCGGGGTTGGCGAACACCAGCGCCGGGGGCAGGGCGCCCTCGGACAGCACCCGTTGCGGGCCATAGACATCGGCCAGTAGCGCGTCGAGCAGCCGCGCCCGTTGCGCCAGGCCGGCTTCCAGCACCGCGAACTCGGACTGGGGCAGCGGCAGGGGCACCGGGTCGAACCGCCAGGGGTCCGGCGCCGCGCCGGGCAGCACGCCGGTGATCCCTTCTTCCTCGGCCGTGCGGCTCAGGCGGTCGGCGCGTTCCGCCAGCGTT
>Ga0302320_10015163_pt1 | contig 15862 bp, 16 predicted proteins | sample Bog_T0_3_FD_202130 | JGI IMG/M metagenome (GOLD analysis project Ga0302320, IMG submission 202130) | Peat permafrost microbial communities from Stordalen Mire near Abisko, Sweden - Bog_T0_3 | ecosystem: Environmental > Terrestrial > Soil > Wetlands > Peat | place: Sweden: Abisko, Stordalen Mire... | reverse complement strand
GTGCGAATCCGGTAAGCATTTAATTCCCGCGCTTCGTTGCTGAGTGCGATGATCTTCAACCCGTGCCGGACTTTGATCTGAGCGAAAAGCTCGATCATCCCGGGGCAGGCTTTCGATTGGGCGAACATAAAGCTCCGGAATTTTGCCCGTGAGAACGGACGCCTCTCGTAAAAGACAACCAGGTCTAGGTACTCATCCAAAGTCAACTTTCCGTCCTCGAACGTCTCGAAGGTCATGTGATGCCGTTCATTGATCTCGGCAATGTTCAGCTTGAAGGTCGCCGCGGCCCGTTTGCGGGCGTGATGATCCCATCCGTCGGTCAGCAGGACGTCGCCGATATCTAGAAACAAGCAGGTGATTGGCGTCGCCGGCTTGCTCCTCTTCCCATTAGTCGGTCGAGTCATCGCTGCCACCGGATTCGCGCTTCCTCCAGCGGGATGGCGGCACCCTCGAAGTGCGGAATCAGTCGCGCTGTGTAGTCCGCGGGTGGACGAGACGCCGATACCTCAGTACTATAAATGTACCAACCCGGCACACCGGGCAGTGGGCAAACACGTAACATTTCTTGCCGGACAGGAGCGCCACCCATGACACCATCGGCATAAAGCTCCATCCGTACCGCCTCGGGGTCAAGGTTATCAAGCCAGGCCTGAACCTCAAATAGGTGCTGCTCGCCTTGCGTCTCAACCTTCACTTTGCCAAAGTGGATCTCGCTCCATTTCAGTTGCAGAGCCTGCCGCCAATCGGTCATTCGCCTGCCGGTTTCGCCTTTATTGGCCATGCGCGAGCGGTATGCCACCGCGGCTGGGAGGTAGAGTTGTTCGGTGTATTCGCGCACCGCGCGGTCGGCTGAGAAGCGCGGTGTCAGCCTCGCCATGCTTTCACGCATCCGCGCCACCCAAGCAGTGGGGATGCCCTGTTCATCGCGCGTGTAAAACTCCGGAATCACCTCCCGTTCCAGCCGCTCGTAAAGCAACACCGCGTCGTCCGCGTCCAGGCCCGGATCGTCGCCATGCTCCCGGCCATCCCCCAATGCCCACCCAACTTCAGGCGCGTACGCCTCGGCCCACCAACCGTCCAATTCCGAAAGATTGATCCCTCCATTGACGAGTACCTTCATGCCGCTCGTTCCACATGCTTCCCACGGCCGCCGCGGTGTGTTCAGCCAGACATCCACGCCCTGCACCAGATGCGCGGTCAAATCCATGTCATAGTCGCTCAGGAAGATCACGTGGGGGCGGGCCTCCGGTCGCTGGCTGAAGTGCGTCCACTCTTGAATCAGCGCCTGCCCTGCCCCATCCGCGGGATGAGCCTTGCCCGCAAGGATCAGTTGCACCGGGCGCTCGGGATTGGTTAATAGGCGGAGCAATCGCTCCGGGTCGTGCAGCAGCAGATTTGGTCTTTTGTAGGTTGCGAAACGCCGCGCGAAGCCGAGGGTCAATGCGTTGGGATCAAAGAGATGGCTCGCCCCTTCAACTTCCTCGGGCGATGCGCCGGCGACCGCCAGTTGCCTGGACAAACGCTTGCGCGTGTATTCCACAAGAGATTTGCTGGCGGCGATGCGGAATTGCCAGAGAATGGAATCCGGGACACGGCGAATGTCCTGCTCCAGGTTTTCAGCCGTCCCCAGCCAGCGGTCTTTTCCGCAAGCATTGGTCCACAGTTCGTCGGCTTCCCCAGAATCCCAACTCGGCATGTGAACTCCGTTCGTCACGTATCCGATGGGTACTTCATCCGCCGGCCAATGAGGGAAGAGAGGCTCAAAGAGATGACGGCTGACTCTCCCGTGCAAGCGGCTCACGCCATTCACCGCCCCGCTCCCCCGGATGGCCAGATAGGCCATGTTGAAACTCTCCGACGAGTCATTCGGATTCTGGCGGCCCAGGGCGAGCAAATCGTTGAGCGTTATGCCGAGCATTTGCTCCGTATATCTGCGAGCGTATTGCTCGATTAGAGCCGGGGAGAAGCGGTCAAAGCCCGCGGACACAGCCGTGTGGGTGGTGAAGACGTTCCCAGCCCGCGTGACTGCCAGGGCGACCTCGAAGGGCTGCCCGGTCTCTTCCATGAAATCGCGGGCGCGCTCCAGCACCGCAAAAGCCGCATGCCCTTCATTCAGGTGACAGACTTCCGGTTGGATGCCGAGCGCGCGAAGCAGCCGCCATCCGCCAATTCCAAGGAGAAGTTCCTGCCTGAGTCGCAACTCCGGCCCGCCGCCATAAAGTTCGCTGGTGATTCCCCGGTAAGCGGGGAAGTTGGCCGCGTCATTGCTGTCCAGCAGGAAAAGCTTCACCCTGCCCACTTGGACCTCCCATGCGCGCAGCCAGACCGAGTAACCAGGAAGGGCGATCTCCAGCCGCAGCCACTCGCCGTTCGCCTGGCGCACGGGCGTAATCGGCAATTGTCCGGGGTCGTTATACGGGAACAGTGCCTGCTGCGCTCCGTCCCTGCCGATCACCTGGCGGAAATAGCCTTGCTGGTACAGCAGTCCCACGCCGACCACCGGCACGCCCAGGTCGCTTGCGGCTTTCAGTTGATCGCCGGCCACATTGCCAAGCCCGCCTGAATAAATGGGCAACGCTTCACTCAGCATGAATTCCATGCTGAAATAGGCGACACACGTCAAAGGCGTCGTCGGATGATTCCGTTGGAACCATGCGGGCGCCTCGTTCGCCTGCTTCCTGGTCTGGATAAGGTCGTCAACGCTTTTGCGGAAAATAGCGTCGCCAAGAAGGCTCGCGATCCGATCACGAGATGCCGTCTGAAGGACTACCCAGGGATTGTGTGTGAGTTCCCACAGTTCAGGATCAAGCTGCTTCCATACTCCGTCAGTGGCATGATTCCACGTCGAGCGCATATTGAGCGCCAACTCAGCCAGAGAATCGACTCCATCAATTTCTGTGGGTAGGAGGCTGATCATCGCGTCCCGGCGGTTACTAGCCGGTTTTCCAACTCCGAGATTTTGCACAGGCGGCGGATATGACGCTCCGCGCCGCTGAATCTCGCGGCGAGGAATGTTTGTACAAGTTCCCAGGCGAGTGCGTGACCAACTACCAGTCCGCCCATGCAGATCATGTTTAGATCGTCATCCTCGACGCCCTGATGCGCCGAAAAGGTTTCATGAATCAGGCAGGCACGTACGCCCGCCACTTTGTTCGCGACGACCGATGCTCCAACACCACTCCCACAGATGGCTACTCCGCGTTCCAGGTCTCCGCGGCCCACCGCGTCGGCGAGCGGGATAACAAAATCGGGATAATCATCATTCTGGTCCTGTTGCCGATCGCCAAATTCGATTACGTCGTAACCGGATTCGCGCAACTTTCCGGCAAGATGCTGCATGAGTTCAAATCCACCATGGTCAGCCGCAACGCCGATACGCTGGAACGCTTTCGCGAGTCCAGGCACCGGAGAACCATCGAGTCGCTCAGGGATTCCGCGCGCCCGTTCGCTGGCGGCGGAATTTGGGAGTAATTCTGGATCACTGCGGTCGTTCATTTACACGCCGTTGGTTTCCGGAATCCGGCTAGGTTCAACCACCTTGTGTCCATTTGCCGCTTCCTGGCCGATTCCCATGGTCAGCGCCATTATCGCGAACGATCGATTTTGCCTCATTTCAAGTACCTCCTCAATTAGCTCGTCTGCATTGCCAGTTCCTGGCGCGATCCTTCATGGTGTTCCAGCGTCTCAGGCGCTGTGCCGCTGAGGATGTCCTTTGCATGAGTGACCTCGTCCGCGGAACCGTGGGCGATCAGGACGAACTTGTCGGTCTTCAGAGCCGTTTCATACTTTAGGATGCTGTCCTTTGGAATGCCCAGGCTGACCAGGCCGGCCCCAAGCGCGCTTATACCACCCACGACAACCGCGCTTTCCAAGGCCCCCACGATCCAAACGACGAGCGGTCCTCCAACGAGCAATGGCCCGATGCCGGGAATCAAGAAGAACGCGGAGCCGAAAAAGCATCCCCATATCCAACCCCAGAATGCTCCAATTCCTCCCCATTTTTTCATGCGGTCACCGACATTGTAGTAGCCGACAACGTGCTCATCCGTTTGATAATCGCGCCCCACAATCGAGAGTTTCTTCATGTCGAAACCGGATTGCTGGAGTTCCTTGACTGCCGCTTCGGCAGCCGTGTGCGATGGGTAGATTGCTACGATTGAATTATCTTTGTTCATACTCTCTGTTTTGTTTTTTGTTTTGCTAAAGTGAAATGGATTTGGGCTGCCCGGCGGGGACGGGGGCATCGGAGGATATTCCACCGAATGGGGGCACGTAATATTCGGGTGCTTCCAGAATTGCCTCCTTGGTCACATTTACGAATACTTTGGATTCCTCGTAACTGATCCGGTCGATATGCTTGGGGGTAATCGCGATTTGTTTTCCCGCAAACCAATGGCCGGTCTCGATGACTAGGTGAAAAATCGCCCAGTTCTCATCGTCCATGATAAAGTCCGTGACGTATCCGATTTTTCCGTCGCTGGTTTGGATGTGGTAGCCCTCAATCGCTTGTGTGCTACGCAAATGATGATCGCCGCGGTGACGAGAGTCGTCGCGTCGGTTGCTTTCTTCCTCCGGCATTACAAGCGTCGTCGGAACTACGGGAAACCCAGCAATCCCTGACGCCCCGCCTCCTCCATACATTCCACCCATTCCCCAATAGGTCGGCCATCCGTAATAACGATAATACTCCTCCTCATATTGAAGCGAGACCGGCTTGTCCGACTCAATCGGCGGACTGTCTTCAATTTGTTTCCGTGTCAGATTCACCGGCAGCCGGTTGCCTTCCTGACGCAAGCTCCCGATCTCGATGGCCTGGGGAGGAATGAGCACCAAACGTCCGGGGATCCAGGACCCCGTGTCCGCGACAACATATCGGACAGTCCATTGTTTATCGTCAAAATATAAGTCACTCACATGGCCGATTTCGCCATCTGAGGCCCGTAACTTGCCCCCGTACAATTGTTTGATGCTTCGCAATATGGAATGGTGGATGGTGGTGTTCATGTCGCTTGCTCTAAGTGATCGAGGAATGCATTCCCATTATTTAAGTGGCAAGATGCGGATATAATCGGGCGCCGACGAAGACCAGGATGGTCGTGGTCAGTAGGATCACAACATAGTCGTGCCCCAGGCCGAAGGCGCTCGCGCTGCCGGCAAGCATGAACGTGCGGAGGGCATCGACAACATAGGTTAACGGATTCAAAAGAGAAACGGTCCTCAGCCAGTCGGGCATGATGTCGGTAGGGTAAATGGCGTTGCTTGCAAAGAACAGCGGCATGGTGAGCACCTGGCCAACGCCCATGAAGCGTTCGCGCGTCTTCACAATGCAGGCGATAATAAGCGAAAAGGTCGAGAACAACGTCGCCGCAAGGACAACGATGACCAGCACGTTCAGAAGCGCGAGCGGGCTCCAATTCAGTTTCACCCCGAGCAGCAGTGAAAGACAGTAAACAACGGCAGTTTGCGAGAGAGTGCGGATGCCGGCGGAGAAGCCCTTGCCGAGCACGAGGGCCGCTCGCGGAGTCGGGCTGGCGAGGAACTTCTGCACAATGCCGAGGTCGCGCTCCCAGATGACATTGATACCGTAAAATATGGCCACGAAGAGAACGCTTTGCGCCAGAATGCCCGGAGCGATGAAGTCAAGATAGGGAATGTTGCCGGTGTGCATCGCCCCACTGCGTGAAAACACCTCCCCGAAGATTAGCAGCCAAAGCGCAGGTTGGAGCGCGCGGGTGATGAGTTCCGTGAAATCATGGCGTAGTTTGCGCAACTCAAACTCAGTGATAACGAACGTCTTCTCGATGAAGCCGGTGAAAGGATGGATGAAAGTGGCGCTCATGGGGACGGGACTAGCCAAGGCGCTGTTCTGTAGTCCGTTCGGCAGACACGTCACGGAAGGTACTACCGCCGGAATCAAGGGCGCTGCCGGCGTAGTGGGTGAAGACCTCATCCAGCGTGTGGCTGCCGCTGCCGAGCGAAGTTTCGAGTTCAGCGCAGGTGCCAAGCGCGGCGATCTTGCCCATGTGCATGATTGCCATGCGATCACAATGATTTTCCGCCTCCTCCAGGTAATGAGTGGTGAAGAACAGTGTCGTACCGTAGTTGGCCCGGAGATCAACGAGATGTTTCCAAACAGCGTCGCGCGCAATCGGGTCGAGCCCGACAGTCGGCTCATCGAGGAACAGCACCCGCGGTCGATGCAGCGTGGCCTGGGCGATTTCCAGGCGGCGGACCATGCCGCCGGAGTATTCGCCTACAAGGCGACCGCCGTCGGCCGTCAGGTTCATGAACTCCAATGCCTCCCGGATACGCGCCTGCTGCTCCCGGTGTGGCAGGTCGTAGAGTTTGGCGAAGATGAGCAAGTTCTCGTAACCGGTGAGCGAACCGTCCACCGAGACCGCCTGCGGCACGTAACCGATAGCGCGGCGAACCCCGACCGCCTGGGTGGTTATCGAGAAACCGGCCACATGCGCATCACCCGAAGAAGGGGGCAACAGCGTGGTAAGCATCTTGATTGTGGTGGTTTTCCCAGCGCCGTTGGAACCGAGTAAACCGAAAACTTCGCCAGCGTTGACCGAAAGGGTTAGGGAATCGACCACCGTAAATTTACCGAAGCGGCGAGTCAGATTTCTAATTTCCAGAACGAGGTCGCTCATTGGAAATCCTGGCTTCGAACCTTACGTGCTAACGACCATGGCCACCGCCACCCCCTCGATGGCCGCCGCCGCCCCCGTGCCCAAAACTGCTTCCATAGAAATGATGCACGCCAAAATATGGCCCGGAGTCCGAGTAGTAGCCGCCACCGGGACCAATGGCGCAGCCGTTCAAAAACAATCCAGCGGCCGCGCCGATTCCCAGCAGGATTTTTCGATTGCTCGTCATGCGGCCCAGGAGACCTCGGAGGCTGCGAGAGAGCCTGCTACTGTGTTTCAATGCGGACTTTGGTTTCATTTTCAAAACTCTTCCTCCGTTCTGCAGAGAGATTCTGGGAAAGCACCCGAATGGTGTAACCACCCACCAGTTTTCCGTTATCCACAAAAGCCCAGTCGGAAATTTCGCCGGGACCGACCGAGGCGCGATCACCAAACTTCACCCCCTTGATTTTTGACGGATGGTTATCCACGAGCCCGTAGAAACGGTTGTTCTTAAATTCCACGTCGGACAACCAAATATGCTCCACTTCGCCATCCTGCGTTAAACGCTTTTTCACTTCGAAGTCATGCTGTCCCGTGCCGGGGTTGTTGAGCGCGGCAATGAATACTGAAACATTCTTTCGGGCTTCAAGGACTGCCCTGTGCATCTCCTCATCCTTGTTCTCGATTCGAAAAATTTCCGGCTCGACACCCTTGCGGTGCATCTCTCGCGCCAGAGGATGCTGGACCGGCGTCGCGCATCCCGCAATCACGAGCGGTCCTATCAGGAGCAGTAGTTTTGCTTTCATCGGAAAATGGAAATGAGAATGCGGGGCTTTCACCTTCGGGAAGTATCCGGTCATTCTACGAATTGGGCCAATACCTCATCGATGTAAGCCGGATAGCCAAAAGCTATGTGCAAACCAACTGCCTACGCTTTCACTCTGGGGCGACCATCCGGGTCCCGGACCTTGCGATAGCTGTTGGCTATGAGCGGCGCGATGCTTGGAAATCAGAGTTTACCACATCGCCCGCAGTGTGGATTGCCGGACGCAGGATTTCAGGAAGCCGGCCCGGCTGCCTTGAACGCGAAGGCGAAGAACGCGGCTACGGCGAGAAATGCGAACGCCACGACATTATTCCACGCGAGCTTCTCCTTCAAAAACGTGAGCGCGAACACGATGAAAACGATGATCGTGATGACCTCTTGAATAATTTTGAGTTGGAATCCTGAGAAATGGGCAAAACCAAGGCGATTTGCCGGAACCGCCAGGCAGTATTCGAAGAGCGCAATCGCCCACGAGACCAGAATCGCTTTCCAGAGCGGCCAGGCGTACCCGTATTTCAAGTGCCCGTACCAGGCGAAGGTCATGAAGATATTCGATAAGCTCAGCAGAAGGATGGTGCTCATACGGTTGAATTCAGAGATCGTTTATCGCGTGTTTCCGGCATGAAGAAGAAAAGAATGCCGAACGCGGCCGAAGCGATTGCGGCAAGGAAGAGAAAGCCCGCGTTGAAACCAAGGTGATGAACGATGGCCCCAGCGATGACCTGGCTGAGCGAGGCGCCGATGCCGACTGCCGTGCTAATGGCTCCGAGTGTGAGATTAAAGCGGCCAGTGCCCCGCGTGAGATCGGCGATCACGAGGACCGAGACAACGCCGAATATTCCCGCCGCGACACCATCCAGGATCTGGATCGCGACCAGCTCACCCGTGTTGGCGGTGAGCGTGTAGAGAACAGCGCGAACTGGCAGGACTCCGAATGCAACAAGCAGCAGTGGCTTCCGGCCCCACGATCCCGCCTTTCGTCCAGTCCAGGAAGCGAGCAGCGTGATGACAAGTTGGGTGGTAATCACGCACGCCGACATGAACATCATTGAGCTTCGGCCGTGACCATTGGCCAGCATCTCGCCCAAGAGCGGCAGCATTGCGGCATTGGCAAAGTGAAATATCACCGCGCAGACGAGGAAGATCACCAATGGGCGATCCCGGAAGAGCACCCGGACGCCTTCCGATTTGCCGCCTTTCTCGCCATCATCTGCTCCCCGGGCGATCTCGTAGTCAATCTCGGATGGGCTGATCAGAAGCAGGGCGAGAATCGTGGGGACTGCGAGAACCACGACGAAGAAGAAAATGCTCCGGTTGGAGATGAGGTAGCCGAGGAAGCCCATCGACAAGGCGGCTGTCACGTTTCCTGCCGAGTTGAACGTCTGGTTCCGGCCTTGGCGGATGTCGAATGCCGCACGTCCCACAATCCCGAGGGAAACGGCACAGATAGCCGGACCAAAAATGCTTGAGGTGCCGCCAATCAGGACCTGGACGGACATCACGCACCAAAAGGTCGGCACGAGCGCAATCAGCAACGCCCCGACTGCCAGCGCTACGATCCCGGTAGCAATCAACGCACGTTTAGACTGAAGGCGGTCCACCAGAGCACCCGCCGGGGTCTGGGTCAGAATCCCTGCGATTCCGCCGACTGTTAGCGCAAGCCCGACGCGCTCTTCGTTCCACTTGTAGCCAGCGAGGTAGATCGCGAGGAACGGTCCGACGCCGGTCTGGACGTCGGCGAGGAAGAAATTGAGCCAGTCGAGACCCCGTAGGGTTCGCTGAGACGGTGGTGTTTTGGTCAAGATTAACGGGCTCACGCGACTCTTGTTCGGCCCGCTCAGTTTGACCTCGCCGGAACGTCCTGACATCTCCTTGGCCCGGTACGAGGAACTGAAATCAAATCGTCAACGGGAGATGGTCCGCCGATGGAAGATTAGCAACCGCGAGCGCGGACCTTATGGCCGCTGCTCAGGAGGCGTACCTGTCCGCTATCAAGGAGATCGGCGACGACGACGGCAGTCTCGCGGGAATTGCGGCTGCAACTGGAGACGGCGGAAATGAGGTCGCCGAGGGAAAGCTGGGACCGGTGGACTTTGCGTAGATGTTTTTTCATATAGGACAGTTCCGTTTGGTGGACATACTAACTACGATTTGATGCCTTGCCTTCTTTACGCCGCTAGATGGCTTAAGAGACAGTCTTCCAGCCTTTGAGACTTTGGGTTTGTGGTGGATGCCTTGAATCGCGGATTGAAGGCTTTCCAGATTGACCGGTTTGACGAGGTGCTGGGCAAAGCCGGCCTCGCGGCTCTGGGCCATGTCCGAGCGCATTCCGAAGCCACTCAGGGCAATCCCCGCCAATGACGGGCGCATGAGCCGTAACCTTTTCATCAGATCGTACCCCGTTCCGTCCGGCAGTCCGATGTCGCTGATGAGTAATTCGACCTCGCGCGTCTCAGCGAGTTGGAGCGCAGAGGCTGTATCCTGCGCGGGGAAAACGGTGTGGCCCCGGCGTTCGAGCAGTTGTGAAAGCACTGCGCGCGTCTCGGCATGGTCTTCGACGAGAAGGATGCGCAGGGGATTGGGCATGGACTTTGCAATCGGTTTAGGCGGCTGGACGGCCTGAGCGATTTTGAGGGCCAGGTGGAAAATCGCACCTTTGCCGCAGCCTTCGCTCTCAGCGGTCAAGGCGCCTCCTTGGGCCTCTGCCAGGCCTTTGGCAATGAATAGGCCCAAGCCGAGCCCGCCATAGCGCTGCTGCATCGAGGTGTCGCCCTGCTGGAAGGCGTCGAACACGAGCGGCAACAGGGCAGGCTCGATGCCGATCCCGTGATCGCTAACATGGAGCGTGAGCCTGCCCGGCTCGGCATTACTTGAGGTAATCTCAACGACACTCCCGTGCTCAGAGAATTTCACGGCGTTTTTGATCAGAATCCAGAGTATTTGCTGGAGTTCGGTTGAGCCGGCGCACACGTGATTTTCCACTGCCCGGAGGTCGAGGCTTACGGCGATTTGCCTCGCGGCGATCTCGCTTTGGCAAATCGCCAGCGCGTTATGAACGGCGGCGTGGGCATCGACCGATTCGAGCTTGATCTGGAGTTTGCCGTGAATGATGTGGTTGAAATCGAGCAGCGCTTCAAGCAGGCGCGCCTGGATCTCGATGTTGCGTCGGATCATGGCGAGCGTCGGTTTCGCCTCGGCGAAGCGCTCGTCTTCCTCAAGCGCCTGAATGCCGAGAAGCGCGGGCGTGAGAGGCGTTCGCAATTCGTGGGAGAGCATCGCGAGGAGGCGGTCCTTCGCGAGCGCCGCCTCTGCCAGCGTGGCTTCCCGCCGGGCCGCCTCTTCCTGTGCCTGCTGGCGCCGGGTCATGTCGCGGCAAGTCAGGACGCAGATCGCTGTGGAAGCATCTCGCAATTTGCTGACGGTTGCTTCGAGCATGCGATACGAGCCGTCGTGAGTCTTGTGACGAAACTCCATGGTAGCTTCGGCGAGGAATCCGCTGATGACGTTATGGAATCCAGAATAAACCTGCGGCAGATCGTCGTCATGCACGAAATCGAAGAATATTTTCCCCACCAATTCCGCCGGGCCATAGCCAAGCACGCGCCTTACGGCGAGGCTCTGCGAAAGAATCAAGCCGCCGTGGCTGATCGCCATGATCAGATCGCAACCGCTATCGAGCAGGGTCTGGAGTCGCGCTTCGTTTCGCCGGAGTTTTTCCTGCGCCGGGCGCAGCAAATAGGGATTCCCGTCGAGATCGACGATCGCATCGACCTGACCCGAGGTGACCGTCTGCAGTTCCTTTTCGGCGTGGGCCAGTCCTAACGCCAGTGCCAGCACCCTGTCGGCAATGTTCTCAGGAGGTGTATGGGGCGTTGCGGTCATGCGGTTTTCTTCGAGGGCGTGGTGATGAAGCGGGCGGATTCGATCTATCCGGTGCAGTTGCGGAGCGCCACGGAGGAATGCAGGGGGTGGTGCAAGCATCGGTTTGTTGCGTAAAGGGCCATCCGCCACGAATTATGATTTCGGTTGGGTTCATTTCATGAATGGCGCCTCGGCGTTTAATTCAACATAAATGGTCTACTTCCATGCCGAGCAGGCATACGTCGTCCTCGAAGTTCTCCGTTACCGAAAACCCGCGAATCTCAGTCAGTAACTCATCGAAGATTTGTTCTAACGGCAGGCCAATCCGAGTGCGCAAGGCCTCCAGTAAGCGTTCCTGTCCGAACAGTTCTTCGTCCGGGCCGTCAACCTCGAATATTCCGTCGGTGAATAGCATCACAAAATCGTGCGGCGCCAACTTGCGCCGAGCGCTCCGATAGCTCGATTCCCGCATCAGCCCGAGGGCCGGCCCATGGGCGAGGCAGCCGATTCGCTCAATTCGGGCAGTGTTCCGCCGCACGAGGAACGGGCTCGGGTGTCCAGCGTTTGCATATTGAATTTCGCCACTGGCGGCGTCTGCGGTCATAAAAAAGGCTGTCGCGAACATCGGCGTGCCGGCGTTCCGCATGATTGGCACTAGTGTCCGGTTGATTTTGGCAAGGACATCGCCCGGATCGGACATCACCCGAACCAACTCGACAAGCATGCCGCGAATGACCGCGGATACGAGTGCCGCGCGAACTCCGTGGCCCATCACGTCGCAGATGAAAACGCCGGCCTTTGTGTCGGACAAGGGCGGGAAGTCAAAAAAATCGCCGCTGACATTGCCTTTCGGCGCGAAGCGTTGATGAAATTGAAACGCGCTTTCCGAGAGTGGCATACTGCTGGGGAAGCTCGGATAGCTCCTCGGCATCAAGGCCATGTGCGTCTCGCGAGCCATCAGCATATCTTCTTCAAATTGCGCGTTTTTTTCGCGCAAACTCTCCTCGCTTTCAGCCAGCGCACGCGACAGCACGAGGAGTTCGTGATGAGCTTGCAGAAGTTTATCGGCCACCTCCAGGGAATTGCGATTCTGTTTCTCCAAACGCGCAGTCAGATTGCGCGCCTTATCGCCCGGACCGAAGTCGGCCGTTTCGGACCCGAGCGCCTCAACGCGCCTGCGCTCTGCCTCCCTGAGCACTTCGCGCAACGTGGATGTGATCGTGTCGAGCGGAGCCGGCTTTCGCAAAAAACGCACCGCACCGAGTTCCGAAGCGAGCGTCTCGCTCTCCGGTGAAGTAAGCACACCCGAATACACAATCACGGGCACGTCATTGAAGCGGGGGTCGCCGCGAATCTTGTGGCAGAGTTGATAGCCATCCATCGCCGGCATCAACGCGTCCGAAATCACGGCGTCGATTCTCTGCTGTTCGAGCAAGGCAAGCGCGCTTATTCCATCCGTCGCTTCCATGACAATGTATCCCTCGCTCCCCAATAATTCCGCAAGCATTGTCCGGCTGAGTGAATTGTCATCCACCACCAGGATATTCAGGCCCTGGCACGACGCCGCGACGGGCCGTGGTGCGGGCGCGGTCTCGATCAGAAACGGCGCGATATATGACAAGAGAGCGCCCGCTTCCTTCGACTTGCTGATGCAGCCGTCACAGCCCGCCGCCACGGCCTTCTCCACCCCGCATTTTGTGGTCGGGGCAGTCCATGCCACAATAAGGATGTCTCGCGTGGTTGGCTCCGCCTTCAAATGCATGGCCAGAGTCATCCCGTCCATACCCTGAAGTTCCAACCCCATCAAAATCAAATCCGGTCGCCGAGCGAGAATTTGGCCAACAGCCGTCGCCGAATCCACTGCTGTAGCCACTTTGTAGCCCGCCCTTTCCAGCGTTTCAGTGGCGCGCTTCAGCCAGTAGAATTGTTTTTCCACCACGAGAATGCGCCGTGGATTCCTCTCATACGCAACATCGCCCGCCGCCAGGGTATTAATTTCGTTCAGGTACATTTGCCATTGGCAAGTCAGGAGAGTTTGCGTTCGCCTAAATTAGTGCGCTGCGACCGTGCTCCGGTTCGCCCAATCACTTTGACCGGGATTGGCGCTGTTAGCTTGGCTAAAAGAACAGCAAGTGGAAACCATTCAGAAAAGTCCTCGTCATAATAGAAATCAGAGGGGAAGAGGGTGACATCCCCCAATCGCCTTTTGATCTGAGCGACTGACCATTCACGCATGACTGGGTTTCCTTTGGAAATTCTCACCGAAATTTATTTCCCGATCACCGGCGCCACTCATTCCTAATTCCTCTCGAAGCGCCTCCTCAAAAATCTTTAACAGGGTTTCGGCGGTATACGGTTTAGGTACAAAATGCTTTACCCCTTCAACCTTCGCCTTGGCAACATCCCCGTCCGAGGGCAGGCCGCTGGAGCCGATGATTTTTAAGTTGGGATTCATCGTTTTCAAAGCGACGATCGTCGCTGGCCCGTCCATCACGGGCATGGCCATGTCCGTAAGTACGATGGCGATCTGCTCGCGTTTTTGAGCATAAAGCGCGACCGCTTCTGCTCCATTGGCTGCGAGCAACACCCGATAGCCAAATTGTTCCAATGTACCTTGCACAACGATCCGCATCCGTTCCTCGTCATCCACGACCAACACCAGTTCTCCATTGCCTCGAGGTAAAGGAGTTTTTCCGACATCGACATCCACCTCCCCTTTCGATGCCGCGTTCGCAGGCAGGTACACCTTGAAAGTGGCTCCCTTGCCCATCTCGCTGTAGACCCGGATGAAGCCACCATGACTCCTCAAGATACCCATCGTAGTGGCTAATCCCAATCCCGTTCCTTTGTCTATTTCCTTGGTAGTAAAAAAGGGTTCAAAAATCTTGTTCTGGATGTCCACTGGGATGCCGCTGCCGGTGTCCGCCACCGTCACCATGACATAATCTCCTACCTTGGATTCAGGATTCATGTCCGCATACATTTGGTCCAGCACCACGTTCTCAATGGTGACTTTCAGCGTGCCGCCGTTAGGCATGGCGTCGCGGGCATTCACGCACAGGTTTGTGAACACCTGGTGCAGTTGTGTTGGGTCTCCCTCCACCGTCCACACACCGCGGTGAGGATTGTAACTGAAAGTTATATTCTTCGGAAAAGTATCCCGAATCATGTCTTGGATTTCGTTTAAAATGTGGACCGGATTAAGCGAAATTCTTTTCCCTTCCACTCCGCGCGCAAAAGCCAGTACCTGCTTGACCAGGTCGGCGCCATGTTGCGCACTGTCTTCCAATACTTGCAGCCATTTTCGACCCTGGACATCAGTGACCTGACTCTTGAGCGTCTCAGCGATCATGAGAATGGGTCCCAGCACATTGTTCAAGTCGTGGGCAATGCCACCGGCCAGCGTGCCAACGCTCTCCATGCGCTGTGCCCGAAGAAACTTGGCTTCGAGCAGTCTTCGCGCAGTGATGTCCTGCTTGATCGCGATAAAGTGCGTAATCCCACCCTGGCTGTCCTTTATCGGAGTGATGGTCATTTCCTCCGTATACAAGGTGCCGTCCTTCCGCCGATTGGTCATTTCGCCATGCCAGACTTTTCCGGCGGACACGGTTCCCCAGAGGTTCCGGTAGAACTCCTCGTCGTGTTTGCCGGACTTCAGCAAATTTGTCTTCTTGTCAACGGCTTCTAAAACGCTGTAGCCGGTCAAGGTGGTGAAGGCATTGTTGATCCACTCAATCATACCATTGCCATCGGTGATGACAATGGCGTTTGCCGCTACTTGGAGAGCGCTGCTTATCAATTTCAGATGTTCCTCCCCCTTCTTGCGCTCGGTGATGTCGCAGACGGTTGTGGCAATGCTCTGGCGTCGGTTGGTTCCAAGTTCCGTGATGAAAAATATCCGTTGCCAGGTTGGGAGTGCTGCGCCGGTCCTGAAATTCCTAAAAATGGTTTCACCGTCCCAATAGCCGTCGCGGAACAATTGCGGCAATACTTGATTTTGAAATCTCTCCCTATCAGTCTCATGTACATAATCCAGAATCATGCTGGCACTTACCGACTCCTCCTGATCAAGCCCGATCATCTTCCTGCCTTCAGGATTGACGTATTCGGCCCGGCCGTCAAGTGAGGTAAAGCCGATGAAATCCGGGCTGGTTTCAACGATGGACGACAGCTTGCGCGTCCGCTCTTCGCTTTGGCGCAGCGATACCTCCGCCCGCTTGATCTCGGTGATATCCATATACGTTCCAAGAATGCCGCAAATCTCTCCCTTGGAATTGCGCAAAGGTATCTTGCTCGAAAGAAGCGTGAGGTGCTTCCCTTCGGGTGTCGTCTGAGGTTCTTCGAAGAGAAATCTAGGGCAGCCACTCTCGATGATCTGGCGGTCGACACCGCGATACAATTCCGCCTGATCACGCCACCCTATCTGGTAATCATCTTTCCCGATGATGTCCTTCGGATCGGCAAACCCCGCATCGTGCGCGAATACCGCGTTGCAGCCCATGTAAACAAGATTTACGTCCTTCCAGAATACCCTCACGGG
>Ga0302320_10015161_pt1 | contig 15863 bp, 17 predicted proteins | sample Bog_T0_3_FD_202130 | JGI IMG/M metagenome (GOLD analysis project Ga0302320, IMG submission 202130) | Peat permafrost microbial communities from Stordalen Mire near Abisko, Sweden - Bog_T0_3 | ecosystem: Environmental > Terrestrial > Soil > Wetlands > Peat | place: Sweden: Abisko, Stordalen Mire... | reverse complement strand
CACCTCGTGGAACGGCATCCGACAGCCTCCTTGATTCGCTGTCGGAAGTGTCCACGATGTCTCCGAACACCTGTCCACCTTGTCCCCGGTCTGAACACCTGGAGGGGGAGGGTAAACTACCGTCCGCCCGTTTTCAGGCTGCCGACGTCGACCCCGAAGGCGAAACCCCGAGTTTGGCTTCCAGCACCGCGATCCGCGCCTTCAGTGCCTCGTTTTCCTCGCGCGCCAGCCGCGCCATGTCCTTGACCGCCTCGAACTCCTCGCGCTTGACGATATCGAGGTCGCGCAGGATTTTCTCTGCCTGGTTGCGCACCACGGTGTCGACTTCGCGCTTGACGCCCTGGGCCGCGCCGGCGGCGTCGTTCATCAGGCGGCCGATCTCGTCGAAAAACCGATTGCTGGTCTGGGTCATCTCGAAAATCTCCGTGCGGCTGCGAAGGGGTCGGTCAAGTCAGACAATGGCGATTGTGGCGGCGCGGTTCAAGGCCGATGTCGCCTCGAGGGCAAGTCGCCTTGTCATACCGCGGTTTCCTTGCAATCGTACCGATCGTCGAGCCAGGAACCGCAAAACCACCAACGAGAACAAACGCCATGATCGACCAGCAGATCGAAATCCCCACCAAGGACGGCCACACCACCACCTTCATCAGCCATCCCGAGCGCGGTGGACCGTTCCCGGTCATCATCTTCTACATGGACGCGCCGGCGATCCGCGAGGAACTGCGGGACATGGCGCGCCGGCTGGCCACGTCTGGCTATTACGTGATGCTGCCGAACCTCTATTACCGCTCCGGCGTCATGGAACTGGGACCGTTGCCTTCCGATCCGGAATCGCCCGAGCGCAAGCGGATGTTCGGCTTCATGAACTCCATCAACATTCCGATGGTGATGGAGGATACCAAAGCCCTGCTCGCCTATGCCGACACCCAGCCGGCCGCCAATGCTAAGATCGTCGGCACCGTCGGCTATTGCATGAGCGGACGCTATGCCGTCAACGCGGCGACGCATTTTCCCGACCGGGTCAAGGCTGCTGCGTCGCTCTACGGAACGCACCTGGCCACCGACCAGCCGGACAGCCCCCACCTCGCCGCGAGCAAGACCACGGCCGAACTGTATTTCGGCTGTGCCGAGACCGACATCTACGCGCCACAGGAAATCATCGACAAGGTCTCGGCAGCGATGAAGGGCGCCAACGCCGAGGTCGAGATCTATCCCGGCACCCATCACGGCTTTGCGTTTCCGAAGCGGCCGGTTTACCACCGCGATGCGGCCGAGCGGCACTGGGAACGGCTGCTTTCGCTCTATCGCCGCAACCTCGCCTCGTAAGCCGCGGAGACGATGCCCTTTCTCACCATCGCCTTTCCGGTGTTCGACCCGATCGCGATTGCGATCGGGCCGATCGCTATCCGCTGGTATGCCCTGGCCTATATCGGCGGCATCGTGCTGGGCTGGATCTATGCCCGCGCGCTGATCAGGAACGACCGGCTCTGGGGCGGGCCGGCGCCGATTTCGCTGCCGCAGCTCGACGATTTCATCCTCTGGGTCACGGTCGGCATCATCGTCGGCGGCCGCACCGGCTATGTGCTGTTCTACAATCTTCCCTTCTTCATCCAGCATCCCGCCGAAATTCTCGAACTGTGGAAGGGCGGCATGTCGTTCCATGGCGGCTTTCTGGGCTGTGTTGCGGCGGTGATGTTGTTCTGCCGCACCAACGGCCTGCCGATCCTGTCGCTCGGCGACATCACCACCGCGGTCGGGCCGATCGGGCTGTTTCTCGGGCGGCTGGCCAATTTCATCAACAGCGAATTGTGGGGCAGGCCGGCGGATGAAAGCGTGCCGTGGGCGATGGTGTTTCCCAATGGCGGGCCGCTGCCCCGCCATCCGAGCCAGCTTTACGAGGCCGGGCTCGAGGGAATCCTGCTGTTTACGCTGCTGGCGGTGATGATTCGCTTCGGCGCCCTGAAGCGCCCGGGCCTGATCCTCGGCAGCTTTATCGCGTTTTACGGATTTGCGCGTATCATCGCCGAATTCTTCCGGGAGCCCGACCCACAGCTCGGGTTTTTGTGGGGCGGGCTGACCATGGGTATGCTCTTGTCGGTACCGATGATTATTGCAGGCGCGATCCTTATTGTGGTGGCAGGGCGCAAGGCGCCGGGGCAACCGAACTCCTTTCAAGGCAGGCCGTGACCGAATATTCGCCGCTGCAGTCCGAGCTCAAGAAGCTGATCAAGTCGTCCGGGCCGATGCCGGTCTGGCGCTACATGGAGCTGTGCCTGACCCATCCCAAGCACGGCTATTATGTTTCGCGCGATCCGCTCGGGCGCGAGGGCGATTTCACCACCGCGCCCGAGGTGAGCCAGATGTTCGGCGAATTACTCGGGCTGTGGGCGGCTTCGGTCTGGAAGTCGATGGGTTCGCCGTCGCTGCTGCGGCTGATCGAACTCGGGCCCGGCCGCGGCACCATGATGGCGGACGCGCTGCGTGCGCTGCGGGTGCTGCCGCCGCTCTATCAGTCGCTCAGCATCCACCTGGTCGAGCTCAATCCGGTACTGCGGGACAAGCAGAAGTCGACGTTGTCAGGGGTGCGCAATATCGCCTGGCACGACAATATCGACGACGTTCCCGACGGTCCTGCCGTGATTCTCGCCAACGAATATTTCGACGTGCTGCCGATCCACCAGGTGGTGAAGCGCGAAACCGGCTGGCACGAGCGCGTGGTCGAGATCGACGACACCGGCAAGCTTGCGTTCGGCGCCTCCGCCGAGCCGGTGCCGCGCTTCGAGGTGCTGCTGCCGCCGCTGGTGCGCGCCGCACCGATCGGGGCCGTGTTCGAATGGCGGCCCGACGCCGAGATCATGAAGATCGCCTCCCGCGTCCGCGACCAGGACGGGGCGGCGCTGATCATCGATTACGGACACATGCGCAGCGACGCCGGCGACACCTTTCAGGCCATCGCCCGCCACAGCTTCACCGACCCCTTGAAGAATCCCGGCCAGGCCGACGTCACCGCCCATGTCGATTTCCAGGCGCTGGCGCGCGCCGCCGACGATATCGGCGCGCGGGTTCATGGTCCGGTCCCGCAGGGCGATTTTCTGAAACGGCTCGGCATCGAAACCCGCGCGGTGACGCTGATGGCCAAGGCCAGCCACGAGGTTTCCGAGGACATTTCCGGCGCGCTGAAGCGGCTGATCGGCGGCGGCCGCGGCGGCATGGGCTCGATGTTCAAGGTGCTTGCGGTCACCGAACCGCACCTCACCGCGCTCGCCGGTTTCGGCGAGGAGGAGCAGGCCCCCGGAGCCGCGCTGCCATGAGGCTCGCCTCGCCGCTGCTCTCGGCTATCCCCGGCCTGCGCCACGCCTTCTTCACCCGCGACAACGGCGTCTCCGACGGCATCTATGCCAGCCTCAATGGCGGCCTCGGCTCGAACGACGATGCCGCAAGCGTCGCGGAAAACCGCCGCCGCATGGCGGAGCAGATGGGCGTCACGGCGGAGCATTTTCTCAGCGTGCACCAGATCCATTCGCCGGATGCCGTGGTGGCGACCGGCCCGTGGCCAAACGCGTCGCGGCCGCGCGCTGACGCCATTGTCACCCGCATCGAAGGTCTTGCCCTCGGCGTCACCGCGGCCGACTGCGGACCGATCCTGCTGGTCGACCCCAATGCGCGGGTGATTGGCGCTGCGCATGCGGGTTGGAAAGGCGCGCTGACCGGCGTGCTGGAATCCACCGTCGCGGCGATGGAAAGGCTCGGCGCCGAGCGCGGCGGCATCGTCGCCGCCATCGGTCCGCTGATCCGCCAGCACAGTTACGAAGTCGGAAACGAATTCGTCGAGCGCTTCATCGAGGCGGACGCGGAGAATGCGCCGTTCTTCATTCCGGCTTCGCGCCAAAACCATTTCATGTTCGATCTTGCCGGCTTCATCCGGATGCGGCTCGAGAATGCCGGCGTGTTGATGATCGACGACATCGGCGTCGATACCTATACAGACGAGCGTTTTTACAGCTACCGCCGCTCGGTGCATCGCAAGGAGGCGGATTACGGCCGGCATGTCCATGCGATCGCGCTGGAGGAAGGATAAGGAATGACCAAGCGCACGACGTCCGTCGACGTTATCCTGATTCCGACCACTGGTCCGGGCGACGTCTCGGGGCTGATCAAGCTGATCGAAGCGGGCAAGATCGACCCGGCTTCGATCCTGGCCATCCTCGGCAAGACCGAGGGCAATGGCGGCGTCAATGATTTCACCCGGGAATACGCGGTATCGGCGCTGAGCACGGCGCTGGCCCCCTTTGTCGGCCTGGCGCCACAGCACGTCGAGCAAAGGATCGCCTTTGTGATGTCCGGCGGCACCGAAGGCGTGCTCAGTCCGCACCTCACGGTGTTTGTGCGGACGAATGCGGCGGGCGTTGGTCATGACGCCGCCATCGACGGCAAGCGGCTGAGCATCGGCATCGCCCAGACCCGCGACTTCCTGCCCGAGGAGCTCGGCCGCGCCGCGCAAATCGAGCAGACCGCCAACGCGGTCCGCACCGCGATGGCGGATGCCGGCATCGATGATCCGCAGGACGTGCATTTCGTCCAGATCAAATGCCCGCTGCTGACCAGCGAGCGTATCGAGGCGGCACACGCGCGAGGGCACAAGACCATCACATCGAGCGCTTACGGCTCGATGGGTTTTTCACGCGGCGCGTCGGCGTTGGGGGTAGCCGTAGCGCTCGGCGAGATCGGCGAGGCCATCCGCGACGACCAGATATTGAAAGACTGGGCGCTGTTTTCCTCGGTGGCCTCCACCTCGGCCGGCATCGAGCTGATGCACAATGTGGTGATCGTGCTCGGTAATTCGAATGCGTCGGCGAGCCCCTTTGTGATCGGGCATAGCGTCATGCGCGACGCGATCGATTCCGCGGCGGTGCTGGCGGCGCTGAACAGCGTGGGGCTCGGTCTCGAAACGGCCTCCGATCCACTCGCGCGACAGCGCCTGGTCAATATTTTCGCCAAGGCGGAATCCTCGCCGGACGGCAGCGTGCGCGGATATCGTCACACCATGCTCGACGACACCGACATCAGCGCCACCCGGCATGCCCGCGCCGCCGTCGGCGGGTTGATCGCCGGCTTCGCAGGCACCGGTGCGGTCTATGTTTCCGGCGGCGCCGAGCATCAGGGCCCGCCGGGCGGCGGGCCGGTGGCGGCAATCGCTCGCGCTGTGGCTTAGCGGCAACGCATCGTTCAATCCGGTTGTAATCCTGTGTGCAGTCAGCGGGTTGGCCCCTGCCCTAGACCTTAACCGCTTTTAACGATATCGCTCGGGGATGATGAGGGACACATCAGCAACCCCGTTCCGGGTCAACCGGATCGCGCCGCACGCCGTCATTGCAGCGACGTGGCTTGTGATCGCTTGCGGGCTTGGCGGCTGCGCCGGCGGTGTGCCGGGCGCCGGCTCCCTGGTCATGGCCAGCGGCGGCAGCGGCGCCACCGTCGCGTTCGAATCGATCGACGGGCCGCCGCCGCCCGTCTTCGATCGCATGGTCGACGTGCTCGACAGCGAATCGAAGCTGCGCAACCTCCAGGTCGTCTCCCGCGAAGGCGCGGCCAGCTACCGCGTAAAGAGCTATCTTGCCGCCCAGGTCAGCCACGGCCGCACCATCATCGCCTGGGTCTGGGATGTCTACGACGCGAACCAGCAGCGCGCGCTGCGGCTTTCCGGCGAGGAGCCGACCGGCAAGGCCGGGCGCGACCCCTGGACCGCGGCCGACGATCTGGTGTTGCGGAAAATCGCGCAATCAGGCTTCAGCGGGCTCGCCGCCATGATCAACGGAACCGGGCCAGTGGATGAGCCGCCACCCAGCCGCCGCGGCCCGGCGGTTGCGAGCGCAGACCAGCTTTCGCCCACCTCGGGCGAATTCGGCGTCAGCACGCTCGGTTACAGCGCCCGTTAACGCAAAATACCCCTCACCCCCTGATTTTGCGCAGGAAAACCTGACCCAACGGGTTGCCAGCAGAGCCCCCTCCTTGATATCACCTCGCCCATCGAAGCGCGCCGGTTCCGTGGGTATTCCGATATGCTGAACATCGTATCCAGCAAGACACGGGGAGAAGCGACGATGTCGGCCAAGAATGGTTCGATCAAGCTCGTCGCCGGCAACTCCAACCCTGCCTTGGCCCAGGAAATCGCCAACTGGCTGCATCAGCCGCTGACCAAGGCCATCGTCCGCCGTTTCGCCGACATGGAAATCTTCGTCCAGATCCAGGAAAACGTCCGCGGCTCCGACGTGTTCGTGATCCAGTCGACGTCGTTTCCGGCCAACGACCATCTGATGGAGTTGTTGATCATCACGGATGCGCTGCGCCGGGCTTCCGCGCGCCGGATCACCGCGGTGGTGCCGTATTTCGGCTATGCCCGGCAGGACCGTAAAGTGGGTTCGCGCTCGCCGATCTCGGCCAAGCTGGTTGCCAACCTGATTACGCATGCCGGCGTCGACCGCGTGCTGACGCTCGACCTTCATGCCGAACAGATCCAGGGCTTTTTTGACATTCCGACCGACAATCTTTACGCCTCGCCGGTGATGGTGCGCGACATCAAGGAGCGCTTCGATCTTGCCAGCATCATGGTGGTGTCGCCCGACGTCGGCGGCGTGGCGCGGGCCCGCGGGCTTGCCAAGCGCATCAACGCGCCGCTGGCCATCATCGACAAGCGCCGCGAACGCGCCGGCGAGTCCGAAGTCATGAACGTGATCGGCGATTGCGCCGGCTTCACCTGCATCCTGGTCGACGACATCGTCGATTCCGGCGGCACGCTGGTGAACGCCGCCGACGCGCTGCTCGCCAATGGCGCCAAGGACGTCTACGCCTACATCACCCATGGCGTGCTCTCCGGCGGCGCCGCCGCCCGCATCACCGGCTCCCGGCTCAAGGAGCTCGTCATCACCGACTCGATTCTGCCGACCGAGGCGGTGCAAAAGGCGCCCAACATCCGCACGCTGTCGATCGCCTCCCTGATCGGCGAAGCTATCGGCCGCACCGCGTCTGAAGAGTCGGTGTCGAGCCTGTTCGATTAGCGCGGCCTTCGCGTACCGCGCCCGCCATCCGCGCCATCGGCGAGGGGATCGCGGGATCGGCGCCGATCGTGTCGTGCGGATAGCGGCAGGACTCCACGAACGCCCGCACCGCACCGTCAACCGGGGACATCGGTGCTGCCCTTGTTCCATTCGAACAGCCGCCGCTCGCTCAGGTCCATCAACGAGGTAAAGGTCATCACGGTGAAGGCGACAATGAGAATAAGCGCCATGACGCCGGCGACGTCGAAACGGCCGCTGAAGGTTTGTACCAGGAGACCCAGACCGCTCTTTGCGGCGATCATTTCGCCGATCACCGCGCCCGCGCTGCAATAAATCAGCGTAAGTTTGAGGCCGGCGAAAATACCCGGAAGCGCCCAGGGTAAACGGACATGGAAAAACAGCCGGGCCTCGGATGCCCCGAACAGGCGCGACATCAGGAGAAGGTCGCGATCCACATTCTTCAGCCCGCCGAGCGTAGAGAGCAGCATGATGAAATAACCGAGCGAAAAGGCGAGCATGACCTTCGATGCAATTCCAATTCCAAACCACAGGATGAACAGCGGACCAAGGGCGATCCGTGGCATGCTGTTCAGCGCCGTCAGGAACGGAGCCACAATCTGATTGAGCCAGTTATTGCGGTCGAGGACAACGGCGGATGCGACGCCGAACACAACCGACGCTGCGAACGCAACGAGGATCTCGAGAAGTGTGGTGCCGAGATGCGGAAGAACTTCGCCGTTCCTGAACAAGAGCCACAGCGATCGCGCGACGCTCGTGGGCGTCGACACGAATGCCGCATCGGCAAAGCCGGCGGCCACCGCACCCTGCCACATCGCGAGCAGCACGATCAGAAACAGCGCGCGCATCGCGGTCACCGACACCCTTGGGCGGCTGTTCGATGCCGGGGTCGCCGAATTGAGCGCGGCTTCGGAACTTGCGAGATTGGTCATGCGGTGCTCGCCTTCAGGGAAGCCCAGGTTCTGCGGTACAGATCGTGATAGCGCGTATCTTCCTGCAGCGCCTCAGCCGATCTCGGTCTTGCAAGGTCGACACGGACTTCGTCGACGACTCCCGTTCCCTGCTTCGACATCACGATCACGCGGTCGGCCAGCGTGATCGCCTCGCCGATGTCGTGGGTGACGAAAACGACCGTCGCGCCGCTGCTTTCCCACAGGCTCAGCAGCTGGTCATGAAGCAGCAGCTTGGTCTGCGAGTCGAGCGCGCTGAAAGGTTCGTCCATCAGGTAGACATTGCGCCCGACGGCGAAGGCGCGCGCCAGGGAGACGCGCTGCCTCATGCCTTGCGAAAGCCTGGAGGGATAGAAGTCCCGATAGCTCTCGAGACCGACCTTCTCGATATAGACCATGGCCCGGCGTTCGCGCTCGCCGCGGCCGACGCCCGAGAGTTCGAGGCCATATTCGACATTGCCCTTGACTGTACGCCAGGGCAGCAGCGCGTCGCGCGCCAGGATATAGCAGACATCGCTTCGGCCAGCGGCAGCCGGCCGGCCGGCGACGGCCACCATTCCGCCTGCCGCAGGCACAAGTCCCGCCATCACATTCAAAAGCGTTGTCTTGCCGCAGCCGCTCGCCCCAATCAGCGCGACGAACTCGCCTGCCTGCACGTCCAGGTCGACGCCGGACAGCACCTTGCGTGCCAGTCCGAAGTTGACCGCCAGTCCCCGCACGCTGATGTGAAAAGGGCTGGCGATTTCCGCCAACTCGCCAGCAACGGCGTTCATGGGGCGGCACCTAATTTGCGCATGCAAAGCTCTCCCGAGCGGTCGGAGCGATCACGTCCGATCTCGTCCTGGCGGCGGCGATTTGCTGGTGATCCACGAGCAATCGCGACCAGATATCGATGGTCCGGGCGGTGATGCCGGGACCGAAGCTCGGGATCAAGCGCTTCACCATCGCCTTGTATTGGTCCGCGGAGAGCTCGGGAACGCTCACGTAGCGCTGCATGATAGCGACGACATTGTCCAGATTGTCGGGCTTGCTGTACCAGCAAAAGGAGTCCTCCAGCGCGTGCGCGAACCGCGACACGACCTCGGGCTTGTCCTTGATGGTCGTGGTCGACGCCCACCAGCCGTTGTAGCCGAGGTCATGAAAGACGTCGGGGCCCTGATTTTCGCCGAGGTCAAACAACACCGTGCCTTCGCCTTTGGCGACTACCAGCGAGGGCAGCGGCTCGATGCTGAGGTAGACGTCGGCGATGCCGCGCTGCAGGGCCGGACGCGCGGTATTGGGTAGTCCGATCGCCAGGAAGTTGGCGTCGTCAGCCTTGAACCCGGCATCGGTCAGAAGCGTCTGCGACATGAAATGCACGGAGACGCCAAGCGCCAGCACGCCCCAGTTCTTGCCGACGAGGTCCTTGATGACCGCAGGATAGCCGTCCGCGGCATGCGGCAGGTTAATCCCCTTGCGCGCGATCAGGGCGAACGGCACCTTCACCGTCGACCCGGCGACGCCACGGACCGGCAAGCCCTTTTCGACCGCCGTCAGCAGATTGTCCCAGGAGTTGTTGACGAAGGTCACGCTGCCGCTGGCAACGGCGGCCGTCATCCCGGGGCCGTTTGCGATCGGAACGAGTTCGACATTCAATCCGTTCTTCTCGAAGAACTTCTGCTCTTTCGCGATCAACGCGGGCAGCGAAATCAGCGCGCCGGGATAGTAGCCGACGGTCGCCTCGAGAGTCTGCGCGACGGCTGTCGTCGCGGCGGTGAACCCTGACATCGACCAGAGACCGACCGCCAGCGCGGCTGTAACCATCGATGCCCGCATCTGTTTCTTCCCCTCATTGTTCTCATTATTTCAGCGCCGGAGGGTTGGGTATCCGGGTCAACAACGGCGTCGACACATGCGCGCGCCGGACGGCTTTTTTTCGAAAGAAGGTAGTGATCACTACCATATGGCTTGAGCATCGCCTGGTCAAGTGCTAGATCACGACGATGAAGAAGCCGACTTCCATCACCGAGCTGTTGAGTACGCGCCTGCTGCGATTGTCCAATACCCTTGCGCTGTACAGCAGCCGCCGCTACCGCCAGCAATTCGGCGTGACGCTTCCCGAGTGGCGCGTGATGTCGATCGTCGCATCGCGCGACGGCATGACCGCGCGCGACATCAGTCGCATTCTCGCCACCGACAAGGCCTGGGTCGGTCTATCGGTCAAAAGCCTGGCACGGCGCGGCTACCTGACGCGCGCCGGCGATAAAGAGGATTCTCGCCGGGTTCTGCTCAGGCTGACAAGGCAGGGCAAGCAGATCCACGATGCGATCATGTCGGTCGCGCGGCAGCGGCAACGCCGACTTCGGGCCGCCCTTCCCGAAGGTACTGCCGATATCCTGAGCGCAAGTCTCGATCGTCTTCAGGCAGAGGCCGACCGGATGCTGGAAGAGCTCGATCCCTCTTCGCAATAGCTCGGGGTTCACGACCCGTCCGCCGATCACGGCGCCGACACATTGATTGAGGAAAATGCAATGCAGCCGCTCGAAGGTTTCAAGGTGCTCGATCTCACCCATGTGCTGGCGGGTCCTTGCGCGACCCATCACTTGCGATGTCTGGGCGCGGAGGTGATCAAGGTCGAACGGTCCGTAACCGGCGATCCGATGCGTGAACTTGCCATGCGTCCGCAGATGGAGGGTGTGCCCCCGGGCTTCCGCGCCCTCAACGCTGGCAAGAAATCGGTCGTGGTGGATCTGACGACGCCGGAGGGTCGCGCGGCACTCCTGAACCTTGCCAGGGATGTCGATATCTTCGTCGAGAACTTCCGGCCCGGCGTAGCCCGACGGCTGGGGCTCGGGCCTGAAGAACTCCGCGCGGTGCAGCCGAAGATCATCTATTGCTCGATATCCGGCTGGGGCCAGAGTGGTCCGAACAGCGCGCGCGGCGCCTATGACCACGTTATCCAGGCGGCAACCGGGATGATGGCGCTTCAAGGCGGCCCCGGGACGGATGGGCCGGTGAAGGTCGGCTTTCCCGTCGTGGACATTGCGACCGGCCTCAGCGCTGCCGAGGCGATCCTGGCCGCGGTGGTGCGGCGGCTGCGCGGCGACAACTCCGCGATCACGATCGATGTCTCGATGGTCGACTCGGCCCTGATGCTGATGTCCGGACCGGCGGCGGCGACCCTCGCCACCGGCAATGCACCTGAACGTGTCGGCAACCGCGGCTTCGTCGGCAGTCCGGGCGCCGAAACCTTCACGACATCCGACGGCTATATTTCGGTGGCCGCCAATACGAAGCGGCAGTTCGCCACCCTTTGCCGCCTGCTTGGCCGGCCGGACCTGTCGGGCCCGCCGTATATTCCGGCCGGGATCGCCGATGACAGCTTCCTGACAAACTTGGCCACCGACGCGCTACGCGCCGCGCTCGCAAACGCTTTTGCAGCGGCCGAGGCTGACGCGCTAGAGACCGCCCTCAGCGCCGAAGGCGTCCCGGCAGCGCGGGTCCGAGACCTGCGCGAATATCTTTCCGGGATTTACAGGAGCACACCGGGCATCGGTGTCGCCGGCGAGTCATTTGCCTTCAGCCCTGCGTTTCGCTGTAAAGGCAACGAAGCGATTGCACTGCCGCCGGCGCCCCGGCTCGGCGCCGATACCGACAGGCTGATGCCCTCCCTCGCCCGAAGTGGCAGCGACTGAACTACGCCCACCTGAGCCTTTCGAGGATCGACTTGCCCATGATCCAGTCCTTGTCCTCCTCCGACAGGAACGGCAATTCCTCGGTGAAGTGGGTGATGCGCTGGGTGTAGGTCGCTTTATCAAAACCGTTGGTCATGTCCGAGCCCCAATAACATCGCTTCGGACCGAAGGCGTCGTAAAGCCGATGGATATGCGGCGTGAAATCGCGGAACGGATAGGCTTCCGAGGAGTAGTTGGCCGCCGCCGACAGCTTGACCGAGACGTTTGGATATTTGGCGAGCGAGGCGGTCTGGCTGACCGCGTCCGCGATCCGGCCTTCTTTGGGAGTGTTGCCGCCGATGCCCATGTGGTCGGCGATCAGTTGCAGCCGCGGATAGCGTTCGGCGACCTTGGCCATCTGCGCATTCTGGCCATCGGTCAGGAACATCACGGGAAGCTCGGCCTTTTCCGCCTCCGGCCAGAACCAGTCCGCCGTGCCGTCGTTCAGCCACGCCTGGGTCGGGCCCAGGAACGTCAGCCGAAAACCGAGCATGCCCGGCTGCTCCCGCCACTTCGGCAGCAGCGCGGCGGCTTGCGGGTTTTTCAGCGCGATGCGCCCCATCACCGCGAGCCGAGCGGGATAGCGCCTCGCGGCTTCGAGGGCGTAGTCGTTGCGGTCGCCCGGCCATGACGGCGGTACCACGACGACGCGGTCGACGCCGGCCTGGTCCATCAGCGGCACCAGCTTCTCGACGGTAAAGGGCTCTGGCATCTGCGGCTTCATGCCGGGAACCCATTTCCAGTCCTCGGATTCCGCCTTCCACAGATGCACCTGGGCATCGACGATCCTGCGCCTGGGCGATTGGGCGGCCACGGGGTGCAATGCCATCGCTGCGCCCGCGGCGAGCGTGAGGGTGCCGAATTGCCGACGCGATATCATGCCAATAATTCCTCTTGAATAGAGCTGCGTATTCGCAGCCCTGCCACTCAGTTCAGCCGGAGCTCGGTGATGTGCCGAGGATCGGGCTTGAGCTCATTGCGTTCCACCCGCTTGACCAGATCGGTCAACACCGCATTGGCGCGGCACGCAAGCCCTGACTTCTCGCCCTCGCGCACCACGAAGCCGTTGAGGAATTCGATCTCGGTGCGCCGGCCCTTCTGCATGTCCTGGCCCATCGAAGGACGCTGGCCGGCGGCGGTGCGGCCGGAGTCCTTGAAGCGCTGTTCGTCGCAGATGCGCGCGGCCTCGGCGTCGCCTTCGCCGGCGCGCGCGATGGTCTCGGGCGGCAAGTGCAGGATCTCCTCGAGCTGGTAGCCGTTGGCCTGCCCGACCCGGATCGCTTCGCTGCCGAGCCGGGTCGAGAAATGCCGGATCGGATCGCTCTTGAGCATGTCGGCGCCGCCGAGGCCGGTGCAGGCCGAGAGCCCGTTCTGCATCGCATTGGCGACCAGCTTCGACCAGCGCTCGCCCCAGATATTGTTGGTCACCTTGGCGCTGTCGGCATAAGCCACCAGCCGGCAAACCTCCTCGGCGCGCGGGGTGATGCGGCCGTGCACTTCGCCGGCGCGAAACACCGTATGCGCCGCGCCGTGCTTGGCGGCGCCGCGATGGATGTGGCCCGCCTCCGGCAGATTGACCATGATGCTCGACGCCACGCAGCCGAGCGTCTTGCCCCAGCCCACGACGCCCGCGATGGTCTCCTCGTTCATGCAATTCTGCAGCGACACCATGTAACCGTCCGGCGCCAGATATTGCCTGATCAGCATCGCCGCCCAGGCGGTATCGTAGGACTTCATGCAGACAAAGGCGATGTCGACCGGCTTCTCCTTGGAGAGCTGCTGCGCGTCGGTGACATGCAGCGCCCGCACTGGCACGGTGAATTCCGGCTCCTTCATCGCGTGGGTGACGCGCAGGCCGTGCTTGCGCATGTGCTCGACATGCTCGGGCCAGGGATCGATGAAGGTGACGTCCTCGCCTGCCTGCACCATATGCGCGCCGGCATATCCGCCAACCGCACCCGCTCCGACGATCGCTATCTTCCGACCCATGCTTTCCTCCCGGGGTTTCTTGGCGCCGAGGCTAGCGCATCGGCCGGGCCCATCACAACGGTCTTGATGATGTCGCCACTTGTGTCAATCTCCGCGCAGCAACGGGGAAAGAGAGGGGTGAACCTTCACCTCGGCTCCCCGGCAAACGCCTGCCGCAATGCTGACAGCCTCTCCAGCGCGGCTGGCGGCAGCGGGCCTTTTTCGACTGCGGCGAGCGCGTCCTCGAATTGTTGCGGAGTAGCGAGGCCGACCAGGATGGTGCCAACCGCCGGGTGCGACAGTGCAAACCGGGTGGCGGCTTCGGTCAGGCTGCCGGCAAAACCCTCCGCGACCAGCGGCATCAGGCGGCGCGCGCGTTCGACATCGGCGTCGTAGCTCATGGCCGAGCCGATCGGCTCGGGCGCCGGGCCCGCGATCGGGTGACGTTCGGTCGAGCCCGACAGCGCGCCGCCGGCCAGCACGCGGATGCCGACCACGCCCGTGCCGGCGGCCTGGGTGTGATCGAACATGCGTTCATAATCCTGCGCCGGATAGTTTTGCGGCAATGGCTCCGACGCCGACGGATTGAGCATGTTGGTGACGACCTGGGCGCTGTCGAAGGCGCGCGCGTCGATCACCGCATTGAGCGCCGCAGTGTCGCCGACCGCCGTCATGCCGAGGAAACGAATCTTGCCCTGCTTGCGCAGCCGCTCGAACGCCGGCACCACATCGTCGAGCACCTGGCGGACGCTCAGCGCCGTTCCGCCGCCGGTTGCGGTAATCGGATTGTGCAGATGAAAGATGTCGGCGTGGTCTCGGCCGAGCCGCGCGAGAGAGCCTTCGAGCGACGTCGCGACCGCCTCGGTGATACGGCCGAAATCGTCGGGCGGCAGCCGCACCTTGGTGCCGACGATCGCGTGGGCCGGTTTCAGCTTTCGCAGCACCCGGCCGAGATTTTTTTCCGATTCGCCGTTGCCGTACTGAACGGCGGTGTCGAAATAATTCACACCCGCGGCGAGCGCCCGCGCCACCACGCGCTCCTGCTCGGCCGCATCGCCGCGCACCATGAAGCCGCCGACGGCGCCGCAACCAAAACCCAGCACCGAGAGCTGCATTTTCGTGCGCCCGAAATTCCGCAATTGCATCGCAATTCCCTCCGCGCGGTCGCTATTCGACCTTGATGTTTGCCGCCGTGATGATCGGGCCCCATTTGTCGAGCTCGGCCTTCTGGAAGGCGCCGAGCGCTTCCGGCGTCTGCTGGTCAGGCGGATAGATCTCCTGTCCGAGATCGGCCAGTTTCTGGCGCACCGACGGATCGGCCATCGCCACCACGATGGCCTTGTTGAGCCTGGTCACGATCTCGGCCGGCGTGCCCTTCGGCGCCCACACCGCATTCCATTGCAGCAGGTAAAGCCCGGGGATACCGGCCTCGTCCACGGTCGGAAGATCGGGCACCGCCGCCAGCCGGGTCTTCGACATCACGGCAAAGCCCTTGATGGCGCCGCCGAGAATCTGCGGGATCGACGTGGTCGGCGTGTCGATCGCCATGTCGAACTGGCTTGCCAGCAATCCTGCGATCATGGGCGCCGCGCCGCGATAGGGCACGAACTGATAGTTCGTCCCCGTCACCTTCTGGAAGAACACGCCCCCGATATGGCCAAAGCCGCCGGCGCCGGGCGTGCCCTGCGTTGCCTTTGCCGAATTGGCCTTCAGCCACGCCACCAATTCCCTGAGATTGTTTGCAGGCAGGTCCTTGCGGCCGACGATCAGCCCCGGATTGCTCGACAACAGCGCTATCGGCTGGAAATCGGTGAGCGTATCGTAGGGCAGCTTGTAGATCGCGGCATTGGCAACATGGGTGCTCCATTGGCCGACGCTGAGCGTATAGCCGTCGGGCGCGGCGCGGGCGACCCGGCCGACGCCGATGCTGCCGGCGGCTCCCGCGATGTCCTCGACAATGAAAGTCTGCCCCAGCGCGCGCTGCAGGTGTTCGGCCAGAATTCGCGCGATGGTGTCGACCGGCCCGCCCGCTGGAAATGGCGCGACCAGTGTCACCGGCCGCGCCGGCCAGGCCTGCGCCCGCGCGATCCCCGGCAGCGCTGCGGCGCCGGCGGCGAGATGCAGGAATTTTCGACGGGAAGGCTTCATTGATTTCCCCC
>Ga0302320_10015160_pt1 | contig 15863 bp, 14 predicted proteins | sample Bog_T0_3_FD_202130 | JGI IMG/M metagenome (GOLD analysis project Ga0302320, IMG submission 202130) | Peat permafrost microbial communities from Stordalen Mire near Abisko, Sweden - Bog_T0_3 | ecosystem: Environmental > Terrestrial > Soil > Wetlands > Peat | place: Sweden: Abisko, Stordalen Mire... | reverse complement strand
TTGAGTAATGGGGTGCAGGGGGCCACTGCCCCCTGCCGGGTCCAGGGCGGAGCCCTGGCCTTTTCTTCCTTCACCCGATTGCCCTGCCGCCGCACGGCTTTGCTATTGCGCCGCGCCATCGACATCGCTAGGAAGGCACCGGGTCACGCCCCCCCACCGGGGCGCTTCTCTTCTGTAAGGGAGAGCGATCATGACGATCGCCGTTGCCAAACCGGGCACACGCCCGGCCAATCCTCATTTTTCATCTGGCCCGTGCGCGAAACGACCAGGCTGGTCGGTCGCGGCGCTGGAAGGCGCCCTGCTCGGGCGCAGCCACCGCGCCAAGGACCCCAAGGCCCGCCTCGCCGACGTCATCGAGCGCTCGCGCCGCATCCTCGGCATTTCCGCCGACTGGCGCCTGGGCATCGTGCCGGCCTCCGACACCGGCGCGGTCGAACTCGCCTTGTGGTCGCTGCTCGGCGCCCGGCCGGTCGACGTGCTGGCCTTCGAAAGCTTCTCCGAGACCTGGGCCACCGACGTGGTCAAGCAGCTGAAGCTGGCGGATGCGCGCGTGCTCAAGGCGCCCTACGGCCAGCTGCCCGACCTCGCCCAGGTCGATTTCAGCCATGACGTGGTGCTGGCCTGGAACGGCACCACCTCCGGCGTCCGCTTCCCCGATGGCGACTGGATTCCCGCCGACCGCGAAGGTCTGGTGATCGCCGATGCCACCTCGGCCGCGTTCGCCCAGACCCTGCCATGGGACAAGCTCGATGTCGTCACCTGGTCCTGGCAGAAGGTGCTGGGCGGCGAGGCGGCGCACGGCATGCTGGCGATTTCGCCGCGCACCGTCGAACGCCTGCTGAGCTACAAGCCCGCCTGGCCGCTGCCGAAAATCTTCCGCCTCACCAGCGGCGGCAAGCTGGCCGAGGGCATCTTCAAGGGCGAGACCATCAACACGCCGAGCATGCTCGCCGTCGAGGACGCGGTGGACGGGCTGCGCTGGGCCGAATCGATCGGCGGCCTGCCGGCCCTGATCGGCCGCAGCGAGGCCAGCCTCGCCGCCATCGCCGCCTGGGTCGGGCAATCCGACTGGGCCGCTTTCCTGGCGGAGATTCCCGCCACCCGCTCCAACACGTCCATCTGCCTGAAGATCACCGCGCCCTGGTTCGTGGCGCTGGACGCCGCCGGGCAGGCGGAAGCGGCGAAGAAACTCGCCTCGCTGCTGGAAAAGGAGAAAGTGGCCTACGACATCGGCAGCTACCGCGATGCCCCGCCGGGCCTGCGCATCTGGGCCGGCGCCACGGTGGAGCCGGACGACATCCGCGCTTTGCTGCCCTGGCTCGACTGGGCCTACGCCCAGGTCGCCGCCACCTACGCAACCCCGGCCGCGGAGTAACGTCGATGCCGAAGGTTCTTATTTCCGACAAGCTTTCCGCCGCCGCCGTCGAGATTTTCCGTGCCCGCGGCATCGAGGTGGACGTCAAGACCGGCCTGTCGCCGGCCGATTTGCGCGCCATCATCGGCGAGTATGACGGCCTGGCCATCCGCTCCGCCACCAAGGTCACCAAGGAAGTGCTGGAGGCCGCCACCCGCCTGAAGGTGGTCGGCCGCGCCGGCATCGGCGTGGACAATGTCGATGTGAAATCGGCCACCGCCCGCGGGGTCGTGGTGATGAACACGCCGAACGGCAACGCCATCACCACCGCCGAGCACGCCATCGCCATGATGTTCGCGCTGGCCCGGCAGCTTCCCGAAGCCTCCGCCTCCACCAAGGCGGGCAAGTGGGAAAAGAACCGCTTCATGGGCGTGGAGCTGTTCGGCAAGACGCTCGGCCTGATCGGCTGCGGCAATATCGGCTCCATCGTCGCCGACCGCGCCATCGGCCTGAAGATGCGGGTGATCGCCTACGACCCGTATCTGACCGAAAAGCGCGCCCTCGATCTCGGCGTGGACAAGGTGGAACTGGACGAGCTGCTGGCCCGCGCCGACATCATCACCCTGCACGCGCCGCTGACCGACCAGACCCGCAACATCCTCTCGCGCGACGCGATCGCCCGCACGAAAAAAGGTGTGCGCATCATCAACTGCGCCCGCGGCGGCCTGGTGGACGAGGCGGCGCTGGCCGAGGCGCTGCAATCCGGCCACGTCGCCGGCGCGGCGCTGGACGTGTTTGAAATCGAGCCGGCCAAGGAAAGCCCGCTGTTCGCGCTGGAGAACGTGGTGTGCACCCCGCATCTCGGCGCCTCCACCGCCGAGGCGCAGGAGAACGTGGCCTTGCAGGTGGCCGAGCAGATCAGCGACTTCCTGCTGACCGGCGCGGTGACCAACGCCCTCAACATGCCCTCGGTTTCGGCCGAGGACGCCCCGCGCCTGAAGCCCTACATGGAACTGAGCCGCCTGCTCGGTTCCTTCGCCGGGCAACTGACGGCCACCCAGGACGGTGAGCTGAAGGCGGTGGCGATCGAATACGAGGGGGCCGCGGCGCATCTCAACCACCGCCCGCTGACCGCGGTGGCATTGGCCGGGCTGCTGGAGCCGCTGATGGCCGGCGTCAACATGGTCAACGCCCCGCTGCTGGCGCGCGAGCGTGGCATCCAGGTGGCCGAGACCGTGCACGACCGGCCCAGCGAGTATCAGACGCTGGTGCGCATTACCGTCACCACCAACCGGCAGGTGCGCACGCTGGCCGGCACCCTGTTCGCGGGCAGCAAGCCGCGTCTGGTGGACCTGAAAGGCATTCCGGTCGAGGCCGATTTCGCCCGGTACATGCTGTACGTGACCAACCAGGACAAGCCCGGCTTCATCGGCCGCTTCGGCGCCACGTTGTCGGACGCGGGGATCAACATCGCAACATTCCACCTCGGCCGCGCCGAGGCGGGTGGCGATGCGATCTGCCTGGTGAGCGTGGACGAACCGGTGGGCGAGGACGTGCTGGCGCTGGTGCGCAAGCTGCCGCTGGTGGTGCAGGCGACGGCGCTGTCGTTCTAGGGGAAGTAAGCAAGTCCAGGGGCGCTGCCCCTGGACCCCGCCATCGCGCGCAGCGCGCCTGGACCCCGCCGTCGCGCGCAGCGCGCCTGGACCCCGCCGTCGCGCGCAGCGCGCCTGGACCCCGCCGTCGCGCGCAGCGCGCCTGGACCCCGCCGTCGCGCGCAGCGCGCCTGGACCCCGCCGTCGCGCAGCGCGTCTTCGGCGCGACGGCCGGGAGGCCCTTGGAACCCGTTACTGGCGAGGCAGTTCACGATCTTCAGGGCCGGCGTGCGCGGGGAAATCGAAATTCACCGTCGCCACGGCCGGATCGAATGCTGCGCCACTGTCCAGGCGGAAGGCGGCGCGCTGGAGACGCTCGCGACGGGTCCGCCAGAAAAGATCGACCTCCTGCTGCTCGACGGCGCCAAGGGCCGCTACCCCGCTGTGCTCGCGCTGGTCGGGCCGCGGTTTCGCCCCGGCGCCTTCATCCTGGCCGACAACGCTGACTGGAGCCCGGACCATCTGGCGTGCGTCCGCTCGCCGGCTGGCGGCTACCTGTCAGTGCCGTTCGCCGACGATGTCGAGTTGTCGATGCGGATCGTTGCCTGAAGACGGAGAGCCTGGTGCCAATGCCGGATGAAGCTTTTCCCGCCGAGGAGGCGCGCGGGCTTCGACTGACGAGGCCAACGGGTATTTCATTGCCGCCGATGCCCGCGTCAAGCGGACGAGGCTGTACCTCGCACTATGAACGACGCGGAATACTACATATAGTGGGTGTCTGCGTTGACCGGATGGGCACGGAATTTCCAAGGTTGATCAGGTTCAACGCCGCGTCATACGCATTCAGCGCGCGAACAACTCCCTTGGGGATCGGCATCATCCCCGACCGGCGCATCCATCCCGAAGCCCATACCACGGTTCGCTGACCGGGCTTCCTTCCGCCCCCCGCCAGCGGGTGCTAGAACCCCGCCGCATGACCGACGATCTTCCCCTGAACCACGCCCTGCTGCCGGCCGGGCTGTGCGACCTGCTGCCGCCCGAGGCCGAGACCGAAGCGGCCTCGGTCGAGGCGATCATGGATGTTTTCGCCGCCCACGGGTACCAGCGCGTCAAGCCGCCCTTGCTGGAATTCGAGGACGCCCTGCTGGTCGGCACCGGCGCCGCCATGGCCGACCAGACCTTCCGGCTCCTGGACCCCGACAGCCACCGCATGATGGGCCTGCGTGCCGACATGACCCCGCAGGTGGCCCGCATCGCCACCACCCGGCTGGCCCATCTGCCGCGCCCGCTGCGCCTGTGCTACGCCGGCCAATGCCTGCGGGTGCGCGCGTCCGGCCTGGCCGCCGAGCGTCAGGTGGCGCAGGCCGGCCTGGAGCTGATCGGCCATGACAGCCCCGAGGCGGATGCCGAAATCGCCCAGGTGGGTGCCGAGGCGCTGGCCGGTCTCGGCCTCACCCGGGTGTCGTTCGATCTCACCATGCCGCCGCTGGTGCCGACGCTGCTGGCGGAAGCCGGCCTGCCCCTGCCGGCGCGCACCGCCCTGGGCCGGGCGCTCGACCGCAAGGACGCCGCCGCGGTGGCCGAGCATGGCGGTCCGCTCGCCGGCACGCTGACCGACCTGCTGCTCGCCGCCGGCTCGGCCGACCGGGCGCTGGCGGCGCTGCTGGGGGCGGCGCTGACGCCCGGCGCGCGCGCCCATGCCGAGCGCCTGGCCGCCACCGTCGCCGCCATCCGCGCCCGTGCGCCGCATTTGCGGCTCACCGTCGATCCGGTGGAATTCCGCGGCCTGCGCTACCACACCGGTGTCACGCTGACCGTGTTCGCCCCCGGCCGCCATGAGGAACTGGCGCGCGGTGGCCGCTACAGCTGCGGCGGCGAGGGCGGCGAGCCGGCCACCGGCCTGACTTTGTATCCCGACGCCGTGCTGCGCGCCGCCCCGCCGCGCGAGACCAGGCCGCGGCTGTTCATCCCCGCCGGCACCGACGCCGCCCGCGCCGCCGCCCTGCGCGCCGAGGGCTACGCCACCGTGGCCGGGCTCGACCCTGAAGCCGACCCGCCGGCCGAGGCGCGTCGGCTCGCCTGCCCCTTTTTCCTGACGGCGGCCGGTCCGGTCGCCCTCGCCGTGGAGTAGAACCGGATGGCCAACGTCGCCGTGATCGGCGCCCAGTGGGGCGACGAGGGCAAGGGCAAGGTGGTGGACTGGCTGGCCAGCCGTGCCGACATCGTGGTGCGCTTCCAGGGCGGCCACAACGCCGGCCACACGCTGGTGGTCGGTAATGAAACCTACAAGCTCTCGCTGCTGCCCTCCGGCCTGGTGCGCGGCAAGCTCGGCATCATCGGCAATGGCGTGGTGGTCGATCCCGAGGCCCTGCTGGCCGAGATAGAGCGCGTCGGCGCCCAGGGCCTGAAGGTGTCGCCGGCGAATCTGCGCATCGCCGAGAACGCGATTTTGATCCTGCCGCTGCACGCGGCCATGGACCGCGCCCGCGAGGCCGCGCGGGGCGAGCGCAAGATCGGCACCACCGGGCGCGGCATCGGCCCCGCCTATGAGGACAAGGTGGCCCGCCGCGCCATCCGCGTGTGCGACCTCGCCGAGCCGGAGACGCTGGCGGCGAAGCTGGATGAACTGCTGCTTCATCACAATACGCTGCTGAAAGGTCTCGGCGCGGCGACGTTCGAGAAACAGGCGCTGCTGGAGCGCCTGCTGGAACTCGCCCCGCGCCTGCTGCCCTTCGCCGAGCCGGTCTGGGAACGCCTGGACGAGGCCCGCCGGGCGGGCAAGCGCGTCCTGTTCGAGGGGGCGCAGGCGGTGATGCTGGATGTCGATCATGGCACATACCCATTCGTCACCAGCAGCAACACCGTTGCCGCGACGGCCGCGTCCGGAGCGGGGGTGGGGCCGGCGGCGGTGGGTTTCGTTCTCGGCATTGCCAAGGCGTACTGCACCCGGGTGGGCGCCGGACCCTTCCCAACCGAGCTGCACGACGCCACCGGCGCGCTGCTCGGTGACCGTGGCCACGAATTCGGCACCGTCACCGGCCGCCGCCGCCGCTGCGGCTGGTTCGATGCCACGCTGGTGCGTCAGGCGGTAAAGGTCGGCGGCATCCAGGGTCTGGCGCTGACCAAGCTGGACGTGCTGGACGGGCTACCGGAATTGCAGGTCTGCGTCGGCTACCGCATCGGCGAAGAAACATTCCGCCGGCTGCCGGCCGGCATGCAGGCCCAGGCGGCGGCGGTGCCGGTCTACGAGACGCTGGAGGGCTGGTCCGGCTCGACCCGCGGGGCACGCAGCTATGCCGAACTGCCGGCGCAGGCGATCAAATACGTGCGGCGGATCGAGGAACTGGTGGAAGCGCCGGTGACGCTGCTGTCCACCAGCCCGGAACGGGATGACACGATTCTGGTGCGGGACCCGTTCGAGGACTGACAGGAAGGCAGCCGTCTGACGGCTTGTCGGAAGCCATCGGGCGATTCGGGCGGGAACGCGGCCAGGCGGCGGCGGCGAACCGACCTCCCCCGGTGTCGTTCGTACTCCGGTAACCGGCGCGGGCCAGAATGGCGGGTGAGGTATCCGCAGCATAGCCATGGCCCAGAAACCAACCCCGGACGACACCGAAAAGCTGATCAGCGGCCTTTATGCCGTCGACGCGGCGCATCCGCTGCCCGGCGCCGGCGGCGGACTGCCGGCCTTCGCCGTCACCGACCGGCGCAACAACCGCGGCGGGCTGATGGCGGTGCAGTCGCTGCCCGAAGCGCCGCCGCGGGCGCAGGCGCTGAATGCCCTGTCCGGCTGGATGGACGCAGGGCTGCTGCCGCCGCTGGCGCACGGCGCGGCGCGCGGGGCACAGGGCGAGGTGGCCTGGTTCGTGGTCTCCCCGGCCCCGCCCGGCCCGTCGCTGGCCGCCACGTTGCGGCCCTGCCATGAGGCCGACCTGCTGCACAATGTGCTGCGCCCCGCCGCGGCGGTGCTGGAGGCGCTGGAAGCACGCGGTATCACCCATCGTGCCATTTGCCTGGACAATTTGTTCCGCCCCGGTCCGGGGGAGCCGGTGGTGCTGGGCGCCGCCTGGTCCGCGCCGCCGGCCAGCCGCCAGCCGGCGCTGTTTGAACCGCCCTATTCCGCCACCTGCCTGCCCGCGGGCCGCGGGGAAGGCTCGATTGCCGATGACGTGTATGCGCTCGGCGTGGTACTGGTGGCGCTGGCGCTGGGCCGGGTGCCGCTGGAGGGGATGGACCCCGCCGCGATCATGCGGCGCAAGCTGGCGGTGGGCAGCTATGCCGCCCTGGTGGGCGAGGATCGCCTGCCGCCGGCGATCGGCGATCTGGTGCGCGGCATGTTGGCGGAGGACCCCGAACACCGGCCGCTGCCCATGCTCTTGTCCGACCCGATCAACGCCCGCGCCCGCCGGGTGGCGGCCCGGCCGCTGCGGCGCGGGCAGCGGCCGCTCGAACTGGCCGGCGGGCCGGTCTGGGATGCGCGCAGCCTTGCGGTGGCGGTGGCGACCGACCCGGAGGAGGGCACGCGGCTGTTGCGCAGCGGCGCCGTGGTCCACTGGCTGCGCCGCAGCCTCGGCGATCCGGCGCTGGCGGTCCGGCTGGAGGAGGTGGTCCGGTTGCGGGCGCTGGACGGCACCACCGACGATGCCCGTGCCGACGGGCTGCTTACCATGCGCGCCGTGGCGGCGCTTGACCCGCTGGCGCCGTTGAACTGGCGCGGTGTGTCGTTGTGGCCGGATGGGTTGGGTCCGGCGCTCGCCGCCGGCGCGGCCGAGGGAGCACCCGCCGCCTTGCTGACCGAACGCCTGGGCGAAATGGTGGGAGTTGAGGCGGTCGGGCACTGGGCCGCCATGCGCGCCGAGCGCGCCGATCCAACCAAACCGCGCACGGAAGCCCGCCAGCACCGCACCATGCTGCGGATGCGCGGCTGGGGCGGCGGGCTGCCGCGGCTGCGTTATGCGCTCAATCCGCTGTTGCCCTGCCGCAGCAAGCGGCTGGCTGGCCAAATGGTGGCACGGCTGTCGGACCTTCTGCCGGCCCTGGAAGTTGCCGCCGCCCGGCCGGAGGCGCGGAGCGAACAAATCCTGGATCACGAAATCGCGGCGTTCATTGCCGCCCGGCATGACCAGCACATCCCAGCCGAACTGGTCGGTCTCGCCGATTCGGACCAGGCCGAGCAGGTGCCGCTGTTGCAACTGCGCGTGCTGGCCGGCCTGCAACGCAGGCTGGAAGCCGGCAGGCTGCCTGGTCTGGCCGCCTGGTTGGCCGAGCAGGCCGCCCCGGCCCTGCAGGCCTGGCGCAACCGCTCCCACCGGGAGGCCTTGCAGCAGGCCCTGGCCGAGCGGGTCGAGGCCGGGCAACTGGGCGCGATGCTCGCCGTGCTGGACAACGATATGGCCCGGGCGGCCGATGCGCGCGGGTTCCATGCCGCTGGCGAGGTGGTGAACCGCATCGATGCCAGGTTGGCACAACTGGCGGCCGGTGGTCCAGACCGCGCCAACACGGCGCGGCGGCTCGGCCATGAGATCGCACTGGGCGTGGCGATGATGGCGATGACCATCGCCGGGGTCGCCATGGTGATGTCATGACCGCCGAAACCGGCAGCCAGGTGGCCGCAAAACCGGCGCGCGGCCGTGCTGTGCCGGGATGGCTGCTGGGCCTGGCCTGCGGTGCCGCGGTAACGCTGGCCACGCCGAGCGCCGTCATGGCCGGCCTGCTGCTGGCGCCGGGCCTGATGGCACTGGTGCTTGACCGCGAACCCGGGCGACCGGCCGCGCGCGCCGCGCTGATGTGCGGCGCGGCGGCGGCGGCGGTGCCGGTGCTGGGGTTGTGGCAATCCGGGCTGGGCGTGGCCGGCGCCGTTACCGCGGCGTCCGACCCGGAGGTGCTGGCCGGGTGCTGGGCGGCGCAGGCGGCCGGCTGGCTGGTCGCGCAGCTGACGCCGTTACTGGTGCGGCTGGGGCTCGACGCCGCCGCCGCGGCGACGGCGGTGCGGCTGCGGGCCGAGCGCGCGCGTTACGAGTCGGAGTGGGGAATCCCGCCCGCCGAGGGCGGCTGAGGCGCAAAAAAAGGGGCGGCACCCCGCGGCGCCACCCCTTTTCGTTGTGCGGCGCGGCTGTTCAGGCCGCGCGGTTGGCCATCACCTGCCGGCGTTGCTCGGCCACCTGGGCGTGCATGGCCTTTTGCAGCTTCTCGAAGGCGCGCACCTCGATCTGGCGCACCCGCTCGCGGGAGATGTTGTACTGTTGGGACAGATCCTCCAGCGTGGTCGGGTTGTCCTTCAGCCGCCGTTCGATGAGGATATGGCGCTCACGCTCGTTCAGCGTGGCCAGCGCGCCGGACAGCAGCGCCTTGCGGCCGGACAGCTCCTCGTGCTCGCCGATCGTGGTTTCCTGGCTTTCGGCGTCGTCCACCAGCCAGTCCTGCCACTCGCCCTCGCTGTCGGCGCGGACGGGGGCGTTCAGGCTGTGGTCGGGCGCCGCGAGGCGGCGGTTCATGCTGACCACATCCTGTTCGGGCACGTCGAGCACGCGGGCGATCTTGGCCACCTGCTCGGGCTGCAGGTCGCCGTCGTCGATCGCCTGCATCTGGCCTTTCAGGCGGCGCAGGTTGAAAAACAGCTTTTTCTGGGCCGCCGTCGTCCCCATCTTCACCAGTGACCACGAGTGAAGGATGTATTCCTGAATGGCGGCGCGAATCCACCACATGGCGTAGGTGGCCAGGCGGAAACCCCTTTCCGGGTCGAACCGCTTGACGGCCTGCATCATGCCCACGTTGCCTTCGCTGATGAGTTCGCCCAGCGGCAGGCCATAGCCGCGGTAGCCCATGGCGATCTTGGCGACGAGACGAAGATGCGAGGTGACCAGCTTGTGGGCGGCCGCCATATCCTCGTGGTCACGCCAGCGCTTGGAAAGCGACAGCTCCTCCTCGGGGGTCAGCATGGGGAATTTGCGGATATCCTGGAGATACCGCGACAGGTTGCCCTCGGGGGCGACGTTGATGACGGCAGAGACCACGACAGGTTCCTTTCGTCGTATCGGCCTGTCCCTGCCCGTGTGGGCGCAGGTTCTGGGCCGGTTGCGCATTGCCCGGCCCGGAAAGGGCCGGCGGGGGCCTGGGAGCGATCCTGAAGCCCGGCGGCCGCCCCGTTCATCGGCAGCGACCAACCGTCCGGTCGCCCGACGCGGGCACCCCACCGCGCGTCGGTATGTGGTTATCCTATACCGGATGGATCGAGCCGGGTCAATAATCCGGACCAGTTAAGTCAGGATTAAGTTTCGGTCACAGCGGTAGGCCGAGCCGGTCGAGCAGGCCCTGCATGTCGGCCGGCGGGGGGGTGCGGAAGCTGAGCCACGCGCCACTGCGCGGGTGGCTGAAACCGAGCCGGGTGGCGTGCAGGGCCTGGCGTGGGAAATCGAGCAGGATACGGCGGGTTTGCTCGTCCAGGCCGCGCGCGGCGGCCGGGATGCGGCGCAGATAGACCGGATCGCCGACCAGCGGGTGGCCGCGGCTGGAAAGGTGCACGCGGATCTGATGGGTGCGCCCGGTGGCCAGGTGCACCTCCAGCAGCGCCACGGCAAGTTGATGATGGCCGAGGGTGGCGTAGCGGGTGAGCGCCGGCCGGCCGCCATGGCTGACCATCGCCATGCGCTTGCGCTCGCGGGGATCGCGGCCGATCGCGCCTTCGATTTCGCCGGCCGGCGGGGCGGGCAGGCCCCAGCAGAGCGCCAGATAGGCGCGGTCGAGGTCGCGGGCGGCAAAGGCGGCGGAGAGCGCGGCCAAAGCCTGTTCGGTCTTGGCGACCACCATGACGCCGGAAGTGTCCTTGTCGAGCCGGTGAACGATGCCGGGCCGCTTCTCGCCGCCGATGCCGGGCAGGCTGTCGCCGCAATGGGCGAGCAGGGCGTTGACCAGGGTGCCCTGCTCGTTGCCGGGGGCGGGGTGGACAACCAGTCCGGCCGGCTTGTCGAGCACGATGAGGTCGCGATCCTCGAACAGGATGGGGAAGGGGATCGATTCGGGGGCGGGCGCCGCCGGCACGGGTGGCGGCGGCGCGAGGCGGTACAGCGCGCCGGGGCGGACGGTTTCGGATGCGTCGGTCATCCGGGTGCCGTCGCGGCTGGCATGGCCGGCCTCGATGAGCGCCTTCACGCGTGAGCGGGAGAGGGCGGGGAAGCGGTCGGCCAGGAAGCGGTCGACCCGCTGGCTGGCGGCCCCGGGCGGGGCGAGGGCGGTAAGGGCGATTGCGCCGTCTGCGGTTTCGTCGGACATGCCGCACGGACATACCCCGGATGGCGGGGCGGGTGGAGGGGCGGCGGGATGCGCGGGTTGATGGTGGCGGTGGTCGCTATGGGGGTGCTGATCGTGGCGGGGGTAACGACGATCGGGGTGGTGATTGCGCGCCGGGCGTTGGTGCCGGTGCCCACAACGATGGCGACGGATGCGGTGCTGGACGAGCCGGCGGGGACCCGGATAGCGCAGATTGCCGCCTCGCCGGACCGCCTGGTGCTGCGGCTGGAGGGGGGCGGGCCGGACCGGGTGGTGATGATGGATTTGCGCACGGGCCAGGTGGTGGGACGGACAGGACTGGCGCGGTGAGAGGCGGCGGAATGTTGGTGGCGGTGGGTTGATGTGGGGGAGGGAAGGCCGTAGAAGGCGGCGGTCCGCTGTCCCGTTCGTCTAGAGGCCCAGGACACCGCCCTCTCACGGCGGTAACAGGGGTTCGAATCCCCTACGGGACGCCAATCTTTTCAAGGGGTTGCAGGAAGTCTGTCGGCTTCCCCAGACGGCATACGGCAAAAATACGGCATGGATGATACCGGACGGGGCGGAACGGGGCCGGTCAGGTTCGCCGGGTCGGCACGTGCGACACCTGCGGATGAGGATGGTTGGCTGGCTCGCCGCTACCAACTCGCCGCTACCAGCCGCCGCGACACCGCGCGCCCGCTTCGGTCACAAAATCGGAGTCGGGGGACGCACCCGCGAAGGCCAGCGGGTTTTGTGGCCGATCAATCAAACAGCCAGATAGATGTCTGGACGATGGCAGTGGCTGCCGTTATGGCCGCACCTGCGAGCCAGAGACGCGCAACGAGACGTTTGCCGGCATGGGCAAAGTCGTCCTCGTGCTCAGTTTCAATTCGGCTTTTGCGATCGTCCGTGCGATGAGTCATGCTCATGACATGGTGTCATGCTGCGGTGCAGCAACCCTGCCTGCCCAGCTTCCTCGGCCGGGCTGGCGGCTTCGGCTTCGTGGCCCTGATAGGCTGCTCGGGCGGCGAGACCGGGGCGGGGGAAGGGGGGCGCACGCCGAACAGGTCGCCGAAGAGGTGGCCCCACACCGGGTCGCCGTCGTCATCGGCGGGCGCCGGCGGTGGTGGTGCTGGTGGCTTCCTCGGCATTACGCGGACAGTGTTTCGGGAACGGCCCGGCGGCGGCGAACGGGTTTCGCCTCGACGCGCAGGGATAGCCGGCACTCATCTTGGAGAGTCCGGAGCACTGCCAGCAGGTTCTCGGCATGCGGGTTTCCGGCGGCCCCGAACATGCGCATCAACGACTTCTCATGAACGCCCAGCCGCCCCGCAAGAACGGCAAAGCCGGTGGTCGCATTGATGAAGTCGCGCAGCAGCAGCCGGCCGGTTGCAAGATCGCCGTCCAGCATTGCCTGTACGGCTTCTTGATACAGCCCCGCTCGGAAAGCTGGATCATGGTCCGCTCGAGCCTTCACGGTCTCCCGGAAATCTTTGGTCAATGGCATCTCGTCGCCCCCTTCATTCGCTTCGGCGCTTCCGCTGCCGGTAGTCTTTCCACCGCGCCTGAGCGTCGGCAATCGCATCGCTCTGGCGAGCTTTTGTGCTGCCACCCAGCAGGATCACCAGGTCGTCGCCATCCATGCCGAGATACACGCGATAACCGGGGCCGAAGTCGATCCGCAGTTCATGCACGCCCTGGTCTACCGCCTTGAGCGCCGACGTGTTCCCTGTCGCCAGACGCGCCAGTGCGGTGTTGACCCTCAACGCCGCCGGTGTGGCCAAGCGAGAGAACCAGCGTTCAAACGGATTCAACCCGTCGGGGGATACATACTGCAGAATCTGGCTGCAGAATCTGGCTCATCGCAAGGATAGTAACATGAACGCTACCAAGCGCAACCGCCAGCCCTGTGCCTCACACGGGTCGCAGCCGCGACCCCGAAAAGCGAAACCCCGCCTGGATGTGGCGGGGCTTTCGTGCCCGGTTTAACACGGTGTTGCTGGGTCGATACCGATCCCGCCACCCGAGGGTGGCCCCGCTGCGGTGTTTTTCCCGTGTGGGGAAATCCGGGTTGTCGCGGGGAGGAATGTAGCGGAAGGCTCGGCCCGGCTCAATGCCATGGCCAGCAGGGTGAATCCGTCACGGGTCATGTTGTAGGCGCGGCGACTGATCCCCTGGCCGTCCACGCGGGTTGTTTCGGTGAATGCACTCCCCAATTTTGGGGAGTCTAATGACTTCAATAGGTTGTCGATGTCACGAAGCACGTGGTCGTGCCGCTTCTCGAAGAAGTCCGCCACGTCGCGGCGGTTGGCGAACACCGCGCCGTCGCGGACGGTCAGGGCGCTGGCTTCGGCGGCGCCGGCGGGGTGATCTGGATTGTCGTCCCCGGCTGGAGCACGATCTGCGGCGGAGGATTCTGGCCGATCATGTATCCGGCCCTAAATCCGGTCACACCGGCCAGCACGCCGACAACGGCGGCCACCGTGCCAGCCAGAATGGCGACGTTGCGAGGCGTTTCCCATGCCGCTTGTCGGGTTTTGAGGTCGGTGTCGGTCAACAGCGGTCCTCAGCGCGTCGTCGCCAAGATCGTCATCAGGCCGCCGATCGTCGCCATGATTCCGGCGGCGGTGACGATGGCGCCCTGCCAACGGTCCATCCTCCGGGCCGACTTGTCGTGTTCGGCGTCCAGCCGCCGCGATTCGGTGATGAACTTCTCGCGTTCCTCGGAACGTTTGTGCGTCTCGGCCAGCGCGCGGTCGATACGGGCGATCTGTTCCCGGAGGTAGGCTTGGGCGGATGATGGCAATCGACGCGAAGAAACTGGCGAAGGTGTTGGCGCTCATGGACAGCCCCAACCCGGGCGAACGAGATGCCGCACGGGAGCGGGCCGGGGCGATACTCAAGGCGGCCGGCAAGACGTGGCGCGACCTGCCGGCCATCCTGGGGACGCCCCCTGTTGCTCCCGTTGCCGCCGCCACGCCGGTGTTCACCGACGTAATGCGCGGGTTCGACGATTACATGGAAGAGAAGGAACCGGGCTGGAAGGCCAAGCGTGCCGCGGAGCAGGCACAAAAGGCGCGAGAACAGGCGGATTACCGGGCCGCCGTCATCGCCAAGTATGGCAGCGAGGAAACCGCCCTTGAGCCGATCGAGATCGAGTGCACCGTTGATGCTGCCGTGGCGCCGTTCGTCCGCGAGGTGTTGAAGGAATACTCGGACGGAAGCGGCAATTACCGCGACGCCACGCTGGACGGCTGGAGTCACTTCCTAGACGGTCCCACACCCGCGCACGTCATCGCGGCCGTTCGCGCGGCCCTGCCGCTGCCCGTCACGATCGCCGAGGCAAAGGCCGAGGTTGACGCCTGGTGCGAACGGGATCGGGAAATAGAGGCGATCCGCGGAAAGGGGGGCGACACCTGGCTGTCGCTTGGCTGCAATCTGCGCCGGGATATCGTCCAAGCTATGCTTTACCGCGAACTCCGGGCCACGAACCTTGCGGACGCCATCGTTCGCCACCGCGCCACTGCCGAAACTGGCACTTACCCCAGCAGCGAGGAAACCGCAGCCATGCTGGCCGACCTGGAACACCTTGCCGACCTGGAGGCCGCTCGCACTGTTCAAAATGAACACCAGGAACCGGCGCCGGACAGCCGTGTTCATATTGAACACGCGACCGCCACCGCCCGTCGCGCCGAGGTACTGCGCCTACTGTCCGATGAAAACACCGCCATGCTGCCCAACCGCGAGATTGCCAGGCGCGTCGGCGTAGCGCCGGCGACGGTCGGAAATCTGCGGCGCCGGACGGCAGCGGCATGAGCGCAGCGAAGTGGGGTGGGGCGACTTGGCCGGCGACCTGTTCGGCGCCCGCCGCCTACGCGGCCCGCGGCGCGGGCGGCAGCCAAGCCGGCGCTGGTGCGCTCGCGGATCATGGCACGCTCGAACTCGGCAAAGGCCCCGACCATCTGCATCATCATCCGCCCCGCGGGCGTGGTGGTGTCGATCGCCTCCGTGAGGCTTCGGAAACCCGCGCCCGCGGCTGCGATCCGCTCCATGATATGCAGCACGTCCTTGGGTTGGTGTACTCAAAGGTACGTAAAACGACATGCCAATGGCGGAAATAGCGCCGAAATACGCGGGTTTTTACCGAATCTCGTCCCCTAAATTTGCCCCGCGTTCCGAGGGCGAGATTTTGGGGTAGCCATCTGGCGGTCTTTTGGAGCGCCCTGACCACGGCAGGCCGCGTGTTCCTAAATCCCTGGAATTAGGAACAGCTGAATTTCAGCCTGATGTCTCGGGAAAACCCATGAGAATCGTGTTCTAGAACAGTGTTCGGAAACCGGTTTCGATATAATCGCGTGCAAGGGTTTAAGGAACGCATCTGCTCGCCAGCAGCGTAATGCCTTGGATCTGAACGACCACAAGCGCCCATGTCGCTTTACGTACCTTTGAGTAAACCAACCCCATCACGCCGCGCGCCGATGCGGGTCGGCCTCGGCGAGCATGGCGATGCCGAACTGCGCGGAGTTGGCCGGACCATGGGCGGTGTTCCTCACGAATCCCCTCATTTTTATATTGCACCGAACATTTCGACGAAGAGGGGCTGGGCGTTCAGGAATTCGGCGAACTTCTCGACCAGCGGCAGCAGCCGGTGTTCCGGCATGGTTGGGATGAGT
>Ga0302320_10015155_pt1 | contig 15867 bp, 9 predicted proteins | sample Bog_T0_3_FD_202130 | JGI IMG/M metagenome (GOLD analysis project Ga0302320, IMG submission 202130) | Peat permafrost microbial communities from Stordalen Mire near Abisko, Sweden - Bog_T0_3 | ecosystem: Environmental > Terrestrial > Soil > Wetlands > Peat | place: Sweden: Abisko, Stordalen Mire... | reverse complement strand
TGGGTCCTCGCCGATTAGCCAGGAGCGTATCCAGTTTAGCTTTCCGTACTTCATTACTTCGAGATACGGGGGCGACGTGAACACCAATGATGCATGAGGCATCGCAGCCGGCCACGGGCCAGATACGGCTGCATCTTGCCTCCATACCTTTCCACAGGAGAATCCTTGGCCTGGTAGATCTAAGTCGACGAGCCTCGTATTGAGTGCGTCCAGCACATTCACTTCGGGAGGTTTGAGATTGTGTTCTTCAATGTATCGAGCGACGTATCCAGGAGCCATGGCGAATGTGTTGGGCATTGCGACACTCAAACCTCGAGGGGTGCCGTCGGCTTTAGCGTTGGCATGCAGAATTCCGCAGAGTGTCGCGAGAAGGAAGCGATCTATTTTGCGCCTCGTGTTGAGCTGGCCCTTTATAGATTCCAACTGACTCAATACCGACTCGCTAAATAGAGGGCGTACGTGATCAGGGACAGACTTCGTGGACACTTTACGGCGAAGCCGCTGGATCTCTCCTATTCGAGCCTGCAATTCGTCTAGCGAGCACGGCTGCGCCTTCGCAGAACTTAGTATCCATGCTAGCGGGTTCGCGTCGGAGCCCATCCCACGACGGCCAAGGAGCCCCGCCTCTAGGAGCGTCGTCCCACGTCCACTGAATGGATCGTATACGACCTGACCAGGCTGAGTCAGCCAACGGATAAAAAAATGTGGCAACGCGGGAGGAAACATCGCCATATAGGAACAAAGCGAATGTAGGCGGTGACCCCACCTGCGTGGGGCACTGTGCCAAGGAAAATTCAGAAGCGGTGATTGGGACCTCACGTTACGCATCCTGCGCTACATCAACAAGCGGTAGTGTCGGCTGTCCGCATCAGTAGATTTAATTATCCGGTATTCCATTCCGCTGGCCACCGCAATTTGGTGGGCGAAATCCTTCTTGGCCTGAACAACGGTGTCGTCGATCTGGTTGTCCGCCTTGACCTCGACGATGACGTATTTCTCTTTTCCGTCGGGCTCTTCGCGTAGGAACACGAAGTCCGGGTAATAGCTGCGCACCGTGTGCGAGTCAGGGTCGATGTACTGAATGAAGAAATCGGACTGGCCGTGGGTGAGCATCCCGGTGAAGTAGAGCTTCTTTACGCGCTTTTCGCGCAACAGATCCCAGAACAGTGTGTTCTCGGACCCAGAATCGAAGCAGTAGGTGTCGAGGTGGAAGCTCTTTGCACGCTCCTCGTCCTTGATGGTACGGTCACCCATTCGGACAATCTTGTCCTTAGCCGCGGTAACTTCGTAGTAGCCTGACGGTGGCATTTTTATTAGCTCGACTTCGTGCTCCTCAGTCTGCTGCTTCTCGTCCAGCTCGTAGAGCTGTCGAAACAGGCGCGGGATGATTTCATCGTAGAGCACCTCGTTGAACTCATTGGCCATCGCGACCAGATCATCGATGCCTTCCTGTGTGGTTTCGAGCACGTCCTCGATCTCCAGAGGGCTGCGGTTCAGGTAGCGAGACACCTCCGCCACGAGAGTCATCCGCGAGAACGGGCGCTTTTCGCGTTTGGCTGTCAGGTCGAAGGTGCGGCTCGTTGGCGCGCGGTATGCTTGAGCGACGTTGAGACCGTCTTGCTGAGTTTCGATTAGGCGATACTTTTCGATCAGCGCGTTCCAGGCCTCATTGTTCGACCGGTCCAGACCCAGAGCTTGATCTGGTGTCAGCCTTTTCTCGCGCATCTCGTACTGCTTGCGCACTCGCACCAACTTAATCTTGACCGGCGGCTTGACAACGTGAATTTGCACGCGCTCTTTGTCGCTAGCAGTCTTCTGCAAGTCGTCCACAGTGATGCGGAAGTTCTGCTGGAGCTCGTCGTTTAGAATTTCCAAGTTCTCATCTGAGAGAAACACGTGGCCAGTGTGCTGTGCCTGACCGACCGAGCGCAGACAGCGCATGGTGGCCTGAAGCACGAAGACGCGGGACTTCGGCTCACGGAATAATCCGACACCGAACAGGGAGCGGCAGTTCCAGCCTTCTCGGCCTTTGTTTACCAGGAGGATGAATTGTTTGTCTGAGGTGTCGGTATCGAGGCGGTTGAACTCGCGAATGTCGTCGTTGGTCGTCAACTTTTCATCGCCGACGTTCACCAGGATGCGTGACGAAGGGATTCTATGCTTTGCTAGCGCCTTCTCAACGGCCGGCTTCAGTTCGGAAGTCAGCTCTTTGATCGTGCCGGCAAAGAAGGCGAGCTTCGGTAGCATTCCTTCGGGTCGAAGACTGCTGGACTCGCGCAGGAAGCACTCGACGGCGATGTCCACGAATTCGTTGGTCCGGGTCGTGCTGTAGCCGTGGAGTACCACCTTCTTGAGATATCCTTTTTCGATTGCCTCCTTCAGGCCGTAGGCGTAGACCACCTCTGGCAACACTTGGCGGCCAACGTAAGGAGTGCCTGTGTAGTTGTAACACGCCACCACCCGGGTCCCCGCGGTGTTTAGGCTAGCGGCAAGCATGTCGATGGTAGTACGCAGGCTGGTATCCGTTTCCTGCACGCCCACGCCCATGTCCTTGGCCAGCGCCTTGCCGAAGGCGTGATGAGCCTCGTCTACATAGATTCCCAGCTGCTCCAGTCGGCACAGCTTCTCGAAACGTTGGTTAGTGGTAAGTTCGCCTTCCTCCTCCGGCTGGTCAAAGGCATATAAATCCGAAGCGTCGGCGTAGACACCGTTGGCGGCCAGTGTGTTCCCTGTGGCGCCGAATAGCTGATCGACCGCGGTCTTTTCCTTTCGTTGGCGCTTGAGGATGATCTTCTGCGTGTTCGAGACGATGATGTTGAACCGTGAACGGTCCAGCGTGTCGAGCGAGGTGCCCGCCTCTTCAAGGTAATGAAACCGCAGGTGCGTAGTCAGGAAATTCACGTACTCCGGCGGCACGACACACGTGAGGTCGAAAGATTCAATTTCCTTCAGCGACTGCAACACTGTCTTGTCTGGTGCGAACACGAGTGCGTTGTGGCAGTAGCGGGCGTCCCTCTCGAATTTGTTGCCGAGCAAAAACTCGTAGAAAATGCAGGTAGCCATAAGGATGGTCTTGCCAGTGCCCATCGTCAGCGCGAAGATGTAGTTTGGATAAATCCGCGAGTTCTTGCGCATCGCTGCGAACACGGCCTGGTACTGGTCCTGCGTGATTTGGTCGAGCAGATCGGCCTGAAGTACGTTTCCGATGAGGCCACCTTCCGCCCGGCCGGCAAAGCGACCCTGCTTCTCGAACCATGCCTGGAAGATCAATTCCACTTTGGCATTCCCAAGGAACTCCTTTAAGAAGATGTAAACTTCCAGCGCTTCGAATTGCGGCTGGCGCAGGAAAGCCTTAGGGTTCCGCTCGGGGTTGTTGAAATCGAGAAACTTACGGGTGAGTTCCTTGTAGTGCGAACGGATTGTGCCTCGGTTCGACTGATAGAACTGCCAAAGAAAGTTGAAAAAGGCGAAGTCGAGGGATTCCCTGGGGGCCGCGGCGCGCTTAGCCATGACTCACGCTCCCTTCCCAGGACTCCGAGAGCAAGTCCGTGATTTTTACGCGGATCGTGCCGGCGTCTGCGGGCACTTTATACACGCCCTTCGCCAGATCCTCCTTGCCCGGGATATCGACCACGGTTGGCTGCAACACCGCGCCGTCGTAGTTCCAATCAATTAGAACGGTTTCGACGAGTTCTCGCCAGTCCTTGACAGCCTCCTTCTGCAGAGACAGCTTCTGCAACAGGTTCATTGGGAAGAAGCGCTCGATGACAAGTTCGCCCTTCTTCACCACGACCCTCGCCTCAGAGTCACGCCTGAACTCCAGATCGGCCTTGTCACGGAGGATGTCCACGACTTCAACGTCGATCTTGAACGGCTTTGCCGCGAGTTCCAGCTGTGCACTTAGGTCGGGCTCGTGACCCATGCAGACGAGGGTCATCTTCTCAACAACTCGATTTGAACTCTCACCCTGTCGACGCTGCCACGCCTTGTAGTCGAAGCCGGCAATCAGCCCGTTCAGATCAGCCCGTGTAGCTATGCGGTTGACGGGCATTATCTTGACCATGCGACCATCCTTCTCACCGTCAAACACTGAATTCATTTCAAGTTTTTGTACCTCCAACGCTTCGAGCAGAAGATCTTTTGCTTGAACCGGGTTGCGGAAAATATCGTAGTGATTAACGTTAAAAACCTCGAATCCAGTGAAATGCCTATCTATCTCGCCCAGAGGCTGCTTCCGCCCTTCTTCGGTCGCGTTGCTCAGGCGTTTGCTTGTTGTCTGGATAGCACCGAGATTGATATCGGCACCAATAAAGCGGCGACCCCATTTTTGCGCAGCCACCAAAGTTGTTCCAGATCCCATAAAAAAATCGAAAACTAGATCACCTGGATTGGAAGAGGCCTTAACGATTCTCTCAAGAAGCGCCACTGGCTTTTGCGTAGGGTAGCCAACAATTTCGCCGGATGGACCATATAGACCCTTTATATCGCTCCAGATATCAAGAGGAATGCCTTCGCTTTCGCCCAGAAAGCAATCCATCCAGACATCCGTAGGAATCTTCCCGGCCTCATTCGGTGTCCACGTGTAACCGTCCTTGAACCCGGGTCTCTTCTTCGCATTGGCTTCAAAATTATATGTCTGCGGTTTAATATTTTCGGTCTTATATGGCACCCGAACACTGTCTGCATTGAATATTCTTTCGGACTCCGCCTTTGCTTTAGTATAGAAAAATATCGTCTGATGCTTCCTTGAGAATCGCAGGCCCGATGTACCGCCGCCCTCGGCAAGCCAAATGATCTCGTTAGAAAAACAGTCTGCGCCGAAAATCTCATCCATTACGCAACGAAGATGATGGCTCTTATGCCAATCACAATGCACGTAGATGCTGCCGCCGCTCGCGAGCAATTCCCGAGCGATTACTAAGCGCTCATACATGAACTGAAGATACTCATCGTTATTCCAGATATCTGTATATTGCTTCTCCTCGAAAGTTGATTGACCCGACTCCGCCTCCTTTCCCTTGAGTGTGATACGTCGCTTATAGTCAGCCTTTGAGTCAAATGGCGGGTCTATATAAATTAGCTGGATCTGGCCACGATAGGTTTTGAGAAGGTGGCTCATAACCTGGAGGTTGTCTCCCCAGTAGATCTTGTTTCGCCAGCCGTCCACTTCCTCGCCGTGCACTTCCTTGAGCTGTGCAGGGAAGTACTGCGTCGAGGTAAATGGGCGCTTTCCGCGCCAATTCAGCATCGGATAGCCCTTGATCGGCGCGAAGTCGTACCTCTCAACATTCGTGATCCCGCCATCCGCCACGGCTAGGGGTAGCGGCGCCTGGGATGGCTCTTTATAGTTCATGGTAGTTCTCTTTGGCGAATGGTTGATTGTCTTGAGTGCAGCGATCGGCGGGCCGCGCGTCGCGGGCGCTGGTACGAGCTTAGGCGATGCGGCTTGCAGGAGACGCGCGATCAAGGTGTTCTTCCGCCCCCTTGAATCGATGCCGGCGACTTCGCAAACCTGCTTGATCTCAGGCTCCGCGAGATAAGCGAGCAGGTCCTCCGGCAGACATCGCCGTCCAGATGAGATCGCATCAATCAACGGTTGGCGCTTGCGCTTGTCGTCCACGGACAGCGCAAAATCGTCGGCGATTTGACGAAGCGTCGCGGTGGTGGCGACCGTGAGGATGTTAGGCTTGAGTCTCATCGTGCTTTGGCGAACTTCCATTTCTTATTGTCGCAGTAGGGCCGCATATCGCAGTTCTGGCAGAGCTTGGCTGGCCGCGCAGTCATTTGGTAGTCCTGATTTTCAATGCGCGAGACGATAGCGTCGAATTGCGCGATGGTCTTGTCAATGGCGCGATCGTCCTTGGTGAAGCTGACATACGGATTGCCACCGTCTTCACCAGTGTAGTACAGGTGCATACGACTAACCTTCTGTCCGGTGCGTTCCTCGACGAGATGCGCGTAGACCTCGAGCTGGTGCTGGTACTGGCGCAGCCGATCACGGTTCTTCTCCATGTCAGGCTTCCGCTCTGACTTAAAGTCGATGATCTCGACGGTATCGCGCTCGCCCCGTATCAGGTCGACGCTGCCCTTCAGGATGTACTGTTCCTTAACGAGCGAGATCTCGACCTCGGCCTCCTTGATACGGTCCCAATTGCCATTCTCGCGCTCGTAGTAACGCATCACGTGCAGCAGCGCGGCATGTTGTGAGCTGGGGGCGAGATAGACGCGCTCCTTCTTCGAAAGCATTGCATAGTTGGTCGAGAACCAGCTGCGGATGGCATCGAGCGTTATGGTGCCTTCTTCTCCACGCAGAACGGTCTTGTGGATGTCCTCGATTGTCTGATGCACTAATGTACCGAACAGCATCGGACTCTCGCGGATGGGCGCGAACTCCAGCTCTTTGAAGAACCGATACTGCTCGGCGCAGTTTTCGAAAACGGTAATATGCGAGGTAAACGAATACTCCCGCTTGAGATTGATGTCCTTCACAGCCTCGAGTTTGAGAGCGTCCAGCGGGACGCTCCGCCAGCTCGGCAGCTCATAAAACAGCCGTTCAAAGTACTTGGACGGCGACTTGCCAAGCCCTCGGCCATTGCGTTCCTGCGCGGCCAACACGAGCAGGTTTTGTGCTCGCGAGAACGCGGTGTAGAAGAGCCTACGGAAATCGAAGTGCTTGATGTGATCAACCGGTTCGAAGCGTGGCTTCGAGAGGTACCCACCGTCGTCCAACAACACGTCGAGCGCCGTGTGCTGCTTCCTCGGTACCGCTTCCAGAGAGCCGCAGACAACGACGGGAAATTCTAGACCTTTAGACTGGTGGATCGTCAGGAACGAGACGCATCCTTTGGGCGCATACTCGGCATCGTCTTCGTACTCCCCGATGCCGCCGTCACTGAGGAATCGCAGAAACTGGTTGAACAGATCGCGTAGGTTTTTCTCAAGCCACTCAGGATTGAGCACGCTGACGTAATGCAGGTACTCGAATTTGGTAAGCAGCTTAGAGAAAGTGGCCAGGTTGTGCGCGGCCCGCCCCTTGTCGACGCCGTGAAGTGCATCTTCGGAAAGGAAGCGCGAGAACAGCGGGAACTGTAGTAGTTGATAAAACAACCCCGAGAAGGAGTAGTCTGTGTTCTGCGCCAACACCGCGTGGCGCTTCGCCATCGGGCGTGCCCAGTCGAGCAGGCGCTTGTTCTCCGGCTTGCGAAGATCGTCGGCGAATGGCTTGAAGCAGAGGTTGTCATAATAAGTCCAAATGTCGAGCTGGGCACCCTCAGCCCACTTCCTGACTTTTGGGAACTGCGGGAACAGAAAGATCAGCGCGCCGATCATCAGGCGAATCTCTTCTCGCTCAAAAAACATGTTCGAGCGTGGCGAGTAGATCGGCACGCCTTGGCCTTCGAGGAATCTTGCCAGTGCCACTACTCGGTCATTCTTGACGGAGCGGAACAGGAAAGCCACCTGGTTCCAGTCCGCCAGTCTTCCCGAATCCTTCAGTCCATGCAGAAAGGCCAGCACCTCAGCGTGCCAGTTTGTACTGTCGTCGGGCGCATCGGTGGCTGCCAGCCGCACGGCGGTGGCCATTTCGGGGAACACCTCGTCGCGAGGGACGATCTTCTTGGCAAAGCGGAAACTTCGGCCGCCGTCGTCCCACGTCTGTTCCTGCATCCAGTCGTTGTAAAAGCGGATGATGTCGGGGGTTGAGCGATAGTTGACGGTGAGGGCCACTCGCTTGCACTGCCCCTCGTCGAAGAGTGCGGGGAACTCCAGAATATTGCGGATCGTCGCGCCCCGAAAGCGGTACAGACCCTGGTCGTCGTCGCCGACGACGCATAGGTTGCACCGGTCGCCAGCCAGCATCAAAAGGATCCGCTCCTGAACGGTGTTGGTGTCCTGATACTCGTCGACCATCAGATACGACAACTTTTCGCGGAGCTGAGCCAAAATCTCTGGGTGGTTCTCCAGAAGCTGCAGCGCCTCGTACTGAATTCCGGAGAAATCGAGGCAGTTGTTTTCGCGCAAGAGCGCTTGATATTTGCGAAAGCACATCGCCAGCGCACGCACTTCCACATCGGGAGCACATTCGAGCTGTCCCAGATCTAGTGCCTCCTCACTGACCTTATTTAACCATTTGAGCAACTGCTCCGATTGCGCCCATCGACCGGATTCGTCGTCCCCCATCACAAGCCGCGCGTCCGGTAACTCCCGGAATTGCTTGATGCGCTGGTACAGAAAATACTGCTGATCAAATTGATCGAAGACAGTAAAGCTGCGTTTGAGTCGCGTAAATTCTCGGAAGTCCTCCAAGAGACGAAGGCAGATTGAGTGAAAAGTTCCGAGGTACATCTCGTGCAAATTGAATTTGATCGCCAATTCGCTGAGCCTGGTCGATATGCGGGTTGTTAGCTCCCTCGCCGCCTTGTCTGTGAATGTGACGACGAACAGCGACTCGGGCGCGACGTGCTTCTGAGTAATGAGGTAGACAACCCTCTCGACCAGTGTGAATGTCTTACCGGATCCTGGTCCCGCGATGATCAGAACAGCACCGTCGGTCGCCAAAATGGCCTCGAGCTGCTGCGGATTTGCCTTGCTCTCGAGCGTAGAAGCGGCACTATTCATTTCTCGCAACCGTCGTCGTCCGGATTCCCCACTTCGCCAATGCGCCGAGCAATCCACTGGTCGAGCTCGGCACGGCGAAAGCGCCACGTGCCGCCAAGCTTAAATGCAGGGATCTTCCCGTTTAGGGCCAAACGATAGACCGTACGCTTGCCGGCCTTAAGGTATGAGGCGACCTCATCGATTGTAAGAATCTCGTTTGGCAGGTCGCTCATTAGATAGTCCGAGGTTAGCGGATGTGAGTAGGGCCGCTGGTGAACTCTGTCACAATAGTGCAAGATTATGCAGACTTGAGCAGAATCGGCATAGTCCCTGAAATCCGATTTGTCGCATACGAGGGACGGCTCGGCGGAGTCGACCGAGACTTCGACCAAAGGACTCAGAGTTGGCATTGAATTACGAGGCAATCTGCGAGGAGAACCGGCAGAGATACGGCACGGATATCGGTCGGATTGGGCCGATGCTGCTCGCCGATCGCTACGATGACCGGACGCACTTCATATTTGAGCTACTTCAGAACGCCGAGGACGCATTGGGCAGGCGTGTCAGTTGGAGTGGGCACCGCCGGGTCTCGTTCACTCTCTCGCAGGCCCGACTGACCGTCTCGCATTTCGGCCGTCCATTTGACGACGCCGACGTTCGCGGGGTCTGCGGCATTGCGCAGAGTACGAAGGACAACTTTTCGATAGGCCGTTTTGGCATCGGTTTCAAGTCCGTCTATACGTTCACCGACCGACCTGAGATTCACTCAGGGGAAGAAGATTTCGCAGTCGAGAACTACGTGCTCCCGAGAAGCGCGGACAGATTTGCACGGCTACCGAACGAGACACTGATCATCTTGCCGCTGAAGTCTAGCGACGCAACAGCACAAGAAGAGATTACCGCCGGCTTCAAACGCTTGGGTCCCAGTGCGCTCCTGTTTTTGAAGCACATCGAGGAGATCAACTGGACGGTTGAAGGCGGCTCCTCCGGGACTTATCTGCGGGGCAGCCCAGAAGATTTGGGGAATAAAGTCCAGCGGATAAGTGTGATTGGCCAAGAGAGCGGCCAGCCGGACGTGGATCAGAACTGGCTAGTGTTCCATCGCGACGTTTTCTCGGGTGAAAACGAGAAGGTCGGTCGCGTCGAAGTCGCCTTTGCGCTGCAAGCGCCCACGGAGCAGGTGGCTCGTTGGTCGGTGTACCCCGTCGCCGTATCGCCACTGGTCGTATTCTTTCCGACCGCCGTAATGACCAACCTCGGCTTCCTGGTCCAAGGCCCGTACCGAACGACGCCAAGTCGCGACAATATTCCACGCGCCGATCCGTGGAATCATCAACTGGTCCAGGAGACCGCAATTCTTGTAGGTGAAGCAATGCGCTGGTTGCGTGATGGGGAGATGCTCGATACGTCAGCAATCCGATGCCTTCCGCTAGATCGAGAAAAGTTCCCCGAAGGATCCGTCTTTGCACCTATGTTTGAGGCGGTGCGTAAGGCGCTGTCTGAAGAGAAGCTGCTTCCCAGGTTCGGCGGAGGGTACGTATCAGCGCCACACGCAAGGCTGGCGCGAACCCAGGATCTGAGAGATCTTTTCACTCCCGAACAAGTCGCGCGTCTGCTCGGTACCGAAGTCTCCGCTTGGCTCACCAGCGATATAACGCAGGATCGTACGCCGGAGATTCGCCAGTACGTCATGCGCGAGCTGGGGGTCGCAGAAATGACACCTTCGTCACTGGTTCCGCGACTGACCGGTGAGTTCCTCGAAGCCCAGACGGACGAATGGATCGTACGATTATACGAATTCCTCAGCGGGCAAGAGGCCGCCTTGCGGCGGAGCCTCGATACGATTCCCCTGGTTCGCCTGAATGACGGACGTCACGTTGTTGCGCGAACGGGCGGAGTACCCAACGCCTTCCTGCCGAGCTCCATCGCGACCGATTTCCCGACCATGCGTAAAACCGTCTGTTCCACCGGAGAAGTGAGAGCCTTTCTCACCACACTTGGCATCACGGAGCCTGACCCGGTCGATGACGTTATCTGGAATGTCTTGCCGAAATATCGGCAGGACAATGTTGACGTCGAGGACGGCGAGTACGCTCTCGATGTCGAGAGAATCCGCTCGGCTTTTAGCGCTGATTCAAAAGCGCAGCGGGACAAGCTGCTCACAGCGCTTCGCGAAACTTCATTTTTGATGGTAGTGGACCCAAGCGACGGAAAAGACTATGTGGCCAGTCCTGGCAACGTATACCTTGCCACGGACCGCCTGAAGCAACTCTTCGCCGGCGTGCCTAACGTGCTGATAGTAGATGACTCATATGAATGCCTACGTGGTGAAGGCATACGCGAGCTGCTTGAAGCCTGCGGATCGGTGCGATATCCCAGACCGGTAGAGATATCGAACGCCCTGACTCAGGACGAGCGCAGGGCACTCCGGCGACAGGCAGGACATGAAGAAACGTCCTATCTGAAGGACCAAGTTGAGGACTGGATCTTGCAGGGTTACGACGATCTAGTGAAGGCGTTGCCAGCGCTCCCATCCGAACAGCGCAACCACCGAGCACGGCTGATTTGGGAGAGCTTGAGCGACCTGGAAGAACGGCGAGGGCAAGGGATCTTCGAGGGCACCTACACCTGGTCGCACTACGGCAACTACAAGAAGGAATTCCCCGCGGCGTTCATCCGCCAACTAAATTCAGCGGCGTGGGTACCAGATGAAAACGGAAATCTGCACAAGCCGAGCGTCGTCGTTTTCGACGTGCTCGGCTGGAAGCCCAATCCGTTCCTCTTGACTAAGATTACGTTTAAACCACCGATCATCGACCAGCTGGCGAGGGAGGCAGGTATCGATCCCGCGGCACTCGATCTCCTCAAGAAGTTGGGTATCACTAGTGTGGCTGACCTCACCGCTCGCCTCGGCATCAGTGTACCGCCGCCCGAACCGGAGGGAGCAACCGCTACCGTTGCTCAGATCGAAGGCCCCTCGAGCCCGGAAGACGTCTATAGCGATGCCAAAGACTTGTACGGCGACGACATGCCCGACATACCGCCCGCCACGTTCGATCCCGACGGCGGCGACGACGCATCGGCTGCGGGAGCGTCGGGCGGCGGCACAGGTGGAAATGGCGGGAATAGATCAGGATTCGGCGCAGCATCGCAGGGCGGCAATGGGCGATCCCACGGGGAAGTGAGTGGCGAGACGGGCAGCCCGCGGAAAAGGACTCCCGGTGAAAGTGGCGGTCGCCCCTTCGTCTCCTACATCGGCACACATGCGGAAGAGGAAGAAGCCGATCCAGACGGTTTGGACCAGGCAACCCGGCTGCGGATCGAGGCCCAGGCCATCGACAAAATCGTTGAGATAGAGCCAGCCCTCAAGCGAACATCTGAAGGCAATCCCGGGTACGACCTTTACGAGTCGGACGAAACAGAAAGACCTATTCGGTGGGTGGAGGTAAAAGCCATGACCGGTTCCCTAGCAGACCGCCCCGTAGGGCTTTCGAGGACCCAGTTCGATTGCGCCCGAGAGCACGGGGTCGCCTATTGGCTTTATGTCGTCGAGCACGCCACAGAGACGGATCGGATGCGGATTCTTAGGATTCAGGACCCAGTCGCGCGCGCACGAACCTTCACCTTCGACCGAGGATGGGTCGAAATTGCCAGAACCGATCCGCCAGATTAGTCTGGGCTGCGACGACTACGCCCGAGTTAGCGGACGTACGGTTGTCGGTGAATCGGACCCTCGCGATAGCGCGGCTCGCGCGCACGCTCGACTATCCCTTCCGCCATCCACTCCCGATCAGTCATGGGCCGACGCATCGCCTCCGCGAGTTTCTTAACCTCAGCGGAAAGATCGGACTGCCCCTCCCGGACCAAGATGTCGCTGACATCCTGCCAAGCCCGTTGTACTTCGTGCCGGGTCTGGAGCATCTTCGCCTTTCCCGGTTCCGCCCGAAGTGCGCCCCTCGACAGCTCACCGGCTACAAATTCCACGCGGCCCCGCATATGACTTGACTGCCCTCGTAGCGCCGCTCGGTAAATTCCATCCAACTTCTGCGGCTTCGTTTCCCCCCGGACATACCGCGGTGTCGCATTGGCCGCGATGCCCTGGTCTCGAAGGTGCCGTGCAAATTCACTCCGCCATTCGCGCAACGTAGCCTTACGAATATATGGTCGCTGCCCATGCTCCCCCATGGCCTTCACGACAACGTGTACATGCGGATGCGGTTCGTCGGTGTGCAAGGCAAACGCGTAGCGGTGTTTCAGTGCGAACTCCTCTCGAGCGAAGTTTCGGACGGCTGCGAGAACTCCACTCGGCGATGTCCCAGGTGGCATCGAAAAGATGAGTTTGTGCACGAGCTTGGCCGGGGCTCGGCCGCGTGAGGCTGACAGGTCGGGCTGAAGCCGATCCTCTTCGATGTCCAGATCCCAGTCTTCGGTCAACTTGGCCCCGACGTCGTCGCCGTGAAGACGGGTTCCATCGTCGGTTTCCAATTCGAGTTCCCCATGGCGACCCACATAGTCGAGATGCCTCTTGACCGCCCTCGAAGTGGTCGCGCCCTTCGACAGTACCTTGACCATGGCCTCCGGAACTCGCTGGGTAGTCCGGGCGATCTGCGCGATCTCGGACGGCGACAATTTGTCGCGCCGCCCGGGGCCGCGGCGTGCAACGCTGACCAAGTCAAACATGGCTTCACTCATCATCGGTCTCCGCATAGCCTTGCTGCCAACTGGCAAGATTGACCCGAAGCAGGTTCTTCACATGATCCCTCAGACCCTCACATACCCGGAGCAACGCCCGCAAATCTTCTCGTGCCGGGCCGGTCACGCGGTCCCCCTGGTGAGCGGCCCGTGCAAGCGGATTGAGTAACCGACCGATCCGGCCGAGTTCGGAGACGGTTCGCTTCAGGGCGAGGAGTTCTTCCTTCGGGAGCGGCGTCAGCTTCCGTAGGTGTGAACGAGTGAGGACGGAAACGTAGGTGGCCGCCGGTATGCCTCTCGCAGCGGCCCGCGCATGCAATAGGACCTGATCCTCGGAACGAAGCCTTATGGTTATCCGCGTGTCCCGTGGCGGCTTGTCGTCTTTGTAAATCGATCCGGCGGCGCCGGCACCGGCGGTCTGGAGCATGAGATCGATCAATCGCTGCAGGAGTGCCGACTCACTAAGGTGCTGGCGAGCGGCTAACGTCCGAACCTTCTCCTTCGTTTCCGTGGTCACTCGACATTGAATAAACGCTTCGGCTGCCATGGGGAAAGTGTGTGACAACAGCCGCCGCGAGGCTATCCTGCATGTCACTCAAAATGCAGCGAAACCCATCACCCATCCACGATTTTCCTCGCGAGATTCTAGTCCCCGCCGCCACATCATCGCCAGTCGCCGGCAGTCCAATCACCCGACAATCCACCGCAAGCTCACGCACAAAAAATATGGGGAGAAGGCACCTCGAGGCACCTCCTCCCCAGAATGGTCACCTAAATCTCAGCCCGTCAGTACGTCCTCCGCCAGATCCCACAGCCGGCTGTTGATTCGAACGTCCTCTCGGATCGAGGTGATCCGCCGAGTCCGTGACCGTCGTCCGCTCGCCGCCAGTCGGACCAGCCCACCCCGCAGCAGGTTCTCCTGGACCTTGTTCAGGACGCTCCAAAGGTCATTCCCCAGGTCGTCCACCCGATGGCAACTCAGGAGCTGTGCCGGCCGAATTCCGCTCTCCATCGGCTCAGGAAACCGCACCGACAATGCTCGCTCGGCGAATGCGATCTGCTCGTCCTTGGGGAGTAGCCGCTGCTCCATCCGCTCGACCCGACCCGCAAGCACCCCAAACCGCTCGGAAATATCCAGCGCGCTGGCAACGACCTCCTCGACGATATCGCCGCGATGCGCGACCCGGATTGACGGGAATGAACCCACCGAGACGATGAGGCCATTCGTGCAGACGACACGAAAGATTCCGACCCGGAGTTGGTACGCCGACGTCCCATCGTGGCTGTTCAGGAACACCACCTCCGGCACGGCGTCCCTCAATTGCACCGTCTCGAACCTGCGTCGCAACCGAACCACGTGTCGGGCATGAGATAGACCATACCGTGCCCGGGTCTGACGAGCCTCCACAGGTACGAAGCCCGCCTGCATCAGCCCGGTGAGCACGCGATCGGTTGGAACGAAGGTGTAGGTCGAGCTGGTCCGCTCGTGCGCCGATTCCGCGAAGACCGCCGGTGCCCGACGACGGACATCATCGAGGGTTAAGGAACCGGAGAAAGCATTGGCATGTCGCGAGAATCCAATATCCATTGAAGTGTTCATGTCGAATTCCTAGATTGTCTCGGGCGGGATTGCCCGCGTCCCCCAGATCACGTCGCGCGCAGCTGTCCAGACTCGCGCGTCCGCGCGACTCGCCGAGCACGCGCTTCGCGCGCGCAGGGTCTGGACTGCGAGCACGACGTGATAAGCTGGAGCCATTCAGTAATCCCGCCTCTTATCTCCTCCCCGCCTTGACCCGGCCCACTTGTAATGGGTGACCGAAAAGGAGATCGAGCGCCGACTTCCTGTCAGCGCCCGACCAATGTCATCAATCTCGGCTACGTCCCGCGCTCCTCGCGATCTCGATCCGGCAACGCATAGCCCCGACTCATCCAAGCTTCCGGACGGATGCGTGACAGCCAATCCGACACGGACGGCACGATGCCGCCGCAGTCTTCTTTGATGTGCTGCTCAGCTACGTACCGGGTCGCTACCAAGCGACCGTCGCTGTTGACGATGGTTGCACCGAAGATGCGTTCGGCTTCAAACACTCCTTGTGAATGATGTCGAAGCGCCCGATGACGAAAGTCACAGAACATCTCCTTGCTGCCGTCTATCCAGTTGTGCAACGGCTGATAGTCCTCGACCCTTCCGCCGAAGCGACGAACTGAGGATTGCGCGTGAAAGATTGTATGTGTCATAGGCCGTCGTGCTCCGTGGTTTCGCACTCCGTGTATCGCTCGCTGTGAGTGTGCAACAGGGTGTCGGCGGTCAAGTCCCATGTAAACTCGCCGAAGGCACCGTCATTGTTCTCCCAGCCGTCGTGACGGACCTCGATCAGGTCGTAGAAAAGATCCATTAGCGCATCGTGCGTCAGCGTCACGCGACCGGTCAGATCAATCTGCTTATACTCAGTGTCAAAGTAGTGAATGCTTTCTATCTGACCCGAGTCCCCACAGCCGTCGTAATAGACTTCGACACGGACGACGCCTGCGTCTTTCAGTTGACGCGCCGCCTCCGGCAGTTGCTGACGCACGTTCTCG
>Ga0302320_10015154_pt1 | contig 15867 bp, 10 predicted proteins | sample Bog_T0_3_FD_202130 | JGI IMG/M metagenome (GOLD analysis project Ga0302320, IMG submission 202130) | Peat permafrost microbial communities from Stordalen Mire near Abisko, Sweden - Bog_T0_3 | ecosystem: Environmental > Terrestrial > Soil > Wetlands > Peat | place: Sweden: Abisko, Stordalen Mire... | reverse complement strand
GCTGCCACCTGCCTTGCGCCCGGGGGAAACCGGCGGCACACCCGTTACACCGTTACATTACCTATGAGAAACGCCTCCCTTCGACCCGTTACACACCCGTTACATGCCGTTACACGGGTGCGGTCCAGGGCGGTGGCCGACGCGCCAACGGCGGCGACCGGCCTTGCGCCGGGGGGAAACCGGTTGCACACCCGCTACACCGCTACATTACCTATGAGAAACGGGGCTTTGCGACCCGCTACATACGCGCTACGTGCCGCTACACGGGTGCGCCAGCGGGCGGTGTCGGACGTGTCGGCGGCTGCCACCTGCCTTGCGCCGGGGGGAAACCGGCGGCACATCCGTTACACCGTTACATTACCTATGAGAAACGGCGCTTTTCGACCCGTTACGTAACCGTTACGTGCCGTTACATGGGTGCGGCACAGGGCGGTGGCGGACGTGCCGACGCCTGCAACCGACCTTGCGCCGTGGGGAAACCGGCGGCACACCCGCTACACCGCTACCTTAGCTACCGTCTCTACCGTGGAGAACTTTGTCCTGCGCCCTTCAAAGTGGCAGCCAAACGTCCTGTCACAATCGTCCGCGAATTGACACTGCAACCCGCCTCCTCTACCCTGCGCTCCAATGAGTTCACAGGAACGCTCTTTTCAAGAGTTCGCTGACTTCGCCGCCAGCCTTAAGGGCGACGAGAAAAGCGAAGCGCAGACGTTCCTCTTCCATTTGCTCGAAGCTTTCAGCCACAACGCCAATACCCTTCCCGAAGGCTCCAGGTTCGAATACCGCGTGCGTTTTGCCGGTGACCGAACCAAGTTTGCCGACTTTGTTTGGCCGGGTCGCGTTCTCATCGAAATGAAATCGCGCGGGACAAAGCTCTCGCTGCATTATCAGCAAACGTTCGATTACTGGCTCAACCTCGTTCCGCACCGGCCGCCCTACGTTGTCCTTTCCAATTTCGACGAATTGTGGATTTACGACTTCAACACCCAGCTTAACGAGCCGGTTGACCGGCTCAAAGTCAGCGAACTCCCCTCCCGCCATTCCGCGCTGAACTTCCTTTTCCCGCGCCAGTTCACTCCGGTCTTTGGCTATAATTGGGTTGCCGTCACCCGCAAAGCCGCGCAGAGCGTGGCCGACGCTTTCAACTCCATGGTCTCTCGCGGTGAGAACCGCGATACTGCCCGCCAGTATATCCTTCAATGCGTCGTGGCCATGTTTTCCGAGCATATTGGCCTGTTGCCCGAAGGCCTTTTCACGAACTTGCTGGAGGATTGCCGCCGCGGCGCCAGCGCCTACGATCTCATCGGCGGCCTGTTCCGCCAGATGAACGAACGGAATCGTGCGCGCGGCGGACGTTTCGCCGGGGTGGATTATTTCAACGGCGGCCTTTTTGCCAGGGTGGAAGCCATTGAACTTCAGCCCGCCGAAATCGGTTTGCTGCTGGACGCCTCCAAGGAGGATTGGTCGCGCGTTCAACCTGTCATCTTCGGCACGCTCTTTGAAGGCAGCTTGCTAAAGAAGGAACGTCACGCATTCGGCGCTCACTTCACCTACGAGAGCGACATTCAGAAGATTGTCCGCCCCACGATTGTCCGCCCGTGGGAGGAGCGCATCGCTGCCGCCAGGAACGTCGCCGATCTGCTCGAACTGCTCATCCGGATTCGCGCCTTCCGGGTGCTGGACCCCGCTTGCGGCTGCGGCAACTTCCTTTTCGTTGCCTACCGCGCCTTGCGCGAACTTGAACAGAGTCTTCTATTGCGCCTCTTCACGCAGGACAAGCGCCAATTCGAAAAAGTCGGCACGGCCAGCGGCATCTCCCCAAAACAATTCTTCGGCCTCGACGTGAACAAAAACGCCGTGGAAACCGCCAAGGTCACCCTCATGCTGGGCCGCCGTCTGGCTGGCCGTGCCGCGCACGAATTTTGGGAGGCGCACAGCGACATATTGCCGGGCGGCGACACCCACGCGTTGCAATTCGAGAAAGACCTCCCGCTCGACAATCTCGACGACAACATCCTCTGCTGCGACGCGCTCTTCACCCCCTGGCCCGACGCCGACGCCATCATCGGCAATCCGCCGTTTCAATCGAAAAACCTGATGCCGGTCGAATTCGGGAAAGCCTATGTGGCAAAACTGCGCAAGGCTTACCCCAAAATTCCCGGCCGGGCAGACTTTTGCGTTTATTGGTTCCGGCGGGCGCATGACCACTTGCAGCCGGGATGCCAAGCGGGGCTTATTGGCACAAATACCGTCCGGCAAAATTATTCCCGTGAAGGGGGTCTCGATTACATTGTACAAAACGGGGGGACGATTGTTGAGGCCGTGTCCTCACAACCTTGGAGCGGCGAAGCCGCCGTCCATGTTTCCATTGTCAACTGGATAAAAGGCCAATACGACCAGCCCAAACTACTGATGCGGCAAATCGGCAACGATCGGAGTGGTCCTTGGGAAAAATTTGAATTGGAGGACATCAATTCCTCGCTTGCCCCCGATAGGGACGTCGGCGCGGCAAAACGACTGAATGCCAACCAGCATCCGAAAATGGTGTTTGTTGGCCAGGTCCACCACAATGACAATTTCCTGATGTCTTGCGAGGAAGCGGCGGTCTTTCTGGAAAGAAATCCCGACCACCGTCCCGTCGTCCACCCCTATTTGACCGGCGAGGACTTGATTAATGCAGGGCGACCGACCCGATGGATTATTGATTTTGATCAGCTTGGCATACTTGGTGCCATGCGGTTCCATGCAGCGTTCGAAATTGTGAAGAAGCGCGTCATGCCAAGCGTCCTTGAAAAAGCGCAACGTGAAAGGAAAGAAATCCGCAGGAGCATCGGGCCGCGACAGAATCATGCAAAAGTCTGGTGGCAGTTTTGGCGTCCGCGCCCGGAAATCATCGCTTTGCTGAAGAAGCTGCCGCGCTATATCGCTTGTTCTCGCGTGACCAAGAGGCCGATCTTTGAATTCATTTCGCCAGTGGTCCACCCGAATGAAGCGATTGTTGCGTTCACATTTGCCGACGATTATTCCTTCGGCATTTTGCAATCGGGGATGCACTGGCTGTGGTTCACGGCGAAGTGTTCAACCCTCACCGAGCGTTTCCGTTACACCTCTGACAGCGTGTTCGCCACCTTTCCATGGCCCCAGAAGCCAAATGAAAAGCAAATTCGTGCTGTTGCAAAAACCGCTCGTGACCTCCGCGAATTCCGTCACAAAATTATGTCCGCCAACAGTTGGTCTCTTCGCGATCTTTATCGCACCTTGGAAATTCCCGGCGACAATGAATTGCGCAACGTCCACGCCGCCTTGGACGCCGCTGTTCGCGCCGCCTACGGCATGAAGGAAGACGAGGAAATTCTGGCTTTCCTTTTGAAACTGAATCTCGACCTCGCGGCCAAAGAATCCCAAGGCGAACCCATCACCCCGCCCGGCCTGCCCTCCTTCCTCCCCAATCCTGCCGACTTCGTGACCGAGGATTGCATTGCTGTCCTATAAGTCATTCAATATTTATGGCGCACGCGGAACACTTGAGGATTCTGAGAGAAGGGGTAGCGAAGTGGAACGTGTGGCGATGGGAGAAGGCGGGCACAGAGCTTGCGTTTAGGCCCGACCTGAGCGAGGCCGACCTGAGCGACGCCGACCTTGGGTATGCCGAGTTAAGCGGAGCAAACCTGAGCGGCTCGGTTCTAAGCCATGTGGACTTGAGCGGAGCCAACCTAAGTGGTGCCGACCTGAGCAATACCAACCTCAGTGGTGCCAGTCTGATTTCAGCCAACCTTCATGCTTCGAACCTGACGCAGGCTGTACTCGGCGTGGCTAATCTGAGCGAGGCAGACCTTAGTTGGGCTAATTTTAGCCGTGCCCTGTTGCTGTATACGAATTTAACGAGCACTAACCTCGTTCAAACATCCTTCACCGATGCTCATTTAAAACGAACGATTTTCGCGTTGACGTCTTTGAGAAACGCAAAAGGACTGGAATCGTGCAACCATGACGACCGAACTATAATTGACTCCTATACGCTGATGGCATCTGGCCCGTTGCCTGAAGTGTTCCTGCGCGGCTGCGGGTTGTCGGATGAGTTCATTGCATACCTGCCTTCTTTTTGGAAAAGGCCATTTGAATTTTATTCCTGCTTCATCAGCTACAGCCATGCTGATAAGGCCTTTGCCCGACGGCTGCACGATTCCTTGCAGGACCACCGCATCCGCTGCTGGCTCGATGAACACCAGATCAAGGCCGGGGACAAAATCCACCGCGCCGTGGATGAAGGCATCCGCCTATGGGACAAGGTCCTACTGTGTTGTTCCCAAGATGCGATGGCCAGTTGGTGGGTGGATCAGGAAGTCCAGAAGGCGCTCATGAAGGAGGAACGGCTCTCGAAGGAACGCGGCAAGGAAATCCTCGCCCTCATCCCCTTGAACCTGGACGACCATATTTTCAAGCCGGACTGGACGGATTGGAAGCAACAACACCTGATCACGCGAATGGCTCCTGATTTCACCGGCTGGGACAAGGACAACGCCAAATTTGAGGCGCAGCTTGAAAAAGTCATCCAAGCCCTCCGCACCGACGTTCGCGCCCGCGAACTGCCGCCGAAGCCGCGTCTTTGAGGATTAGCGAGAAAGCAATTTGAGCATTTGTGGTGTAGGGGTTTTTGCCGCCGGCAATGCTTGACTCGTCCTCGAGAGCCGAGTTGAACCAGCAAATTTGACTCGGCGACGAGCCGGTTCGCGCAAAATCATGGGAGGACAGCCTGTTTGTCATTTCCGTCCGGGTGTGGCACGATGGGTGGCGATGTTGACAGGCGATTCCGTGCGGATTGACAAGTGGCTTTGGGCCGCGCGGGTTTTTAAGACCCGCAGTCTGGCTTCCGATTCCTGCCGGCATGGCCATGTGGAAATCTCCGGCCAGCCGGTCAAGCCCTCGCGCCCGGTGCGAGTCCAGGACGTGATCGTGGTGAAGAAGGATCAAATGACCCACACCTTCAAAGTGCTGCAACTGCTGGATCGCCGCGTCGGCGCCGCCGCCGCCAAGGAATACGCCGAAGACTTGACTCCCCCCTCCGAATTAGTGAAGCCGCGCGAACCCTATTTCCACCCCTTCGTGCGCCCAAAAGGAACCGGCCGGCCAACGAAAAAGGAACGCCGCCAGTTGGACGCCGAAACAGGGGAGGATCAGATATAGTTTGGCGAATCTGCCCGCCCTTTCGGCAGGGCGAGGCTCCTGCGTGGCCGCCTTTTCGAATGACAGATGACAAATTATCTCCCGATTCCGAATCGGGATTCAATTAGACCCACCCCCTCGGTCGCGGCTCTGCCGCGCTTGGCCTTGCCACGCCCGGTCGCGCCGCCTCAAGGCTCCGGGTTGTTCTGTAGCCACGCCCGCAGCGCCGGCGCCTGGCCGTTGCCCGGGTCCTGTTCCACGACTTTCCTGTAATGCCCGCGCGCGAAGTCCGGCTGCCCGAGTTTTTGGGAGTAGAGATTGCCCAGCAGCAAATGGGCGCGGGTTTCGTCCGGATGCCGCGCAAGCAATTTTTCCAGTTCGTTGGCGGCGTCCTGGTAATATTCCTTCTTGTCCAGCGCCCAGGCATAGTCGTAGCGGGCGTTGGGCGAATCTGGATCCAGCACGAGCGCATGGTGAAAGGCCTCCAGGGCAACCGCATAATCGTCGGTCTTGATTGCCGCCATACCGAGAGCTTCGCAGGCTGCGTAATAAGAGGGGTCCGCCTTTACGGCCTTCTCGTAACTGGCCACCGCCGCTTTGAACCCGGACTCCTTTTCCGCGCCGGCGCCCTCCTTGACGAGGCGCTCGGCATCCGCGCGATTGCCCGGCTCAATGTTCACCGCCGACGGGGCATAGTGCGCCGCGCTGCCCGGTCCAGCCACCGGCGCGGGCGGGGCGGCGGGATGAACGAGTGAATCAGTGGGTTGTAAGTCGGCCGGCGCAGGCAGCGGCGTGACATAGCGCGGATTTCCGGTGTTGGTTGCTACGCCTGTCGCCGCCGGATTGGGTTTTCTGCCGAGCAGTCTGGCCAGCAGGGAAGGCTTGGGGACGGTGTTGGAGGCGGACGCGATGTTTGTTCTGGTGGCGGTGCTTGGGGTCGCGACCGCCGTGTTCGAGATCACCGGCGAAACGACCGCGCGCGAAGGCACTGCGGTTGTGCTTGACCCGGAACCGGCAATGTCAGTCCGGGGCGGCGAGGGTCCCGGTGGCCTGGGCACGGGAGGAACGGCAGCCGGGGGATGGTTGGATGCGGAGGCCGCAACCGGGGGAGGAGTGGGCGCGGGCAAGGGGCGAATTACCGGCTCAATGGGGTGTGAATTGGACGCGGCAAGTGCGGGCGCGGGCGGAGGACGAATCAACAAGTTAGTGGGTTCCGGGTTTTGGGCGGCGGGCGGAGGCACGGGCGGCGTCACCGGGGGAGGCGTTGGCCCGCGCACGGGCGGGTTGGTCTTTGGGATGACGGTCATCTTGTTGGTGGATGGGACGCCGCTTGTTACCGGCGACTCCGGCGCTTGGCCGGGATACTGCACCATCACTCTCTCCCTCTTGTCCATGTTGGTCACCATCAAGCCGATTTCGGCGGCGTGCGGCGGCGGCGGAGTCAGGGCAAGGTAGCGGTGATAAGCGTCCAAGGCGGACTGGATGTCGCCAAACTTGCAAGGGCCGGCCGGATCATACACAACGGCGAGGTTGAGCAACGCGGGCGCGTAATTGGTGTCGCACACCAGGGCGGCCTTGAACTCGGCGACCACGTTGGAGAGGGAAGCGCGCGAAGGCGCGGGCCTCCGCTGGAGATCCATCATGGCCAAGTCAATCATCGCCACGTTGTTCCACGCTTCGGCGGTCGGTTTGATCCGGTTGGCGGCGTCATAGGCCCTCCGGGCGTTCTCGTAATTCAACCGCCGCGCGCTGTCCGCGTTGGCCGATTTCGTGGCGAGACGGTAATTGACCGCGCCCAGTTTCATAAACCCGTTCCAATCCTGCGCGCGCAATGTGGTGTATGTGGTGAAGGCGTCCTTGGCGGCGGCTAGATTGGTCTGCTCCAGCTCCAGGCAGCCCAGATTGTAGTCCGCCTCCACAGCTGCGTTGCGCCGGTCCAACGCCAGCGCCTGCCCATAACAGACGCGCGCCCGCGCCGCGTTGCCTTTGCCGTGGTAGGCCAGCCCCAGGAGATTGCGCGCCTTGGCCTGCGGCTCCAATTCGTCCCTGCCGAGCAAATTGGTAGCCTGCATCAACGCCTCGATGGCCGCGTCATACTTGCCCGCTTGAACGAGCCGGTCCCCCTTGTGCAAAGCGCGGACCCCCGGAGGCGCGCACCCCGTCAGCAGCACGCAGGCCGCCGCGACGATGGCAAGCGCGCCGCGCCCCCGTTTTTTTGTCGTCAGCATCAGGCCAGCGTGATAGCATTGCGCGCCGGTGGTGTCAAGATGCCCCGGCGGCAAACTGTGAAGAACCTTCTTATTTTTGTGGCGATTTGCGTTGCGGCGGCCGTTTCTTTATCCGGCCGTGGCGGCGCCTCTGCGCGGGCGGGCGCGACCCCGGTTGCGTCCCGCGTGGTGATGGTGGAAGATGCCCAGGCCACTTCGGCCTTCGAGCCGCGACCGGACATCGTGCAGGGCATGGTGGACCGCGGTCTTTTGAAGTTCACCGGCAAGGAGAACATCGCCGAGGCGTGGCGGGCGGTTGTGTCCACCCAGGATGTCGTCGGCCTCAAGGTCTATTGCGCGCCGGGACCCACCAGCGGAACCCGGCCCGCCGTCGTCGTCGCCGTCGTCAAGGGCCTTCTCCAAGCCGGCCTGCCCCCTCACAACATCGTGATTTGGGACAAGCAACTGTCCGACCTCCGCGCGGCGGGGTTCGACGAGTTGGCCCGCCGCTTCAATGTCCGCCTGGCCGGCAGCGCCAACTCCGGCTGGGACGAAAAGACCTTTTACTCCAAGCCGCTCCTGGGCGAACTGGTGTCCGGCGATTATGAATTTGACAAGGACGGCACCCGTACCGGACGCAATTCCTACGTCAGCAAACTCCTGACCCATGACATCACCCGCGTCATCACCATCACCCCGCTCCTCAACCACAACGAGGCGGGAGTGACCGGGAACCTCTACAGCCTGGCCGCCGGCAGCGTGGACAACTTCGCCCGCTTCGAGTTGCAGGCCGAGCGCCTGGCCGAGGCCGTCCCGGAGATCTGCGTCCTGCCGGCCTTGACTGATCACGACTATCTGGCCCTGAGCATCACCGACGCATTGATCGGCCAGTACCAAGGAGAGAACTCGAGCCTGCTCCATTACTCAAAGGCGCTCAACCAGGTCTGGATCAGCAAGGACCCGGTGGCCCTGGACGTGCTGGCCATTCAAGAACTGGACCGCGAGCGCGAGGCGCGCAAAGTAGCCCCGGCCAAATCCAACGCCGATCTCTACCAAAACGCCCAGATGCTCCAATTGGGCACGGACGACCCCGCCAAAGTCCAGATTGAGATGCTGAAGTAGCAGTTATTTTCTTCAAATTGTGCTCCATCCTGTGGAGGCCTCACTGCATCGCGCGGGACCAATCGAGCTTTCGGGCTTTGAGAACGCCGATGACTTCAAGGGCGTAGCCGGCAAGCGCAAGAAGGATTCCGATGCTGACGCAGGAAAAGCACTGGGTGAACAGGTAAATAAGAATGATCGCTCCGGCCAAGAGCGTGATGAGGGAGACTTTTTGACAGGTTTGGGAATCGAGATTCGCAGCCACAAAGGGCAGCGCCGCCGCCGCAATGCCGAGAACGAGGACCCACCAGCCAAGTCCGTGCGCGATGTCGCCGGCCGCGACATAAACCGTGGTGTCCGCCAATTTGTCTGCAAATTGCTGAAAAGGCGTGAAAGCGCCGCCGGGATTGGGGAATTGTCTGATCATATTGTTCACCGCTTCTTGAGCGTGATTGTTGATGGCGAACCACGGGAGAAAGAAGCCAATGAGCAGCAGCGCCGCGCCGAGCCACACCATTTTGCGATGCGGCGCCGGGGCGGATTGGGGCGCGCGCGCCGGAGCGGAGTGAGCCAGCGCGTTGAGCAATTCGGCGCTTTCCGGGGCGGTGATTTTGCCGTCATCGAGCATCTTTAGCACACGCTCGCGTTCCGGTGAGAGAGTGTCGGTCGCCGGGGTTGGAGTTTGCGGAGCGTTTGTGTCCATAGCCATGTTCAAGACGGGAAACGCCAGCAGCACCATCAATGCGAGCGCCACGGGCATCCAGAAGGAATATCCAAAACCGATCCAAAGACAGAGGGAAATGAGGACTGCGCAGAGAAGATTGCCGCCGCGCAACCAGGCGCGGATGCCCTCCATGCCGTGAGCTTTCTCGGCGTCCGTGACTTGGCCTGCGATCCATTTGAGATAAAGTTTGGCGAGAAAGGGGATGGCCACCAAAGGAAGCAGGTATGCAAAGCCAATCGAGACTAGGCCCATTCCGAATTGATGGTTTTGGCGATAGACGCCGAAGGCAACGGAGCCAATCAAACCCGCGAGCAAGAGTAGCACCGTCTTGCCGGTCGGAAGGCGGAGATAGCGGGCGTAGAAGAGCGCACTCAAAGGGATCAGGAGGACGAAAAAAAGCAGATGCGCGAAACTGCCGACAATATTTGGGCTCATACGGTTCTCTCTTTCAATAGTTGGGTTGCTTCCGGCACGGAGATTTCTCCGCGCTCGAGTTGTTCGAGGATTTGGGTGCGATTGACAGGCGTTCCCTTGTTGCCCAGGAGTTCGTTGACAAGGTCGAGCCTCTTGCAGACGGTGGGATACGAGATGCCCAATTCCTTTTCCACATCCCGAATTTTCCCCTGGCAGCGCAGGAAGGTCATGACGAACTCCTGCAAATCGGGGGGCAGGCGGAAGAAAAGGGGTATCTGCAATTCGGAGTCAATCTGGGTCTTGCAGCCGCAGCATGAAAGGCGGGCGATGGCCAGATCGTCGCCGCAAAAGGGGCAGCGGGTGATCAGTTTCTTGCCGACTGTGGACGGCTTGCTCATTCAATAAATCAATAAATACATTGAATAATTCAATTCGTCAATTGAAAAAGATGATATTTTTTGAAATTTAAGTTGAATTATCGGTTTTCGACGGGCCAGTGGGCCGGTGGGACGGGTCCCGATGGAATCGGGATGACACCCGGGCGGGCGCGTGTTGTGCTGTCGCGTTTTGTGCTTGGAGTTTTGGCGGCGGCGTTTAGGTTTTCAGGAGTGCGAGAGCTTTCTGTCACCATAATTATTGCGGCGCGGCCGGGGCAGGCCGATGTGCGGGCCGTGGACGCGGCGCGGGCGTTGGATTTCCCGGCGGAGCGGCTTGAAATTCTGCTCGCGCGGGGGAACCAGCCGTCGGTCCAGCGCAATGCGGCTTTGCGGGCGGCACACGGGGACATTATTTATTTTCTGGACGACGATTCGGTCGCAGCGCCCGGCAATCTTCGGCGCGGCGTGGTGCATTTCGAGTCGGCGGATGTAAAGATGGCGGGCGGCCCAAGCCTGTGCCCGCCGGACGCGCCGGCGTTGCAACAGGCTTTTGCGCTGGCGATGGGGAGTTTTGCCTTTGGGCCGAGCTGTTCGCGTTACCGCTCGCGCGGCGATGTCCGCGCGTCGAGCGAGAAGGAACTGATCCTCTGCAATCTGCTCGCGCGGCGGGAGGATCTTCTCGAATTGGGCGGGTTCAACGAGTTGCTTTATCCGAACGAGGAGAACGCCTTGATGGATGAATTGCAAAAGCGCGGCGGGCGGCTGCTGTACGATCCGGGCCTGATTGTGCATCGTCTTCCGCGTCCGAACTTCCGCGCCTTCTGCAAGATGTTGTGGAATTATGGACGCGGGCGGGCGGAGCAGGTCCGGGTGAATCCCACGTTGCGGTCGGCTCCGAATTTCGTGCCGCCACTGATTTGCGTCTTTTTTGCGGCGCTGCCATTTTTGCCGCCGGCGGCGGGATGGCTGGCGCTTCTGTATTTTGCGGCAGTGCTGGGGGTGTCGGTTGCGGTCTTGCCCGCGCGCAAATGGTATTGGCTGCCGTGGATCATGGGGCTGGTGCTTGTCAGCCATATTGTTTATGGTCTGGGTTTCTGGCGCGGATGTTTGAAGAAGCCGAAACCGCCATCGGCGGCGGTGTCAGAGGGCGTGAAAATCGAGAGGGTTCAGTAGCAGCCTCATCGTGTCATTCCGGTTCTTAATCTTAATCTTACTCTTAATCCAAATCTCAAATGTGAGAGATTAAGATTAAGAGGGGCCGCCCCAAATGCCCCCGCCTCACTCCCACTCAATCGTCGCGGGGGGCTTGCTGGAGATGTCCAGGCAGACGCGGTTGACGCCTTTGACTTCGTTGATGATGCGGGTGGAGAGTCTTTCGAGGAGGTCGTAAGGGAGCTTGGCCCAGTCGGCGGTCATCCCGTCCTGGGATTCGACGGCGCGGATTACAATTGTGTTTTCGTAGGTGCGTTCGTCGCCCATCACGCCGACGCTGCGCACCGGGAGAAGGACGGCGAAGCTCTGCCAGATTTTGTAATACAAGCCGCAGGCTTTCATTTCCTTGACAACGATGCTGTCGGCGGCGCGCAGGATCTCGCAGCGCGCGGGCGTGACCGCGCCGAGGATGCGGACGGCCAGGCCCGGACCGGGAAAGGGCTGGCGAAAGACGATTTCCTCGGGCAGGCCGAGTTCGAGGCCGAGCTGGCGGACCTCGTCCTTGAAGAGGCGCTTGAGTGGCTCTGTCAATAAGAATTTTAGGTTCTTCGGCAGGCCGCCCACGTTGTGGTGGCTCTTGATCAAGGCGGCGGGGTTGCCGGCAATGGGGACCGACTCGATGACATCGGGGTAAAGCGTCCCCTGCGCGAGGAACTTGGCGCGGCCGGCGTGGCGCGCGGCGGAGGCGAAGACCTTGATGAAGGTCTTGCCGATGATCTTGCGTTTGCGCTCCGGGTCGGTCACGCCTTTGAGGCGGCCAAGAAAGAGGCGGGAAGCGTTGCGGTAATCGAGACGGATTTTGAAATGGCGCGTGAAGACTTCGCGCACGACTTCGGCTTCTCCCGCGCGCAAGAGGCCATTGTTGACAAAAATGCAGGTCAGTTGTTTGCCGACCGCCTTGTGGAGCAAGGCCGCCGCAACGCTGGAATCCACGCCGCCGCTGAGGCCGAGGATGACGCGCTCGCCACCGATTTGAGCCTGGATTTCCTCGACAGCCTGGTCAATGAAGCGGCGCATGGTCCATTCTTTGCCGCAGCCGCAGATGCCGTGGACGAAATTGGAAATTATTTCGCGTCCGCGCGGAGTGTGGGCGACTTCGGGGTGAAATTGCAGGCCGTGGAAATTGCGGGCGGTGTCTTCAATGGCCGCGAACTCCGAGTTGTCGGAGGCGGCGACGGCCCTGAAGCCTTTGGGCAGGCGGGTCAATTTGTCGCCGTGCGAATTCCAGATTTGCAGGCGGTCGGGCAAATTGGCAAAAAGGGCGGCTGAAGACTCCTTCAGCGTCAGGGTGCCCTTGCCATATTCGCGCTTCTGGCCGGGTTCGACCTTGCCGCCCAGGAAGTGAGTGAGCAGTTGGACGCCGTAGCAGATTCCGAGAATGGGGACGCCGAGCTTGAAAATGCCGGGATCGGGCAGGGGCGCCTTTGGGTCATAGACGCTGGAAGGCCCGCCGGAGAGAATCAGCCCCTTGGGCGCCAGCGCGGCGAGGGTGGAGGCCGGGGTGTCGTAGCGGAGGATGGTGGAATAGACGCGGCACTCGCGAATCCGCCGGGCGATCACCTGCGTGAACTGCGAACCAAAATCCAGGATGACAATTTGTTCCATTGGCGAAAAATATGACGCCCTTGTGTGCATCAGGCGGTGGGAATAAGCGAGAGAAAAATTTGAGCAAGCGCCATCTTATCCAGATAAGATGCTGCCATCCCAATTGCTGATGGACCTGCGTTGAGCAATGCGCTGAGGCGTCGTACAATCAGCCCCTTGCAAACAGTTCCAAAACATCACGCCGCCAATTCCATCCCCCAACTGCAGGCAAACCGTATCCACCGTAGCGGGCACGCTCGGTTTCCGGCATCAGGCGGGGGTTCCAGAAGCTGCTCTGAGCGTTCTATTCGCCTTCACTACCCTCCACAGAAGGTATGTCGAACCCGCTGACAGGACGAAAACGCACAACATCACCACCCATCTGCTTGGATCGCGGTATCCGAAATCCCGGCCTTGAACCATGGTTTTATAGGAGATTGCATTTTCCGCCAGCAATGCCATCGTGGACTCGTCCGCCGGCGCGATTAACCCAGGGTAAGTCCGGCTTGGCCACGTCAAAGTAATCCACAATTCTCTTGATCCGTCATCGTATTGCATTACCTCAAATCTCGCATTTTTGTGTTGGGAAATGATATTTCGCGCCTCCTCCCCAGAAATGGCATGCTTAGGATGAGCGATCATGAAAAGAACGAGCGTGAAGCTCATCGCGATCAGGATCAGCGCAGCGCACACGGCAACGGTGTTCTTTTCTCTCTTCTCGGATCGCGGTGTGGTGATCTCCTGTTGATAGTACTTTTTCGTTCCCGGCCGGCGCAGGAGAAGGACAGCGCCGCCCACAACGATGAATGTTGATAAGATCGGCAGCCATCCCCGGACGCCGCCATTGTGAAAATCTCGGTCCTCAATCAATGTCGGACAGGTGATCCCATTTTCTTTCAACGCCGCAAGCAGGGTGTCATCTAACGGCGTCGCAAGGTTAATCCGGTGATTCTCAGGCAGCCTGATTTCTAAAGATCTTAATCCCCCACGGTACTGATTGACCGTAAATCCAGCGTCCTTGCGTTCAGTGATAATGCGCTGGGCTTCGGCCTCGGGAATCAATTTGGACGACAGCGTCCAGTCCGAGAGGAAAAGCGCATACAGGAACATGCCGACCAGGAAGGCCGGCCCGGCCATCCCCAGCAACACCCAAACATTGTATGTTTTGCTGGTCGTCCCGGTTGTTTCCGCGGAATCCGTTTCGACCTGACGGGCGTCCCGCTTTCGTCGCCATACCCAAATCACCCAAGCCACTGCTACCAACCAATAAAATGCCGAGATCGCCCAAGTCCCTGCCTGAAAAAGCCAGGGATAAGAATGGATCATCGAATTGGGAACCAACATCGTGGGCATAACGAGCAGCAGAAAGCCGAAAGCGAGCGCGCGCCAGAACTGGATGATGCGTTTGCGCCCCAAGAAAGATTGCTGGCGGACACGCCCCATCTTGCGACCAAAATACCGGCCGAAGAACCCGAAAACCCCGAACAAAGAGAGGAGTATCGCCCCGCCACCCGACAGAAACGCACCGAACATGCCTGCTCCCGTTGCCACTTTGACAGCGGAACCGCCCTTGGTTGTGACGGCGGAAACAGTGGCGGCTTTGGCTGAAGTTGCCAGCAACGGCAGTGCCGCCAACACACCAACCGCGAACGTCTTGCCCGGACTCGTTTGTTGGAGAGCGCCGGCGACAAAGGCGAGAAATTGCTCCTGCAACAGTTTCCGCCCCCGCGCCAGCCGTTGTTTTACTGCGTCCTCGCTCAATCCCAAATCATGCGCCACGACTTCGATGGATTGGTGTTCACGATAAAACAATACCAACGGCTCACGATAGATTTTAGGGATGCGCTCGAGGGAACGCCAAAGAATCGCCTTCTCCTCCTGGCTGATAACGTGATCCGACGGAAGAGGTTCCGGTGAGATCATTTCATCCAACATTTCCAGCGGCTCGGCGGCATGAACAGGCTCACGTCCTTGGCGCCGAAACTCTCTGCTGATGAGAAAACGGGCAACGCCGCACAGCCATGGTCGCAACTTGCTTGGTTCTTGCAGTTTCGGCAGTTGTGTCCAGGCCGTCACGAAAGTTTCCTGGGCGAGATCTTCACTCTGGCTCACGTCGCCCGTGGCGCAATATGCCAGGGAGGAGATCAAGATTTGATACCGTTCCACAATCTGGCGGAAGGCATTTCGATTCCCCCGCAGGCTTTCGGCCACTAACTCGGCATCGCTAATTACCGCCGTGTGCATCGTTTCAGTCTTCATCATATCACCATATAAGCACCCGAAAAGGCCAAAGAGGTGACAAAGAAACGTGCCGGCGTCGGTTCTCACTTTTTACGCTCTTTGCAGGTTGGTATCAATAGGGGAAGCGTCAAAAACACCCCAATCGGCAGGCAAACCGGCCTTCCCGCCAAATTATTTTCACTTTTGTACATGTGTAAAATCTGTACCAACCCCGCGTAACACCCGTATTCACAATGACTTAGGTGCGGTCCAAACCCCGTTTTTTGACCAAAAAATCGTCCGTACCGTACGGAGACGTCTTTTTCAAACCCATGCTATTATGATCGCATGAAAGCTGAACTATCAGTCAGCAGTGATGAGAGGGGCAGCCTGGGCGCCAGAGGCCCGGCGTCTGCTCCAGCCGCCAGCCCGGCCTCCGGACTGCGCCGCGTGAGCCTCACGCACTCCCACGGCGATTTCACCCTCAATGACAGGGTATATTTAACGCAAAGGCGCAACGGCGCAAAGACGCGGAGTTTTCTGTCTCTCTTTGCGTCTTTGCGACTGCGCGCCTTTGCGTTGATTGATTTGCTTATCCGTGAAATCCATGAAATCCGTGGTCCAGCTTTTGCAGTCAGTTCGACCTGTTTCCACTTAATTCCACTTAATTCCACTTCCAGCCGCCCTGCTCAGCCCATCCCAATCGTGCCCAATCGTGCCCAATCGTGCTATTTCGCACCTCGACACAATGCAATCCCAGCCTCCCGCTTGGTCAAAAATCGCCACCTCGCCAGTCCTCCTTCGTCAAAGTCAGTCAAAGCCAGTCAAAGTGTTTTCCAATCGTTATCATCGGGCCATGGTTCCA
>Ga0302320_10015153_pt1 | contig 15868 bp, 17 predicted proteins | sample Bog_T0_3_FD_202130 | JGI IMG/M metagenome (GOLD analysis project Ga0302320, IMG submission 202130) | Peat permafrost microbial communities from Stordalen Mire near Abisko, Sweden - Bog_T0_3 | ecosystem: Environmental > Terrestrial > Soil > Wetlands > Peat | place: Sweden: Abisko, Stordalen Mire... | reverse complement strand
GCCCACGACCCCGAACGCACCACCACCCTCCGCCTGATCAAAAACGCCCTCAAAAACAAGGCCATTGAAAAGCGCGCCCCGCTCACCCCGGCCGAGAGCGAGCAGGCGCTGGCCACCATGATCAAACAGCGCCGCGACTCCATTGACCAGTTCACCAAGGGCAACCGGCCAGAACTGGCCGCCAAGGAAGCCGGCGAGATCGCCGTCATCGAGGAGTTCCTGCCCAAGGCTCTCGACGAGGCCGGCCTCGCCGCTCTGGTCGCCGAAGCCGTCGCCGAAGTCACCGCCGCCCAAGGCAAAGCCCCCACCCCCAAAGAGATGGGCGCGGTGATGAAGGCCGTTCAGGCCCGGCTGCAAGCCTCCGGCGCCCGCGCAGAAGGCCGCCTGGTAAGCGACCTGGTGAAAAAGGCTCTAGTGTCCTGAGTCCAAAGTGCCTAACATATTCGTCGCCATCATTCTGAGCGAACGGGGCCCCGAACGCTCTTCAGTTCGGGGGTGGTGAGTCGAAGAATCTGCATCTGTCCTCCCATAGTTCTGCAGGGAACTTCAGACTTGGGATACTGGTCGGCTGAGCAAGCGCGATACTCCTCGCATCCGCCAGCAAAGTCGACGCAAGAAAAGAGAGCTTGCCCGCAATCCGCCGGGCAAGCTCCTTTGTTCGAGACTTGCGATGCGCTATTTCGCGCCCGTCATCCTCTTGATGTGCGATTCCAGAATTAACGCGCGTTCGTGCATCTCGGCCGCGGACATGAATCCGGTGTCGATGCCATCGTAGTAAAGCGCCCACCAATTGCCGCCTTCACCGGGGATTGGAAACAGCTTGCCCGCCTCCTGGTGCGCGCGCAGTGCCCAGAACATATCGCCGGCCACATCGGGATTCTTTTCAACAGCGGCCAGGTTAGCCTTCAGCGCCGGCTCAGTCAGGTTCGCCTTGTCCCAGCCAAACTCCTCCACCATGAAGACCTTCCCCGCCCTGGTCACCGCGGATGCGTTGGCCGCCAGGTTCCACGGCTGGCTCCAGTACTGGTAATAGTGCGCGACAAAAATATCGGCATCCGGCTCGGCAAGCCGCTCCGCTGTGGGCACCATGATGGGCATGTCGTTGCCGTTGATCACCAGATGATGGGGATCGACCTTCTTGATGGTCGAGCAGATCCGGTTCTCCCACGCAATAGGAGATCCCTGGATCTCGTTGTCCGTCTCCCAGGCGAAGATGGCCGGATCGTCCTTGTAGGCCACGCCGGTATAGCTGTTCACCCGCGTCAGCACGTGCTGGATGAACTGCTCGAAGTCCGAGACCACCGGCTCCTCAAAGAAGTTGGCGCCATTCCTCCAGTGCGAGAAAACATCCCGGCCGCCCACATAAAAATCCTGTTCGCTGACAAGCACCAGGTCTAGCCGCACGCCATGCTCGCCGGCCGACTTGATCACGTAATCAAGCTGCTGCAAGGCGCGCTCGTTGAACACGCCCAACTCCGGCTCGATGGCCAGCGGACTGCCCTGCGTCCCCGCCGAGTAAACGCGCGCCACCGTACCGCCCATCTTGCGCAGCGTTTCAAACGCATCGTCAATGGCCCAGTGCGAAGGATAGTACGCATCGATCTTGCCCGTAATGGAGATGATCAGGCTATAGCGGTTGCTGGCCAGGTTCACGTTGTCCAGGTTGGCGCCCGCGAAGCGGAACGGCTTGCCGTCCAACATCAGCCGCGATCCCGACCGGGTCACAAAGCCCGGCAGCCCCGGCTTGGCCGCTGCCGGGCCGCCGGCGCCTGCCTGGCCCAGCAGAATTGAGGTAGAAGCAAGCAACGCCATAGAAACAAGCACGCGGGATAGACTTCGCATAAGGGCCTCACAGAAGGATCGGTAATTTCGCCCCAAACACTACGCCCAACGCCGCAACTCGTCAAGACGGGAATTGGCATGGCCCGGTCCCAACGAATTTACCTAAGATTGACAATCCCGCCCGCTCCACTCAGCATCATAGGCAGGAGAGCCTTCTCAGGCTTTTCGCGCTCTTCCCCCTAACAGCCCTTGGTGAAAGTCGGGTTTTGAAAGGGCACGGCTTCAAAGCCTGCCCTGAGCGGAGCCGGAAGGTGCCGCAAAAAAGCCGCCCGGAGCCGCAAGAAGTTTTGAAAGGGCGCGGCTTCAGGCGCGCCGCAAAAGCCCCATGTTGGATGCTGGGCTTTAGCCCCCGAGGGAAGCTCCTCGGCCTCCGTGCCTGGGAACCCCACGCGCACAGCACGTAAAATGATTTCAATGAAACAGAAATACGATTTCAGCCAGGGCAAGCGGGGCCGGATTGTGCCTCCGGAGCCGGAACCGCGCGGCAAAACCCGCATCACCATTCGCCTCGATGAAGATTTGGTAGATCACTTCCTCAAAGAAGCCGATGCCTCAGGCGGAGCAACGGGTTACCAGACTCTGATCAACGACGCGCTGCGGAAGCACGTTGAAGGCAAAGCGCCAATGCTGGAAGACACGCGCTGACGGATTGTTCGGTAAGAGATGCCGGCGGCAATTTGAGTGCAATACAGAATCCCAAGCCCCCGATTCGAAGCCCGGCCGCTCCGCCCACCATGCCGATCCAAGTCAAATCAGACCTTATAATACGAAACACTTGCTAGGATCGTATCGCCTCGGATTGGATCGACGTCGACGTCGAACGGGGCCGAAAACTTGTCAAATGGCGGATAGCTTGCTCTTAGCATCTCACCGCCGCTTATAAGCTTCCATTCATTTTGACCGAGGTATTTCTTGACCTCATCTCGTAGCACGGAGGGAAGCTTGTAGCTAACAATCGCGCTCAGGACGACATCAACCAAGAAACCTATCCAGGCAGTCACGCCGATAATCTCCAACGCGGTCCCGACCCCTAGGATCGCGGCAACGTACTTACCCATGTCGACATTTTGCAATATGCCTGTCAACTTGACTGTTCCCGATCCATCGACAGCCGGGTAAAAGCCCATTTCAATCTTCGCTGCGCTCCCAGAAGCAGCATTTATTATTGCGTACCCGATTGGGAGCCTGATACCACATCCAATATCGAGCGTGCAAGTTGCCTGGACAGATATATCCATATCTACCGAAACTATAATTCCGCCCTTCTGCACGTCGAGCTCCACTTTAAGTCCGGAAAATCCAACTGTCGCGTGGGCGTCGAAGCCGATAAAACCGTCGTCGCTAGCGTGAACTGAAATTGCAGGCATAGCCTGCACTGTAAGTCCAGAATAAGCGGCCTTCGGCATGTAAACCCCGGCCGACCCCGAGCCGTTAAATCGCCTTCCGAGATCGCTCAGAGGGTTGATCCCCTCAGGCAAGGGCCCGCCTATAGTAACGCTGCCAAGGGCTGTCCCTGCCTGCGAGTTAGCCGGAACAGTAATCGTGTCGCCGCTCTTTGAGACACCTAAATCGGGGCCGGAGGCGCATTTGCAGACTGCAGACTCAACCCTAGTAAATTCACTGGGAATAATTCCAAGGGCCTTCCCCGAATTGAGCGGGATCATCTGGGCGAATGTACCGAAGTCGAATGCTGGAAAGAAATCGCTTAAAGACAATTCCTTGCGCTGGGCGAGGCTAGCGCCAATTGAGCTATTAATAGCACTGTAGGCGATTAAACCCTCCACCCGAGCTGCCTCCAATTGATCGATACCTGCATCCATTAAGACCCTATCTGCAAGGGGATCACGTGTCACAGCTGTCACTGGATGAAAGTCGATGCCTTCAAAGCCCACAACATTGTTTCCATAGGACCCTAGCAGCATGATATCGCTCGCAACAACTGTCACGGTGGATATCAACTTGGAGGCATCCCCTTTGACAAACACTTTAACTATTGCACTAAGTGCGGAATTTAGTTTAAGACCTATCTGGTTCGGTAGTGCGTTCTGATATTTCACTAATCGCGCTGTGTCGAGGGGCTTACTATTGAAGACCCCACTTTCGAGGCGAGCCGATAATAGCCGCTGGCCCACCGGGATCTCGACCCCCCTTATCTGTTTGATTGCAGCAAGAGCCCGCTGAATCGTTAGCGCGTTGATAAGCTCGACGGCTAGATAGGCGGCCGGTTTCCCTCCAGCAAGATTCTTGATCTCGGTATGAATCGCTTGGGACATGAGAACCTCCTTGTGCGCCTGCACCCCAAAACAGAATTCGTAATCTGATGTGATAGCAAACGCAGTCTACCCCTACCGCATTTCGGGACGCAAGAAAATAGTTTGGAGAGAGGCAAAATTTTAGGAATCTTCACCTGCAGTTTCCGACACCCTTCCAGCAAACTGACGGATGGCCCCCCCCCCGCACTCCGGGCCCTGTACCGAGGCGACGGAAGCACCACGTTGATCACGCGCCCCACGGCTCTGTTATTTATGACCAATGCACGCCGATTGCGTACCCTCGTATATGCGCCATTTAATATAAAACCAGCGTGCAAACCATACGAGTCAACACCCTTTCGGCCAAATACGCGGTCACCACCGGCAGCGGCCTCATCGCCTCGCTCGCCCCGCGCATCGCCCGGATCGCGGGCAAACTCCCGCGCCGCGTCTTCGTGGTCACCTCCGCCCCCATCTGGGCATTGTGGGGCGAGGCCTTCCAATCCTCCTTTGCCGAGCCCCCCGTCGTCCTCTTCCTCGAGCCCGGCGAAAAACACAAGACCCTCGCCAGCGTCGAACGCCTGCTGCGCCAGATGGCTGATGCCGGCGGCGATCGCGGCAGCCTCCTCATCGCCTTTGGCGGCGGCATCGTCGGCGATCTCGGCGGCTTTGTCGCCGCCATCTACATGCGTGGCATTCCTTACGTCCAGGTCCCCACAACCTTCCTCGCCCAGGTCGATTCCTCCATCGGCGGTAAGGTCGGCGTCAACCTGCCCGAAGGCAAAAATCTCGTCGGCAACTTCCACCAGCCGCTCGCGGTGTTCGCCGACATCGCCACGCTCGGCACCTTGAATGACCGCGAACTTCGCGCCGGCCTCATGGAGAGCGTAAAAGCCGGCATCATCCGCGACCGCAGCCTGCTGCGTTTCATGGAAGAGAGCGCCAGCAAGATCCTCGCTCGCGACCCCAAAGCCCTCGAAAGAGTGATCGCCGCATCCATCCGCATGAAGGCCGGCGTCGTCAACAGCGACGAGCGCGAGAACGGCCTGCGCATGATTCTCAACTTCGGCCACACCGTGGGCCACGCCATCGAGCAGGCAACCGGCTACAAAGCCCTGCTTCACGGTGAAGCCGTCGGCTGGGGCATGATCGCCGTCCTTTACCTCGCCCGCGAGCGCGGCCTCATCAACCCCCGCCAGTTCGACCGGATGGAAGCCCTCATCCACCGCTACGGCCCGCTGCCCCCGCTCAAGCTGAGTGCCGCCAAAATCGTCGCCGCCACCGGCAGCGACAAGAAGAACGTCGGCGGCGTCCGCCGCTTCGTCCTGCCCGTCGGCATCGGCGCGGCCTGCGTGGCTCAGGACGTAACCCCCGCCGAATTGAACTCCGCCGTCGCCTACATGCTGGCCCAGGCCGCGAAGCGGCGCAAACCATGACCACCACCGGGGCCAAGCCGCTCGGCGCAGAGGACGAAGCCAGCGCTGCGCAAGCCGTGCGCCAGATGTTTGACTCGATCGCTCCGCGTTACGACCTGCTCAATCACGTCCTCTCCGCCAACATCGACCGCCTGTGGTGGGCGCGCACCGCGCGCCGCTTCCGCCCCATCTTCGCCAACCCCGACGCCGCGATCCTCGACATCTGCTGCGGCACCGGCGACATGACTATGGCCCTCCTGAAGCTTCGCCCCCAAAACGCGCAGCCCATCCTCGCCGCTGATTTCTCCCGCGGCATGTTGAGCCTCGGCGCCCGCAAGTTCGCCCCACGCACCCCCGGCGCTCCCTATGCAATTCCCATCGAAGCCGACGCGCTCCACCTGCCGCTCCCCTCCGCGTCCTTGGATCTGATTGTCACCGCCTTCGGCTTCCGGAATCTCGCCAACTACGAGGCCGGCCTGCGCGAGTTCCACCGCGTCCTCAAGCCCGGCGGCCAACTCGGCATCCTCGACTTCAGCGAGCCGGGCGGCATCCTCGGCAAGGCCTACGCGGTCTACTTCCGCCGCGTGCTCCCTGCCATTGGCCGCGCTATCTGCGGTAAAGACGGCCCTTACAGCTATTTGCCCACATCCGTCGGCAACTTCCCCCCCCCGCCCCAGATGCTCCAGCTCATGAGCGCAACCGGCTACGACCAGTGCGCCTGGCGGCCTTACACCTTTGGCATTGCCGGGTTGTACACGGCTGCGCGCGCGCGTGTAGCCTAAGATCCTGATGACTTCCGCGCCCAATCCGATGGCCTTGAGCCCAGGCGACTCTTCCGCTGAGAAGCGGCGCGTGGCGCTCCACTCCATGTTGGCCGCGCTCGCCATGACGCTGCTCAAACTCGCCGCAGGCCTGCTCTCCGGCTCGCTCGGTGTGCTCTCTGACGCAGCTCACTCCGGCCTCGACATGGTCGGCTCCGCGCTCACATTGTTCTCCGTCCGCATCAGCGATCGCCCCGCCGACGAAGACCACACCTATGGCCACGGCAAATTTGAGAACCTCTCCGCCTTCGGCGAAGTCATGCTCATGGCCGCCTCCTGCGCCTGGATCATCTGGGAGGCCATTGAACGAATCATCCACCAGACGGTCGCGCTCCATCACTCCATTTGGCCCGTGGCGGTTGTCATCACCTCCATCGGCGTAGACTTCTGGCGCTCCCGCAAACTGCGCGCCGTGGCCGAGCGCACCGGCTCCGCGGCGCTCGCCACAGACGCATTCCACTTCGCCAGCGACATCTGGTCCTCCTTTGCAGTCCTCTGCGGGCTGGGCGCCAGTTGGCTCGGCTCCCACTACCAGATTGCCGCCCTGCGCTACGCCGACCCGGTCGCCGCCATGGTCGTCTCGCTCCTCATCCTGCGCCTCACCGTGCACCTGGGCCACGAAGCCGTCAGCGTGCTGCTCGACGAGATTCCCGCCGAAACCCGGCTCCAACTCATTGAAGAGGTGGCTCGTGTCCCCGGCGTCCTTGCCGTGGAGCAGGCGCGCGTGCGCCGCGCCGGCGCCTCGTACTTTGCTGACCTCACCCTCGCCCTGCCCCGCAGCTTTACCTTCGAGCACACCGGCGAACTGGTGCGCGCCGCCACTGAGGCCGCCCATCGCGCCCTGCCCCAGGCAGATGTCGTCATCCACACCCTGCCCCGGCAAACCCGCGCTGAAAGCATCTTTGACCGCGTCCGCGCCGTAGCCGCGCGCAACAACGTCAGCGTCCACGAGCTCAGCGTCCAGTCCCACCATGGCCGCCTCCGCGTTGAGCAGCACGTCGAGCTCGACGAAACCATGCCCCTGCTCAAGGCGCACAGCTTCGTCACCGCCATGGAAGCCGAAATCCTCCGCGAGACCCCGGAGATCGACTCCATCCTCACCCACATCGAAAGTGAACCGGCCACCATCGAGCAGCCCGAAGAGATGGTCGAGGAAGACCGCAAGATCGAGTACGCCCTCCGTAAAACCGCGGCCCTTATCAAAGAAATTGTCGATGTCCACGAGATCAACGTCGGCCGCGCCGGAGAGCACATCTATCTCTCCTGCCACTGCACCCTGCCCGACGCTCTAACCATGCTCCGCGTCCACGAGGTCATCACCGCCCTCGAAGACCGCTTCAAGCTCGAGTGCCCTGAAGTCTACCGCGTCACCATTCACCCCGAACCGGCAACCGATAATTTGCGCTAGAGCAATGGAGGAACCAACACCATGTACGCGCACAGCGATTGGAAAAAAGGCGACCTTTTCGAGGGCAGTGCCGAGAACGGCAACACCGTTCTCTTTGACGCCGACTCCGCCCACGCCCACGGCCCCAGCCCCATGGAAGCCATACTCATGGCGCTCTGCGGCTGCACCAGCGTCGACGTTGTCTCCATCCTCCAAAAGAAGCGCCAGCCACTCACAGGCCTGCGCGTTTCAGCCCGGGCAAAGCGCGCCGAAACACCCCCGCAGGTCTTCACCCATATCCTGCTCACCTATGCGGTCCGCGGAAAACTCAGCCGCAAAGCCGTTGAAGACGCTGTCTCGCTCTCCAAAAACAAATACTGCTCCGTGTCCAAAATGCTTGAGAGAGCGGCGGTCGTCGAATACGAAATCGTCTATCCTGACGGGGAGCCCGAGCCATGACCGACCGTCCCGTAGTCAACTTCTTCCAGATCGCTTCGCTGGTCATGCTGCTGGTCACCGTAGCCTTGCTCTCCGCCGTCACCACCATGCACTTCGCCATCCACGGCGCTGAAGTCCAGGTGCCCCCGCTCAAGGGAATGACCGTCGCCGATGCGCGCAGCGTGACCTCCGGCCTGGGCCTCGATCTCGACGTAGACAACCGCTATTACTCGGCAGACATTCCCGCCGGACACATCCTCACCCAATCTCCGGTATCCGGCACGGTCGTGCGCCGCGAGTGGCGCGTGCGCGTCGCCGAAAGCCTGGGCCCCCAGACAGTCGAAGTGCCAGACACAGTAGGCACCGATGAGCGCGTTGCGGCGCTGCGCCTGCGCCGCGTGGGCCTTGACGTCGGCGCCACCGCCCATATGGCCTACGGCAAGGCAGCCGACGGCGCCATCCTTGCCCAGGACCCGCCCGCCCATGCCAAGGGCATTGCCCAGCCCAGCGTCAATTTGCTCGTAGCCACACCCAACGACGAAGCGCCCGACGGCTACGTCATGCCCGACCTTGTCGGATGGCCCGTCGCCGGCGCGCAGGCATCCCTCGCCCGCCTCGGCCTGCATGTTGCAGCGCCAAAATACGTCGATGTCCCGATTGGTTCCGTCGGCGCCGCCGGCGCTCAGCCCAGGCCGCCCGTTGCGCCCAGCACGGTCATCGCGCAATTCCCGCTTACCGGCTGGCGCGTTGACCAGACCATGCAGGTAAGACTAACAGTCGCAAAGTAGCAGGCAAAGTTTAGGAGAAAGAAACCATGAGATTGAGCGAAGATTTGGAACGCGTAGCCTTACAGGAGCGGGAACTCACGTTGCCCAGCTTTGACGAAGAGGTGGCTTGGAAACTCGGCTCGCTGCTCAGAACCATCGCCGAAGAACGCAACCTGCCGGCCGTTGTCGATGTCCGGCGCTTCGGCCAGCCGCTCTTCTACGCCGCCCTCGATGGAACCTCTCCCGACAATGTCGAGTGGGTCCGGCGCAAAAGCAATTGTGTTGCCCGCTTCCTTCGTAGCTCGTACGCGACCGGTCTGAAATTGAAGCTCAAAAACGAGACACTCGAGTCGCAACACGGCCAGCCCATGCCCGACTTCGCTCCCCATGGCGGCTCGTTTCCGCTCACAGTCGAGGGCGCCGGCATCGTGGGCAGCGTAACCGTCTCTGGTCTCCCGCAGCGCGCCGATCACGAACTCGTCGTTGAGGGCCTCTGCGCCCTGCTCGGTCGCAACTACGACGAACTGAAGCTGGCCGCTGAATAGGAGCCTCGGCAGATCAGCCGATCCGCTCCATCATCGCTACGAAGAATCCGTCCGTTTGGAAGACACCAGGAAGCAGCCGCAAATACCCCTCCGGCGTAAGGCTGCCCCGCAGCCTCTCTGCGCCCGCAGGCATCAGCATCCCTTTATCGCGCAACGCTGCAATCCCGGCTTCAAACGGCATCAGGCGCGCATCGTGTGTCTCATCCAGCACCGCCGCCACCACGTCTTCATTCTCTTCCCGCTCCAGCGAGCAGGTGGAGTAGACCACGCGTCCTCCGGGCCGCACGGCCCGCAATGCCGCCCGCAGAATCGCCCGTTGCCGTTCCTCCTGCCGCGCGAAGTCTTCAACACGCAGCCGATGGCGTATCTCCGGATTCCGCCCCAGCGTCCCCGTTCCGCTGCACGGCACGTCCGCCAGTACCAGATCGAAAGCAGACACCTCCCTCAAGTCCGATGCATCGCCCAGCCGGCACTCGATTCTGTCACCGTGAACTGCAAGCCGCTTGCGCAACTGCTCCCATCGCGGCTCGCTCGATTCGCACGCAACAATCCGCGCCTCAGAATTCCGCTCGGCGAGGATCATCGTCTTGCCTCCCGGTGCCGCGCATGCATCAAGAATGCTCTTCACCCCACTGCCCACAACAACCGAAGCAAGCTCCGCCACCAGTTGCGACCCCTCATCCTGCAACCGCACGCGGCCCTCTTTGAACGCCGCCGTCGCCATCACATCGCCGGAGACAACCACGCGCGCCGCGGTAAGCAACTCGCCCGCCTCAAGCACTACACCATCCCCGATGAGTTCTGTTTCAACCGCAGGCGCGCCCAGCCGCCCCGTCAACAGCGGCTGGCTCTGTCCATGGCGGCAGATTGCGCGCGCCGCCTCCATCCCAAAGGCGCCAGCCCAACGCTCCACCATCCACGCCGGGTGGCCTTGCGCCATCGCCAACTCCGCGGCAGAATCCTCTGAGAAGTTGAAAAACGTGTCGCCCAACTTGCGCAGCACTGCGTTCACCATGCCCGATGCAAACCGGTGGCCCGCCTGCTTGGCCAACTCCACGCTTTCGTCAATCGCAGCCCGCGCAGGAATGCGGTCCATGTGCAGAATCTGAAACGCACCCATCCGCAGCGCAATGCGAATCTCCGCATCCAGTTTTGCATTGGGCCGCTTCAGCAGCGCCTGCAGTTGGTGGTCCAGCCGGATCTGCCACCGCAACACGCCCAACACCAGCGCCGTCGCCAGGTTGCGATCCGCCGCGGTGAGCGCGTTCACCGCCTTGCCGCGCAGCAGATCGTCCGAGTGCGAGTGCCCGCGCTCAACCGCCATCAATATCTGAAAGGCCGCCTTGCGCGCTGGGGAGATGGCTGCCATCTTCAGCCCAGCCGCGCATCGGCCGGCAACGCCGTTCCGCGCAGAAACTCGGCAGCCGGCAGCCGCTTCCTGCCTTCAAGCTGCACTTCCAGCAGTTCAAGCCAAGTGTTCTGCGCGCAGCCTACAAACAGTCGATGGCTCTCAACATGAATCCGGCCCGGCTCTACGTCCTGTGCAGAACTCGAAAACGCAAAAGCGCCCCCGGCGCCGCATCCCATGCGGTGAACAATCAGCTTTTTTCCGTCCAGCATCGTGAACGCTCCAGGCCACGGCTGAAATCCCCGCCACCGGTTGTGCAACTCCACCGAAGTGTGGGCAACAAAGTCCATCCGGCCGTCTTCGCGCCTTAAGAGCGGAGCCAGCGTCGCTCCCGCATGATTCTGTGCCGTGGGCTTCAGATCTCCAACAGCAAGCCGCGCAAGCGTCTCCACCACCAGCGGCGCGCCGGCCTCCGCCAGCGAGAGAAATAAGTCAGCAGCCGTCTGCTCGGGAACAATGACCAACGCCTGCTGCAGCAAAATCGGCCCCGTGTCCAGCCCCTCTTCCAGCAGCATCGTGGTGTTGCCCGTCACGGTTTCGCCTCGCGCCACTGCCCACTGGATGGGTGCAGCCCCGCGATACTTTGGCAGCAGCGATGCATGCAAATTGATGCAGCCCAGCCGCGGCAGCGCCAGCATCCACGCGGGGATGATGCGGCCATAAGCCACCACCACAATCGCATCCGGCGCGATCGCTTCAAGCTGCCCGCGAAAGTCCGCGTTGTCGCGAATCTTTTCCGGCTGCGTCACCGCTATGCAGTGTTCCAGCGCGTAAACCTTCACCGGTGGCGCCGTCAGTTGCTGACTGCGGCCCACCGGCCGGTCCGGCTGTGTAGCCGCCAACGCAATCTCGTGCCCGGCCGCCAGCAGCGCCGCCAGTGTCGGTACGGCAAACTGCGGCGTTCCACAAAAAACCAGTTTCACGGTTTTACCATTTGCCTTCGCGCTGCAGTTTGCGAATCTTGCGCAGCGTCAAGTCGCGCTTCAGGCCGCTCATGCGGAAGATGAACAGCATGCCGTCCACGTGGTCAATCTCGTGCTGAAAGCAGCGCGCCAACAGGTCCTCGCCGTCCATCTCGAACCACTTGCCCTTTTCGTCCTGCGCGCGAATCCGCACCTTGGCCGCGCGCACCACTTTCTCGCGAATGTCCGGAAAGCTCAGGCAGCCCTCTTCCTCGTAGAGCTTGCCATCGCTCGAAATGATCTCCGGGTTAATCAGCACCAGCTTGTCGTCTGGCTCCTTGCCCATGCTCAGGTCGATGGTGGTCAGGCGCTTTGACACGCCCACCTGCGGCGCGGCCAGCCCCACGCCTTGCGACGCATACGTGGTCTCAAACATGTCGGCAATCAGCCGGCGCAACTCGGCGTTGAACTCGGTCACGGGTTCGGCTGGCTGCTGCAGCACCGGGTCGGGGAATTTGACAATCTTTAAAATCATCTCTTGGTTAATAGCTCCGTATCTGTTCGATGTATCCGAGGAAATTTCGTTGCATTTCCAGCGCCGAATCGCCGCCAAACTTCTGCTGCGCCTGGCCGGCAATCGTCAGCGCCACCATCGCCTCGGCCACCACACCCGCCGCCGGAACCACGCAAATATCGCTCCGCTCATAGCTGGCGCTGGTGGCCTCTCGCGTGTCAAACCGCACTGACTCCAGCGGCCGCCGCAGCGTCGAGATCGGCTTCAGGTAGCCCCGCACCACAATATCCTCGCCGTTCGAAACCCCGCCCTCAAGCCCCCCGGCATGATTCTGCGGGCGCGTAAAACGAGTCGGCTTGCCGGTGTCTTCCTGCGCATAGTAAATCGGATCGTGAACCCGCGACCCAAACGACTCGGCAGCCACCACGCCGCGCCCAATCTCCACTGCCTTCACCGCCTGGATGCTCATCACCGATGCAGCCAGCAACGCGTCCAGCCGCTCGTCCCAGTTCACATAGGTCCCCAGCCCCGCCGGAACGCCATGCACAACCACCTCAAAGACGCCCCCCACCGTATCGCCGGTACGGGAGACCTCCTCCACCTCTTCCTTCATGCGGGCCTCGGTCTCGGCGTCCACGCAACCCAGCATCACGTCGTCCTTGGCCGCCAGCGCCACAATCTCATCCCACCCGGCAGCCCGCTCCAGCTCCACGCGCCCCACGCGAGTCACATGGCTCGCCACTTCAATCCCCAGCGTCCGCAGCATCAGTTTCGCCAGCGCTCCCGCGGCCACGCGCGCCGTCGTCTCGCGCGCCGAGGCCCGTTCCAGAACGTACCGCGCATCCGCAAAGTTGTACTTCAGCGCCCCTGCCAGGTCCGCATGCCCGGGTCGCGGAGAAGCCACAGCCTGGTGCTTGGCCGCATCGCCCGTCTCCACCGGCAGCTTCTCTTCCCAGTTCTTCCAGTCGCGATTCACCAGTTCAATGGCTACCGGCGAGCCAATCGTCTTGCCATGCCGGACCCCGGAGAGAATGTGCGCCTTGTCGGTCTCAATCTTCATCCGACCGCCGCGCCCATAGCCCTGCTGGCGCCGCCAAAGCTCGCGGTTCACAAACTCCAGGTCAACCGGAACGCCTGCCGGCAGCCCCGACACCAGTGCAATCAGGGCTTCCCCGTGGGACTCGCCGGCTGTTGAAAAACGAATCATATTGATTTGATTGTAAAGGAGAAGCGAACCTGCCCGCCCGCCATCTAGAGCATCTCTCCAATTGGTATCGGGTCAATCCTGTTATCGAGAGCCATCGCCAATGCCTGCAAGAATTTGTAGCGCCGGCCTCCCGGCCCACAAGCACTCTACACCGATTGGAGAGATGCCCTGGAGCCCAGCCGTTTTCGCCCCCCGCCAGCGCCGCGCTTGCGTCCAGCCTACCGCCCCAACAGAAACGCCAGATGCGACTCGCTCTCTGTCACGCCCTCCTGCACTCCCTCTTGCTCATACAGGTGCTTGGCCTCAAGCCACAGCAGCGTCGATTCCTCGTCCTCGCCCACATCGCCCTTCAACAACGCATACCCGCGCAGCGTGTTGGCCAGGTCGAGGGGTGGGGTTGGGCGACAATCGCGGTAGATGGCCAGAGCCTCCGCATAGTAGGACCCGGCCTGATCCGTCTTTTTCATCTTGCGCAGGATGTCGCCGGCATGGCGCAGGGCGTGGGCCAGGCTGAGCACGTCGCCGAGCGCCCGATGAAAGCCCGCAGCATCCTGATAATGCTTGCGCGCCGCGTCCAGGTTGCCGAGATCGCGCTCGATCTGTCCGAGACCGGCAAGCGAGCGCGCAACCAGGGCGCGATCACCCGCTTCGCGCGACATCTCCAGCACCGCACCAAAATGCGTCCTGGCGTCATCCCGCCGGCCTTCTCTCCGCGCCTTGTAGCCCTCGTCCAGCAGCGTCTGCGGTGTGCTCGTCATCCTGGCCTCAGCCTAGCACGCCGAATGTTCCCCTGTATCCTGTTCCCTCTTCCCTATTCCCTGTTCCCTCTTCCCTATTCCCTGTTCCCTCTTCCCTGCCGGGGTCCCCGGCGACAGGTCTTCGTCGCTGGGGTGGCTATTCCCTGCTTTACCGCCTACCATCATCCCATGGCCTGCTTCCTCTTCAAAACCGAGCCTGATGTCTACTCCTTTGACGACTTCCTCCGCGACAAGGAAACCGTCTGGGACAACGTCACCAACCCCACCGCTGTAAAGTTCCTACGCGAGATGAAAGCCGGCACCAAGTGGATCTTCTACCACACCGGCGACGAGCGCACCGCCGTCGGCACAGGAACCGTCCTCAGCGTCGACCCCACCGACCCCAAAGTCCCCATCGTCCGCGTCAAGGCAGGCAAGCGCCTCAAGCACCCCAAACCCCTCTCCGCCATCAAAGCCGAGCCGCTCTTCGCCGCCTCGCCCCTGGTCCTCATCGGCCGCCTCTCCGTCGTGCCATTAACCCAGCAGCAGTGGGAGTGGTTCCTGGCCTGAGCCAATCTCGCACGGCCGGGTCCCGTTCGCCCCGGCCGCACGGCCAACCACCTCAAGCGCCGCGTCGGCGGCGAACCCTTATCGCGCTTCAGCGCGGTCGCGGACCCGCTCCAGAATCGCATTCCACCCCTTGCTCACGCCCTCTTTGTGTTCGTCCTCCACCAATCCAAGCGCCCTGTGCCGGAACTCGATGTGCGTCCCCCCATTTGACTCCGTCAGCCGGTACTGCACGTTCGACAACATCGGATACGACGCAAACAGCGGTCCGGTAATCTCCAGCAGTGCAGGCCGCTTGATCGCCTGCACATGGCCCCACAAATGCCCGTTGTTCTCGCCCAGGTCGCGATACCACCGCCCGCCCGGCCACGGCTCAAGCTTCATCGCCAGCGACCTGCCGTCCGGCGTCTCATTGCCCGGGCCCATCTGTTCCAGCAACGCCTCAAATGTCACCTCCAGCGACGCCTTCACATCCATCTGCTGTGCTATGTCCAGTAACAGCCTCTCCATGCTCTGTGGAATCTCGCTCATGCTTCCTCCTTGGGTTTTGCTTGATTTGTTTCCAGCTCGCTCATCTTCTCTTCGGCCCGCTTCTTCACGCCCAGCAACTGGTGTTGCCAATAGCGCTCAAACGTGGCGGCCCATTCGTGCAAGGGGCGAATGGCCTGAGCGTTGGTCCGGTAAAACTTGTGCCGCCCCTCGCAGCGAACGCTTACCAGCCCAACCCGCCGCAGCACCCGCAGATGCTTTGACACCGACGGCTGGTCCAGCCGAAGCCCCGCCACAATCTCGCCCACCGCCCGCTCCTCGGGCCCGAGATAGCTCAAAATCTCCCGCCTCCGCGGCTCCGCCACTGCGTTGAAAGCATCGGAAGTCGTCGCCGCTCGTGCCATGAACCGAAAACTACATACTTATATAGGCATATGTCAAGGACTTTCTGCCCTAACCCGCATATCTCACAGGCTGGTTGTCGATTTGGGTGAGTAGGAACCTAAGAAAAGTGTGGAAAGGCCGTCTTTTCTGTGTCATAACTACGTTGTCGAAGCGTGGTTCTGGCTGCGGAAAG
>Ga0302320_10015152_pt1 | contig 15868 bp, 10 predicted proteins | sample Bog_T0_3_FD_202130 | JGI IMG/M metagenome (GOLD analysis project Ga0302320, IMG submission 202130) | Peat permafrost microbial communities from Stordalen Mire near Abisko, Sweden - Bog_T0_3 | ecosystem: Environmental > Terrestrial > Soil > Wetlands > Peat | place: Sweden: Abisko, Stordalen Mire... | reverse complement strand
CGTCGGGTTTCGAAGCGGTTGCGTCCATCGTGGCACCTTTATTAAACGTCTCAATCAGACTACCTTGAACCTCAATCAAGGGGATAACAGTACTCTTGAGTTAACAAGATCCACAAACAAGTAACTATTGCAGTATCTTTGGGGTAAACTGGTTTCCCGCGCAATGGATGGACTTAGCAGCTCAGTCAACGATCTCGCCAAGGCTTGCGCCCACTCCGCCGATGCCGCGGAATGGGAGGAGTTTCTGCGCCGCTGCCACCCTTTGGCCTCGCTGGTCGCCCTGCGCGTCTCCCGCATGTGGCAGAGCAATCCTTCACCCGCCACGGTCGACGACATTGTGCAGGAGATTTTTCTGAAGCTCTGCGAGCAGGAGCGCCGGATTCTGCGGGACTTTGAGCCGCGCGGCGAGGATTCGTTCCTCGGCCTGCTGCGCATTGTGGGCTCATCGGTGGCCAACGACTACTTTCGCCGTCTCTATTCGATGAAAAGGGGCGGCAAAGTTCTGGTCATGCAGCTGGTGGATGACCTGGCGCCCAGGCCCTCGGCCGATGCCCACCAGGCCGAGCAGATGCAGAAATCGGCGTTGCTCGCGCAACTGGACGGCAAACTCAGGTCGGCTCCGGGAGTCATTGCCGAACGCGATCGCAACCTCTTCTGGCTTTATTATCAGCAAGGACTTACGGCAGAGGAGATTGCCGCGATTCCTCCGCGCGGACTCACGGCAAAAGGCGTGGAGAGCGCGCTGCGCCGGGTCACGATTTGGCTCCGGGGAGAGGTTCAACAGCGGAGACCCGGAGACCAACCCGAATCCGGGTAGAAAGAGATTGCACCTGTAAAAGGAATCTTCGCCGCAATTCCGTTAGATTGAGTGTTGCCATGAACGACGACCTGAACCCGGAACGCCCGCCAGACCACCCTGAAGATGCTCTTTCCAGGGCTTTGCAGGAACTGGTCGATGGGCGATTGTCCCCTGCCGGGGAGCGCTTGCGCATTTCCTCTGCTGAAACGACGCCGGAAGAGGCCGCCGAGATTGCGAAACTGACTTCTCACTCCAGCGATTGGCAGCGCAATTTTTCGTCCCGGCTTGCCCGCACACCCCATCGTCCTGCGCACGCCGCATTTTCGCGCGCCTATCTATGGGCTGGAGCAGGTCTGGCGGCGTCATTGATTATCGGCGCCGTGACCATGGTGAGCTGGCAGTTTGCCAACACCCCGGAGCGACTGTTGGCCGAGGCCTATTCCCACTCCCGCAGCTTCGACCTGCGGATTCCAGGTGCTGAGCGGTCCGACGTGACGCCGGAAACACATTTGCGCGGCGGCGCAACGGGCCGCGAATCCTCTTACCTGCTGGATGCGCGCACCCGCATTGAGCGTCATCTTGAGAAATCTCCCCAGGACCCGCACTGGCTCGAGCTCGAAGCCCGCGCCGACCTTCTTGAAGAGAAGTTCGATCCGGCCATCGATATTCTCGACCGCCTTCTTGCAGCCGGTCCTGCCACTCCCAGCCTGCTGGTTGACAACGCCTCCGCCTACTTTCAGCGCGGTTTGGCCACGGGCAGCGAAAACGATCGCGCCACCGCACTCGACCATCTCCGCCAGGCGGACGAGCTCGCCCCCGGCGACACAATTGTCCTTTTCAATGAGGCGGTGGTCATGGAAGATCGCGGCCAGTATATGAACGCTGTCGAGACCTGGAACCGGTTCCTCAAATTCGAGAACGACACGCGGTGGCTCAACGAGGGCCGCAGCCGCCTTCAGGCCCTCAAGCAGAAGGTCAACCAGTTGAAGACCCATCAAGGCCGCATGGACGAGCATCTGGCCTCGCCGCAAGCCATGCGCTCTCTGGCTGCCGATCCCGAGGCTCTGTCCGCCTTCGATGAGGAACTGTCCAGCACCTTGCTTCCTCGCTTGCTGCGAGCAGCGTTTCCCATGCGCGTCGCTGCAATCCCCGCCGTTCCAATTCCCGCGGCCCCGACCCGCGGGTCCCCGTGCACTGAGGATTGCCTTGCCGCTCGCGTCCTTCTCTACGCTCTCGCCGATTCCCTCAATCGCAATCATCAAGACCGCTGGCTGCTGCAGCTTTTGCCTTCGGATTTTTCCCTTCCCGGCAAACCACCTTTGAATCCCAATCTGACCCAGGCAGCCGAAGCCCTTGCTGGGGCCATTGACGCCGATGTCGAGGGCGATTACCTCACCGCTCAGCGGTACGCCCACCGGGCCGCACAGCTGTTTCACTCGCTCTCAAACCCGGCCGGTGAAGACCGCGCCCAGGTCGAAGAGTCCTACGCGCTGCTTCGCTCCAATGATTTGCCCGCCTGTTATCGTGCGGCTCATCCGATTCTTAGCCGCGATCGAAACTTTGCGTGGATCCAGATTCTCGCCCTCACGCAGGACACCGTCTGCGATCCAACCCCCGGCACCGCTTCTGAAAACAATCCGGCCTTCCAGCGCGCCGTCTCGCTTGCGCACGATCGGCGCTACACCCTGCTCGAGCTCCGCGCCTGGAACCTGCTCGGCGCAGCGGCGGTCGACTCTGGCGATACGGAAGCCGCATGGCGGATGTATCTTCCCAACATCCGCCGCTTCTACTCCGGCGACTATCCCGCGATGCGCCTTTACGCCACGCTTTCGGGGCTGGCGCAGGTGGAGCAGGCAACGCCGCGCACCCGTCATGCACTCTTGCTGCAGCATGAAGTTGTTTCCGTGCTTGAGCTGACCGAGAGCCGGCAGTTGATGCCTACGGAGAGGCTCAACCTCGCCGATGCAGCGATCCGCGCCGGCGCACTGTCTGAAGCCAAGCAGCAGATGGAGCTTGCGCAAAACGAACTGGCGGCCAATGGCGGTGGAAAATCCGTTCAGGGCTTTCTGGCCGAGACGGAGACGGACATGGCCACCCTTTATCTGGACCGTCATGACTTTACTGCAGCGGCAGCAGTGCTGGACGCAGCCCACAACCACATGGCCGGCGAAGATAACTCGTACCATCGCCGCGACTACGCGGTCGCGCGCGGCGAGTTGGACCTCGTCCAGGGCCATCCTGAAGCCGCCGAGCCGCTGCTTCGCGATGCAATCCTGGAAGAAGAGCAACTGGCAGGAAAGCCAACCGCCGAAAGCATCGTCCTTGCCCAGCAGGATCACGATCTTTACGCGGTTCTCGCGGCAGTGTGGCTGGAAATGGGCCGCAATCCGGAGGAGGTACTCGCTCTCTGGGAGCGCTATCGACTGCGGATTCTGGGAACCCCTCCGCCGCCTTGTTCGGACAAACAGCTCGCCTGTCTCCGGCCAGATCTTGGCTTGTCACTGACGTATCTCGGGAATGGGCAGGTGCTCGGTCAGATTGTTGTCTTTGACCGGCTTCTGCGCTACCGTGCCAACGCACAAGGGGTCGCGTTCAGTTCCACGTCCATTCGACGGCAGGACGCGCTGGCCGCCGCCGCGCCATTGGAGCTGGCAGTCAGCTCTCCTGAAACCTCGATCGAGACGGTCGATCAGGCCGCGCGCCGCGCCGGGGAACTGTTCCTTGAACCGGATCTCGATTCGAACGCGCCCGGGCAGCCGAGTGCATCGTCAACGAGCACGCAGCTTCTGCTCGAGCCCGATCCACTGCTCGGCAATCTTCCATGGCCCGCGGTTGAAACCGCCAACGGCCCGATTGGTCTGCACTTCAATCTTGACGAGTTGCCCTCGCTTGTTCTCGAAGGCAAGGCGCAGGGCCGCGCTTCCATTCGTCCTTCAGGCAAGCCGCTCATTGTCGGAGCCTCCATTGCCTCGGGGCAGGCCCAGCTACTGCCTGAGGTCCTCACGGAAGCCCGCGCCGTTGCACGCTTCAGCAATGCGCCGAACCTGCTTCTTGCCGAGCAAGCAACCCAGCCCGAGGTCGCAGCCCACCTTGGCAACGCGTCGTATCTGCATTTCGCCGGGCACGCCGCGCAACAGGACGGCGCCACGCGGCTGCTGCTCGCGCAAGCCATCGTCGGCTCCAGCGCTGGCTCGGGTCGGCCGTGGCTCGACAGCGATCTGCTGCGCAAACATCCGCCACGCGCTGCGCGGCTGGCCGTGTTCTCCGCCTGCTCTACTGGTAAGAAGGAAGAAGGATGGAATCACGGGATGGATGACATTGTCGCTACGATGGCCTCGCTCGGCGTTCCCGATGTTGTTGCTACGCGCTGGCAGATCGACTCCGCTTCCGCTGTGCCCATGATGAACGCCTTCTATCGCGGATTGGCGAATGGCCAAACCGTTCCGCAGGCGCTCACTGGTGCGCGGCAATCGCTTCTTCGCGACTCGCGGTATCGCCACCCTTATTACTGGGCCGCCTGGTACGCTTCCGGTTCAGGGAACGCGGACCTTCGTTTGCTTTTTAACGCCGCGCGATGACGTTCCCCGCATCAAAACAGTGGTATTTCCGAATATTTCCGGTTAAGTGATTTGCAAGGTCGCCACTCCCTGATGGTTGCAGCATATGAGACGCTATCTATGTGAGGTCTCACGTACCCCTCGAACTCGTTGCACCCCTCAATGCGTCTATATATTCAAGAGGCAATTCATGGCATCATCTGTCCTAGTTGCGCCCAGGATCGGGCGTTACCGATTCAAAACCGTTCTGTGGACCTCGCTTGGGCTCATTACGCTGTTTGTTTTCATTACTTCAGAAGTTTTTCTGGCCTTCGATTACCCGATGTACCACGCCTACCGTCTGCAGGTTATCGCCGACCGCGCGCTGTTGATTCCCCATGTGCTTAGCGGCACCATTGCTCTTGTGGCCGGGCCTGTGCAGTTCTCGTCGCGCATTCGCCAGCGTTACCTGAAATTCCATCGCGTCCTCGGCCGAATGTACGTCATCTCGGTCTTTATTGGCGCCTCGACCGGGATCGCGCTCGCGGCCGGCCGTCCCGGCTTGCCGGGAACCGCGATGCAGGCCACTGCGTGGATCGTCTGCACCACTGCCGCCTTCCTCACCGCGCGTAACCGCCAAATCGTCCAGCACCGGCAGTGGATGGCCCGTTCCTACGCGGTCACGTTTACCTTCGTTTCCAGCCGCGTGCTGAATCTCTGGCCCGCGTACTGGAGCCATCTTGGCGACACCTTGTCCGCGGTCGGCGTGATCGCCTTCACGCTGGCTTCACTTCTTATTGTCGATCTGGGCCTGAACTGGCACGAGTTGACCACTCGGCGCGCGTGATCGCGAATGCACCATTCCTTGTGCAAGAGAGATCGGGCAGGGCGGCCTGTGGCTCACTGTTCTCGCTTACGCCCCGTCAAACCCTTACGCGCAACTGCACCACTTGGGCATGTTTCAAATATCGTCTCTTACGTTGGCTTGGACCCTCAGGGGCTAAAGCCCAGTATTTTGGGGCACTTTTCGGCATGACTGAAGTCATGCCCTGACACACGGCGGATGCTTGAAAGCTGCTTTATAGAATTGAAGCATTGGTTATGCAATACCCAACAGGAGCGGTACAATCGCAACGTATCGGATCCGAAAAAGGAGATTCCAGTTCGTACATCCAATCTGAATCGGATTCCGTTCGAAGACGAAGTTCTCATTCTCGGTGGTGGAGCGGCAGGCTGTGCGGCTTCGATCGCACTGGCCCGCAAGGGACGACGCGTTACGCTGATCGAACGCGAGCCCACACCGCGCCATAAGGTCTGCGGAGAGTTTCTAAGCGGTGAGGCGCTTGAGGACCTGCACGCGCTCGGCATCGACGTGGCCTCGCTTGGCGCCGTGCCGATCGACTACGTACGGCTCGCCGCTGCCAGGCGCGCGGCGGAGGCTCCGTTGCCGTTTCCCGCAGCGTCACTCACGCGCAAGGCGCTCGATACGGCACTGATCGCCGAAGCCATTGCCGCAGGAGTGCGCGTGGAGCGCGGGCGGAGTGTGCAGGCGCTCGACCGTACGACAAGCGACATGTGGCAGGCTACGCTGGACGACGGCACGACCTTTGAAGCTCCGACGGTGTTTCTGGCCACGGGCAAGCAAGATGTCCGCGGGCACTCGCGTCCGAAGGACCCGCAGCGCTGGGTCGCCTTCAAGATGTATTTTCGGCTGGCGCCGGCACAGGCCGCTGAGCTGGCGCGCGCCTCGGAACTGATGCTTTATCCGGGAGGCTATGGCGGTATCCAGCCGGTTGAAGGCGGCATTGCAAACCTCTGCTGCGTGGTGCAACAGCAATACCTCGCACGCGCGGGCCATCGCTGGGAGAACTTCCTCGCGAAGATGCAGCAGGACTGTCCACACCTGGCGATGAGGCTTGCCGGCGCGGAGCCGCTGCTGGCCAAGCCGATCGCCATCACCCATATTCCGTATGGCTACATCCGCCGCACAACGGAGGAGGGGCTCTACTGCATTGGCGATCAGGCAGCCGTCATTCCCTCGTTCACTGGCGATGGCATATCGATCGCGCTGCACACTGCACGTTGTGCTGCCGCCGCCTATCTTTCGGCCGAGCCGGCACCGGTCTTCCAGGCTAAACTGCGGTCCGCACTGCTGGCGCAAATGCGCCTTGCCGAGTTCGCCGCCGATGGCTTGAACAACTCGCTCGCACGCGCTGTACTGCCGTTTTGCCTCAGGGTGTGGCCTGGCGTGATGCGCGTGACGGCAAGGCTGACCCGCGTGACCCAGCCCGCCGTTGTTGCTGCCCACGCAGTGGCCAGCTGAAATCCCCTGATGTCAGAAGGCAGAGCTCGACGCCTACATTGCGAACGCCGCTCATTTCGCATAGCCGCAGCCCCCTAGTACTACAGTTGTACTTGGAGTCTGAGGCATAAAGGGTGCAAAGACCCGGGCCTAAAGGCCACTCAATTTCGCCGTCTTTCAGGGGGTTAAAACCCCCTGCTCCCTCCGAAACTTCCGATCTACAAACTGTAGTACCAGGAGAGATGCAATGAAATCTTTCGCAGTCTTCGCCCTCGCTTTCATCCTCGCTCAAGGCGCGCTCGCGCAGCATCAGACCTTCGTTGTCGATCCGGATGCGAGCGAGGTCAAGATGACGCTCAAAACAACCCACGAGCTTGTGAACGGCACCTTTCACATCCAATCGGGATCGGTTTCGTTTGACCGTGGTACCGCCAAGATGTCTGGTTCGGTTGTCGTGGTCGCCGCCAGCGGCAAGACCGGCAATGACAGCCGCGACAAGAGGATGAACAAGGTGATCCTGGAGGTGGAGCAGTACGGAACTGTTGCCTTTGAGCCGAAGACCTTTACGGGCGGCATCGCAGCTTCAGGGGACTCGACGATCCAGGTTACCGGAATCTTTACCCTGCTGGGCACGGCTCACGAAATCACTATTCCCATGGTGGTACATCTTGACGGCGCCAGCGCAACCGCGAAGGCTTATTTTGTGGTGCCTTACGTCCAATGGGGACTGAAGGATCCAAGCTTTTTGGTTTGGAAAGCGGAACATGAGGCCGCGATCGACCTCAATCTTGTGGGCGCGATTTCGAAGTAGCGTATCGCGGTGATCGCGGGTGGTCTGATGGCTTGTGGGGGATTGCAACGGCGGCAAGACACCCGAAGGAAAAGGCCCGGGCCTGAAGGCACGTCGATTCGCGATTTTTTCAGGGGGTTCGACCCACGTTGTGGGTACCCCGCCCCCTGCTCCCTCCGCAAACCGGCTCCGGCCGCTACTTTAGATTTTGGATCTGGGTGCCGTCGGGCAGCTCGATCTGGAACTGGTCGTCGGTCAAATTCATGTTTTCAGTCACTTTCTCAACGGTCAAAATCACCTGGAGTTCGTCCAATAGGCGCTTGATCGTAATCCGCGACGGGAACATGCCTGCTTCGAAGTTCTGGTAGTTTGTATAAAAAACCTCAGTCTCCAGATTGCCTTCGTTGTCGTAGATGTCCTGCTGATACGGCTCGAGATCGTCGCGGTGGAAGGTGACCACACGCTTCGGCTTCAACTCTCTGCTGCCCGATTTCCGTTGCATGATGCTCAGGATGTACTCCGGGGTCACCAGCAGGCGCTTTTTGGCCGTATCCTCAATGGTTTCCGTGTCGCGAGCCACCATATACTCATCGTCGGCATCGAGCCCGCGGACGATCATGGCATCCAGAAACATGCCCGGACGCAGATTCTCGAGTGGATTGGCGGATTTCTCTTTGACTGCGTAGGAGCCTTTATAGGCCTTGCTCCATGGCGGAATGTACAAAGTAAAGTTCTTGCCATCGCCGACCATGTTGAAGACGCGCACGCCGAAGTCTTGTCCGACGACCCGCAGCATCTCGGGCTTGCGCATCAGAATCCAGCCACGGCAGCTTGGAAAATCCTTGGCGATGCCTTCTTTGGTCTTGAGCTCGGTCGCCTGAATTTCGACGGTAGCGGTGAGCGAGTGAAGGGAATCCCAATGGCCGTTGAGCTGCGCAATCAACTCGGCGGGAGCAACCGTCTGCACTCTGACCGGAGCCTTTGGAACGGGCAGCTTGCGGGTTGTGGGCAAGAGCGAGCAGCCGGCAAGCAGCAACGGCAAAACCAGGCTGGCAGCGGGCAGCAGACGATCGATTCCTCTCATCGCCCCCCCGCCTTCTTCATGGCGTGCCGGTAACCCGCCACGTTGTGGTTGTGCTCTTCCAATGTTGTCGCAAAAACCGATCCGCCTTGCGGGTCGTCGCCCCTGGCGACAAAGTAGAGGTAATCGGTTTTCGCCGGGGAGATGGCAGCCTTCAGGGATTTGATGCCCGGATTGGAAATTGGACTCGGGGGCAGCCCCGCATGGAGATAGGTGTTGAACGGGGTGTTATCAGCGAGATCCGACTGGTGGATGACGCCTCTCCAGCGGCCTTGGATCTCGAGGCCGTAGATGAGGGTGGGGTCGGACATGATGGGCATTCCCCTGGCGAGGCGATTGACGAAGACGCTGGCCACCAGGGGACGCTCCGCGTCCACTGCCGTCTCGCGCTCGATCACTGAAGCCATGGTCACCACCTGGTGCAGGTTCTCCTTCAATCCGATTTGCCCGGCCACGGTGCGGAAGCGCCGGACCATGGTTGCCGCAATTTGCGCCGCAGTCGCCTTGCGGGGAAAGCGGTAGGTGTCAGGAAACAGGTAGCCCTCCAGGCTGGTTGCTCGAGGGTCGAGGTCGGCCACCAAGCCGACTTGCCCGACTGCTGCCACTAGAAAGTCCTTACGCGTGCCGAGGCCAGCCTGTTCCAGGCGTTCGGCAATATCGAAGATGCAAGCGCCCTCGGGGATAACCACCGTCTTTGTATAGACATCCCCGCGAGCGATTCGCTGGTAAACATCCGCCAAAAGAACAGGCTGATCGAAGCGGTACTCGCCTGCCTTGAGGGTCCCCCGCTTCCAAATGCGGACCAGATCGAAAGCATACCGGCTGCGAACTATGCCGGAGTTTTCAAGCTGGCGGCCGATCTGGGAGGTTGTGGAGCCGGGCGGAATTTCAACAAACGTCTCAGACTGTGGTCCAAATGGCACAAAGACAAGCCAGACAGCAGCGGCCCCGGTCAGGAGCGCCACCAGAAGAATCGCGAGCAGGATTGCCGCCGCGCCAGAACTCTTCTTCTTTCTGCTCTTGCGTTTGCGGACTACCATTCGGCTGCGAACGACCCTTCAATGGTTAAAGACGCGTGAAAACCCCATGAGGACTCTCTATCTTTCCGATTGTATCGGTCTTGAAGCATGGGAGCGAGGAGGTTGAGTGGATCGGGGTGCATGAAGGCTGGGGCATTAAGCTTGAGGGCAGGAGCGCAAAGCTGGAAACCTATCCTCGCTATCTGGGTCTCGACGTGGGCAATCGGCGCATTGGGGTTGCAGTGTCGGACGAGCTGGGGCTGACGGCGCAGCCGGTGATGACGCTGGAGCGGCGGCGCAACCGGCGCGACGATCTGCGTTCCCTGGCGCGGCTGGCGCGGCGGTTTGGGGTGGCGGGGATCGTGGTGGGCAACCCGGTTCACCTGTCGGGAGAGCTGAGTCCACAAGCCGTGAAGAGTCAGGCCTTTGCGGCTGAGCTGGGGGAACTGAGCGGACTGCCCATCACCCTGTGGGACGAGCGGCTGACGACGCGGGAGGCGCACCAGATTCTGTACGAGGCAGGGCGCGCGCGGCAGGAACATCGCAAGGTGGTGGACCAGGTGGCGGCGACGCTGATTCTGGAGTCGTATCTCAAAAGCAGGGAACCTGGCCGTGGCGAGTGTGGTGTTCCTGGTGCAAGCGAAAGCTCATCTGGGCAGTGATCGGGAATTGAGGGCCGCTTCCCGCATCCAATTAGAAGGGGCGAGACGGCAAGCCTAAATAAATGAAGAAGACACACCCCGGCGAACGGAAAAATATGGCTGCGAAGATTGAAGACTATGCCTTGATTGGCGATTGCGAAACTGCGGCGCTCGTCGACCGGAATGGGTCCATTGACTGGCTTTGCTGGCCGGACTTCTCCTCGGACGCTTGCTTCGCTGCTCTGCTGGGAAACGAAGACAATGGCTACTGGAGGATCACGCCCGCCGATGGCAAGTGGAAAACAACTCGGCGTTATCGTCCCCACACGCTGATTCTCGAAACCACCTTCGAGCACGCGGAAGGATCGTTCCGCCTGATCGACTTCATGCCGGTTCGGCAGCGCACCTCCCATATCGTCCGCATCGTCGAGGGCATTCGCGGAAAAGTCGATCTTCGCATGGAGATGGCCCTGCGCTTCGATTACGGGCGAACCGTGCCCTGGGTGACGCGCATTAAAGACGGCGTCCGCGCCATTGGCGGGCCCAACCAGGCCGTTCTGCGGGCGTCCGTTCCCATGCATGGAGAAAACCTGAAGACGGTTGCCGAGTTCACGGTAAGCTGCGGTGATCGAGTTCGCTTCTGCCTGGCGTATGGAAGTTCCTATAAGCCCAATCCCCGAAAAATCGATGCCGAACGGACCCTCAAGGATTGCGATTGTCGCTGGCGCCGTTGGGCTCAACGGCTCAAGTACAAGGGGAAGTATCGCGATGCTGTTGAACGCTCGCTGATCACGCTGCGCAGTTTGATCTATCGGCCCTCCGGCGGCATGGTTGCCGCTGTCACGACGTCTTTGCCGGAATCGATTGGCGGAGTGCGCAACTGGGACTACCGCTATTGCTGGCTGCGCGACTCCACGTTCACTCTGCTGGCGCTGGCCAACGGCGGTTACTTCAACGAAGCCGCGGCATGGCAGGACTGGTTGCTGCGCGCGCTGGCCGGGAGTCCGGAGCAGGTGCAGATCATGTATGGCCTCAAGGGCGAACGTCAGCTTCTGGAATGGGAAGCCGGTTGGTTGCAAGGGTACGAAAACTCGAAGCCGGTGCGAATTGGCAACGCGGCGGCTGGCCAGGTGCAGCTCGATATTTACGGGGAGATGCTGGACTGCTTCTTCCACGCGCAGCACTACCTGGGCCGGCGGACCAGTGATCAGTTCCGAGTTCTGGTTCTTCTGCTGGAGCATCTGGAGACCATCTGGCATGAGCCGGATGAGGGCATTTGGGAAACGCGCGGAGCACCGCAGCAATTCACTTATTCGAAGATGATGGCGTGGGTGGCGTTCGATCGCGCGGTGCTGCTGGCCGCGCAACTGCACTACGACGCTCCCGTTGAAAAATGGAAGGCAATCCGGGATACGATCCACAGCGAAGTTTGCGCCCAGGGATTCAGCGAAAAGACGAACAGCTTTGTGCTGGCGTATGGCTCAGATCAACTGGATGCCGCCTTGCTGCTGATGCCTGTAGTCGGCTTCCTGCCGGGGAGCGATCCGCGCGTGAAAGGAACTGTCGAGGCGATTGAACGCGACCTGATGTCGTCGGGACTGGTGAAGCGCTACGAAACATCGAGCGTCGAAGATGGTCTGCCCGCCGGAGAGGGTGTTTTTTTGGCCTGCAGCTTCTGGATGGTGAGCGCTCTCAAAGCCATTGGCCGCGTGAAGGATGCACGGAGGCTGTTTGCACGTCTGCTCAAGATGAGCAACGACCTGGGCCTGCTCTCGGAAGAGTACGACGTCGAGCGGCGACGGCTGGTCGGCAACTTTCCCCAGGCCTTCTCGCATATTGCGCTGGTGAATGCGGCCTTCGATCTGGAGAACAAACCCGGTGTGCGCAGTCGTTCCCATCGTCTTACGCACCGTTGACGGCAAGAAAGTCGTGTTCCGCCGCGCGTGAAGGCATTGCCCCTCAAAACGCACCCTGACCCGGGTTTTACGTTGCTTGACACTGTTTGGAGGCGGGAAATATTCTTGGACCCGAAGTAAATCAAGAACGGCGGATGCGAGCAGCGCTCACCGGGAGCCTTGATCTAGCGATTCCGCCCGGGGAGAACCTCATGCGCTCATTCGCTCTTTCGCTGACGGCTTGCCTGCTGGCAGTTTCTTCCGCTGGGTCTTTTCCCGCCGCAGCGCAGACGGCAAAGTCGCTGCCTTATCTCGATCCCTCGCTGCCGAAGGAGCAGCGCGCCGCCGACCTGGTGGGGCGGATGACGCTGGAGGAAAAAGTTTCCGAGATGATGAACAGCTCGGCGGCGATTCCGCGGCTGAACGTGCCGGCGTACGACTGGTGGAACGAGGGGTTGCACGGGGTGGCGCGGTCGGGCTACGCGACCATGTTTCCGCAGGCGATTGGCATGGCGGCCACGTGGGACGCTCCGTTGATCAAAGACCTGGCGACGGTGATCTCGACCGAGGCGCGGGCCAAGAACAATGAGGCGCTGCGGCACGACAATCACTCGATTTATTACGGGCTGACATTCTGGTCGCCGAACATCAACATCTTTCGCGATCCGCGCTGGGGCCGGGGGCAGGAGACGTATGGCGAAGATCCCTATCTGACGGCGACGCTGGGCGTGAATTTTGTGGAAGGGATGCAGGGGAGCGATCCGAACTACTACCGCGTGATTGCGACGCCGAAACACTTTGCGGTTCACTCGGGGCCGGAGAGCGATCGGCACAAGTTCAATGTCGATCCTTCGCCGCACGATCTGTGGGATACGTATCTGCCGGCGTTTCGCGCGACGATTGTGGATGCGAAGGCGGACTCGATCATGTGTGCGTATAACGCCGTGGAAGGGCAGCCGGCGTGCGGCTCGGATTTGCTGCTGCAAACCATTTTGCGCGGCTACTGGAATTTCCAGGGGTTTGTGACGTCCGACTGCGGCGCTGTGGACGACTTCTGGCACAAGGACGGACACCACACTTCGACGGACAGCGCTCATGCGTCGGCGGCCGGGCTGCTGCACGGAACCGATACGAATTGCGGGCGGAGCTACGTGACGCTGGCCGATGCGGTGAAGCAGGGGCTGATCAGCGAGGCGGACATTGATGTTTCGCTGCGGCGGCTGTTTCTGGCGCGGATGAAGCTGGGGCTGTTCGATCCGCCGAACAAGGTACCGTATACATCGATACCGTTCAGCGACGTGAACTCGCCGGCTCACCAGGCGCTGGCGCTGGAAGTTGCGGACAAGGCGATGGTGCTGCTGAAGAACGATGGCATTTTGCCATTGAGGGCGGGGAAGTACAAAACGATTGCGGTGATTGGGCCGAATGCGGCTTCGCTGGCGGCGATGGAGGGCAACTATAACGGCGTGCCTCGCGATCCTGTGATGCCGGTGGATGCGTTGAAAGCCGCGCTGCCAGGGGTGCATGTGGAATATGCGCAGGGCTCGCCCTATGCGGAGGGGATTGTGCTGCCCGCGCCGCGAAGTCTATTCAGGCCGGCGGCGGACTCGAAGAAGGAGGGTTTGCAGGCGGAGTATTTTGCGGGCGGGAGCTTTGACGGCAAGCCGGTGATTTCGCGCATCGATCCGCAGCTTGATTTCGATTGGACATCGGTGAGCCCGCTGCCGGGAAATGCAGCGGACGGTTTCGCGGTTCGTTGGACGGGCGTGATGGTTGCGCCTGCGCCGGGCAAATACGACTTTACGCTGCGGCTGGGGCGCTGCCGGCTGTGCGGTGGGCGCGACAGCGTTTCGGTGCTGATCGATGGCAAGGAAGTGGCGAGCGTTGTGAATGCGTCGCCTGCGCCTGGGCAGGGGTTTGCGCATATCAACGGAACGACGGGGATGGTTGCCGAGCCGCATCCGACGGGTCCGCCGCACTTCACCTTGGACTTTAATAACGGGCAGCCGAAGGCGATCAAGATTGAGATGACGCGGTCCTCGTCGATCATGGGCGGGGGCATTTCAATGGACTGGCAGCCGCCGACGGGGGTGATGCTTCAGCAAGCCGTCGATGCGGCGAAGAATGCCGATTTGGTCGTGGCGATGGTGGGCCTCTCGCCGAATCTTGAGGGCGAGGAGATGCCGGTACACGTCGAGGGATTCTCGGGCGGGGACCGGACGGACATCAAGCTGCCCGCACCGCAGGAAGCACTGCTGGAGCAGGTGGCAGCGACTGGAAAGCCGATGGTTGTCGTGCTGCTGAATGGTTCGGCGCTGGCAGTGAACTGGGCGCAGGAACATGCGAACGCGATTCTGGACGCGTGGTATCCGGGCGAGGCGGGGGGAAAGGCGATCGCGGATACGCTGACGGGGAAGAACAATCCGGCTGGGCGGTTGCCGGTGACGTTTTACACGTCGCTCGATGAGTTACCAGCCTTTACCGATTACGCGATGCAGAACAGGACGTATCGCTATTTCAAAGGCAAGCCGCTGTATGAGTTTGGATATGGGCTGAGCTATACGAAGTTCAGCTATTCGCATGTGAGGCTTTCGACCGAGACGGTTCAGGCGGGCGATACGCTGACGGTGACGGTGGATGTGAGCAACACGGGCAAGATGGCTGGCGATGAGGTTGCGGAACTCTACCTGATGCCGCCGCACGAGGGGAACGGCGGGCTTTCACCGAACCTGCAACTGGATGGTTTTACGCGAATCCACCTGGCGGCTGGGGAGACCAAGGCGGTGACTTTCAAACTGACGCCGCGGCAGCTTTCTGAGGTGGACGTGAACGGCGTGAGGGCTGTGCAGCCGGGGAAGTACATGCTGGCGGTGGGTGGGTCGCAGCCTGAAGACGCGCTCGCGCCGTCCAAGGCGCAGACGGTGAGCTTTACGATTGCCGGGTCGATGGAGTTGCCGCACTGAGACGCGGGGTCTCGAAAGGAATGATTCCGATGCGAGATTCGCTGCGGATTAGCTGCGGCTTGGTGTGCGCGGTGTTGATGGTGAGCGCAGCAGGGTACGCGGAAGATGGCTCGGCGGCGTGGCTGCGCTATGCGCCGATTCCGCACGCGGCGCGGTATGCGAATGTTCCTTCGCGCATAGTCATCATGGGCGACTCACGGTCGGATAAGACGGCGGCCGAGGAGTTGCAGCGCGGACTCTCGTCGATGCTGGGGCGGGAGTTCACGATTGAGCCGCTGGCGCGGGGAATTCGCGAACGGCGTGAAGCGATTGTGGTTGCGACGGTCGCGGACCTCAAGCGCATGCTTGTGGCGCAGCCAAAGGCGAGGCCATGGCCGGGCGAAGCTTACAGCATTCTCTTTGGAAAGCAGGATGGACGCACGCGGCTGGCAATTGTCGGCGGCACTCCTGAAGCGGAAATCTACGCGGTGTTTCATCTGCTGGAAGAGATCGGTGCGGAGAAAGCGATTCCGGCTGACGATTACCAAGCTCCTTCCGCGCCGATCCGGTGGACGGATGAGTGGGACAACCTGAATGGGACTGTCGAGAGAGGATATGCGGGACGGTCGATTTTCTTTGATGGCGGACATGTGCGGCTGGATCTGACGCGCGCTGGAGAGTATGCGAGATTGCTGTCTTCAATCGGGGTCAACGGATGCAACGTGAACAACGTGAATGCCGATTTGGACCTGCTGACGACGGAGCATCTGACGGAGTTTGCGAGGATCGCCGATGCGTTCCGGCCGTGGGGCGTGAAGCTCGCGTTGTCGGTGGATCTATCGAGTCCGCAGAGCGTGGGCGGG
>Ga0302320_10015151_pt1 | contig 15868 bp, 12 predicted proteins | sample Bog_T0_3_FD_202130 | JGI IMG/M metagenome (GOLD analysis project Ga0302320, IMG submission 202130) | Peat permafrost microbial communities from Stordalen Mire near Abisko, Sweden - Bog_T0_3 | ecosystem: Environmental > Terrestrial > Soil > Wetlands > Peat | place: Sweden: Abisko, Stordalen Mire... | reverse complement strand
TTCGACTACCTGCAGGCCCAGCCCGAGGAGCGTCGGCATTGGCAGCGCAAGATTCAGGCGGCTGCGAAAGACAGGCCAGGGGAAGGCGCCGTGAACCGCCTGGAGGGGGAATTATGGCGGTATTACGTCGAACGCAGCGCCGTCGCCGCGCCTTTTCGCGAAGCCGTCCGTCACGAAGGCTTGCACCGCACCAGCATGCGTAATCTGGCCGAACTGCTGATCCGCCTGTGGACTGAGCCGCCGGCCCGGCCGTCCCCCCCGGCGGGAGGCTCCGGATCCTAGCACGAGTCTCTGGGTCGAATCGGAACGGTGTTCCCTTAAATCGTTATAAATAATTATCCTGTTTGGATTAACAATATTTCCCGTTCCTGCAACTTTTCGGCCCGGTTGGCGTCATATACTAACGTATCTCCTCCGCTTAGCGGGGGAGAATTGGGGTAAGCTAGAAAGTTAGGCGGGCCGCTTAGGGGTAGGCGGCCCGCCCTCTTTTTTTACTAGGCCGGGACCGGCTCACCGGGATGATCCGGACGCCAGGGAGGAGAGCAGAGCCCTCGAAAGGGCCTCGATCGCCAAGGGATGGCTGCCGATCAGCCCGGCGAAATAACAACGCTGGGCCGGCGCCTCGGCCTGCGCGAGCGCCGCGATCCGTGCGAGATCCCCGTGCGGCCCGGCGTGGCGCCCGGGCGCAAGGAACAGCGGCGCGATCACCACCGGCCCGCGGGCAAATTCCGGCGCGCGCAGCTGTTCGGCCAGCAGGGGCCGGTTGAACGCATACTGCGGACCGGCGGGCGATTCCATCGAGGCGGCCGCCAGGATCCCGGCCGAGCCGGCCAGGCGGGCCCGGACCGCTGCCGCCACTTGATCGCGCAGCGCGGCGGAAACCGCCGAGGGGCCGCCGTGGTCGACCACGATGACGGGCGGCGAGCGCAGGTCCTCGGCGCGGATCGTCTCGGCGATCCGGTCTGCCACGATCGGCGCCACGGCGCCGGATTCGGCGAGGCCGGGCGTGAAGCGGACCGTAAACTGCCCCAGCTCGCCGGCCAATCGATCGAGGTCCTGGCGCAGGGCCGAACCGATCGCCCCTTGCGGGCTGACGAAGAAGGGCACAACGAGGAACTCCCGCTCGCCGGCGGCGCGCTCGCGGCGCATCCAGGCGGCGAGCGTCCAGGCCGGTTCTCCCCCCAGGGCGGCGGCGGGAATCCGGTCGCTGTGCTTCCAGGAGACCGCGGCGACCGTCTTCCCGCAGGCGGCGGAGAGCGCGGCGGCCACCGCGCGCAATTGGCGATGCGCCTGCGGCTCGAGGGAACCGTTGTCGATCAGCGCTACCCTCACGGCGCCAGCGCCGCGGCCGACGGGGAGACCAGTTGCGCCGCGCCAGCGGCGACCGGGCCGATGATCACCAGGGCCGGAGCCTCGAACTGCGCGGCTGCGACCCGGACCTCGAGCTCGGACAGCGTCGTCAGGAGGGTGCGTTGCGCGGCCGTCGTCGCCGCCTGCACGACGGCGGCCGGCTGGTCGGGGGCCATGCCGCCGGCCAGGAGCCGGCGGGCGATGGCGGGCAGATTCCTCATGCCCATGTAAATGCACAGCGTCGCCGGCAGGCGCGCGTAGTCTTCCCAGCGGATCAGGGCGCCCGGCTTGCCCGGATCCTCGTGCCCGGTGAGGAAGACGACCGCCGAACTGTGGTCCCGGTGGGTGAGCGGGATGCCGGCGGCGGCGGCCGCCGCCAGCGCGGCGGTGACGCCGGGCACGATCTCGAACGGGATGTCCGCGGCGGCCAGCGCGGCGGCTTCCTCGCCGCCGCGGCCGAAGATGAACGGATCGCCGCCCTTCAAGCGCACGACCAGCTTCCCCGCGCGGGCGCGCGCCACCAGGGTGGCGTCGATCTGCTCCTGCGGAAAACAAAACTGGCCGCCTTTTTTCCCGACGAACAGCCGCTCGCAGTGGGTCGGGGCCAGCGCGAGGATCTCCGCGCTCACGAGGTGGTCGTGCACGAGCACCTCGGCTTCGCCCAGCAGCCGGCGGGCCTTGACGGTGAGCAGCTCCGGATCGCCCGGGCCGGCGCCCACGAGATACACCATCCCGGGCGGGCGAAAGCTCTCCGCAGGACGGTCCATCAGATGTTCTCGCCCGGAGAATTGGCCGGCGACTCCGGCGGCCGGGCGAGGTTGAGCGCCAGGTCGGCCAGGCGCTCGACCGACTGGGCGATGCTCTCCTGGTCGGTGCGCAGTTCCAGCTCCGGCGCGAACGGCGGCTCGTACGGGGAGTCGATCCCGGTGAAGAGCGGAATCTCCCCGGCGCGGGCCTTGCGGTAGAGCTGCTTGGGGTCGCGGCGCTCGCATTCGCTGAGGGGCGCGTTGACGAACACCTCCGCGAAGGGCACCCCGCGCTCCCGGGCGCGCTCCGCCGCCGCCGCGCGGTCGGCACGGAACGGCGAGATGAGCGCGGCGATGACCACGACGCCGGCGTCGGCCAGATGCAGGGCCAGTTCGACCGCCCGGCGCAGGTTTTCGCGGCGGTCGTCGTCGGTGAAGCCCAGGTTTTTGCTGAGGCCTGTGCGCAGGATGTCGCCGTCGAGAATCGTGGTCAGGATGCCGGCGTTGAGGAGGCGCTTCTCCAGGCCCTGGGCGACGGTGGACTTCCCCGACCCGGAAAGGCCGGTCATCCAGATCACCACGCCGCGGTGCCCGAGCAGCGCGGCCCGCGTGGCGGGCGCCGCCAGGCGGCTTTCGGCCGTCGCGGAATCGTCGAGGACGACGCTGTCGATCACGCCGCCGCCGGCGATCCGCCGGCCGCGCATGAGCACAAAGCGGCCCAGGGACGGGATCCGGCCGCCCGGATCGAAGGCGATGGGGCGGCGCACCCGCAGGCGGACTTCGGCGACCTCGTGGTGCTTCACCTCCGAGATCGGACCGCTGTTGCTGTCCAGGGAGACGGCGTCCAGCGTGCGTTGGATCCCGATCAGGCGGGCTTCGACCTGCTGGGTGCCCAGGCGCAGGGGCACGAGCTCCCCGACTTTCAGGGGCTCGGCGTGCAGCCAGAACAGCCGGGCGGTGAACACCCGGGCCTCGTAGGGGCGGTCCTCGGGCGGCGCGCCCACCTGCCCGCGCTCGACGAACAATTCGTCCTCCAAGGTCACGGCTACCGCGCGGCCGGCGGCGACCGGCGCCGGCGTCCCGTCCGCGGGCGGCCAGACTTCGATCGATTTGACCCGGCTGCGCTTGCCGCCCGGAGAGAAGATGATCGGGTCGCCGACCGCCACCGAACCGGCTTCCACCAGGCCGGCCACGATGCGCCGGGCGTCGAACCGGTAGATGTCCTGGACGAGCAGGCGCAGGGGCGCCCCCTCGACCGGCGGGGTGGCCCGGAACTGCTCCAGCGCCTCGAGCAGGGCCGGGCCGCGGTACCAGGGCATGAGCTCGCTGGGCTTGAGCATCCCGTGGCCGAACTTGGCGGCGATGGGCACGAAGTGGGAGGGAACGACGCCGAGGCGGCCGAGAAAATCGGTCAGCTCGGCCTGGATCCGGTGGAAGACCGCCGGATCGTAGTCGACCAGGTCCATCTTGTTGACCGCGACCACGACCTGCTTCAGCCCCAGGAGCGAAAGCAGGAAGCCGTGGCGCTTGGTCTGCTCCTTCAGGCCCTCCTGCGCGTCCACCAGCAGGATGGCGGCGTCGGCGCTCGCCGCGCCGGTGATCATGTTCTTCAGGAATTCCTTGTGCCCGGGGGCGTCGATGATCGTGAAGGAGCGGCGGGGGGTGCGGAAGGGCACGCGGGTCGTGTCCATCGTGATGTTCTGGGCCTGCTCCTCGAGCAGGGCGTCCATCAGGAAGGCGTACTCAAACTCCATCCCCTCGGCCTTGCAGGCCGCCTCGATCCGCTCGGCCTTCCCGTCGGGGACCGACTGGGTGTCGAACAGGAGCCGGCCGATCAGGGTGGACTTGCCATGGTCGACGTGCCCGACGACGACCAGGTAGAGATGATCCGGCGGCGCGGAACTTAGCTCCGGCTTGGCGCCGGCGCCGGGCTTGGAAGTGGGACCGGCGGGAGCCGGCTTGGCCGGGGAAGAGGGATGCGCGGGGTTGGTGAGGACGTTCATGCAGCGGTGGTAAGCGGAGTGGAGTCGGTCGGATTCACATGAACCCCTTGGCGCGCAGCTTCTGCATCGCGTTGCGTTCATGGTGATCCTGGGCCCGGCCGGCCCGTTCGGAGGTGCGCGTGGTCCGCAGTTCGCCGATGATGTCGGCGATCGTCGCCGCTTCGCTGGGGACGGGCTTGCTGATCGGCATGCAGCCGAGCGAGCGGTAGCGCTGGCCGTTGCGCGCAAAATACATCCCGGGCAGCGGGACTTTTTCGCGCTCCAGGTAGCGCCAGATGTCGATCTCGGTCCAATCGAGGAGGGGCTGGACGCGCACGTGCTCGCCCGGCCCGACCTCGGTGGTGAAATGGTTCCAGAATTCGGGGGGCTGATCCTTGTAATCCCATTCGAACTCCGCGTTGCGCGGCGAGAAGTACCGCTCCTTCGCGCGGGTCGAATCCTCGTCCCGCCGGATGCCGGTGATCAGGGCGTCGAACTTGCGGTCCGCGAGCACCTGCTGCAGGGCCACGGTCTTCAGCTCGTGGGTCACCGTGACCGGATCGGTGGTCTCGTAGCCGATGCCGCGGCTGCGGGCCTCCTGGTTGGTCCAGACCACCAGATCCAGGCCGTAGTGCTCCTTGGCCCAGGCGCGGAACTCGAGCATCTCCGGGAACTCGTACGTCGTGTCGATGTGGACGACCGGAAAGGGGACGTGGCCGCAAAACGCCTTCTTGGCGAGCCAGACCAGGACGTTCGAGTCCTTGCCCATCGACCAGAGCATGGCCGGCCGATGAAAGGATTGGAAGGCCTCCCGCATGAGGTAGATGCTGTGAGCTTCGAGTTCGTCGAGATGGGACATGGTGTAAAGCCGGAGAAAAGCGCGTCAGAGCGAGGCCCCGTCCGCGGAGGCCTCGTGCAGGCCGCATTCGCGCTTGAGCCCGAAAAAGCGCGTCTGCTCCGCGGTGAGCTCGGCGGAGATCGGGCGGCTGGTGTGGGTGTCGCCGATGGAAACGTAGCCCTGGTCCCAGAGGGGGTGGTACGGCAGGCCGTGCGCCTCCAGGTACCGGTGCACGTCGCGGTCGGTCCACTCGAGGATCGGGTGGAGCTTCAGCCGGCCGTCCTGGAGCCGGGCAACCGCCAGGTCCTCGCGCGTGCTCGCCTGCGTGCGCCGGAGGCCGGCCAGCCAGAGCTTCGCCCCCAAGTCGTGCAGCGCCCGCTGCATGGGCTCGACCTTGGCGAGCAGGTTGTAGGCCTTGAGCCCCTCGACCCCGGATTCCCACAGGCGGCCGTGGCGGGCCTCGAGCCAGGCCGGGGAGAGCGCGGGCCGGTAGACCTTGAGATTGAGCTTCAGGCGCCGGGTGAGCTCGTCGGCGAAGCGGTAGGTCTCGGGGAAGAGGTACCCGGTGTCGACCAGGATCACGGGGATCGAGGGCAGGACCCGCGTCGCCAGGCTGAGCATCACGGCGGCCTGCGCCCCGAAGCTGCTGCTGAGCACGACCGCTCCCGGATACCTCCGGACCGCCCAGGAAATGCGCTCCTCGGCGGTGGCCGAAGCAAGCGCCCCGTTCACCGCGGCGAGCTCCGCGGTTGAGACTAGTTCCGCAGTCGCCATCTTCTATTGATCGCGGCGGCAGTCCCCCGGGGCCTGGCGGCCCGGCGGACGAACGCGGACGATGGCGATAAAGAGATTCACGTCGGCACCAAACGTGCCCGAGAATGCGGGAGCGTCAAGCGGGCAGGTTGTCATAGGCCCGGGCCCACCGGCGCCCGGCGGACCAAATCACTGGATCATAACCGATTAGATTCCGGACGCGCCCGGGCGCCCGACGGCAGCCGGCGGATTTTTTGGGGTCCCCTCGCGGCTCCCGGGCCGCGCGGGTAGAGCCGGGCCGGCGCGTCCGGCCCGCGTTTTTTTGGCCCGAACCCGGGCTCAAGCGTCACGAGTTTGTGTCGAATTATCCTGCCGCATGGCGTTTCGCGCTCTGCGGGTTCATTATCCCCCCGGCGCGCGCGCTAAGTAATGTTCGCCCCCAGTTAATTCCAAATCGGGCATCGACAAAGCCACGGGCCGCTGTTTCGTTATTCACAACATATCCACACCGATGGAAAGCCTGCGAGGGGCGAACGCCCCAAAAACGCGGATCAAGGTTACGGCGAAGATAAAGACCTTTGTGCTCGACACGAACGTCCTGCTTCACGATCCGCAATCGATTTACAAATTCCAGGAGAACAACCTGGCGATTCCGGTGGAGGTGCTCGAGGAGCTTGACGCGATCAAGAACGAGCAGTCCACGGAGCGCGGCCGGAACGCCCGGAGGGTGCACCGCATCCTCCAGGAACTGCTGCCGGACGCCCGCTCGATGCAGGAGGGCGTCGAGCTGCCCAATGGCGGCACGCTGTCGATCATCATCAACCCCTATCTGGAGCCCGGCCACCACTCGCCGGCGATGGACCGCCTGCGCGCCATCCTGCCGGACCTGACGAAGAAGGACAATCGCATCATCGCGGCCGCCCTGTTCGTCCAGGAGCAGTTTCCGCCGCCGACCACGCTGGTGACCAAGGACATCAACGTGCAGCTGAAGGCCCGGGCGATCGGCCTGGAGTCCCAGGACTACCTCAACGACAAGGTGCCCGAGGTGGACGAGGAGGCGGCCTACCGCGAGATTTCGGTCACGATCTACGACCTGCAGCGCTTCTGCTCGGAGGGCCTCTTCACGCTCGGCGCCAAGGAGGCGCGCGGCCTGCATCTCAACGAGTACGTCCTCCTCCGCTCGAACGAGGGCAAGACCATGCCCGCCCGGTACTACGGCGAGGGGATCGTCCGCCGGCTGAAGCTGCCGGAATTCGTCAAGGCCCCGGGCGGGATCCCGATCCGCGCCCGCAACCTCGAGCAGCAGTTCTTCATGGACGCGCTACTGGACGACTCGATCCAGATGATCACCTGCTTCGGGAAGGCGGGGACGGGCAAGACCCTCCTGTCGACCGCCTGCGCCCTGTATCAGGTGTTCGACGACCAATCGCGCTTCGACGGGGTCTCGATCTCCCGGCCCGTCGTGGCTCTGGGGAAGGACATCGGCTTCCTGCCGGGCACCCTCGACGAGAAGATGCGCCCGTGGCTGCAGCCCTACTACGACGCCCTCGAGGTGCTGCTGCCCTCGAAGCCGCCGAAGGATCCGCAATTTGCCGCCAAGAAGGTGGCGAAGAAGCACAAGAAGCACGACGAGCAGGTGTTCGGCGGCTCCGGCGGCTCGGGGCTTTCGGGCGGCCACGGCCACCTCGGCCCGGTGAAGCCCTATGAGCGCCTGCTGAAGACCGGGCTGGTGGAGATCGAGGCCCTCTGTTTCATCCGCGGCCGCTCGATTGCGCGGCGCTTCTTCATCCTCGACGAGGCGCAGCAGCTGACGCCGCACGAGGTGAAGACCATCATCACCCGCATCTCCGAGGGCTCGAAAATCGTCCTGATCGGCGACCCGGCCCAGATCGACAATCCTTACGTGGATGCCCGCAGCAACGGCCTGGTCTACTGCCACAACCGGATGAAAGGGCAGGCGATCGCCGCCCACGTCAAGCTCACCAAGGGCGAGCGCTCGCTCCTGGCCGAACTGGCTGCGGATTTGCTTTGAGCGGGGCTTGACCCGGCGCCCGCCCGATGAGATATCCCGGCCCGCCGCGGCTGTAGTTTAACGGTAAAACCTCTGCCTTCCAAGCAGGTGTCCGGGGTTCGATTCCCCGCAGCCGCACCACTTTGAGCGCCTGCCCGCGGCCCCACTCATGCAAACCGGACCGATAAGGATGTTCCGGCTCCTGGGCCGGCTCGGCGGGCTCGCCCTCGCGCTGGCCCCGACCGGCGCGCGGGCCTGGTATGAGCCGGGCCACCGGATGATCAACCGGCTGGCGCTCGACTCCCTGCCGGCGGATTTTCCGGCCTGGAGCCGGGAGCCGGACAACGCCGGGCGGATCGTTTTCCTCGCCCAGGAGCCCGACCGCTGGCGCCGGACGCGCTCGGAGCTGCTCCAGCACGACAACGGCCTGGACCATTTCTTCGAGGTGGAGCTGCTGGCGGACGCGGGCATCGACGTGGCGACGCTCACGCCGTTCCGGTACCAATTCGTCGCCCAGTTCGCGTCCGGCCGGGCGGCCCATGCCGACCGCTTCCCGGCGATCGAACCGGCCAAGGACCGGGACCATTCGCTCGAATGGCCGGGCTTTCTGCCCTGGGAGATCGCCGAATCGTACGCGAAGCTGCAGACGGTGTTTTCCTACCTGAAAACCTACGAGCGCTACGGCAGCCCGGCCGAGATCGCCGACGCCCGGGCGAACGCGGTCTACGTCATGGGGGTGATGGGCCACTACGTGGGCGACGGCTCGCAGCCGCTGCACGCCACCGTCCAGAAGAGCGGCTGGCTCGGGCCTAATCCGCACCATTACACCACGACGGACTTCCATGCGCTGATCGACGGCGGCTTCATCGCCCGGGCCGGAATCACGCTGGCCGAATTGGAGCCGCGGGTCGTCCCCGCGCCGCCGCTCGACCTGACGCCGCGCCCCGACGGCCGCGACCCGGCCTTCGTCGCGGTCGTCGACTATCTGCTGGCCACCCAGCGGACGGTCGAGCCGCTCTACCGGCTGCTGCAGCAGCACCAGTTGACCGACGGCGGACCGGGCGACCGGGCCGGCCGCGCCTTCATCGCCGAGCGGCTCCTGGCCGGCGGCCAGATGCTCGGGACTCTCTGGCTCACGGCCTGGCGCCAGGCGGCGCCGGATCCGAATCTGCGGGCCACCCTCCTGGAGCGTCCGGTCCCGCCCGCCGTGGCCCCATAGGCGCCGGCCGGCGCTCAAGCGCCGTGCATCTTGTGCCGATGGAGGGTTGGGCCCTTTGCCCGCAAGCAACCGGCCGCTCCCAACTCCCCTTCCGCTCCATGCCTGTAGCCGAGAAAATCACCGAAGCGCTGGTCGGCGAGCATGCCGCCCGCGCGGTGGCGGATGTCTTCCGGACGATGCTGGGCTATGCGGTCGCGCCGGCCGGGGACCTGGTCTCGACCTGGCCCGCCGGCCGGGCGGTCCTCGATCCGGGGGTCCAGGCGATGGTGGGGCAGGTCGGGCTGGTGGGCGCAGTCAACGGCTTTGCCCGGCTCTATTTTGAGGAGACCTTCGCCCGGGAGTGCATCGGCCGGATGCTGGGCGTCGAGGCCGGGGAACTGGCGGCGCTGGGCCCGGAAACGATCTACGATGCGGTCGGCGAACTGGCCAACATGACGATCGGCAGCTTCAAGAACGGCCTTTGCGACGCCGGCCACCCCTGCAAGCTCACGATTCCCTCGGTCCTGCGGGTCAGTGACTTCGCCGTGGCCGACCTCCCGCGCTGGGCGACCCGGTACGTGCACGTCTTCGACTCCAACGGGCGCCGGGTGGTGCTCGACGTCCTGCTCAAGCTCGAGTGACCCGGAGGGGCCGCCGGCGCCGGTTGCGGGGGGGAAGGGGCCCGGCCTTTTTCCGCACGTTTCCCGCTTGCGGCGCGTTTGCCCGGCCCCAACTCTCGGCGGAATTCACGTTCATGCCCAAACGCGCCGACCTCCAGTCCATTCTCATCATCGGCGCCGGCCCCATCGTGATCGGGCAGGCCTGCGAATTCGACTATTCGGGCACCCAGGCGTGCAAAGCCCTGCGGGAGGAAGGTTACCGGGTGATCCTGGTCAATTCCAATCCGGCGACGATCATGACGGACCCGGAGTTCGCGGACGTGACCTACATCGAGCCGCTGACCGTGGAGATCCTGGAGAAGATCATCGCCGCCGAGCGGCCCTCCGCGCTGCTGCCCACGCTGGGCGGCCAGACCGCCCTCAATCTTTCGATGGATCTGCACGCCGCGGGCGTGCTGGCCCGCTACGGGGTCGAGATGATCGGCGCCAAGCCGCCGGCCATCGCCAAGGGCGAGGACCGGGAGCTGTTCAAGCAGGCGATGATCAAGATCGGCCTGGACGTCGCGAAATCGCGGACCGTTCACAAGCTGGAGGAGGCCCGGGCGGCCGCGGAGGCGATCGGGGCCTTCCCCCTGATCATCCGGCCCTCCTTCACCCTGGGCGGGGCGGGCGGCGGGATCGCCTACAACCGCGAGGAGTTTGAGCGCATCGTCACCAACGGCCTGGACATCTCTCCCACCCACGAGGTGCTGATCGAGGAATGCCTGCTCGGCTGGAAGGAGTTCGAGATGGAGGTCATGCGCGACCACAAGGATCAGTGCGTCGTGATCTGCTCGATCGAGAACTTCGACCCGATGGGCGTGCACACTGGCGACTCGATCACAGTCGCCCCGGCCATGACCTTGACGGACAAGGAGTACCAGGTGATGCGCGACGCCTCCTTCGCGGTGATCCGGGAGATCGGGGTGGAGACCGGCGGATCGAACATCCAGTTCGCGGTCGACCCGCAGACCGGCCGGATGGTGGTGATCGAGATGAACCCGCGGGTGTCGCGCTCCTCCGCGCTCGCCTCGAAGGCGACCGGCTTTCCGATCGCGAAGATCGCCGCCAAGCTGGCGGTCGGCTATGCGCTCGACGAGCTGCGCAACGACATCACCCGGCTCACTCCCGCCAGTTTCGAGCCGACGATCGACTACGTCGTGACCAAGATCCCGCGCTTCACCTTCGAGAAGTTTCCCGACGCGGACGCGACCCTCACCTCCTCGATGAAGTCGGTCGGCGAGGCGATGGCGATCGGGCGCACCTTCAAGGAGTCGCTGCAGAAGGCCCTGCGCTCCCTGGAGATCGGGGCCCGCGGGTTGGGCGGCGGCGGCCGGCTGGGCGGGACCGAGCAGCCGGACGACGCGGTCATCAAGACCAAGCTCGGCACGCCGAACGCCGAGCGGATCTTCTACCTGCGCTATGCGTTCCGCGCGGGCTACAGCGTGGAGCAGATCTTCGACCTGACGAAGATCGATCCCTGGTTCCTGCATCAGGTGCGAGAAATCCATGAAATGGAGGTCCGCCTGGAGGGCCAGACGCTGGCGGGGCTGGCCGACGATCTCTTCCGCCGGGCGAAGCAATTCGGCTTTGCCGACGCCCAGCTGGCGTGGCTCCTCGGCAGCGAACTGCCCGCCGTCCGCTCGGAGCGCAAGCGCCGGGGACTGCAGACCACCTACCGGCTGGTCGACACGTGCGCGGCCGAATTCGAGGCGTTCACCCCGTATTATTATTCGAGCTACGGCGACGAGAACGAGGTCATGCCTTCGGCCAAGCGGAAGATCATGATCCTCGGCGGCGGGCCCAATCGCATCGGGCAGGGCATCGAGTTCGACTACTGCTGTGTCCATGCCTCCTTCGCCCTGCGGGAGATCGGCTACGAGACGGTGATGGTCAATTCGAACCCGGAGACCGTCTCCACCGACTACGACACCAGCGACCGGCTGTACTTCGAGCCCCTGACCCTGGAGGACGTGCTGGAGGTCTACGAGCAGGAGGGATGCGAGGGAGCCATCGTCCAGTTCGGGGGCCAGACGCCGCTCAACCTGGCCACCGCCCTCAAGGCCAACGGGGTGAAGATCATCGGGACCTCCCCGGAAAGCATCGAGGCGGCCGAGGACCGCAAGCTCTTCGCCGCGATCCTCGACCAGGTGGGGCTGATGCAGCCGGCGAACCGGACCGCCCTCAACGCGGCCGAAGCGGAGGACTTCGCCGCCGCCGTGGGCTACCCGGTGCTCCTGCGCCCGTCGTTCGTCCTGGGCGGGCGGGGCATGTTCATCGTCTACAGCCCGGAGGAGTTGCGGGCGGTCGTGCGCCAGGTCTTCGACGTCATGCCGGGCAAGCCCGTGCTGATCGACAAGTTCCTGGAGGACGCGATCGAACTGGACGTGGACTGCGTCAGCGACGGGATCCGCAGCGTGATCGGCGGGATGCTCGAGCACATCGAGTATGCCGGGGTGCACTCCGGGGACGCCGCGATGGTGATGCCGCCGCACACCCTCGGGCCCGAAATGCTGGCGCGGGTGCGCGCCGCCACCGCCGCCTTGGCGACGGAGCTGCGGGTCGTGGGCCTGATGAACGTCCAGTATGCGATCAAGGGCGAGCAGCTGTACGTGCTGGAGGTCAATCCCCGGGCTTCCCGCACCGTGCCGTTTGTGGCCAAGGCGATCGGCGTCCCGCTCGCCAAGCTGGCCGCGCAGGTGATGACGGGGCGCACCCTGGAGGAGCTGGGCTTCACCCGGGAGCTCGTGCCAAAGCATTGGTGCGTGAAGGAGGCGGTGTTCCCCTTCGTGCGCTTCCCCGGCGCCACGATCGCCCTGGGGCCCGAAATGCGCTCGACCGGCGAAGTCATGGGCCTGGACGACGACCTGGGCCTCGCCTTCGCCAAGGCGCAGGCGGCGGCCAAGCCGGGCCTGCCGACCAAGGGCAACGTGTTTCTCAGCGTCAAGGACGCGGACAAGGTCCGGGCGGTCGAAATTGCGCGCGGCCTGGCCGACCTCGGCTTCGTCCTGTATTCGACCAGCGGCACGGCCCGGGTGCTCGCGGACCAGGGCCTGGCGGTGAAGCGCCTGGCCAAGATCAGCGAAGGGCGGCCCAACGTGGTGGACATGATCAAGAACGGGGAGATCGCGATGATCATCAACACCCCGGGCGGGATGATCCCGCGGCGGGACGAGAACGCGATCCGCTCGGCCGCGTACGCGCACAACATCTGCATCATGACCACGATCACCGGCGCCCGGGCGGCGCTGACCGGCATCCGGTCGCTGCGCTCGAAGCCCGTCGGGGTGCGCCCGATCCAGCGCTACCGCGGCAACGTCACGACGATCTGAGCATGTCCGCCTCCGCCACGCTGGTAGCCCTGCTTTCCGGACCCGATCAACCCGGCTTGGTCGCGCGGGTGGCCGGCTGGATCTTTGAGCATCGGGGCAACATCCTGCACGCCGATCAGCACCGGGACATGGAGGCGGGCATCTTCTTCCAGCGGGTCGAATGGGAGCCCCTGGCCCCCGACGCCGACGCCGCGCCGGCCTTCGTCCGCTTCGCCACCTCCCTCGGCATGGAGGCGAAGGTGACGGCCTCGGCCCACCGGCCGCGGGTGGCGATCTTCGTCTCCAAGGCCGACCACTGCTTCCACGACCTGGCCCTGCGCTGGCGGGCCGGAGAATTTGCGGCCGACTTCGTGGCCGTCATCTCCAATCACCGGGAGATCGAGGCGGCGGCGCGCGGGTACGGCCTGGAGTTTTACCATCTCCCGGTCACCGCCCAGACCAAGGCCGAGGCGGAGCGGCGCCAGCTGGACCTGCTGCGGGCGCAGGGGGTCGAGCTGGTGATCCTGGCCCGCTTCATGCAGATCCTCTCCGCCGGCTTCCTGGCCGAATTCGGCCAGCCGGTGATCAACATCCACCATTCGTTCCTGCCGGCCTTCGCCGGGGGCCGGCCGTACCACCAGGCGCATGCGCGCGGCGTGAAGCTGATCGGCGCCACCGCCCATTACGCCACCGCCGAGCTCGACGACGGGCCGATCATCCAGCAGGACGTGGCCCGGGTCACCCACCGGCATAGCGTCGACGACTTGGTCCGGATGGGCCGCGATCTGGAGAAGACGGTGCTCGCGCAGGCGGTCCGCTCCCACCTGGAGAACCGGGTGCTCGTCTACGGGCGCAAGACGGTGGTTTTTGACTGACGGGCCGGTCGGCGGGACCCGGATTGGCCGTTTTGGCGATCTGGCCGGGTGATTTCGGGGATTTACACCGTCGGGACGTTTTGTTTTGGTGTCCGTTTCCAACTTGAGAACCCTGGTCTTTTCATGAGCACCCCCGTCCCATCCACGCCATCTCCGTCGCGCGAAAAGGTCCCTCCGGCCGCCCCGGGCGGGCCGGTGGTCCATCCGGACCTCGACGAACGCCTGCTTGGCCTCTGGCAGCAATACGGGCAGACGCTCCTGGTGGTGGTCTGCCTGGTGCTGGTCTTCTATCTGGGCCGGGCGGGCTGGGAGTATTATCAGGCGCAGCAGGAGGCGGGCGTGCGGCAGGAGTACGCCGCCGCCGCCCTGCCGGAGCAATTGAAGTCCTTTGTCGCCGCCCACCCGACCCATCCGCTGGCGGGCGTGGCCGAACTGCAGTTGGCCGACGAGGCCTATGCCGCGGGCCGGGCGGCGGACGCCGTAGCGGACTACTCCCAGGCGGCCGGGATCCTGAAGGGCGGGCCGCTCGCGGCCCGCGCCCAGCTCGGCCTGGCCATGGCGCAGATTCAAAGCGGCCAGGCCGCCGAGGGTCAGGCGGGGCTGCAGGCCCTGGCCGACGACGCCCACCAGCTCACGGTCGTCCGGGCCGAGGCGACCTATCAGTTGGCGAGCCTGGCGGCCTCGGCCGGCCACCCGGACGAGGTGCAGAAACGGGCAACGCAGCTGCTCCAGCTGGACCCAAGCAGCCCGTGGACCCAGCGGGCCTTCTCCCTGCAGGCGGCGGCTGCGCCCGCCGCCGGTTCCGCCGCGCCCGCCGGCATTTCGTTCAAGCCCGGCGGGCAGTGATCGGCCGCGCGCGAGCGGAGGCGGGGCCAGGCGGGGCGGATGTCCGCGCCCAGGCCGCGGGCAGGCCCCGGGCTTTAACTTGTCACCCGGGCTTTCTCCGGTTTCACTGACCGCCCATGAGAACGCCGACCTTCGTGTTGGAGTTTGAAAAGCCGCTGAGGGAATTGGCGAAGCAGCTCGATGAATTGCGGCAGCGCTCGATCGAGACCAATGTGGACCTGGCGCGCGAGATCCTGGCCATCGAGAAGCGGATCGAGGCGGTGCAAAACGAGATCTATACGAATCTCACCGCGTGGCAGCGGGTGCAGATCGCCCGGCATCCGCTGCGGCCCTATGCGCTCGGCTACGTCGGCATGGTCTGCGAAGGCTTCCAAGAGCTGCACGGCGACCGCCAGTACAACGACGACCGGGCCCTGGTCGGCGGCCCGGCCTTTTTCGACGGCCAGGCGGTGATGATCATCGCCCAGCAGAAGGGGCGCGACACCAAGGAAAAGATCGCCCGAAACTTCGGGATGCCCCAGCCAGAGGGATATCGCAAGGCATTGAGATTGATGAAGATGGCCGAAAAATTCTCCTTGCCGGTCCTGACCTTCATCGACACCCCCGGGGCCTATCCCGGAGTCGGTTCCGAGGAGCGGCACGTTTCCGAGGCGATCGCCGTGAACCTGCGGGAGATGGCGATGCTCCGCGTCCCGACGATCTCGGTCGTGGTCGGCGAAGGCGGCTCCGGCGGGGCGCTGGGGATCGGCGTGACCGACCGGGTCCTGATTTTCGAGAACAGCTATTACTCGGTCATTTCCCCCGAAGGATGCGCCGCGATCCTCTGGAAGGACGGGGCCGCCGCGGCGACCGCCGCGGACGCCCTGGGCCTGAGCGCCCCGCAGCTCCTGAAGCAGGGGATTGTCGACGAGATGATCGCCGAGCCGCCGGGCGGGGCGCACGTCGACCCGGCCGCCGCCGGCGCCGCCCTCAAGGAGGCGCTGCGCCGCCACTTGGAGGCGCTGCGGGCGCTGTCGGTGACGCGGCTAGTCGACGCGCGCTACGAGCGCTACCGCCACCTCGGCGTTTACGAGGAGGCGGGCGTGGTCAAGAGCTAGCCCGGGCCGCCCGCCAGATCGTCAGGCAGCCGGCCAGCAGGTTTCCCAGCTCGGCCAGGGGAATCATGTTGGGGCCGTCGCTGATCGCGGAGGCCGGATCGGGGTGCGTCTCGATGAAGAGTCCGTCGGCGCCCGCCGCCAGCGCGGCCCGCGCGAGCGGGGCGACGAACTCCCGCTCGCCGGCGCTCTTGCCGCCGCCCGC
>Ga0302320_10015150_pt1 | contig 15868 bp, 10 predicted proteins | sample Bog_T0_3_FD_202130 | JGI IMG/M metagenome (GOLD analysis project Ga0302320, IMG submission 202130) | Peat permafrost microbial communities from Stordalen Mire near Abisko, Sweden - Bog_T0_3 | ecosystem: Environmental > Terrestrial > Soil > Wetlands > Peat | place: Sweden: Abisko, Stordalen Mire... | reverse complement strand
CGCTGGACCGTCGCTATGACGACCTCGAAAGCGGCAGGGTAAAGCCTGTCCCCGGGGATGAAGTGGTCGCCCGGCTTCGAGCCAGGAGCGCGGCCTTCCGGGCGAACCGCAATGAGAGCGTAGGATTTCCATCCCGAAGCTGAAAGCGACCTGAACGCCATCTGGGATTACATCGCCGAAGACAGTCCCGATGCCGCTGACCGGACGATTGACAAAATTGTAGCCGCCATCGAGTCGCTTGTTCCCCTGCCCCATCTGGGCCACCGCCGTCCCGATCTTACTTCCCGCCCGCTGAGATTCATTACCGCGCAGAATTATCTGATTGCCTACGCCCCAGACAAGAAACCATTATGGGTTGTCGCCGTTATGCATGGACGCCGCAGCCCCCGCTTGATGGCCGCAATCCTCAGGGGCAGAGAGTAACGGCGCGCTTCAAAAATGGCCCTGGGTGAAAAAATGAGCAACCTCGCGCAGAGACACCGAGGCGCAGAGATTCCGGGGCTGGCGCAGACTCCTGCCGTTGGGAGACTGCGATCTCCCGCAGGGATCTTACGCAAATTAGACTTATCCCAAACGATCCATGCCGATGGGGGGAAAGGCAAATTAAGAATTACGAATTAGGAATTGATAACCTGTGCGAACATTCCGGCGCAGAATTTTTCATTCTTAATTCGTGATTCTTAATCGTCGCCGTTCCCCGAGTCCCGAATCCTTGAAATTCGCGGGACAATTTGACTTGCGCAAAACGCGATTTTTGCGCCCGGCGGCCCGTCAGTCCCCACCCTCGGATAGCCCTTTTCGCGTTATTTCAAAAAAGAGCCCCCTAAAGGCCTATATTTTCGCGGCTGAAAAAATATTCCGGATTCCGAAATGCAGGGGTCAGGTTTTTGGGGTTGGGGGTTAGGGAAGAACATTCCGAATTCGAGATTTGAAATTTGAAAATTCCGGATTCCGGATTCCAGATTTGAAATTTGAAACTTGGAATCCGAATTCTGGATTCCGGAATCTGAAAAGCAGGGTTAAGGGGCGGCGGGTGGGCCGCCCCTTGGGTGTTCCGGGTCAAGAGATCACCGGATGCTGGGTCTATTGCAAGCCTGCCTGCGTGCGTTTAACCAGGCCTGCTCTATTGCAAGCCAGCCTGCGTGCGTTTAACCAGGCAGGTGGTGGAGTCGGTGGCGGGTTCGTTGTCGCACCCGCCTGCTCCGGGACTGACCAGCGTGGTGAAGTAGACGCTGGAAGTCTGGCCGGTGGTGCTGACGTTGTCAGGGATGATTCCGCTGGTTCCACCATTGGCTGAAGCGGTGGCAAAAGCGGCGGAAGGCATCCCGCTGGTTATATCAAACGACAGCACGCAACCCGTGGAGGCCCCGCCAAAAGCGCAATTGGAAGGAACACCCAGGAACAGCCAGTCCGTGCCGCTGCCGCCCTCATTGGGATTGTAGAACTCCGTGAGAGGCGAGCACTCCTGCGCGGCCGTGGTGGTGCTGAGGTCCAGGGGCCCGGCCGCGACTGTCGTCATCACGCCGCTGACAATACTGATATCGTAAAGCGCCGGGGCGGCGTGCGCGGCTTGCTTACCGCAAACGTACAGGTTGCCCGTGCCGTCAATGCTGTTGTAATAGTTGTTGTCAAAGGTCCCCATGTGAACGTGCGTAGCGGCCGAGTTATTTCCAATATTCAGCGTGACCACGCTGGTTGCGGTAAGCAACGTATCGGCCTCCTCCACAATTGCGCTGGTCCCATTGCCGCCGGAGAATACGAAGGCTTTTTCTGTTGACCCGTCCAGGAGGGGCCCGTCGGTAATCGCTCCCAGGCCAGACAGGGTGTTGGCGCCCAAAACACCCGTCGAATCGATCACATAGCTCACGCGCCCGCTGATATCCGCCACCAGAATGTTCCCGGAGCCAAGATCTTCCACGGGGCCGGTCAAGCGACTTCCGGCATGCACCACGACCCCGGTTTTCCAGGGCGCCGGCGCGAGCGTGGGCGTTCCATAAAACACCCCCGTGACTTTCCAAAGCCTTCCACCGTTATCGCCCACATAAAGCACATCCGTGGAATAGTCGTAAAACGGCGGAGAGTTGGTGTTGTTGTTGGCGCCCAAAGTCAGGTTGAACATGCAGGATGTTGAGCCAGAGGTGAGGCAACTGGTATACGTTGCTGGAACGCTGGTGGAGACAGTGGGGGCAACCGGGCTACCGCTTAAGTCGCTGATTCCATCTCCCGCCTTCCATGCCAGCACATGCAGGATTGCTCCCGTCGTGGCGCTTTCGATAAAGGCCACCTTCGTCCCGTCCCAGGAGAGCACGGGAGAGCCCAGAATCGGCGAAGACGTTGCCGCAGTGCTGGCATTGTAAGACCACATCACGGCGGGCGGTCCAGCGCAGGGGCCCGAACCCATTCCTCCCAGCAGGGTCGACCCGTTCCATGCGAAACCCGCAAGGCTCTCAGAAAGCGCGATGCTGTTTCCACCGGTCCCGCCTGTGGTGGCGGTTACGGTAATGTCGCCGCCGCTGGAAGTGGCGGTGACCCCTGTTGAAATGTTGTTGTTGATGGCGGTCGCGATATTGGCCGCCAGTTGAGCCACACTAACCGCGGCGGCGCCCGACCAATAGGAGAAGTTCAGGCCCGACGTGGTGCCATCCGTGCCGGGAGTGCTGCCAAAGGCGGTGAAATTCGTCGTGCCACTGTCGCTGAAGTCAAACCCCGTTGATCCCTGCGTAATCGCACTAACACTGAGCGTCAAGCCCCCCAGCGTGGCAGTGGCCAGCGCGTTGGGCGATCCCGAACTACCGCACTCCCAGGTGGTGGTGCTGTTGCCGACGTTGCTGATGGCGTCCAACAAGTTCGTGGCAACAATCGAAGGCGTATCGCCGGAGGCCGAGTGCGACCGAATGTTGCAGGCGTGAATTCCCGCCGGGACCGCGATGGTGGCAGTATTCCGGAAGGTATAAGTGACCTTCCCGATGATGACGGTTGCGCCTGCCGCGGGGATCGTCGGGCCAAAAGTAATCGTCGCCGTCTCCTTGGTGGGGCTGACGGCCGACAGCACCACGGAACCAATGGTTACGGTGGCGCCGCCCGAGGCACTGTTGCTGGAGACTATTCCCACTTGCGTGGCTGAAACCGGTCCGCCTGTGTAAAGGTTATTGTAAGCGACAAGGGAAGCCTGCCCATCGATTCCACCCGTCAAAGTGGATCCGCTGACGGTGATGGCGGGCGAGGTGGTGGCCAGAGGCACGCTGTTTCCGGCAGCGCCGATCGCAGTGGCGGTGAGATTAACGGTGCTGCCGCCGACGCTATAGTTTCCGTTCGCGGCAGTGTCTCCGGAGCAGGAAGAAGAACCGGCCCCGCAAATACCATCCAGAGCGGCCGCCAGCCCTGCGGCGTCACTGGAAGTTCCTCCCCCAGTAATGATGCAATTGGCGAAACCCGTGCAACTGGTTTGAAAGACGTAAGTCTCACTGCCAATCGTAACAGTAGCGCCATCGGCGGGGTCCGCGGCAATCGTCACGGAGCCGGCCGCGGTGGTGCTGTTGGCAGCAGCCTGGTTAACCGGGACGACGACAAAGTCCTTGGTGCAGTCGGGCGTTGCATTAATGTCCCACGTGAACTTGGCAGGGTAGAACGTGGCGCCCAGTCCAGCCCCGGCAGTCCCACCCAGGTAGGCGCTCCAATCACCCTGAGGCTTCACACCGCTGTGGCCTGAGGGTTTGGACGCCAGGTCCCTGCCCTGGCTCTGCAGTTTGAGGCCTTCGGCAAAATTGGAAGACGCATTGACGCCTCCCACGGATCGCCGAAGGGCGGCATTCCGCCGGGTTTGGGAGAGTTGAAAGCGCGGGTCGTTCTGCACCTTGTACCAATTCAGGAAGGATCTCGTCTTATTTGCCTGAGCGAATGTCCCGGGTTTGGAAAAGATAACGTGCTGGGTGGACCAATCTTCGCTGACGTGAACCGGCTGGTGAGGGGAGCGTTCCTGGCCGTAGACCCGGAAAGTCATGCCGGGGAAAGCCAGAAACGCTACCAAGGCAAGCAGCAAACGGGACGAAAGACGCTTCTGAAGAATCATGGTCACCTGCTCCTCGAGGAGATTTGCCGTCTGAGTCGTTTATTAAGAGCCTTTAATGGTCCCGTACCGGGTTCATTATGCTGGCAATCGCTATAGGTTCAATCGTACTAAAGTACTATTCCGAAAGTACCTATTGCTGCCGAAAGAACGATGCCTGATTGCAAGCTCAGCCGCCGAAACGCACGGCTTGAAACCCAAAAGCCACAGTCAATCCACAATTCATCAGTCAGCCCTGGACCTGCTCGGGCGACGTCCAAGGCAACATCGTGTGTCCCTAAATCGCGCTAACTATGCTGTCTGGCAAGAAGCAAGTGGTCCCGACATTTATGGTTTAACTCAGGTTGCTTCCACGGTCAAGAAAGAAATATTGACAAATATCATATTATGATGAGCGCAGGGTGCAGATATTGACATTTTGTCTTATTGCTTCGTCGGGAATTGTAAAATCTTGCAGCACCTGGGCATAGGACCGGTTTTTTGAAGTGGGAAAACTGTCCGTTTGGAGGGGAGCTTCCCTTCGTTCGCTAAACCCGCGGTACCGCCAGATTTCTAGAAAGGCCGGCCCTTATTGGTCGATAACCTTGTAGGAAAGATAGGGTGAGGGCGCCTCAATTTCGGCGGCGCTGGTGAAGACTTTCTAGATCAGATTCGGGACCAGTGAGGGCTTCCCTCCCCTCACCTGGTCTTTTCGGCCTGAACGGGCTGATCGGGCAGGATCTGCTTCAAATATGCCGCCATGGCGGCAGGCTTGAACCCGTACGATCCTGGCTTTCCTTTGTACCCAATGCGTCCATCCTGATCAACGACGTAGAGACGGTCAGGCCAGGCTGTGTACGCCTTTTCTGTCGTGTTCTCCATGTTGTCAATGACGGCCGGCATTTGCAGTGAGAGTTTAACTGTGCACGTCTCCGCCACTTCACACCTCTGCTGAAAGTCGGTGGGGAGGTTTATGCTGATCTTATCCTTTACGTTGTCCGCGATGGGGAAATTGTCAATGGCATGGGCCTCGAGGATGTAAACCACGAGGAATTCCGCCCGGTCCTTATATTGATTATAGAGCTTGTTGAGCGCGGGAACCTCCCGGCGAAAAGGCGGTCAAGTGTAACTCCCGAAGATCAGGATCACGGGCTTGACGCCCCGAAAAGAAGAGAGCCGGACGTGGTTCAGCTTATCGGCTGTGGGAAGGTCGAAGTCGGGCGCCATTTCGCCAACCTGGGTCTTGCCATCGCGAACAAAGTTCCAAAGCGGCTTTATGGGAAAGAGTTTCCAAACCGGCTTCGGCACTTTGCCCATTACATCCCCGAACAAAACGAGGTGAGGCATCAACACCGCGAGCCCGGCCACCAACGTCCCATAAAGGACCCCAAGCATCAACACGCCAATCCCCAGGTTCCTGAACAAGCGATACATAGGCACTCCTCAACAAATGCCGGCCTTGGAAATCAATCTTCTTACTTGCGGGCTAAACAACTGCTTGCAATGCTTCGCTGCTCCATCAATAACAGCCTATCAGAAAACAAACCTTGCGCTGACCTGGAGAATTCTTGGGTCAAAAGCTTGCGTTGATTTCGCGAAGCTGGAAGAGCTGGAAAATGTTCCGCTCGGCGTCAGTGCCAGGGACATATCCGAGTTCGGCAAATAGAGATTGACGTTGTTCAAGGTGTTGAAGGCCTCAAGGCGGATCTGCAACTCCTTACCCTCCTGCACTTTGAACCCTCTCGCCAGGGCAAGGTCCGCATTGAACTGTTGGGGGCCGCGATACACATCCCGGCCCAAGTTTCCGTCCGTACCCAAAGCCGGGGCGGGAAAGATGTTGGGATTGAACAGCCCATTCAGAAAATCCTGCTTTCCAAACGAGGACTTGACGGCGCCCGGCGCCGGAGCATTGGGGCGGTCATAGTAGCCACTGGAAATTGCGCCGCCGCCATCTTCATTCCAATCGCAGCCTGCCTGGCGGGAGGCGGCACAGTAGACACCGAAGGGGCGGCCAGACTGGGCCACGATGATGGTTGAGATTTGCCAGTTATCACCGAGCTTTTGTGCAAAGCTGGGGCCATGGTTCACCCTGGAAGTCCACACGACGGAAGCGGTGAAGCGCTGGGGAATATCAAAAATCGATCTCCCCCGCTCACACTTCAGGCAATTGGCGTTTTCGGCCCCCTTGCTCACTTCCGTGTCGTCAGGGAAGGAACTGGTGGCCGTGTCTGAGGAATCGTCAAGCCACTTGGACCAGCGGTAATTTGCCTGCACGGTAAGGCCTTTGCCAACGCGGTGCCGAACTTCCACCGTCATGGCGTTGTAGCTGGAAGTCACACCATTTGTCGCGTAGGATACTCCACCAAAGTTGGGGTTGATGCGATTCAACACGCCATCCCTGAGGTCGCCATCGAAGCGGTTAATGTCATCCCTCCGTTCCAGGTTGATGCCATTGGTGCCCACATATCCAACTTCCACAATCCAGTTGTGCGTCACTTCGCGCTCAAGGTTAAAGAACCAGCTTTCGCTATATTGCGATTTGAGATTGGGGTTGATCAGCCAGGGCGAGATGCGAATGGGGGCTTTACCTGGCGTAGCCACCACGCCCCCCTGGGCGTTGAGGGCGGTCTGGAATTGGGGATTGAAGGGCACCGGAATGCCGTAATCGATGGTGGTCCCAATCCCCACGCTGGGCTCCAGAATGGCTTGAATGGCGTAGGGCGGATTCGATGTGCCATTCACAATCGTTTTGCCGTGTGGCGGCTCGAAAGCAATGCTGTACCCCGCGCGGATGGAACTCTTGCCATCACCAAAGGGGTCATAGGCCAAACCAAGGCGGGGCGAGAGGTTCAACTTCTGGGTGGCATAAAGCTGTGACACGTGCCCCACGGAAGCGCTCGCGAACCGCTCGTCAAAAGAGCTGCCCGGCCCCCAGATAAGATTGCTCAATAGCCCGTTTCGCTCAGAGGGCGAACCAAAATAATCTTCGCGGACCCCAATATTGAGGGTCAACCGTGAGGTGGCCTTCCAGTCATCCTGAACAAACAACCCGGCCTCATAGATGGTGAAGTTCCGCTGGGTCAGCGTGGGCTGGCCGGTGGCAGGGTTCACAATGCGGACCTGTTCGTAGGGCTTGTCAGCGGCAAAGTTCAGAAGGTTATTGAAATAATAGGATCCCGCGGTGGGGACGCCGCGGTTTTCCCCCATGAAGAGCTTGCGGGCCTCGCCCCCGGTGCGAACGATATGTTTGCCAAAGCTCAGATCGACAGTGTCTCTGCCTTCGTAAACGCGAAATCGTTCGCCCAGAATGCCGGGGTCGCCAAACGGGGCAGTCACTCCCGTAATGTTGATCGTGGGAAATTGTGAGAACGGGCGGGTGTAGCCAATGATTTCATCAGTGCCGGAAAAGCGCGCATCATTTACAACGTGATTCAAGGCATGAACTTCGCCAATATTCAAATTCCCGAAAAAGCCGTTGAAGGGCTCGTGAAAACCGCGCATGGCTTCTGCCAGCGATGAAGCGGGAGCGCCGGTTAAAATCGACCCATTGCTTCGTTCATATTCGGAAATCCACCGGCCGGTCAGCGTATCGCGGCTGCCCAGGGTGTGGTCCAAGCGTGCCAGATACTGGTCAGAGCGCAAATCGTCACGAATGATGTCCTGCGCCGTTCCCAGGCCGGGAATCACGGCCCCTTGAGGGGTCGTGATGTCAACCTCACCCTGGTATTCCTTTCCATTGCTGCCGGGCCGGGGCGTGGGTGCGGGAAATTGCTGCAAGAGGCTTGCGGCAACGCTTGAGTGGTCCGTGGTGAGCACGTAATTCCTGAATTCTGGTGTTTCAACCTGAAACGCCTGGGCTTGGCCAAGGGCATCGCGCATGCCCTCATAGGAACCGAAGAAGAACGTCTTGTTCCTGATGATCGGGCCGCCGAAATTTGCGCCAAACTGGTTGAAGACCAGCGGGGGCGTGGTGACCGCAAAGAAGTTTCTGGCGTTGAGGGCGGCATTCTTGTGGTATTCCCACAGATTGCCATGAAACTGGTTCGAACCGGACTTGGTCCTCATGTTGACCACCGAACCGTTGCCCCGCCCATACTCGCTCGAAAAGTTTCCCGTCTGCACCTGAACTTCCGCCAATGACTCCAGGCTAGGCACGATTGAGGGTTCACCTTGATTGTAGGTGAAGGTGTCCATTGATCCGTCCAACACATAATTGTTACCGCGATAGCGATTGCCATTTACGGTGACGGCGGGCGAATTGGTGAGCTTGTACGAGTAAGCCGCGCCAGGAATATTGGTTGCTCCGGCGCTTAAACTGGGCAGGAAGAAGACATCCCGCTGCGGAATGGGCAGATCGGTGATCTGGTTCGTCTGAAAGGTGTCGGAAAGTCTTCCCTCCGTCGACACTGGGACTTTCGCGGCTTGGGCACTCACTTCCACCGTCTCCTTAATCTGTCCGAGTTCCAGCCGGGCATCGATTTCAGTCATCTTCCCGACGCTTAGCTCAAGCCCCCGATGCTCGTAAGTTTTGAATCCGGCAATGCTCACGGTCACGGTGTAGAAGCCAGAGGGCAGGTCAGGAAGGCTGAAGACGCCATCCGAGTCGCTGGTGGTGGTGCGGCTCTGCCCCGTGCCCTCGTTTGTTGCCACCACGGAAGCATGCGCCAGCATCGCACCGGTCGCGTCGGCCACAGTTCCCTTCAACGTTGACTGGGTGAGCTGCGCCAAAGAGAGCGAAGTAAATAGAATGGAACCGATAAAAAGGGACAATGGAACCTTCGTGAACCACATGTGCAAGTTGCGAAACATTTCGAGTGACTCCAAGATAAGGAAATGGGCGTTGCCACGCCTCCCCGAAGCCACGCAACACAGTGGTCCTTCTGGTGGGCAATTTGCCTGAAGCCTTGAACCCGCGAAAGATTTGAAAGGGTCAGAGTTCCCCGCGATGGGCCGTACCCTGCCGTGCAATTCCCTTCGCCATGGCTGTCACTCTATAGGCATGGCAGCAGAGTGTTCAATCGGGTGAAGGACTTAGAAAACCAGGTAAAAGTGCGTAGAGCTTGCCGGCGGGGAAATTGCAGGGTCTAAAAACATGGGGAGGCTTTGCTGATTCCTTGAATCCAGCTTCCACGCCCCGAAGTAGTTCATTATTCCCGGAGTGGTAGTTCCAATGCATGATTGACGCCTGCCACGCTCACGCTCCTATAATCGGAATTCATTCGCAGGGGCTCTTTTTGGCGAGCTCAAATCATTCAAGGGTTAATCCATCGGGAATTCCCTTGCACGGCAATCCGCGTGCGGATCAGCACCTCGTGGTCACTTCAAGCCAGGCCTGCATCCTTCAATTGAAAGCCCTCAGATTGCAGCGAAGGCCACCGAGGGAAAATCGACAGAGGAGTATTCTGGCATGTTACCCATCAAGGTTGTCCTGGTTGAAGATCACGTCCTGGTGCGACAGGCGTTCCGGCGCGTCCTTGAAGATAATGAGCGCATCACCGTTGTAGGCGAGGGCCGAACCGGGCTGGAGGCAGTGGAACTGGCGAAGAAGCTTCACCCCGACGTGATGCTGTTGGACATGGCCATGCCGGAATTGAACGGAATTGAAGCAGCGGAACAGATTATCCGGGTGGATCCGCGCATCCGGCTTCTGATCGTCAGCATGTATTCCGATGAGTCTTACGTCCGGCAGGCAGTGCGCGCCGGCGTTAAAGGCTATGTGCTGAAGGACGCGATTGAAATCGATTTGGCGCAGGCCGTACTGACGGTTGCCGAAGGACATACCTACTTGAGCCCCGGCGCGGCGGCAGTGTTAATGGATGTCGTACAGGGACGGCATGAACCAGCGGCTGACGATCCGTATCTGCGGCTGACCCAAAGGGAAAAGCAGATCCTGCAAATGGTGGCTGAAGGATATTCCAACAAAGAAACGGCTCAATTGCTGGATATCAGCCCCAAAACCGTGGCCACGCATCGGACCAACCTCATGGAAACGTTAAAGATCCACGGTGCGGCACAGCTTGCCCTGTACGCGGTTAAAAAGGGTTTGGTGAAGCCGGAGTAGTCCCTCGCCATGAAGCGTTAAGAATTTACAGGCAGTCCGGCACGCTTATTGGTCGATAACCTTGTAGGAAAGATACGGTGAAGGCGCCTCAAGCTCGGCGGCGCTGGTGAAGACTTTTTTGATCAGGATTCGCGACCAGTGGGTGCGCTTGCAGTATTGACGGTAGGATTCGTTCTTCCAATCGAATCCCTGTTTCGAGAGATCCTGCGGGCTCATATAGACAACAACTTCAGGGGCGAGCGCGGCGCGCGTGGTCCGCTTCTCGTAGGTCACGTCCTCATAATTGGCCAGAAGGCGAATTCCCTTCTCCCGGCATTTCTGCTCGATGCCCTGCAGAATCTGGTTGTAGCGCGCGACGTGCGGCGCCATATCCTTTTCGGTACACTCGGTCTCTCCCAAATCGACGATGGGCCGCACCTGAAGGGTTCGCAGAGTGTACTTGCCGTAGACGTTAAAGAATTCAGCGAGTTCTTCCAGGTTTTCCGCATTCACGGTGTAGTTCAGGCGCAATTGCGGGCGCGTGGCTCCGGTGCGCTTCTTGATGGCTTCGAGCTGGTCGAGCACCTCGATGAATTTATCGAAGGAAGCCCGGCGCATCAGCCGCTCGTAGGTGTCGCGCTTGACGCCGTGGGTGGAAAGGGTCAATTCATCGAGGCCGAGTTCCACCAGCCTTTCCAGATGCGCCGTGGTCAGCAACTGGCCGTTGGAAACCATCCCGAGCATCGGGACTTTGTACTTGCGGCCCAGCTCAAGGATATCCATGAAACCTTTGTAGGTGGTGGGCTCCGTGCCGCAGCCAAGATACAACTGCACGGCCCAGGGGAAGAAGACTTCGGCGATGCGCTCAATTTCGGCGGGGCTGAAGCGTCCGGTGTTGGCCTTGGTGAACGCCGGGTCGCTGAAGTAGCACATCTGGCAGCGCAGATTGCACGACATCACGGGGTCAAAGCGCAGCCAGAGATGCCGCTGCTGCAACCAGTACATGCCCAGCAGACCGGCAAATTTCAACCGGTGGCTGCGCACCACCCGGTTGAGGTTCAGAAGTTGGTAAAAACGGTCCGCCCGCATAGATTTTCCCGCGCCGAAGTGAAGAACACCTGACGCTATGCCTCCCCGCCGGTCCTCCACCCTGATAGTTACTATACGTCCTGAAAGTCATAGGAGCAAATGACCGGGTAGTGATTCCTGCAAACGAGGGCTTGACTTTGCGGCGGCCGAAATAATAGAGTCCTTGTCAAAATTCTTGGTAGCATCAGTCAAATCCAAAAAGCGCATGCGGCAATTGTGCGTGGGAGGTCCAAGTGCAGAGGCTCAAGTGGCTCATCTACATGATCGTGTTGACGGTTACGACGATTACCATGTGCGTCCAGCCGGTGGCCGCATTCGATACCTTTTGGCATTCGGCCACCACTGGCGCCATGACGCGCGAATATAAATTCAGTGAAGACGCCACCAACATCACCCAATTCGGCAACTTTTCCGGGCCGGACTTCTACGGACCGCTCTTCGATACCATATTGCCCCTCGTAGGACACGGTTCGTCGGCCATCATTCGGCCGGCCGACCAGCAACAGTTGCTGACGTTCGAGCAGTCGCAGCAAAATTCCAAAATTCGCAAGGCTGCGGCCTTCATGCACTTTGACAATCTCTACGGCGAGTTGAACAGCAATTGGCGATTCAACTTCCTGTTCATGACCCTGCTGAAGAACACGCAGACCACCATCGACGGCTTCTACAATGACCAGTCGCAAAATGAGGGAACCCGCAAGATGGGAATCCTGATGACGCTGGGGGCCTCACTGCACATGGTTCAGGACTTTTACAGCCACTCCGATTGGGTGCATCAGGACTTCGCGAAGTACGGTTTTCCGACGCAGAAGACTTCGTGGGGCAGCGATCGCGGTCCGACCTGGTTCGAGTTCCTGAAGAAATACCCTGACACGCAGACCTGGCCGATCCACGTCTCTGCCGGCATCTACCCCCCGCCGGAAAAGCCGGCCATGAGCCCGCTCGGCATTCCCATGTCGCATACCGACTTCAATCACGATAATTCCCAGCTCTTCTATGAAAAAGAGTCCCGGGTAGAATTCCACAACCTCGGGGCAATTCCGGCCAGCACCTCGCCCGGCGCACACCAGCTTTACGCGGCCAACACAGCCGCCCAGGCCAGCATCGAATGGGTTTCCCTGCTGGAGGCAGACGGCACCACCCAGGCGGCAATCGATTACGCCAAGGACTGGGATTTGAGCAAGTACAACCCCATGATGCGGACGGATCTTGGCGCCGCGCTGGCCGCCACGCTTCTGCTCTCCTGCGTCGCCAACAAGTGGGACGGCGACCACATGAACCCGCAGCGAACCAGAGAATGCAGTGCGGTGACGGTGAATAATGGAGGATCGAAGGGCAACAATGCGCTGGGAGCACTCCTCACCCCTTCCATCCCCATCTCTTTGGTTTCCTTCCTCAACGAGTTCTGGGCGATGCAGGAACAGCACCCCATTCTGGAGGACTTGGTGGCCGGGTACGGCAATGAATCCAGCGGCCATTACAAGTTTGCCGCCGCGCCGACGCATTGATGCGTGGACCAACCCTAGCGGAACGCCGGTTCGCAGCTCGAATTGAACCGGTGTCTAAGTCAGGAGCCTGTGTATGACCAAACCCATCGTGCAGTCGGTGACTTTCAAGGCTTCTCCGGAAGAGCTCTTCGCCATCTTCACTGATTCCGAGAAGCTATCGGCCGCGACCGGCGACAAAGCGTCCGTCAGTGCCAAGCCCGGGGCCAAATGGTCCGCCTTTAGCGGCATGATCTCCGGCCGGAACCTCGCCGTGGTTCCCGGCCGGATGGTCGTGCAGGCGTGGCGCGCCTCCCACTGGAAGGAGACCGATCTCGATTCCATCCTGGTCGTCAACTTCTCCCCAGCCAAGGGCGGTGGAAGAATCGACCTGACCCACGTTGGGGTTCCGCAACACGACCACAAAGGCGTCACCAACGGGTGGCCGCAGTATTACTGGAAACCCTGGAAAGCCTACCTGAAGGCACAAACCTCAAAGCTCTAAGCGTTGTTTGCGATAACGGTCCCCGCCTCCCGCCGTAACGAAAATGGCCCGTTCGTTCTTCGCCTGCCTTACACCTCTAGCCAGTTTCGTATCAGCGTGTTACGCTGGAATGACCAACTAATTTGCCGGATGCATGGAGGTGGAAGATGAAGTTGACGCTAACCACTCTGGTGGCGCTGGTTTGCCTTGCCAACGTGAGTCGCGCTGATGTGGTGACCCTGAAGAACGGCGACCGGGTGACCGGCACGCTCATCACCGTCAAGGGTGGAACACTGCAACTGAAATCGGACATCATGGGCGCTGTATCGATTCCCATGGACAAGGTGGCATCATATTCCGTTACCAAACCCGTTGCCCTGATCACCAAGGGCAAGGAGCCCATCCAAGGCACGGTGGAAATGAAGCCCTCCGGCGAGTGGGCGGTTACGGAAGACGGCAAGACCCGCATCATCCCCGCCGCCAACGTTGACACCATCATGCCCGCCACGGATTACCAGAAACTGGTTGTGGTTGCCCCCCGATTCTGGCAGGCTTGGAAAGGTTCCGCCAGCCTGGGTGAAAGCATCCAGCGCGGCAACCAGGATACCAACACGATAGCAACAACGATTACCGCCACCCGGGAGCGCCCCGCAGCGCCAATCTTCCAGGCTCACAGCCGCACCAACTTTGGCGCCACCGCCCTTCTTTCCCATGCTAACGAGACGGTGGGAGACACGTCCACGTCCATCACCTCGCACACGGTCAGCGGCAACCTGCGGGAAGATTATCTGTTTACACCCAACAACTTCGTCTTCGGCATGGCCCAGGTTGACCACATCTCGACGGAAGGTTTGTATATGCGGCAAACCTACGGCGGCGGCTTCGGTAAGGACGTTTTGAAGAATTCCAAGACCACGTTCAGCTTGATTGGCGGGTTGACGTTCCAGCACGAGAAATTTATTAATGGAACGTTTGATCAGAGCGCTGACGGACTGTTTGGTGAAAAGCTGGGCGAGCAATTCACCAAGCGCATTCGGCTGGACCACAACCTGAACTTCTACCCCAACTTCACCCAGGGCGGCGAGTATCGCTTTGACACCACCACCTCCCTTTCCATCAAGCTATTGGGACGGCTGAACTTCAACACGAATCTGATTGATCTCTACCTCAGCAATCCCCCGATGGGAAGTCAGAAGAACAATGTAACGTTCTCGACGGGGATTGGGTATTCGTTTTAAGAGAAGTCGTCAGTCATCAGTTATCAGTCTTCAGTAAAGGCAAACGCGTATGAGGGGTTTTACTGATGACTGCCCGTGGTCGTCAGTCATCAGTTATCAGTCTTCAGTTAAGTCAAGCGCCCATGCGGATCTTACTGATGACTTACGACTGATGACTGAAAACTCCTACGGCCTCAACACCCCCGTAGTCCCCACATAGAGTGAGTAGAGTGACGTGCTGGCGGCCATGAACAGGCGGTCGCGCTTGGCGCCGCCAAAACAGATGTTGGCGCAGATCTCCGGCAGGTGAATTTTCCCGATCAACTCACCGGCTGGATTGATGATGTGGACGCCGTTGTAATCCTCCCCTGCCCATCCTGCTCCCGCCCAGATGTTGCCATCCACGTCGCAGCGAATGCCGTCCGCCACTCCGCCGCCCATGTTGTAAAACGTGCGGCCGTTCGCCAGCCGCTCGCCATCCACTACATCGTAGACCCGGATGTCATGCGAATAGCCGGGGTTCTCCGTTCCGCTGGTATCACAAAGGTAGAGCAGTTTTTCATCGGGAGAGAAGCAGAGCCCGTTGGGACGGCGCACGCCACCTTCCACCACCGTGGGCGCCAGGGTTTTGCCATCCAAGCGATAGAGGTTGCAGGGCAATTCCAGCGGCGCCTTGTGCCCTTCGTAATTGCTCAGGATTCCATAGCCGGGATCGCTGAACCAGATGCTGCCATTGGAGTGCACCACCACATCGTTGGGAGCGTTCAACGGCTTGCCCTGGTACTGGTCCAGCAGCACCTTGATGCTTCCATCCAGCTCCGTGCGAGTAACGCGGCGCGAATTGTGCTCACAGGTAATCAGGCGGCCCTGCTTGTCGCGGGTGTTGCCATTGGCATAGTTCGAGGGCGAGCGGTAGACGCTGACCTCGCCCGTCTCCTCCGTCCACCGCAGCATGCGGTTGTTGGGAATGTCGCTAAAGAGCAGGTAGCGCCCATCGCCGAACCACACGGGGCCTTCTGCCCAGCGGGCGCCCGTCCAGAGGCGTTCAACGGCGGCATTGCCCTGCTTGTATTTCGCGAAGCTGGGGTGAATGACTTCCACAGCCGGGTCGGGATACTTCGTGGTGGTGGGAATGCTCCAGTCCTTGGCCGTGCCGTTTGGATTCGCAGCAAGGGCCGCGCCCGTTGCCGCCGCCATGGTCATAAAGGTTCGTCGATGCATGTTGAAACCTCCTGCCCGGATTCATGGTGGAATTTGGAATTGTCCGCACCAATCCCCAATTCCGCGCGCCATTCTAGCAGGAATTGGGGGAAGAGGAACTAGGAATTAGGATTTAGGATTTGGGATTTAGGGCTGGTGGCTTTGGTGGCAGGACCCCGCCGAGCGGCAATACTGTTCACTTAGGATAGGGCGTCAATTGATGCGGCGCGAAGCGCTTTGGAGTGCGGTCGCAGCAGCTACCGCTTTTCTTGTCTGGCTCCTGTGCCTCTGTCGTATTGACCGAAGTCC
>Ga0302320_10015149_pt1 | contig 15869 bp, 16 predicted proteins | sample Bog_T0_3_FD_202130 | JGI IMG/M metagenome (GOLD analysis project Ga0302320, IMG submission 202130) | Peat permafrost microbial communities from Stordalen Mire near Abisko, Sweden - Bog_T0_3 | ecosystem: Environmental > Terrestrial > Soil > Wetlands > Peat | place: Sweden: Abisko, Stordalen Mire... | reverse complement strand
CCAGCATGCCGATCATTGTCTGAGCCAACACCAGGGACACCGCCATGTCGGGGCGTTGACCGGCCGCTCCCGTACGGGTCAATCCACCCGGCCGGGCACAGGCCCCGCGCAAAACCGCCCTGACATCCCCTGTTCACCGAACTGCCATCGGTTTGTCATCGACCACTTGCTACTGCCGGGTCTCAAACCGGGGAGAACAGCAGCATGTTCCGCAGACAAGCCATGGCGATGGGCGCCGCAGCGCTGGGATTGGGTCTCGCCGGCACGCGCGCCCAGGCCCAACCACCCAAGGAGTTCCGCATCGGCATACTCGGCGGCGAAAATACCCAGGACCGTCTCGCCCGTTACGACGAGTTCCAGAAGCTGCTCTCGGACCATCTGCACATGCAGGTGAAGCTGTACCCCGCGGCGGACTATGCCGGCGTGATGCAGGGCATCGCCGCCGGCCAGCTGGAGGCGGCCGAATTCGGTGCCTCCGGTTTCGCCGGGGCATGGCTCGACTGCAAATGCATCGAGCCGGTGGTGGTCCCGCAGGAAAAGGACGGCTCCACTTACTACTACTCGGTGATGGTCGTGCGGGCCGATTCCGGCATCAAGACGCTGGCCGACATGCAGGGCCATTCTCTGGCCTGGGCGGACCCCAACTCCACCTCCGGCTACCTGATCCCCAGCGCCACGCTGAAAACCAAGGGCATCAACCTGGCGGACGGCGCCTATTTCTCGAAAACCGGCTTTTCCGGCGGGCATGAGCAGGGCGTGGTCGCCGTGCTGAACAAACAGTATGACGCAGCGGTGACCTGGACCTCCGGTCAGGGCGACATCTCCGAGGGCTATACCCGCGGCAACCTCCGCTCAATGGTCGACCGCAAAATGCTGAAAATGTCGGATATCAATATCATCTGGCAGTCCGGCAAAATCCCCAACGGACCTTGGGCCGTGCGTTCGGCGCTGCCCGCGGATCTGAAAGCATCGTTCACCGCCTTTCTGCTCGCCCTGCCGAAATCGAACCGCAACGTGTACGACGACGTGGAGCAAGGATCGGGCATCGGCTACGCGCCGGCCACGATGGAACTCTACCAGGACATAATCGACCTGCGCCTCGCCGAACGCGGCGCCAATCGGTCCTGACCGAAGCCGAACGGGGCTGCCAGTCCACCTGCCCCGTTTCGTCGCGGCTGCCAAACGCCCGGGTGACGCCGCAGAACCCACGACGCCAGACCACCGGTCGTCGACCACGGCACACCGGCACTCCCAATGTTCCGGGAAACGGCCAGGCAAGCGGGCTGGCGAAACAAGCCAGGTACCGATAAAGAACCTAGTGCAAAAAACATAGAGCAGACGATGCGCTGGGCTGAACTGGCTGACGAAAAATGTTCGATCGCTCGGACCGTCTCGGTCATCGGCGACCGCTGGACCTTGCTGATCCTGCGGGACTGTTTCCTCCGCATTCGCCGCTTCGACGACTTCGAAGCCCGCCTGGGGATCACGCGTCACGTCCTCGCCGATCGGCTGCGCAAACTGGTCGAGGCGGGTGTGCTGGAAAAAGTCCCCTACGGCGACCGGCCGGTCCGCTACGAATACCGCCTGACGCAAAAAGGACTCGATCTTTACCCTGTGATGATGAGCATCGTGCACTGGGGCGACATCCATACCGCGGGGAAATCCGGTCGTCCCTTGCTCCACCACCATCTCTCCTGCGGCCATGCATTCGATCCCGTTCTGACCTGTTCCGTCTGCGCCCAGGCGTTGGAGCCGCGCCAGGTGCGCGTTCTGCCCGGCCCCGGCGCCGGCCGCAGTCATCGTCAGGCGTCACCCAACCGTCAGGCCGCAGGCACCCCCCTTGACGAGTTCCCAAAAGGAACTTAGCTTTGGATCGGACAGCCTGGCGGATCGAAGCGTCCACCCGATCCGTGGATATTCCCGGCGTCGATGACCCCAAAATCAGCACGGCACAGTCAACGCCTGAACAGGAGCGCACCATGGAACGAAGACAGGCCACCGCCGCCGTCATCGGCGCCGGCGACTTCATCGGCAGCGCCATCGCCAAGAAATTCGCCGCGGAAGGCTTCACCGTCTTCGCCGGACGCCGCAACGGCGAAAAACTCGCCCCGCTGCTACAGGAAATCGAAGCCGCCGGCGGCCGAGCCTTTGGCCGCTCCCTCGATGCGCGGCAGGAAACCGACATCACCGCGTTCCTTCAGGAAGCCGACAATGAAGCCCCGCTGGAGGTCTGCATCTTCAACATCGGCGCCAACGTCAACTTTCCGCTCCTCGACACCACCGAACGGGTCTTCCGCAAAGTCTGGGAGATGGCATGCTACTCCGGCTTCCTCGCCGGGCGGGAGGCCGCACGCCTGATGCTGCCCCGCGGCCGCGGGGCGATCTTCTTCACCGGCGCGACCGCCAGCCTGCGCGGCGGCATCGGTTACACCGCGTTTGCCGCGGCGAAATTCGGACTGCGCGCTGTGGCACAGAGTGCCGCAAGGGAACTCGGCCCCAGAAACATTCACGTCGCACACCTGGTGATCGATTCCGGCGTCGATACCGCCTGGGTACGCGAACGCATCAAGGCGCGCGAAGGCGAAGACGCACTCGCCAGCCTGGATCCGAACCGCCTCATGCGCCCGGAAGCCGTCGCCGAGTCGTATTGGCAACTGTATCAGCAGCCCCGCGACGCCTGGACCTTCGAGCAGGAAATCCGGCCCTTCGGCGAAAAGTGGTGACGTCATGACCAAAATAGAATTTCATTTCGACTTCGGCAGCCCGAACGCTTACCTCAGTCATCTGGTCATTCCGGAAATCCAGCAGCGCACCGGCGCCAACTTCACCTACATCCCCGTTCTGCTAGGTGGAGTCTTCAAACTCACCAACAACCGCTCACCGGCAGAAAGCCTCGCCGGCATCAGGAACAAACCGGAATACGAACGGCTGGAGACCCAACGCTTCATCCAGCACCACGCCATCACCTCGTTCCAGCGCAACCCCTTCTTCCCCGTCAACACGCTCGTGCTGATGCGCGCCGCCGTCGCCGCCCAGCGCCTTGGCATATTCGAACGTTACGTGGACGAGATTTACCGGCACATGTGGTCAGCCCCGAAGAAACTCGACGATCCCGCCGTCCTGAAAGCCGCCCTCGCGGAATCCGGCCTCGACGCCGACCAGCTCCTCACCCTCGCGCAGGCCCAGGACGTGAAAGACGAACTCCTCACCAACACACAAAAATCCGTCGATCGCGGCACGTTCGGATCGCCCACCTTCTTCGTCGGCGATCAGATTTACTTCGGCAAGGACCGGCTCCGCGACGTCGAGATAGAAATCGTCAAAGCCGCGCGCTGACCGCCCAAACCGCGGTTCCTGCCTCGACAAGCGGTCCGATCCTCAGGCGGCCCGGCGCCTGGAAACCCGCGCGTCAGGAATTCAGCACCCGCAACGCCATCCGGTCCTTCAGCACCACCCGCCGAGCGGTCGGAAGCTTGATAGTACCGTCACGTTCCAGTTGCGAGAGAGTCCGCGACACGGTCTCGATCGTCAGCCCAAGGTAATCGGCAATATCCTGACGGCTCATCGCCAGATCAACGACACCGTCGCTGCCCTCCCGTTCCCCCGCTTCCAGCAAAAAGGCGGAAATCTTCTGCGCCGCGCTCCCGCGACCCAGCAGCAGCAAATGCTCACGCGCAAGTGCCAGGCTGTTCATCGCATGAGAGAAAAACCAGCGGCCCAGCTTCTCGTCGTGCGCGATCATGGCCTCCAGGCCGCGCCTCCGGTAAGCCACCACGGTGCAGTCCGATACCGCTTCGGCCGACATACGATGGTCCGCTCCCGCTTCGAACCCGAACACCTCGCCGGCCATATAAAAGGCGTCAATCTGCCGGCGCCCGTCGCTCAGGAAGCGGCACGTCCGGACCACACCGCTGACCACTTTGTAAAACGACCGCGCCTCGTCACCCTCGGCGTAGATCTGCCGGTCCGGCGCAAAGTGCATCACAGCACCACTCAGCTCGAAGCCCTCTTGCTTCTCCGCCGATGCCGGATTCGCCCATGGGATCTGTGAAACCGTCGCCAGAGGTGCGGCTTGTCCGTTTTTGGCTGCGACCGCAAGAGAGACCGACATCAAAGGCTCCTGTCATGGGAAGACCATGGCCCTCTTGTATCGGCCGATCCGGCTGGTGGCGTATTCGGTTTAATCCTACGCAGTTTTACGTACGAGGCGGCAAGGGCGCGCCAAACATCCGGCCGCTCAGTGGGTGGGATTCAGAATCGAACGAATATTCTCCACCAGTGCGTTATCCAACAACGGTTTCTCCAGCACCATTCGCACGCCGGCCGCATCAGCCCGCGCCCGGACCCGTGCCGTGGCGTGACTGGTCAGCATGATCGCCGGAAGGCTGATATCGCGGGCCTTCAGCGTGTTCAGCAGCGTGAAACCGTCCATCTGCCGCATCCGGTCGCCCACGATGACACATCTGGCCCGGTTGAGATCAGGATCATCCAGCAACGCCGCGCCGCCGCTGTGAACATGAACACACAACCCTTCCAACCGGAGAGCGAACTGCAAGGCGTCCCTTACAGCTTGATCATCATCGACGATAAGGACGAGTGCTCGTCGATCCGGCATCCCTTAAACTCCCGTGTCCCCGCGAAAACTGCTCTTTTACGGGTACACCGCGGAAAGGTAGAATCTGCCGGGTACGAAACGCTTTGATCTGGGTCAAATCGGCGAGCGGACGACGAACACCATCCGCACCAGGTCGGCGACACTGGTGGCACCCATCCGCGTCATCAGATTGGCGCGGTGGACCTCCACGGTACGCGCGCTGATCTTCAGATCATACGCGATTGTCTTGTTCGGCAGGCCTGCCACCAGCCCATCAAGCACCTCGCGCTCGCGCGGTGACAGGCTGTCGAGCTTGCCCTTGATCGCAGCGATCTCATCGCCCCGCCGCGCGTCACGGCCATGTCGGGCGATCGCCACCCGGATGGCTGAAAGCAGGGCGTCGTCGTTGAACGGCTTTTCGATAAAGTCGACCGCCCCCGCCTTCATCGCCTCTACGGCCAGGGGCACGTCGCCATGGCCGGTGATCACGATGACCGGCAGACCAATGTCGCGTGCCTTCAGTTCTCGCTGCAAGGCCAGACCATCCATCCCCGGCATCCTGACATCGGTCACCACGCAGCCCGGCTGCACCGACGGCAGCGCGTCGAGAAACGCCACCGCCGATTCGTAAACCCTGACGGCAAACCCGGACGTGGTCAGCAGGAATGCGACCGCCTGGCGCACACCTTCGTCATCGTCGATCAGATGGACCACGGCATCAGTTGCCATCAGACAGTTCCTCCTTGCTCAACGCTCTGAGCGTCAGTCCGAATATCGTTCCGCCGCCCGCATTGGGCGCCACCCACAGCCGCCCGCCATGAGCTTCGATAATGGTGCGGGAGATCGAAAGACCGACACCCATGCCGTGCGGCTTGGTGGTGACGAAGGGTTGGAACAGTTGCGGGGCGACCTCCGGCGCGATACCGGGACCAGTGTCGCTGACACACACCTCGACCATGCCGTCCGGCTGTTCGGCCGTTGAAATCGTCAGTTGCCGGCGCGGCATGTCGTGCATCGCCTCGATCGCATTGCGGATCAGGTTCAGCAGCACCTGCTGGATCTGAATCTTGTCGGCCAGCACGAAGTTCGCCCGTGGATCAAAGTCAAAATCGACCCGCACCCCGGCCTCTCGCACACCGACAAGGGCGAGCGCGCTGGATTCCTCGATCAACTTGGTGAGATTTTCCACCTGCCGCTCGCTTTCGCCGCGTGCGACGAAAAGCCGCATCCGGCGGATGATCTGGCCGGCCCGCAACGCCTGATCCGCCGCCCGGTCGATCGCGTCTCGCAGCATCAGGGCATTCACGCTCTCCGTCCCCTCCAGGAGACGCCGGCAGCCGTTCAGATAACTGGCAACCGCGGTCAGCGGCTGATTCAGTTCGTGGGCCAAAGTCGACGCCATCTCCCCCATCGCCGTGAAACGCGACATATGGATCAGCTCCGACTGAAGATCCTGCAGACGACGCTGTGTCTGCTGCCGTTCCGTAAGGTCACGCACGAACCCGGTAAAGGAGTGCCGGTTATTGACCAGCATTTCGCCAACCGCCAGTTCCATCGGAAAGGTGGAGCCATCCTTGCGCATCCCCGTCACGACCCGGCCACGCCCGATCACGCGCTTCTGCCCAGTGGCGAAGTAACGGGCAAGGTACGCGTCATGCTGCTCGCGATACGGGGACGGCATCAGCATGGTGACGTTCTGACCGATCGCCTCCTGTGCCACAAAGCCAAACAGCCGCTCTGCCGCGGCGCTGAACGACCGCATGATACCCGCGTCGTCGATAAGGATCACCGCGTCCGGGATCGTTTCCAGCACGGACCGTAGATACGCCTCACGCACCTCGAGTTCGATCTGCCCGCGGCGCGCCGCCGTGACGTCGCGGGCGACCTTTGAAGCACCCAGCAGCCGGCCGGTGCTGTCCCAGATGGGCGAAATCGTCAATGAAACATCGATGATCCTACCATCTTTCCGCCGGCGGCGCGTTTCATAGTGATCGATGCGCTCGCCCGCTCTGATCCGATCCAGCATTCGGACCATTTCATCTTCCTGTCCCGGCGGCAGCAGGATTGATAACGGTTTGCCGATAATCTCGGCCGCTGTGTAACCGAAGATCGCTTCGGCGCCACCGTTCCAGTCAGTCACGATGCCTTCAAGCGATTTGCCGATGATCGCATCGTCCGACGATGCGACGATCGCCGCCAGGCGGCTGTTCATCTCCTCCGCCATCGAACGGCGTACCGATTCGATGATGATCCCGCTGACTTCAGTCGGCACGCCGGCATCGCGCGAGACCTGGCCGCGCAACCGGAGCCGCCGCTCCTGCCGGCTCGTTCGCATAACAAAATCAAATGGCGCCATCGCCGCGATGCTGTCCCGCAGCGCCTTTTCCGCGTCCGCGCGGTCATCCGCGTGGATCAGTGCGACGAAATCACCATAGTCGAGAGATTGCCCGCCGGAGCAGCCAAGCAGCCATGCGGCCCGCAACGACAGGTCTATTGTCCCGGTCGTCAGGTCCCAGTGCCAAACGCCGGTCTCCGCCGCTTCCAACGCGCGCAGCAGCCCGTCTCCGGAACCGGGGGGCGCCTCCTGTGGTTGGTCGGTACCGTTCAGCATCGTCGGATCGCGCTCAGGTCCTGATATCGCACCGTGTTCATACCGCCTTTGAGCGCTTGTATCCAATGACCGCCCGCTGTTGACCTGCATCAATGCACACCTGGACCTGACAAGGTGTATAATGCACCAGGATAATAGAAAAAGGAGGGTGCCGTGGGCCTTCGGGATCTGGTGGTCTTGCTGGACGGGTCGACGCGCGATGAGGCAAAACTCACCTTGGCGCTGGGCTTGGCGCGACGCCACGATGCTCACCTGACCGGCCTTTGTCCATTGGAACTCCTCTTGCCGGCAGACGTATCATTCGCGCTGGGCGGTTATCCAGACCTTTGGGCCCTGCCGGAATTCGCCAAGCAGATCGAAAGTCAGGCTCGGACAAAAGCGGTGATGATCGAGGAGAGGTTCCGCGAGTTGCTGCGCCGTGACGGCGTCAGCGGCGACTGGCAGTTCGAACCCGACTCACTGCTCGCCACCGTCACGCATCGGGCCCAGGCCGCGGATCTGCTGGTCGTCGGCCAGGCCGACCCGGAAAATCCGCTGCCCGCAGCGGCTCGGACTCTGGTCGAGGACGTATTGATGACATGCGGACGGCCGCTGCTCATCGTCCCTTATGCCGGCGAGTTTGCCTCGGTCGGCACGAACACCCTCATCGGCTGGACCCGAACCCGGGAATCGGCCCGGGCGGTGCACGATGCGCTGCCGCTGCTCGCTCCGTCGGGCAAAGTAACGGTTCTCACGGTCGAATCCTCCAGGCCGGCCCCCGACAGCCGCGTGCTGCCCACCGCCGACATTGCCGAACATCTGGCGCGTCATGGACTGGATGTCTCCGCGGCCCGCACCGTGGTGTCGGACGGGTTGTCGCCGGCCGACGCATTGCTGGACTACGCGTCTGACATCGGCGCGGACCTGCTCGTGGTCGGCGGCTATGGCCATTCGCGGACCCGAGAGATGATCATGGGCGGCGTAACCCGTGACCTGTTGCAGCACATGACGGTGCCGGTGCTGATGTCGCATTGACGCCGGGCCGCGCGACGGCTTCCCTACCAGGGACAACGCTATCGGCGTCGCGACCGGCTCCGCCGTCCCCGGCGCCAACCACCCCCTAAACGGTCACCACGACGTAGTTCTCTTCGACGGTCACCTGCACCGACTCGGCGACGAACGGCCCGTCCACCAGCGCCTTGCCCGGCTCCACCGCGACATCGAATGCCCGCGCCTGGACGCTGTTGGGGTCGCACAGCGACTGACCGGTGCGGATGTCGAACTCCCAGCAATGCCAGGGGCAGCGGATCATCTCGCCCGGCCGGGTCAGCCGGTAGTCGCCAGGCATCGGCGCGACCAGGCGGCTGACGACCTCCCCGCGGCATAACGGCGCGCCCTGGTGCGGACAGCGGTTGATCAGCCCGAAGAAGTCGTTGCCGACGTTGAAAATGCCGATCTCCCGCCCTCTGACGGTGACGATCTTGCGCTGTCCCGGCTGGATCTCATCCACCCGGGCCACGACGTGACGGGTCATCGGTCAGTCCAGTTTGTAGAGGGCCTTCGCATTCTCGCGATAGATCTTGCGCTTCCACTCGTCCGGCAGCGGGACCTTGAAGGCGTAGCGCGGATCGTCCTGATCCCAGTGCGGATAATCCGTCGAGAACATCACCCGCTCCGGACCGATCCACTCCAGAATCGACAGCATGTCCTGCGGGCGTTCCGGCTCCTCGATCGGCTGGGTGGTGACCCAGACGTGGTCGTGCACATATTCGGACGGCGAGCGCTTCAGGTGCGGCACTTCCGCTTTCAGCCGCTTCCAGTGCTTGTCCAGCCGCCAGCACAAAGCCGGCAGCCAGGCGAAGCCGCCCTCCACCAGCACGATCTTCAAATTGGGAATCTGCTCGAACACACCTTCGCAGACCAGGCTGGTCACCAGGGTCTGCATGGTCTGCACGTAGGACGGATGTTCCTCATGATAAAACGACGGCCAGCCGCCGCCGGTCGAGGCGTGGCCGCTGGTCCCGCCGAGGTGCAGCGAAACCGGCAGATCGTTCGCGGCGCAGGCTTCCAGAACCGGCCAGTACCGGCGGCGCCCCAGCGGTTCCAACCCGCGCGGCGGGATATTGACCTGCGCGAAACGGCGGTCGCCGGCACGCTTCTCGATTTCGGCAATCGCGGCTTCCGGCCATTCGATGTTGACCTGGATCGCCCCCAGCAGCCTTGGATCGGGATCGCACCAGTTGGCAAGCTGCCATTCATTGCAGGCCGTGGCCATTGCGGCGCCGAACTCGACATTGCGCTCGCCCGGGCCGCCGCCGACCAGCGGCGCGAGCAAGCCGTAGGCGACGTCGAACAGATCGAGCAACTGTTCCCGCATCAACGGCAGGTCGGAGCCGGGATGGTTGCCGTTCTTCGGCCAACTGTCCATGCGCATGCCGGCGCCGGGCGACATGCGGGGATACATTGAGGTCTTCGCCAAGCCCTGGCGGGTGCGCCCGCCGATCGTCTTCTTGTGCTCCAGCCAGCGCTTCGACAGAAACGGGTCGAAGTCGTTCGGGCCCTTCACATACGGATGAACGTCGCAGTCGATGAAACCCAGATGGCTCGCCCCGGGGCGGTCATTCTGCGTGGTTGGGTCGGGCGTGCGATCCAGGACAGGCATGTTCATCACGTCGTCTCCTTCAGGCGGGGGTATGTATCCAGCGGGTTATCGACACACATCTTGCGGATCAGTTCGGCTGGCAATCCGGACGGTAACGCCTCGTCACCGTCAAAGTGCCAGTGCGGATAATCGGACGAGAACAGCAGCATCCGGTCGGAGCCGATCTGTTCCAGCAGCGTATGCAATTGCGCTTCGGTCGGCGGTGCATCGAACGGCTGCACTGTCAGGCGGACATGCCGGCGGACCGTTTCCGTCGGCTGTTCCTCCAGCCAGGGGACTTCGGCCCGGACACCCCGCCAGGTCTTGTCGAGGCGCCAAAGCGATGCCGGCAGCCAGGCAACCCCGGATTCGATCAGCACCACTTTCAGTCCCGGGAATTTTACGAACACGCCCTCACTCACCAGGCTGTTCAGCGCCGCCTGGAAGCCTTGCGCCTGCGAAACATAGTCCTCAAGATAGTACGACGGCCAGCCGCCCGCACTCGGCGGATGGCGGAAACTGCTGCCGGCATGGATGCCGATCGGCAGTCCGTGCGCCTCGGCCGCCCGGTAGATCGGCCAGTTCTGCCGGCGACCCAGCGGCAGTTCGGCCATCGCGAGCAACAGGACCTGCACAAAACGACGGTCGCCGGCAAGCCGTTCGATCTCCTCAACCGCGAGGTCGGCACTGTGCTGCGGGACCACGATGGAGGCGCGCAGCCGCGGATCACGGTCCAGCCATTCCGCCTTGATCCAGTTATTGACGGCGCGACAGAACGCGGCCGAAAGATCCTCACTCAGCATCACCTGCGCACCGTGGATCACGTTGCAGATCGCGTGGCTCAGGCCCCAGCGGTCAAGCACATGAGTCTGCAGCGCAACCAGATTGCTGGCAGGAGGTCCCGACGGCAGGTGCCAGTCGGGGCGGCCGTTGATCGGGGCGTTCACGGGATAACTGCTGGTCTCAAAGCTTTCGCGCTCCAGACCGCGACGCAAAATGTGCTCGCGCCAGTAATCGTCGAAATACGGCAGCAGAGCGCGCGTGTTTGGAACGGCTGGATGGACGTCGCAGTCGATGGCGCCAGTCAGCTTATCCGAGGCGGGACGATCCTCGGTGGAATGAACCATGCGCGGTGCTTTCGCCTTCGTCTGATGCGGTTTAACGCTAAGGGAAGTGGCCCCTGGTGTAAACGTTTGCGAGCGACCGCGGATAACAGGGCACCATCGCGCCGCCGCACCACGATCGATTCAACGTCCGGCATTGGGCGCATAGGCATCGGGAATGCGTTCCGTCGTTGCCCCGGCGCTCAACACACAGGCGCCCTTCTGCCGTAATGCGTCACGCGCACACGAATTTCCGTCCGAATAGCCACAACTCGACGCACCGTTCGGCATAACAAGGCAAAATTCCCCAACCCGGCTGGCCGGCAGACGCAGCTCGGCCGGATTGACCTGACAGCTGCCATTCTGCCGGCTGGCATCCCTGGCGCAGGAAGCACCGTCCACATAGATGCACTGCGGGGTGCCGTTTGGAAGCACCAGACAATACGGCGAAGCGACCGCGGCAAACGGCACGAGAAACATGGCGGCTGTCACGAGCTTGATCACACGAAATCCTTTGTCCAGCCTGTCGATACCGTAACCGCTGCACCGCCGAACGGCACGTTCACGATCGGGCCGAAGTATCACCACGGACCGATGGGCCTTAGTCTACCAGAATGGCGGCCATAGTTCTCTTGGATCATCGCGAGATCTGAAGGGGGGAATTGCTACTGCAAATCGCCTGGCCCCGAAACAATGCGCGCAGGATGGGCGCGGTTCGCAACCAAGGCCGCAGTGTTCACCATCGCCGCGGCAAGCCCGGCCGAATCATGCGAATCCCGCAAGGGGATGAGGCCGGCGACCCGTCCGCATTGGCTCCGTTCTTCGGTTACGAGGCAGCAAAATTCGGGCCGCGAGGCCGATGTTTTGCCACGTGACAGCATTCACATGTTTCTTCGATCTCACATCGAGGCAAGCGCTCTTCGCGTATTCTGATGTCGGTGTCGCCTGTAACCCCTACCCGACTCCGCCCGTCATCGACACCGCGGCCGCCGCCGCGCCCGCGCCAACATCCCGATCCCGCCGAGCAGCAGCAGCACGCCCGCTGGTTCCGGGACGGGAGAACCCGGCCCGAAATTGGTGAACACCCCAGAAGCGGATGTCGCCGTTACGCCGGCCGGCAGGTCGAGCGTCAGCGTTGGCGGGTCCGTCAGATCGGCGATGGCGTTGCTCGACCCGTTGGCGATGATCTGCCCGAAAACGGTCAGCGAGGATGTGTCCGTCACCGTGACGTCCACGCTCACCGACGCCGGTTCGGCAACGCCGCCGCCAAACGAGGCCGTTTGCACCGCCACGCCACTCCCGAATGTCAGAAATCCGGCGCTCGGTCCCGCCTGGATGCCGGCGATGCCGAATCCAGTGCCGGAGAACGTGCCGCCGAGACCCAGCGTCGCCGAAATCGTTTCGCCCGCTGACGGCAGGCCGGAGAAGGTGAATGTGTCCCACGCCGCGGCCGAGGCGAAACCGCCGGACGAATAGGCCGTCAGGATACCGGACGACAGATCGGCGCTCGCCGCCAGCGTTCCGCTGCCCAGCGGGATGGCGGCGGCGGTCGTGCCGGCACCGCCCACCGTCGTGCCGCTGAAGCACGCCGATGCCGCCACTACCTCGGCCCCGTACAGACTGCCGGACACGTATTGCGCCGTCGGGATGGCACAGGTCGCTCGCGCGTCAGGACTGAGTCCGACCAAGGCACCTCCGGCAACCGCCACCGCCAGACCGAGTGAAAACCGACTCATGACGCCTCCCGCAACGACGAACTGCCGTCCGAATGATCCGATGACGATATCAGTCGCACCCGCCGCTGTCACGCCGGTTCACCGGAGGCGCATCCAGGCACGTGTCCGCTTAATCCGGATCCCGGCCGCGCACCGCCGCATAGCCGCTGCCGAACACCGAATCCCGCTTCTGGAAGGCGTGTTTTACCCCGTGCTCACGCATCGTCTTCTTGAATTCGATCGCCTTCGGCGCGAGGTGCCCCCTTGCGTCGATCTCGGCGCCAATGCGCTGCAGCGTGCGGGCGCCCATCAGTTCGAGGCCAAGATTGACCATCCGTTTGTTGGCCGAAAGCAGATGCGGGTCGACCAGCCCCATGCGATCGGCCAGCCGCATCACTTCGGTCTCAAGTTCTGCGGCCGGATACGATTTCAGCGCCAGCCCGACCTCCGCGGCATCCTTGCCGGACAGCGAATCGCCGGTCAGCAGCAGCCGTTTCGCCCATTGCGGCCCGCAGTGATACAGCCACATGCTGCCCGGCGGAGTCCCCAGGTCGCGCACCGGCGGAAAGCCGATGCGCGCGTCGTCGGCGACGATGATCAGGTCGCAGAACCACGCCAGTTCCGTCCCGATGCCAATACACGTGCCATGCACTTGAGCAATCACCGGCTTGTGCATGTCGAACAGTTCGATGCGCAGCTTCTGCCCCTGCTCCAGCCGCCACACATCGTCGTCAATCTCGGCGCGCCCGCGATACTCCGGCCCGCGACCCGAGGAAAACTCGTTCAGGTCGGCGCCGGCGCAGAAATGTGGGCCGGCGCCCCGCAGCACGACGCAATGCACCGGGTTGTATTCGTCGGCCTCCTTCAACGCTGCATTCAGCTCCCGCAGCAGCTTGCCGCTGAGCGCATTGCGCCGTTCCGGCCGGTTGAGCGTGACGATGGCGGTGGTGCCGCGCACCTCATAGGCGATCTGTTCGAAGTCCATGCCGTGTTCCTCCCGTTGGTCGCGCTAATGATCAGAGCGGCACAGCGCGCAGAGGGCAAGAGCGGCGGCCTCGTCCGGCCGGCGGATTCCGCGCTTCCCGCCTGCCCGGAAGCACGCTAAGCCGCCGCCCATGCCACGGATCCACATCCTGGGAGCATCCGGCTCCGGCACGTCAACCCTGGGGTCCGCCCTCGCGCGGCGCCTCGGTGTGCCGCATACCGATTCCGACAGTCTCTACTGGATGCCGACCGACCCGCCCTACACCACGCCGCGCCCGACGCCCGAGCGGCAGGCGTTGCTGCTGCGGACCCTGCCGGTCACCGGCGACTGGGTGTTTTCCGGCGCGGCGACCAAATGGGCGGCACCGCTGGAGCCGTTCTACGACCTTGTTGTGTTCCTGCGGCTCGATCCGGCGATCCGCATGGCGCGGTTGCGCCGGCGCGAGGCGTCCCGCTTCGGCGAGCGCATCCTGCCTGGCGGCGACATGGCCGCCATCAACGCAGCATTCATCGCCTGGGCGGAAGCCTATGACACCGCCGGATCGTTGCGCCGCGGCCTGCTGACGCATGAGGTCTGGCTAGCCGACCAGCCCGCGCCGGTGCTCCGGCTCGATTCCGAGGTGCCAGTGCTGGACCTGGTCGCCGCGGTCATGCACCGCCTGGGATTGACGCCCTGATATCTCTGGATGCAGTCGTTACCGGCTGGCGGAAGCAAAGGGGGGAACAACATGGCGGACATCCTGATCGCGGGGGCGGGTCTCGGCGGGCTGACCGCTGCCCTGGCGCTGATCCAGCGCGGTCATCGCGTGCGGGTGTTCGAGCAGGCGAGTGAACTCCGCGAGGTCGGTGCCGGCGTGCAACTCGGCGCCAACGGCACCCGCATCCTCATCGCGCTCGGTCTCGAATCAGCGCTGCAGCAGGTCGTCTGCGCCGCCACCAGCAAGGAAATGCGCCTCGGCACGACCGGCCAAAGCTGGCGGACGTTCGACCTTGGCGAAACCTCGGTCGAGCGGTTCGGTGCGCCGTACTGGATGGTTCACCGCGGCGATTTTCACAAAGTGCTGCTGGATGCGGTGCGCGCCGCCAGCCCCGACGCGATCACCGCCGGCAACGGCTGCGCCGGCTTCGAACAGTCGGCCGACCGCGTGACGCTGCATCTGGCCAATGGCGAGCGGGTCACCGGCGACCTGCTGATCGGCGCCGATGGTGTCCACTCGCGTATCCGCCAGCAGATGTTCGGCCAGGGCGCGGCAAAATTCACCGGCCTGATGGCCTGGCGCGGGCTGGTACCGATGGAGCGCCTGCCGCCGCATCAGCGCCGGCTGGTCGGCGCCAACTGGATGGGCGTCGGCGGCCACGTCGTGACATATCCGCTGCGCCGTGGCGAACTGCTGAACTTCGTTGGCGTGATCGAGCGCGACGACTGGCGCGTGGAGTCCTGGAACGAGCCGGGCAGCCGCGAGGAATGCCTGCACGACCTTGCGAACTGGCATGAGGACGTCAAAACCATCATCCGCAATATCGATACGCCCTACAAATGGGCGTTGCTGGGACGGGAGCCGCTGGATCATTACGCGCAGGGCCGGGTCTGCCTGATGGGCGACGCGGCCCACCCGACGCTGCCGTTCCTGGCGCAGGGCGCCAACATGGCGCTGGAGGATGCCGTCGTCATCGCCCGCTGCCTGGACGCGCCAGAAACGATCGAGGCCGCGTTTCACCGGTACGAGAATGCAAGGCTGGACCGTACGGCGGCGATCGTCCGCGGGTCATCGGACAACACCAAGCGCTTCCACAATCCCGCGCTCGGTGATCCCGCAGGTGCGGCCGCCTATGTGGAGCGGGAGTTTCTGCCGGAGAAGGTCAAGCAGCGCTACGACTGGCTGTATGAGTATAATGCGCTGACCGTTCCGCTGTAACTGGGCCTATGCCCCGATCGCCAGCAGGCTGGCGTTGCCGCCCGCCGCGGCGGTGTTGGTGGACACCGAGCGTTCCTCCAGCAAGCGATCCAGGTCGTAGTCGTCGCCGGGCGCGACCACCGCCTGGATTGAGATGATCGCGCCGTCTCGGGCCGCGATCTTGTGTTGCAGCGTCAGCAGCCCCGCCGGATCGCCCTGGAATAGCACGGCCCGCAGATCGGAGACCGGGTCCACAGCGGCCACGACCGAGACGCAGGCGGCAACTTCGGGCGGCAGGTCCGGCAACGGGATCTCGACGACGGCGTGGTTGCCGGTTGCCAGGATCG
>Ga0302320_10015144_pt1 | contig 15870 bp, 11 predicted proteins | sample Bog_T0_3_FD_202130 | JGI IMG/M metagenome (GOLD analysis project Ga0302320, IMG submission 202130) | Peat permafrost microbial communities from Stordalen Mire near Abisko, Sweden - Bog_T0_3 | ecosystem: Environmental > Terrestrial > Soil > Wetlands > Peat | place: Sweden: Abisko, Stordalen Mire... | reverse complement strand
CGTAACTCCACAAAATCGCAGCCCTGTTGTCCCGCGCCGGGGCTGAGTGAGGTGGGGAGGATTTCAAATCCTCCGGGCAGAAGATCGACAAGAGCAATATTGTCATGCCGCTCCCGATCGAGGCTGCGGATGATGAGGCGAACCGTGAGTTTCTCTCCGAGTTTGACGGTGGTCACCGGTTTGTTGTGTCCATCGACGATTTCCCGATGCACCTCCATGCCACTGGCGATCACTTTGTCCGGGAGTTGGGCGTCATATCCTTCCTCTATTGTCTGGAAGAACGCCCCGGGCCCTCCGATGGGCGGATTGGCGGCAAAGAGCAGAGCGGACGTCGTCGGGGCAAAATGAATCTTATTGAAGAGCAGTCCCTTTGTTTGGGTCGTTCCTGATTTCACCCCATCCTTTGAGAGCTGCGTGATGCTGAGCGCGCCGACACGCTGTTCTTCAGACTGGGAATAGTTCTTGAGGGCCAGGACGGCATAGGCTGCCGAGAGGGTATTGAAATCACCTCTGGCAATCGGAGCCGTGATGTTTTCGAATTCCTTGGCGGAGATCTGTTTCAGGAGCTGCGGGAAGTGCCGCGAGATCATGGAAAGATATTGGGCATCGCCACAGAGGGGTTGGTAGTAGTCGCCGCTCATCTTGAGCGGATGAGTTCCCAAGTGATAAGCGGAAATCAGTTTTTTTGCCTCGTCCTCTCGCTTGAGCAGAGACCAGGAACCGGCAAGATAGACGCCAGTCAGGTCACCCTGCCATTGCTTGGGGTAGTTTTTCTCCAGGTAATCCTGAAGGTTGAGGATGTAGTTGGTCGTGATCTCCTCGTCCCGGGTCAGGAGATAGATGGCGTAGGCGATCGTGCGCGCCTGATCGAGATTCTGAGGCTGCTGAATGACCATTCTCTGAAGATTGCTTAGGCCGTTCTTGACCATCACATTTGGCGGGACGAAACCGGCAGCCTTTGCCTCAAGAAGGAAGTGCATGACATAGACGGAAACAAAATCGATGCCTTCATTGTCGTCGGTTGCCCAGAGGCCAAAGGCACCGCGGGCATTCTGCCTGCCTCTCAAGACTTCAAAACTCTTTTCCATCCGGGCTGCAACCTCTGCACGATCGAGCCCCAAGTCAGAATCGTCGCTGACCATGAGGTGGGCAAAGGCGCTGCTGGTTAACTGCTCTGAGCAGCCGTGGGGATATTCCGAGAGGTAGTCAACAAGGCCGTGCGCAAGACCGAGCGGGACTGCGGAAAGGAGCGCATCAAGTTTTCTATATTGGGGATAGAGAGCGCGGGTGACCGAAGTCTTGCATTCTTCGCCCGTGAAGCTGCCTCCCACTACCTGAGTCATCTTGGGAGTGGGAGGGCGAATGCTCAGGGTGGATCGCAGTGAAGACGAAGGGATGTTTGAATCTCCCAATGAGGCTCTGAAATTTAGGGCCGCAGAGCCAAGTTGTTCTCCGGCACGGAAGGAGAAAATCACGGTCTTCTCCTTTCCCTCGGGGATCTGCAACTGCTGCACTGAAGGTTTCTCCACAGTAACCCCTTCGGAAGGATTTACCGAAACATTCACCTGCGCCTGAGTGCCCGAGTCTTTGACATTGTTGGCAACAGTGACTCCCACTTGAAACCTGTCTCCTGGTGCGGCAAAGGTCGGGACTCCCGGAGTCAGGACAAAGGGTCCCTGCACAAGGGATTCCATTTGAGCCGAGCCGACGGTTTGCTCTGAAACGGCGACGGCCATGATCTTGAGTGTCCCGTTGAAATAATCAGGGACCTCATACACGACATCCTTCTCCGTGGAGTCTGCGTCCACAACACCAGACCAGAAGACAACGGGCTTCTCCGTGATCCGTTTAAAGGGGTTGAGCTGTCGCCCCTCACTATCACCACCAAACGCGGCAGAACGGAGGAGAGAAAATTCGGGAAGGATGAGATCCACGATCTGCGTGGTTTTCACCGTCAGTGATTGCTTGCGGTAGAAATAGGCAAGGGGGTCGGGAAGCTCAAAGTGCGTGACCTGGAGGATTCCCTCATCAACAGCAAAAAGGATGATCTTGGCGGGGTGATCCGTCTTGTAGGAAATGTGCAGCGACTTCCCTGGTTCGGTGTGCGGAGGCGTGCCGAGCGTGATGCCGAGCTGATGCGTATCCTTGTTGGCCGTGAAAGGAGCGATTCCGTAGCTTAGCGGGCTGATCATCACCTGCTTGTCATCAAGCGCCCTGATGAAGGAGACATTCACATAACCCGTGCCATCAAGCCCCTTCGGCAGCCGGATATGCTGGAGACTGCTGGTCGTGTCCGTGTGGAACCACTGTGCGGCATAAACCTTGTCCCTCTCAATGGTAATGAGTCCCGAGCCGGTATAGGGAGCCGTGATATTCACGGAAATGTCGTCGCCGGTGTCATACTGGTTGCGATCCAGCTTCACCGAGAGATCGCTGTGTTTGTCCAGCGGTACGGAGACATCCCCATTGCCAATGATTTGGAAACGGGTGATGGCAATGCGGTGGCCGGAAGTTTTCTCTTTGATTTCCAGGAAATACTCACCCGGTTTGGCAGCGGGGATTTCATGAGTAAGCCCCTCTTCCGGCAGGGTGATTTCCTCCGATTGAATGGTGTTTTCTCTGGGCAGGGATTTGTAGGAATAGGTGCCGTCTGGTTGCCTGGTCAGAACGGAAATGTAGCTGATCTGCACCAGGTTCATCACCAGGTTCACAAGCTTGATTTTTTTGAGCGTTGGATCAATGGCGATAAACTCCACTGTGTGTTTGCTCCCCATCGCAAGGGTATCCGAATCGGTATCTTTCTTGCAGCCGACAACCGAAGCGAGTGGAGAGACAAGAGCGGTACAGTCGGTGCTGACTGAGCGCCCGCCCTCGGCTTCAAATCCAGTGATGTTGACATGCATTGCATAAGTTGCATCGGCAAAGCGCTCGAGTTTCAGATCGAAATGGGTCGAACCATTCTCATCGGTTTTGTTTTCACCGAGGGAAACCGTCTGGCTTCTGATATGCGTGTTGGAATCGGGAAGGCGGTCGTAAAAACTGTAGCCGGGATATTCCTCAAATTGGAATCCGCAGGGTGAGAGTTGGAGGCTGGCCTCGATCTTCCTATCGCTGGCTGGAGTGCCGTAGAGATTATGCAGTTCGACATTGGCATGGATATTCTCTGGATGGATCCAGCCGTGAGCCACCGTCTCGGAAAGGGAGGCTGCAATCTTCAGACGATCGGGAAGAAACTCCTTTACGATAGCCGTTGTCGATCCCAGTAGGAGATCACGCTTCCCATTACGAACGAGGTAAAGGTTGATTGCATATTCTCCGGTTGGAGATTCGTAACGAGTGGCATAGGTGAAGCCGTTGAGTCCCCCTGCATCCAGTGAGATCTTCTTGGTCTGGACGCTTCGTCCTCGGGAATCAACCACCTCGATCTCCAGAGGAAGACCTGTAAGGGAACCTTCCCAGTTCCGCTGCTTGACCGTGAACCCCACATGGATTTCATCCCCTGGTCTGTAAATTCCGCGTTCAGTGAAAAGGAAAGCGTCAAGATCTGCCTGGGAATTGACATCCACACCTCCGGTGTCAAAGCGCGAGAAATCGAGTTGCCGGTCATTGCGCGAGAAGGGGATGAAGGAAACATCGTTGCCCTTGCGCGCCACGATCGCCACAGGTTTTTTTTCCTCGGGTTGTTTCCCGAGAGATGCAAATGAGCAATGGCCGTCCTGGTCACTCGTTCCACTCTGATCAACCGTTCCGTTGCGGGCGAGAATCTCGACGGAAATATCGGGTAGGGGCTTACCCTCTTTCAACGACTCGAGATAGACCTCGCGCGATCCATCCGCATTCTCCTTCACCAGGATGCCGATGTCTGTGACGAGAATGAACCGACTCTCCCAGGAACCCTGCATGAATTTTTTGCTAATGGGATTCCAGCCCTTGGCCTTGATGAAGAAGAGTCCCTGCAAGGGCTCCTGCCCGGACGCCGCTGGCTGAAGATATTTGGAAAAGTCGAAGGAGGAGTAATTTGGTTTGAAATGATCGTCGGTATTGAGGGCGATTTTTTCATGCCCGATACGGGCCATGTCAGCCTCATCAAAACTGCCTGAGCGGAAATTCGGATTCTGAAAATCCCCCTCCGTCTGACTTACCAGATGATTGATCTCGCCTGCAGGAACACGATCAACCTCATAATCGATGGCAGGGACAGCACGGGAGCGGACGGAAAGCTTCCGTTCGCCACCTAGCGCCATCACCCCGCCCTTCCCTTGGAAGCTGATGTCGGGTTGCGGGTAAGGGACTGGGATCAGTGAATTGAAATCCTCCGAAAGGATGAAATCGCCATCTGCCACGATCCCTTTTTTCAGTCTGATGTAGAGATTTCCTGGTTGATGCTGGTCAATTTTAAAGCAGTGCTGGCGGGAAAGCGGGTGCTGCGTTGGCAGAGTGGTGAAGGGCAGGAGTGTCGATTGCTTGAGGATCTCGTCGGTGACCTGACTGGGACTCTCCCATCCGGATTGCGGTGTCCTTTCCGCCTGATCGTCGTCACTCTCCTGATTGAAACGGCGAGGAGCATCTTTAGCGTTGGGATCGGGTGTTTTCTCCTTTTTGGGCAGCAGATAGATCTCCAGCCCCTTGGCGACCTCCTCCGATTTGGCATCAGCGGTGGTATTGATCACGATCACCTGCTCAGGCTCCCCGCTTTCTTTCTCGACCACGGAACCTTCCACCGAGTCGATTCTAAACAGACTAAAGCGATTGGGAATGCGCACTTTTTCCTCCACTTCTTTACTGAGTGTCGCCCCTCCTTGCGTCGTGCTCATGCCGGTATCGATGGTAACCTTCATGAAGTCCTCGAGTTCCGGCAAGGTGATCGGAGCGGAATGAATATAGGCAGTGCGGTGATGATTCGCGTAATCGACGCTAAAAGGAGGGGTATTCGGTGGAAAAATCTGCGAACCACCTACAAGGCTGAGATGAAGATGTTTCTCAAGTTCCCCCTCGGCAATGGGATGGCTGAACTGGAGGGTTGCCACGACCTCTTTGTGAGAGGCATTGGTGGGATCCTGATAAAATTCGAGTTTCGGAATCTCCACCGTGAAGGGAGGTGTGGAAACATCCATCGAGCGACGGTCGAGCAGGATGTGGGGCGAGACGATCTTGGGATCGAGCGTGACATGATAACTGCGTCCTGCCGGCCATTCCTGCAAGGGGAAGAAGGCGAGATGCCTGTCACCCTGCCACTTCCAAAAGCCCGGGATGTTCGGATCGATCCTGATACCTTCCTCAACGATCTTGTTGATCTTCGTGATAGGGGCGGCCGATTCGCTGAAATTGAGAATGAGGGGATGCGGAGGCGGAAGATGCCGATTATCAGGAACCAGATTCGGCCCACTGATCGGAAATGCAGTAAGAAGCACACGATGTGGCTTGGGGAGATGCGAGATATAGTGATGCAGGTATACCCCTCCTGCCACGAGGAGAAGGAAGGCAACCAAAACGGCTGCTGCCGATCTGGGATGCCTGCGTGCCCGAGAGATAAGCGATTGAATCCAGACGGGAGGATTCCAGGAAATCTCACCGATCAGAGAGGAGAGAAGGGAACGCAAAAGATGCATGCATCCTAACTCTTATTCCTTTGCAGAAAACTTAAAAGGGGAAACACCTAGCAGCCTGTCGGACTTAGCCCACCATTCGAAACAGGCTCTCACCCAAGCAATGGCCAAGTTGCCAGGGATTCAGCAAGCTGGATGACTTTGATTCATTGCCATCGCCCTTTCGGGTATGGAGGTCCGAGGTAAGAAGCAGTTTCATTCGGTAAGAAGGGCAGTGGAGTTCATGGATTTGAAAATCTTCCCGTGACAACGATGCGAGGGGAGAGGAATGGAAGTTCGCTTATTGTCCTCTTTTTTAAAGTCTCAAAGTCCAAGGCGAGTTTTCCGCTCACTCAGCACTTGCTCGTAGGAGCTTTTCATTGAAGAGGAGAGAAAGCTGACCGCGATCAGTTCCTTCCAAAGGGGAAATGCCTTCTCGAATCGCTCCATGACCTCGGCATAAATCCGATCATTGAGTTGAAGTCTCTCGCGGGCGAAATACTTCAGGAGATCGGCTCGGGTAATGCGGGATTTTTTACCTCGAATGGGCAGGGCAAGTTCCTCCTTCGGATTGGAAAGCGCAATCGTGGTATTCAGGAAGTCGTAGCCAGGAGCCAGATCGGTGCGCCCGTTTCGGGTGATCAGGGAGAAGTTCTTCAAATGCATATCCTCATTTCCGATGAGAAAGCTGAAGAGGGTTCTCTCGAAGAGCTTCACCCGCTCAATGGCGGGAAAGGTGCAGTACCGATCAACGATTCCAGCCACCTTTTCCATGGAAGAATCGTATTTTGTTTCACGACTCTCGCCGGAGAGCTGAGCAAAATCCTCCAAGGGAATTCTCGCTCGTCCCACGCGATCAAACCGTTTGATGAAGTAGGTCAGAGACTTGTCTCGTGCATAGACAAGTCCATGCAGGGGAACTTCGATGCCGACTGCTGCCGCCAGGCGCATGGTGAGGTCTTCATTTTCCGGGAGTTCCGGGAAATCGAGGCTCGGGGGTTTGAGAATATACCGTCCTTTGTGATCCACGATCCCAAAGCAGCCTTCCTTGACTTTCAACACAGCACTTAATTTTGGCTGTATCCCCTGGATGGACATTTTACCGGCGCGATTCAGAGCTTCCTGCCGCTGCTCTGCGGCGGTGTAAATCAAGGGGGCCAGAGAGCCAAGCTTGCGATCCAGAAGTTTCAAGCCAAGGGACGAGTAATCATCCTCTCCATGAATCGGCTCATACGAGATGGGACAGCATTTCATGGTGCCACCTCCATTCCTTCTTCATGCACTTCTTCCAGAGTGAGAGCGCCAACCAGATCGCTTCCTGCAAACATCAACTGGGCAAACATGTCCTGCCGATCGAGCTTGTAGCGACGCAGGAGGGCTTCCAACTGGATTCCTTCGGGCAAGAGTCCTTCAAAGACCGGCGGGAAGCAGTCAAATTCATGGATTCGCTGAGCGAGAGGCATGGTGAGGGAAACAGGAATTCCGCTATACTCAGCCTGGTAGCTGAATCTCCAATGCCCTCCTCCAAGCTCCTCCAGAAGCCCAGCATTTACTCCCTGTTGATACACGAGGGCTTTCCTCATGGCTCCGAATCGGTGGCTCTCGCGATCAAATCGATTCCCTCTGGCGAAGCCATCAGAGGGCCTCGGATCGAGAGGGTCATATTGAGTGTGGAAAGGACTTTTCCGAGCGTGTCGAGACGGATGGATTCCTTTCCATGCTCCATGTCGAATACGACCGTCTTTCCGACTCCGGCGAGCTTGGCCAGATCTGCTTGGGAGAGGCCGCTTTTACGGCGGTGAGCTCTGATGGCCTCTTTCAAATTATTCATTGTTGCTGCCATAGCGGTAATAAATGGATTCTTTATAGAGAATATTGAGCTGCAGCATTTATTCAAGGTATATTTACTGTTTAAACGGTAATATAGAGAGAAGTTAATTGGATTGGCGAAATATAGCGATCAAGATGGCTTCTCTTTGCTGCTATAGCGGTATATATCGAATTCTTATTAAGAAACCCAATGGATCTCTTTGGATTTGACTCACCAGCTCCAGCTGGCTTCGCCCATACGGGCGGCTTCGCAGTCTACACCGCAGCTCCCGCTGCTCGGTGTTCTCAGTGTCGATAATGCCTCGTAAGACTCCGTAAGCGTCCTGTTCTCCAAGAGGCTTCTACACTGTTAGGCTGTGCCAATTGAGTGCCGGTAAAAACAGCAAAAGGGTGCTTTTTGAAAGGGGAGGCAAAAAGCCTGCAAACCCTGGCTCCACACTGTAAAAGAGTGGAGCGGGCGAAGGGATTCGAACCCTCGACATCAACCTTGGCAAGGTTGCACTCTACCAACTGAGTTACGCCCGCGTAAACTGAGCCACTAGTGATAGGAGAACTTCTCCATTCTGTCAACGGTACTTTTGAATATGGAGAAAAATTGTTGCTGGGGGAGGGGACTTCAAGGGTATTGCGCCATCACGAAAAACAGTTTTCCACGGGTTCCCTGAAGAATTATTTCACGCTTCTTCCGGCAGATAGTAGATCAGATCGTGATTCAGGTGATGGGGGATTCCTCCCGCCTCGAGGAGCATCGAGATTTCATCAAAGCAGCGATGATGGAATCCTCCGATCATTTCAACCTCTTCGCCGCGGACGGCATCAAGCCACGCATGGACTCCCCCCTCGAAAAGCATCGGGAGCGCAATGGCACCCTCCTTGATCTCACGCCAGGCGAGCGGGGAAATGTGCTGAAAGTGCTCCAGTTCGGCAGAAGTCCCAAAGATAATCTGCTCCATATCCTTTTCAGAAATCTCGGCACTGTGAGAGATCTCCGACTCCAGAAGATGGCGCAAAATCAGCACGGCTATCTTGCGTTCATCTCCTTCCCTGACGGCATGGGAAACCCAGCCGAAATTTTTATGAATCATCCGCGCATTCTGGAGAGGAAGGGATGCGCTTTCGATCCAGGCGATAGTCTCTTCCTGTGAGTCGCCGAGCTTCTCTCCTTCCAGTGAGTAAATGTCATTGTAGAGAAAATGAACCGCTTTCCCCTGTTCCCTCGCAGTTTCCAATCGGGTGCGGAGGGCAGGCAAGAGATGAGCAAAAGCGTCTGTATAAGCTGGCTGGAAATCGACGCAGATGAGCATGGGTGCGGGGACGATACCGGAAAGCTACGCTTCCTCCATGAGAAAATGAAGCGGAGAAGGCAAATAATTCATTCATTGCAGGAATAGGGGAGTTTTTCCTGGCAGAGAATCGTTCTTGGTTTTGTGTCATGAGCGGTGGCATCATTCCAAAACTCTATTTCTATGAATTCAAAGCAAAGCACCCCACTTCTCGATCAAGTCGCCATTGTCACCGGAGCCGGACGCGGTATCGGTGAGGCCATTGCCCGTTATCTTGTCGAGGCAGGAGCCAAAGTCGCCGTGGTCAGCCGGAGTGAGGCCAATTCCTCCAAAGTTGCCGCAGCCCTTGAAGCCATTCGTCCCGGATCGGCCCGCGCGTATGCCGTCGATGTCGCTGATTTTGACGCCGTGCAGAAAGTGGGCGAGCAGATTGTGGCCGATTTTGGTCGCGCCGACATCCTGATCAATAATGCCGGGATCACCCGCGATACCCTTGCCATGCGGATGTCCTCGGAGGATTGGGATACCGTCCTGGACACCAACCTCAAGGGAGCCTTCAACTTCATCCGTGCCGTTCTGCGTACCATGATCAAGCAGCGTTCGGGCCGCATTATCAATATCAGCTCTGTGAGCGGACTCATGGGACTGGCTGGACAGACCAACTATGCCGCCAGCAAGGCCGGACTCATCGGACTCACCAAGAGCCTCGCCAAGGAAGTCTCCAGCCGTGGCATCACCGTCAATGTGGTGGCCCCTGGTTTTATCGAAACCGACATGACGGCCGTCCTAAACGAGGAAATTCGCAAGGGAGCACTCGCCCAAATCCCGCTCTCCCGCTTTGGGCAACCCGAGGAAATCGCCTCGACCGTGGCCTTCCTTGCTGGGCCGGGAGCCTCCTATATCACCGGCCAGGTCTTGGCAGTGGATGGCGGCATGTCGATGTGATGCGGCGCAGCCGCAAGGCTGAAGCTTTTTAGACTGAAGGCTATTAGGCCAGACGAGCAAAACCGAATGAATCTGAAACTCAAGAACTCAGGAAGATGAATAAAGAAAACCCCATTTTCCTTACCTCTTCTGTTTCTTGAGTTCCTGAGTTCCATATTTTATACCTCTCTCTTTCCAAACTCCCAGCTTCTAACTTCCAACTCCCAGATATCCCGATGCGTCTCTACCTTCTTCGTCATGCCGAGGCGGAGCCTTATCAAGTCGATGACTTTTCCCGTTCTCTGACCGAGAAGGGAATTGCCCAGGCGAAGCGGGTGGGGGAGTTTCTGGCCTCACACAAGATCCTTCCCGACCTCATCCTCAGCAGCCCTGTCACGCGTGCACGAGAAACTGCTGAGATCGTCAGCGGCAAACTAGGGTGCGAGCTTACTCTCGCTCCTTGGATTGCCTGCGGAATGCATCCTGAAGTGGCCCTCGGTGAGCTCGCCGCCTTCGCTCGACTTGACTCCCTGATAATCGTCGGTCACGAGCCTGATCTCAGCGCCCTCATTGCCCACTTGATCGGCCTGGAAAATAGCCTCGCCATCAATGTCACCAAGGCCTCCCTCACAGCCATTGATCTGAGCCGCTGCGCCCCCGGAAGGGGCGTGCTAAAACTTTTCCTGCCGGTGAAACTGCTCTGAGTGCTTCCCTCAATGAATCTCCCCCTCATCACTCAGGAGTTGCTAAAGAAAACGACGGGGCGTTGTCCTGTCTGTCATACCCCCGCTCCGGCTGAGGTCTGGAAAACTTCGACGCCTGACAAATCCAAGATCTTTCTCCATCGCACCTGTCCTGAGCATGGCTTTAGCAAAAGCTGCATCAGCTCGGACGCCCGTTTTTACTGGCTTGCACAGGGTGATCCTCAAAATTCCTGCTGTGGTGGCAATGCCTGCTGTGCATCGGAAGAAGGTGCTGACGGCACTTTGGGGCGTAATGCTGTAGCGCAGAAAGGGGATGCTCCTTTTGAAAAGCTCGCTACCTGCCTCGCGCTGATCGAAGTGGTGAATTCCTGCAATCTCGCCTGTCCGACCTGCTTCGCGGATTCCCCCGTCGGCACTGGATCAAAAATCGATGCGCCCTCGCTGGAAAATTTGAAGGAGCGTATCGAGGGGATCATCACGCTCAAGGGCGGCATCGAAATCCTGCAATTCTCCGGTGGAGAGCCTACCCTGCATCCCCAGTTTTTCGAGCTCCTGGAGTGGACGCAGGCTCATGAAAAAATCGACTATGTGCTGCTCAATACCAACGGAGTGCGCATCGCAACCGATGAAGCCTTTGCACGACGACTCGGAGAGGCCTTCCGATACGGCAAGATGCAGCTTTATTTGCAATTCGATGGGGTGCAGGAAGAGGGGCAGAGCTACCTGCGCGGTGGCGATCTGCGAGCCATGCGCCTGAAGACCATTGAGAGATGTCAGCAAATGAATCTTCCAATCACGCTAGCCATGACCGTGACACCGGAGAATATTCCCCATCTTAGGCGGGGATCGAATTTGGATTAAAATTCCCGCACATCCGAGGAGTGGCCTTCCAGCCGATGTTTGGTAGCGGTCGCATCCCTCTCCTTGGAAAGAGGCTCAATACAGCCGATATCATCCTGGCGTCCGTAGAGCAATCTGGGGAACGACTAAAATTCGAGGATTTTACCCCGCTTCCCTGCGGAGATCCCAATTGTGCGACAATCGGCTACCTGCTTAAAACTCCGCTCGGTGTCCGCTCCATTAGCGATTTTATCAACTTTGCCGCCGTCCAGGGATTCCTCCGTGACAAAGTGCGCTACAGTCTCGATGACCTGACCCAATGCGGCTGCGAGAACGAACCGCTCGGCGAGCTACTCAAACAATTTGAGATGGATGAAACCCATACCTTCCGCCTCTTTATCAAGCCCTTCATGGATGCCGAATCCTGGGACGAAGACCGCATCGACCGTTGCTGCACCCATGTCATCCGACCTGATGGAAAACTTGACTCCTTCTGCCGCTATTACTCAGGATAAAAGACTCATGAAAAAAATTCTTATTAATCCATTATTTGCTATTTTAATTGGGCTACTACCATCAGCAATGCTTCTACTCCTATTTGCTGGATCGAAACAGGGAGGAAGTCCATTTGGAGTTTTCAATAATTCATTAAATAATATTGTTGTATTTATTTTTACGGTGAGTATTTTCTGCTGCTTTATCGCAAGTTTTCTTCTATTTACAAGAAGAGAATTTTTAGCAATATTAGCAGGAATTTTGCTTTTATTTCTTAATATTTGCATTGCTTTTTTTAGTGGCTGCCTTGCAACGATTGGCAGATAATTATTAAGGGCTTTTGTGAATTGGTATGGAATTTTAATGCTCTGTGGGGTTGTCGTGACCTTGGTTTTTTGGTCACGCTTGGCACGGAATGATGAAAGACTCTTTATGATCTATCTTGTCGGCCTTGCCGGAGCTTTTCTTGGGGCGAAAATAGTCTATCTTGCTGCTGAGGGATGGATTTACTGGCACGCCTCGGAGCGGTTGATCATTTGGGCAACAGGCAAGTCGGTGCTCGGTGCCCTGCTTGGTGGGTATGTCTCGGTAGAGATCGCCAAGAAATGCCTCGGCTACACACGGGCTACGGGTGATTGGTTTGCCATGCTGGTGCCTATGGGTATCATCATCGGGCGCTTCGGTTGCCTGCTGCATGGATGCTGCCTCGGAGTGGTGTGCTCGCCCTCTTGGTATGCGATGTATGACCGATTCGGAGTTTCTCGTTGGCCCGCAGTGCCCGTGGAGATTGGGTTCAACCTTCTCATGATTGGGGTCTTTTTTGTGCTGAGGCACACGCACCGACTGACGGGGCAGCATTTTCACATCTATCTGATTGCTTACGGAAGTTTTCGTTTTTTTCATGAGTTTCTCAGAGATACCCCACATCTTCTCGGCCCACTCTCCGGCTATCAGATTGCTTCACTCTTCGTTGTCGTCCTTGGGATCATTGGCTACAAAAGACGCGTCCGCTGTCAGCAGTTCTCTGCCTCCTTGCTTGAGAGTGAGACTGACGGAAAATGGGTCGGCCCGAGCATTTGAGCAAAATTTAGTCTCTTGATTCACCGTGCCCAACTGGCATTCTCAGAGCCTGAGACCGCGTAAAATGCGGCTGACCTCTGATCTTTTCTGCTTCTTCATTCATAATTCAACCTTCATCCTTTCCCCCCAATCCCCCCTCAGATCCCAGCATGAAAACCCTCCTTCTTACCAATGAATATCCGCCGCATATTTATGGCGGGGCCGGCGTCCATGTCGATTATCTCAGCCGTGAACTGGCCAAGCTCATGGAGGTTGAGGTGCGATGTTTTGGCGAGCAGAAGGAGAATCTCGGAAATCTGAGCGTGGAGGGATTCGGCGTGGGCACTCCCGCGATGTCCTGTCCCAAGCCGCTTCAGAGTCCACTCGGCGCAGCACGGCGCTGCATTGATTTTAATGGGGCCGGAATCTCAGCTGATGTGGTTCATTGTCACACTTGGTACACTCATCTGGGCGGCATAGCCGCCAAGCTCAATTATGGCATTCCGCTGGTGATCACCGTGCATTCGTTGGAGCCGCTGCGCCCGTGGAAGCGCGAGCAGCTGGGCGGTGGCTATGATTTTAGTCTCTGGGTGGAAAAGACGGCGTTGGAGATGGCTGATGCCGTCATTGCCGTTTCCGGTGATACGCGCCAGGATCTCCATACTTATTTCAATATCCCTGATGAACGGATCAGCGTGATTCATAACGGGATCGATCTGAATGAGTATCAGCCCCGTGAGAATCCTGAGATTCTGCGCGCTCTGGGAGTCGATCCTGAGCGTCCCTATATCCTCTTTGTCGGACGCATTACCCGTCAGAAGGGAATTGTCCATCTTGTCCGTGCGATTGGGAAGATGGATCCTGGCTTTCAGATAGTGCTCTGCGCCGGTGCTCCCGACACCCCGGAGATTGCCGCTGAGATGCAGATGGCCGTTGCTGCTGCACGCGAGCAGCGGGGTGACATTATCTGGATTGAGAAAATGGCCAGCCGTCCCGAGGCGATCAGTCTTTATTCTGGAGCCACGGTTTTTGTCTGCCCTTCAATTTATGAACCCTTTGGGATCATCAATCTGGAGGCGATGGCCTGTGGCACTGCCGTCGTGGCAAGTGCCGTGGGAGGGATCAAGGAGGTCGTCGTCGATAGGGAGACCGGATTTCTGGTTCCCCTGGAGCAGATGAAAGAGAGTCCGTTTGAAGCCAATGATCCCGAGCAGTTCTCCGCAGACCTTGCCGCCAAGGTGAATCTGCTCATGGCCGATCCTGATCTTGCCGCACGCATGGGAGCGGCCGGACGCAAACGCGCCGAGGAGTTTTTCGGCTGGGATGCGATTGCGCAGAAAACAGAGCGACTTTACAGCCGTCTTCTGAAATCCTAGTTCCCTTATGTTTATTGATCGGGTCAGAATTCATGCCAAGGCAGGTGATGGCGGAAGCGGTTCAGCGAGCTTCCGTCGCGAAAAATTTATTCCCAAGGGTGGACCCGACGGTGGAGATGGCGGTGATGGTGGCGATGTCATCTTGCGCGCCGATACCCATGTCGATCAGCTGGCTAATCTTTTCTTTGAACCGATTCTCAAGGCCAAGCCGGGTGGTCGTGGCTCCTACCGTCAGCGCCACGGCAAATCGGCTCCCGATCTGATCGTGCCGGTTCCTGTCGGCACGCTGGTCTATCGTTTCCCCGATCCAAGCGCCAATCAGGTTCAGGAGGAACCGGAAGTCGCCGAGGATGGCTCCATTGATCTTTCTGCGGAGCCTCGCGCCAAGCGCGGTCTGGGCGATCCCTCGCCAGATGATCTCGTTGCCGATCTTGATCAGGTAGGGGCAGAGTTCATCATCTGTCACGGTGGCAAAGGTGGTCGTGGTAACATTCATTTCAAAAGCTCCCGTAATCAGGCGCCACGCCGCTTCACCGAGGGGACACTAGGGGATGAGGGATGGTTCCTTCTGGAAATGCGCTCCATCGCCTTTGCCGGGCTTGTCGGTTATCCCAATGCCGGAAAATCGACTCTCCTGCGCGCCATCTCCAAGGCTCATCCGAAAGTTGGCTCCTACGCCTTCACGACCCGCAACCCTCAGGTCGGTGTGGTCGATCTGGAAGATTACCGCAAGACTACCGTCGCCGATATTCCGGGACTCATCGAGGGGGCTCACGAAAATCGCGGCCTTGGACATCAGTTCCTGCGTCATGTCATGCGCTGCCATTACATGCTCATGGTGCTCGATATGGCTGGGTCGGAGGGGCGTGATCCGATGGATGATTTTAAGGCACTTCGCAAGGAACTCGAACTCTACAATCCTGAACTCATCGATCGTCCCTGGTGCATCGTGGCCAATAAAATGGACATGCCGGAGGCCGAGGCCAATCTCAAGGTTTTCAAAAAAAAGTTCAAGGGAGTCACGATTCTGCCGATCTGTGCCGAGCTGGGTGAGGGAATTTCAGAGCTCAAGGCATTCCTCCAGAAAGCCATGGAGGCTGAGGAAGAAATTGCCCGCCAGGCAGCCAAAGCCAAAGCCAAGGCTGAGGAAGCAGAGAAAGAAGAGCTGCCCGAGATCGATTATTAGAGTGGTTTAAGAGAATGGAGGCCTCGAGAAGGCGTTAAGGAGCCTAGGCTCCTAACGCGGCGCCTTCTTTGCCCTCTGCTCACGGACATAGGCGTCGTGCGTCATGATCACCAACTTGTGTCGCATCGTGTCGTAAACAGCAATCAGTTTGCCATCTGGTGTCCGCCAGACGCCGTTAATGGTGAAACGCGGAGCCGCTGTCCATTCGGAAAATCCACCTTCGCTCTTGAGCAGAGAGGTGATTCGCTCATCGCTCAGCTCTTCGGGAAATCCCATCGATTCCTTCTCCGAAAAGATACTCAGGAGATCGCAGCGCCCCTGATAAAAATGGGCAATCGTGCAGAGTCCACCCTTTCGAAAGTAAAGCAAGCCGCTCTCTTTGATAGCATCGCGCTCCGTCGTGCCGTAACGGGAGATGGATTGCTGCGGAGTGGCTCCGATCTCGGCATGGAGCAGGGAGGCGGGGAGAAACAGAAGCAAGAGAAGAAGATAATTCACAGGGATAGAAGAGATGAAGGGGATTGCTTGGCAAAGAGTTTCTGCATTCCTTCTATCTCTGTGAGTAAATTCTTGCAAATCATCGTCCGA
>Ga0302320_10015143_pt1 | contig 15872 bp, 10 predicted proteins | sample Bog_T0_3_FD_202130 | JGI IMG/M metagenome (GOLD analysis project Ga0302320, IMG submission 202130) | Peat permafrost microbial communities from Stordalen Mire near Abisko, Sweden - Bog_T0_3 | ecosystem: Environmental > Terrestrial > Soil > Wetlands > Peat | place: Sweden: Abisko, Stordalen Mire... | reverse complement strand
TTTCGGGTTAACTATTTCCGTCTCCAGCCGCCGCGAGGCGACTGCTTGGATGGGCCGGGAGCGAAGAAACGTTTTGGACCGCGGTCCAATTTGCGGGGCGCGGCTGGGACATCGCCGGTTTTGGCCAGGCAAAAATCCACCTGCTTTTTGAAGGTATCCACTTTAGCGACCTGCACTTCTAATTTATCGCCGAGGCGAATTTGGCGACGGGTCCGGCGGCCAATGAGCTGGTTACGCTGCTCATCGTAGATAAAAAAATCGTCCTTTATGGTGGAGAGGGGCACCAGTCCGCTCATGGCCAGGCCCGTCACGTCCACGAAGAAGCCGAAGTTCCGCAAGTCCGTGACCAGGGCGGGATAACGCTGGGGTTTGCCGGAGGCAAGCTGCGCCTTGAGGAAGGCGAACAATTTCACGTCCTTGCTGTCCCGCTCCGCATCGGCGGAATTACGCTCCGTTTCTGAGATGTGTTCGGCGGTCTCCTTGAGCGATTTCGCCGGACTGTGCGGCTGGAGGAAGAGGGCGCGATGCACCACGAGGTCGGCGTAGCGGCGGATGGGCGACGTGAAGTGGGTGTATTTTTTCTTGGCCAAGCCGTAGTGACCCAGCGGATTCACGTCGTAACGCGCCCGCATGAGCGATTTCAAGAAGCCGATCTTGAGAGCCTGGCCGACGGGCAGCGTGCCGAGTTTCTGAAGCAGCTTCTGGACTTCCGCCGGCTTGTTCAAATTGCCGCACGGCACCCGATGGCTCAAAACTTCTTCCCGGTATTCGCGCAGCCGCCGTTCGTCCGGCGTCTCATGGACGCGGTAAATGGCCGGGAGGGTGCGCCCCATGAGGCGCGCCGCCACGGCTTCGTTGGCAAGCAGCATGCATTCCTCGATCAACTGGTGCGAGATGTCGTTCTCGACTCTTTCGATGCGAATGATGCGCCCCTGCTCGTCGAGCCGGATCTTGCTTTCGGGGAAATCGAGCTCGAGCGAACCGGCTTTGAACCGCAAGCGCCGGATACGCTGGGCGAGTTCATTGGCGTCATGCAGCATGCGCTCAAGGGGGCCGGCTGGCTGGCGCTGCAAAATCTCCAGCACTTCCCTGTAGGCGAAGCGGCGCTGGGAATGGATCACTGCCGGATAAAACGCGGTGGCGAGCACGTGGCCTTCGCGTGACACGAGAAACTCAACGCACTTCGTCAGCCGGTCCACCCCGGGTTTGAGCGAGCAGAGTTCGTTGCTCAAGGCTTCCGGCAGCATCGGAATGACGCGATCGACGAGGTAGGTGGAATTGCCCCTTTTTCGGGCTTCGTCGTCCAAGGCCGTACCGGGCTTGACGTAGTGCGACACGTCGGCGATGTGAACCCAGAGTTTCCATTGGTCGGCGGACACCCGCTGGAGGCAGATCGCATCATCAAAATCCTTGGCGTCGTCCGGATCAATCGTCACGACCTGATGAGCCCGGCAATCTTCGCGTCCGGCCAGGTCGCGCGGCGCAACCTCACTGCCGATCGCCCGCGCCTCGGCCAGGACGGTTTTCGGGAAGTGCAGCGGCAGGTTGTATTGGCGCAGCACGGACAACATGTCCACGCCCTCTTCATCCGGCGCGCCGAGCACTTCAATGATTTCGCCCTCGGGATTGGCATTGGGCGATTCCCATTCATGCAACTCGACCACCACTTTGTCGCCGATATGCGCCAGGCGGCCAACATCGCGCGGTTCGGGCACGTAAATGTCATGCTGCATTCTTGGGTCATCTGGAACGACCAACAGGAACCGGGTGCTCTTCTGCAAAGTGCCGACAATTTTCGTGCGGCGCCGCTTCAGCACACGGATGACGGTGCCGGTGTTTTTGCTTTCCGGCCGGTCGCGCCGCACCAGCACGTGATCCTCGTGCAAGGCAGTGAGCGTGGCATTTTCGGGAATGGCGATTTCCTTGATGGCGGAGTCGTCCGGTTGCAGAAAGCCCTTGCCGGCGCGGTTGATGCGGATGCGCCCGGGAATCAAATCCGCTTCGCGCGGCAGGATGTAGCAGTTGCCCTTGACGCGGGCGATGCGCCCCCCCAGTTCGAGCCGGTGCAATTCGCGCTGCAAGTCTTGCTGCCGGTTGCGGGCGAGGCCAAGCTGCTGTAACAGTTCGGGAATATTCGCCGGAGCGTAGTCGCCGCGGCCCAATAATTTGAGAATTTCATTTTCCATGGCAGTCTTCACTTCATCGCCTGACGCAAATCCGCGGGCGAAACAATTGAGATTTTATGGCCATCCTGAACTCGTTCATACGCCGGGCCAGACAGCGGACTAACGACAAAATTTCTTCCTTTGGGATGTAGTGTGCGAAACGGGGCCAGCCCGCGCGTTTCGAATGCTTCAGGGTTCCATTTGCATTCGATGGCGTCGGCTACATCACGCCCGCGCGGCACCACGAAATCCACCTCGTGCTGCTGCTTGTCGCGCCAGAAATGAATCTTGGCGACGCCGGCGGCGACAATTGTATCCAAGACGAGGTGTTCCCACAGCACGCTGCAATCCTCTGTCCGCAGATGATCCCAGCCGCGCGCGTGGCAGATTATGCCGGTGTCGAATCCGAACACCTTGGGCTGCGCCACGATTTCGCGGCCTACGCCGGCCGAAAACGGGCGCACCAAATGCGCGACATGGGTGATTTGGTAAACTTCCAGCCAGTTCGTGACCGTGGGCCGGCTGATCTGGCTTTCGGCAGCGAGCTTGGACACGTCCAGCATCCCCCCGCTCTGGCGCAGCAGCAATTCCAGCACCCGCAAGAATCCCGCGCGCTTCTCCAGCCGGAACAGCTCCTGGACGTCGCGCGCAAAATAGGAGTCCAGCCACTCGGCGTAAAACTCGGGATTGTGCGTTTTGGAAAGCAGGGCGGGCGGCAACCCGCCTCGCAACAAACGCTCCCGCAAATCCGCCACGCCGAACGCCGGCAATTCTTCGTACAACACCGGCGCCAGCTCCACCACCCGCTTGCGACCGGTCAGGCTGTCGCGGAATTTTTGCGTGGCCGCCAGGGTGGAAGAACCAGTCGCCAGGATTTTCAAGCCTGGAAAAGCATCCGCCCCGATTTTCAAGAGCCGGCTGGGATCGGGAAGCTGATGCACCTCGTCAAACACCACCAGCCGTTTCTTCACCGCGCGGAAGAAACTCTCCGGATCGCGGAGGCGTTCCGCCACGCTGGGCAGATCGCAGTTGAGAAATTCGGCCTCCGGCAGGCTTTGCGCCAGCACGGTCTTGCCCGCCCGCCGCGGTCCGGTCAGCCAGACGATGGCCGCCTGCTTCCACGCGACGGCCAGGCGATTCATCCAAAAAGGCCGGTCAATCATTGCAGGTCAACTTTACATATAGACGTCTAAATGTAAAGAGTGGTTTTGGTTTGGCGGGGCGGTTCCAAATAACCAGGTTGGGGCGGGCGATAAAACAAAATTGCAAAAATGGTTTCTTCGCTCGCCCTCATCCACCGGGATTTGTTTTTCCCCTTCAGCTCCCACCCGTCCTCCTTCGCCGGCCACCCTTTCCCGCTCCTGCGGGCGAGGGACTTGGCCTCTCCCCCGGGGAGTAGGAGAAACTTGCGCCGGCTCACAGATCAAAATTGCGCCGCCCATTCAGGGCTCGGGTGATTTGGGGGCAAGGCAACCCGGGGCGTCGGTCGGGGACTCGCTTTGCCCCGGGCTGTCATATTTCGCCCTCGCAGGGCTTTGGTTTGAGAGGAACGACAATCCAATAATCCCCCAATCCATTGTCTTATCTGGGTCCATCTGCGTCGATCTGTGGTTAAGGTCTCGGCTCGTTCACAGCAGTTCCAAGACGCGGCGCAATTCGTCGTCGGTATTGTAATAGTGCGGGGAGAAGCGGAGATAGTTTTGTCCCTGACGGTCCACGCGCAAACTCGCCATGACTCCGGCCGCCGCGAGTTTTTTGTGCAGGGGGGCGAGGTCCTGGCCGGGAAGAAAAATCGAAGTGATGCCGCCGGCGCATTCCGGTTTCGGCTCGGGATTCAATAAGCTGAAGCCTTTCGCGCGCAAAGCGGGCAAGAACCAGGCACGTTTGCGCGCCAGTTCGGCGGCAATTTGTTCCACGCCGATTTCCAAAGCCAGTTCCATGGCGGCCAGCAGGCCGATGAGGCCGATTAAATTGTGCGTGCCCGCCTCGAATTTGGCCGCGCCGCCGCGAAACTCGATGATTTCCTGGGCGATGAAATTGGGGTTGCGCACGTTATGCCAGCCAAAGACTGGCGGATTCAATTTTTCCTGCAAGTCGCGCTTGACGTAAAAAACGCCCGCGCCGCACGGGCCCAACAGCCATTTGTGCGCATCGGCGGCGAGAAAATCGACGTGGTCCACCGGGGTCGGAAACGCGCCGAGCGTCTGGATGGCATCGAGACAGAACAGGATTCCGTGCTCGCGCAAAAACCTGCCGATGGCCCCGTATTCGAGCCGATGGCCGCTGATGAAGTGGCAGGAGGCGAGGGCCACCAGGCGGGTATTTTCATCCACCTGCCCCATCACGTCCACTGCCCGGATCGCACCCAAACCGCGAAGGTTCAGCAGGCGCACTTGCACGCCCTTGGCCGCCAGGGCCATCCACGGATACACGTTGGACGGATAATCGTCGTGATAAATCAGAACGTTGTCGCCGCGCCGGAACTCGAGGCCGGCGGCGACAAAACTCAGGCCGAGGGAAGTGGGACCGACAAGAGAAACCTCCTCGGGCAGGCAGTGCAACAATTTTGCGCCAGCGGCGCGCGCGGCGGCAATGCGGTGCAGCACGAACTCCTCCTGGTCGCCCAGCGTGGCTTCGCTGGCAGCGTCGCTCATGGCTTGGGCCACGCGGCGCGGCAGGGCGCACACCCCGGCATGAGCGAGGAAGATTTTATTCCTGGAGACGGGGAACTCGCGCTGGCGCAGTTCTTCGTTGGATAGTATTTCCGAGAGGGTCATAAAACCTAAAGACTAGTCAGCGGCGCGCTCACGCGACGCCGCCACCTTTGCGAAGATATCCCGGAGGGTCATTAGAGTCTTAGAAACCGCCCAGCGCCTGGCCGAAATAGTTCAGCCAGAAGTGGATGATGTAATAGCCGGCGAGAATCGCCATGGAAAAGTAAAGCCCATAGCCAAGGACGCGGCAGAAGGTCCGCAATTTGTTGAAGCCTTCCTCCTCGAAATAGGTGTGGAGGCGGGTGAGCGTTTCGTCCATTTTGCCGCTGATTTCGCCGGACTGGTAAAGCTGCGCAAACATTTCCGGAAAGTACGGAATCTGGGCGACCATGTCGCCGGGCGTGGTGCCGGTCTCGAGGTGCGGGCTCCATTTGAAGACCTCCTTTTTCAATTTAGGCGACCCGCAGGAGGTCGCGGCCAGTTCCCAGGACCTGATGACGGGGACGCCGGCGCTTAACAGCGATTCGAGCGCCATCGAAAGACGGGCGACGGCAAGGTATTTAACGGCGGAACGCAGCCCGGGAACAAGATTGAAGACCGATTCAACGGCGGTGCGCAATCCTTCACCGCGGTGTCCCTGCATGGTAAAGGCCAGGAGCCCGACCGTGCCGTAAAGCAGGCCATAGGCGGCGATTTTTTCGAGGATGAAAGGCAGGCATCTTTGATACTGGTTGTTGACGATGCCGAGCACAAACTCCTGGAGCAAGCTGATGGGGAAAACGAGCAGGAATACGTGAAGCGTCAGGATGGTGACGACGGAGCCGGTGATAGTGTCGCGAATGATTTTGGCGCGGGCAGCATAGTATCGGGCGAGCAGTTTGAAGGTCGTGTCGAGCTTGCCCGATTCCTCACCGGCGGAGAGCAGGGCCATGTCGAAATCCGAAAGCCAGCCTGCCCGGTGGGGCTTGAGCGAGACCTCCATTCCGGGCTTCTGCCCGCTGACCAATTGCATGGCGTCGGTGAACGTATGGCCCGCTTGCATATGCCGCGTGAGTTCCTGGATAACCTTGCGGGGGACGCCGATGGAACGGTTTTTGCCGGCCATCTCCATGGCCTTGGGGAGGGGGACGCCCGCCGCGATCATGGCCGCGAGTTGCTCGAAAAAGGCGGCGCGGCGGTTGAGTTGTCCAGGCGTGACCATAAAAGGCGTGTAAAAAAACGGTGAGCGAGGCACGTCACCGCAGGATTGATTTTAATCCCCACAACCCTCACCCGGCCTGCGGCCACCTTCTCCCGCACCCGCGGGCGAGGGAATTCGGTCAAGCCGTGGCGCGGTCGAGGCTGGCCTTGAGATCGCGCTTACTCTTGGCGCCAACCATTTGCTCGGCGACCTGGCCGTTCTTGATGATGAGGAGGGTGGGAATGGCCGTGACTCGGAATTGCGCGGCCAGACCTTGATGTTCATCCACATTCACCTTGCCGATCTTGACTTTGCCCTGAAATTCGCCGGCCAGTTCGTCCAGAACCGGGGCGATCATTTTGCAAGGACCACACCATTCGGCCCAAAAATCCACCAAGACGGGGGTGGCGGATTTCAGGGCTTCAGCTTCAAAGTTGTCCTGCGTCAGTGTAACGATCAAAGGGGAGGCCATGTATTAGTGCTCAGGGTTGGAAATTTTCAATCAATGGTTTCATGACGAACCAGGAAACATAGCCGTAGTAACCCACCCCGCCCAGGACGGCAACCGTCGCGGCATAAATCAACACTTTATCGAGCATCTTGATGGTAGCCACCGCAGGCGCGGCGGCAGGGCGCTGCATGGTGGCCGGACGCTGCTGGACTGGAGCGGGTGCTGTGCCCTTGGCAAGAGAGGTGCCGGGGGCCGCCGGTTTGGGCGCCTGGGCCGCAGCGGCGTGTGCCTGGGTCTGTAGCGGGGCCGGGCTGGTTGCGCCGGTAGGTCCGCCGGGCGGCAACGTCGGCAACTTGATGGTTGGCGCGGCGGTCGGTTTCGGCGGCAAATTAATGCGTACGGTTTCTTTTTTGGGCTGCACCTTGCCGGTTTCTTTTTTCGGCGGCGGTACAGCGCCGGTGGGTCCCGGCGGCGGATTGGGCGGAGGAATATCAGCCATAGGTCTATTGTCTTGTGAAAGATAAGCGTCGGCGCGCGACTGTCAAATGTAATTCTTGGGGGAAATTCGGATTGATTGCGGCGGCTCCGGGAAAATGGTGAGTTTGAACAAGTGCCGCCCTTACCCGGCCCTCTCCCCCGGGGAGGGAAAAACGTTCCCCAGTCTTTTCTCCATCCTTCGCCTTCATTCTTGCCTTTGCGCCTTTGCCTCTTTGCCTCTTTGCCTCTTTGCATCTTTGCGTTAAAGTTCTCTCCGCCAGCATGAAACAATTTGACTACCTCATCCTCGGGAGCGGCATTGCCGGCCTGACTTTCGCGCTCAAGGTGGCGCCGCACGGGCGCGTGGCCATCGTCACCAAGAAGGACCGTGCGGAATCGAACACCAATTACGCGCAGGGCGGCATCGCCTCCGTAACGAGCAAGGAGGACTCCTTTGAACTGCACGTGCGCGACACGCTGGCGGCCGGCGCGGGCCTGTGCCAGGAAAGCGTGGTGCGAACCATTGTCGAGGAGGGGCCGGCGCGGATCGCCGAACTGATCGAACTGGGCATGAAGTTTTCCGAGCGCGAGGCGCCCAGCGAGGACGGCGGAAAGGAACTGGACCTTGGACGCGAGGGCGGCCATTCCAAGCGGAGAATTCTGCACGCCAAGGACGTGACCGGACGCGAAATCGAGCGCGCGCTGCTCAACGCCGTTTCATGCCAGCCAAACATCGAGATATTCGAGAACCACATCGCGATTGACTTGATCTCCAGCCAGAAGCTCGGATACCTGGGCGAGCACCACTGCCTCGGGGCTTATGTTTTTGACAAGCGGGGCAATCGGGTCTGGACGTTCGCCGCGCCGGTCACGCTGCTGGCGACCGGCGGCTGCGGCAAGGTGTACCTGTACACGACCAATCCCGACATTGCGACCGGCGACGGCGTGGCGATGGCTTTCCGCGCCGGGGCGGCGATTGCCAACATGGAGTTTGTCCAGTTCCATCCGACGTGCCTGTATCATCCCAAGGCGAAATCCTTTCTCATCAGCGAAGCCGTGCGCGGCGAAGGCGGCGTATTGAAGACGGTGGAGGGGGCGGAATTCATGGACGGATATCATCCCTTGAAATCGCTCGCGCCGCGCGACGTGGTGGCACGCGCCATTGACAGCGAGATGAAAAAATCGGGCGCGGAGCACGTCTGGCTGGACATCACACACAAACCCGCGCGGTTCATCATTGACCGTTTTCCGAACATCTACGAGACCTGTCTCGGCTTTGGGATTGATATCACCAAGGAACCGATTCCGGTGGTGCCGGCGGCCCATTATCAATGCGGCGGCGTGGTGACCGACGTGGACGGCAGGACGCAAATAGCCGGGCTGTATGCGGTCGGCGAAGTCGCCTGCACCGGGTTGCATGGCGCGAACCGGCTGGCCAGCAATTCGCTGCTGGAAGCGCTCGTTTGCGCGCATCGCGCAGCGGAAAAGGTGATCGGCCAGCGGCCAGCGGCCAGCGGCGAAATTGCCATCCCTCTGTGGCAGTCCGGCGAGGCCACGAACGCGGACGAATTGGTGGTGGTTTCCCACAATTGGGACGAGATCCGGCGGCTGATGTGGGATTACGTGGGCATTGTGCGCACAAACAAGCGCTTGCAGCGCGCACAAAAGCGGCTGGCCAACTTGCAGGAGGAAATCCGCGAGTATTACTGGGATTTCATCGTGACGGCGGATTTGCTGGAACTGCGCAACATCGCCACCGTGGCCGAGCTCATCGTGCGCTGCGCGCTGATGCGGCCGGAAAGCCGGGGATTGAATTACAACCTGGATTTCCCCAACCTGAACCCCGAATGGGCGCAGCGGGACAGCGTGGTGCGACGGGGGAATTAACGCCAATTCCGAAACCGGAAAGCCGCAGGCGGCTGGAAGCCTTGCGGTGAGCCGGGCACGGGGGGAGCAGCGGCGGTTTGATCAACGGCGGCAATGCGTCTGAACACTCCCTCTCCCCACGTCGGCGGCCATTGTGTTGGGTGGCACAGGCCATTGGCCTGGACCGAGCGGCGACCCGCCGCTCGGTACGTGAAGTGCGCCCGAACTGTTTCTACAGGTGAAACCAATTGTATTCATTGGAGAATATGGGGCCGTCCAGCGCGATCTCGGAGGCGATCATAAACGCCAAGAGGGCGAACAGAACCAAGAATTTGGTTGCATTCTCAAACAGATGCATCAGCCGGTCCAGGCCGCATGCGAACAAGAGCAGGAACGGAATCAGCATGCCCAGCATCAGCCGGCCCGAGACGAAAAACGGCTGCGCGCGCGATGGATAAAAGCAGTCCTGGAAATCGTATTTCACGGACAATAAGGCAAAGAACGCCAGCGCTGCGGCCACACACAGGAAACCCAGCCCCAGCGCCGCCCGCTGCGGCGAAGTGAACAGCGACGGCCGGTGCAGCCACGCGACCAGCGTCAAGGCCTGGAGGCCCAGCGTGAGCACCACGTAAGCCGAGTCCACGGCGGGAATCGCCAGCGGCTGGCGCTGCCACAGCATTTCGCCCTGCCAGAACGTCGTAAGATTGCGCTTCAAAAAGAACCAGATGCCGGGACTGGAAAATATCGGGTGCGGCAGCCATTCGGCAATCGGTTTGTGGGTCCAGCCCAGGAAATGGATCTTTAAGCTGGAGCCGGTAACGTCTCCAAAATTAATTTTGCACCAGGCCATCCACGCGGCCGTCGGCAGCGCGGCAGCGAACAGCAACAGCAGCAGCGGCCAGGCGGACGAACGGAATTTGCCGTTCCCGGCCAATCCCAAGATCTTTACCACGAGCAGAACCCCGGCGGCCGCGAGCAACGGGAGGTTGCTCATCTTAGTCAGATACGCCGCCGCGAGCGCCAGGCCGGCCCCCGCCGCGAGGCCCGGCGAAAGAGTTTCCGCGTCCCAAATCTTGAGCAGGAGCACAAAAGCCGCGCCAAAGGTGAGCGGCGTGAGGACGTCGTTGTTGATGGCGTAAAACGCGGTCTGCGGGAGGCAGGCGATCAGGGCGGGAACGGCCAGGCGGAGGAAACGGTTTTCCGGGAAAATGTTTCGTGCCGCCCACCAGCCCAGCCAGACGGTCGCCGCCAGGATCGGCACATTCAAGAAGCGCAGCCAGTAAAGCAACTGGCCGCCGTCCAGCTGGAGCAACCGGCCAAGCCGCCACCAGGAACCGGCCAGCGCGTAATACAACGGCGGCGAGGCGGCTTCATGGTTCTTGAATTTTTCCTGGTAGGCCGCCTCTTTGGCCAGCAACTGGCTGAGGACGATCTCCTTGGGCTGTTTCCAAGGCGGCGGCGCCAGCTTGCCGCCGGGCTGCGAGGCAGGCGGCCACAGAAACTCCGGGGTGCCATAAATGGCGATGAACGGCAGCGCCTCAGCACAGGGCGGCGTCAGTGAGCGCGGGAGATCGCCGTGCGAATAGCGCACGACCAGATCGAAGTGAACCTGCTCGTCCACCACGCTGAAAAATGGGAAAGCAGCGGAGAAAATGAAAACATGGGCCGCGCCCACCAGGCACAACAGCAAAACGGCCAGCCGCTCGCCTTTCCCGGTGGGGTATCCAGATTCCATTGGTGCCAACTTAAAACGACGTGGCGGCAAGCTCAAAACAATTCGGCGGCGCATGGCCCGAGCGTGGTAGCGTAGCGACCGCATGACGGTAGCTGTGGGTTTCGACCAAGGAAGCGCATGCCCGACTTGTCCCGCGTCGCGGCGGGACGCTTGAAATCAATTTCGCCACCACTCCCGCATTCAGCCGTCGCGCCGCGACAGGCATCCCTGCTTATGCCCGGTCCGTGGGTTGAAACCCACGGTTGCAGCTTTGCGCGCGCAAAGGGCAGCTGCGTCTGTAATTCCACCAACTTAATCTGCTTTGAACTGATTCACCGCCTGCACACACCGCCCGCAAAGCATCGGATGCTCCGCATTCTGGCCAAGATCCGATTCCCAATGCCAGCAACGTTCGCATTTCTGTCCTTCGGCTTTGGTAACGGTCGCGAAAATGGTTTCGCCTCCAGTGCTGGCCAGGCTGACTTGGGAGACGTTGAGCAGTTCCCGGAGTGAATCCAAATGCAGTTTGGCGTCCAACAGCGCCTGACCGTTGCCATTCACGATCAGTCTGGCCTCGAGCGATTTACCGATGAGTTTTGCCTGGCGCGCTTTTTCCAGCTCCGGCAGCGAAATTTCGCGCAATAAAAACAGATTTTTCCACTCGGCAATCTCCGATTCCGGACGCGTGAAAACAGCCGGTCGCCAAACCGCGCCATGGACAGAGGCGGTTGCGGGTTGCCCGTTTCCCGGCACGAATTCCCAGGCCTCGTCCGCGGTGAAAGCCAGGATCGGCGCGAGCATCTGGCACAGGCCGGTCACCAGCCGGTGCAGTGCGGTCTGCGTGGAGCGGCGGCGCGGCGAATTGGCCGGGTCGGTGTACAGCCGGTCTTTGATGACGTCGTGATAGATGGACGACAGTTCCACGGCGACGAACTGACTGACTTTTTGATAGACGACGTGAAATTCGTATTGGTCGTAGGCGGCGATGACCTCGCCTTCGAGTTTGGAGAACTCGCCGAGGATCCAGCGGTCGAGGCCGGTCAATTTGTCGTCGGCCACGGCATGTTTGGCGGGATCGAAATCGTAAAGGTTCGAGAGCTGGTAGCGCAGCGCGTTGCGGATGGCGCGGTAGGTTTCGCCGACCTTTTCCAGCCGGTCGTCGCCCACCCAGATGTCGCTGCGAAAATCCTGGGAGGCCACCCAAAGACGAATGACATCAGCGCCAAACTGCTTGATATAGCGATCCGCGGTTTCGGGCTTTTCGTAGGTGGCTTGGGCGCTCTTGGAGACTTTTTCCTTCTGTTTGGGATCCAGCTTGCTGGCTTTGACCATGAAGCCGTGGGTGAGGACGGTCTTGAACGGCGCCGCGCCGTTGCCCGCCAGCGAGAGGAGCAGCGACGATTGAAACCAGCCGCGATGCTGGTCGCTGCCCTCGAGATACATATCGGCCTGCCAGTCGAGAGCGGAGTGCGGAGTGCGGAGTGCGGAGTGGGAAAGTTCCGCGCGGCGCATCAGCACCGCGCGCGAGGAACTGCCGGAATCTATCCACACGTCGAGCGTGTCGCTGGATTTGGCCACGGCTTCGACGCCCTGCCAGTTGGCCGGCCTGACCAGCGACCAGATTTCGGCGGCGGATTGCTCAAACCAGGCGTTGGAACCGTGCTTTTCGATCCAATCCGCGACGTTGCGGACGACTTGCGCATCGAGGATCGCCTCGCCTTTGGCATCGTAAAAAGCCGGCAAAGGCACGCCCCAAGAACGCTGGCGGCTGATGCACCAGTCGGGCCGCGATTGGACGGCTCCTTTGATGCGGTTGACGCCCCAGTCGGGAATCCAGTTCACGCGGTCAATCTCCGCGAGCGCCTGCTGGCGGAAGGAAAGCAGGGCAGGCGGCGCGCCTGCCGGCGACGACGATGTCGGCGCCTCTTCCTGTGTGCTCGCGCTGGCGCGCTCGCCGGGCAGGCGGGACGCCTGCCCTACTCTATGGTCAATGTTGATGAACCATTGGTCCATCGCGCGGAAGATGATGGGCGTTTTGCTGCGCCAGCAATGCGGGTAGCTGTGATGGTAATTCTCCTGGTGCAACAGAACCTGGCGCGCACGGAGCTCGTGCAGCACCGCCTCATTGGCCTCGCTTTTGCCATGCTTCTCCAAAATGGATTTGCCGACCATCTCGTCAGGCATCTGTTGTTCGACCGGCAGATCGCCCGTGTGCGCGAATTTGCCGTCGTCATCCACGGGCGAATAAATCGGCAAACCCTGAGCGCGCCCCAGATTATAATCGTCCTGGCCGTGGCCGGGGGCGATGTGAACGAAGCCCGTGCCGGTGTCGGCCGTGACGAAATCCGCCGCGAAGGCCCTGCCCTGGCGCGCCGGGATGAACGGATGCTGATATTCCAGCCTGGCGAGATCTTCCGTGGGAAACGGGGTTTCCGCATAGCCGGTCCAGCCGCACTTTTCGGCCACGGCAGGGAGCAAACCGCGATACACGATGTAGTTTTCCTCGCCACCCGCAGTGGCAAGGGCGTCCAGCCTGTGAGGTTCCACGGTCGCGGCTGGGTCTTTTTCAGAAATACATCTGGGGGATACCCGGGCCACTACGTATGGAAGATCCCGGTTGTAAGCCACGGCCAAGTTGGCCGGCAGGGTCCACGGCGTGGTGGTCCAGATGACGATGAACGTCTTTTCGCGGCCAAGCACGGGAAACTTCACGAATACGCTCTGGCTGACGTGGTCATGATATTCCACTTCGGCCTCCGCGAGCGCGGTACGGCAGGGAATGCTCCAATACACCGGTTTTTTACCGCGATAGACAAAGCCTTGCTCAACGATGTCCGCAAACAGTCGCAGTTCGTCCGCTTCGTATTCCTGGTTCAGCGTGAGGTACGGATTTTCCCAGTCTCCGAGCACGCCAAGCCGTTTGAACTGCGTGCGCTGAAGGTCAATATATTTGCGGGCGTAGGTGTCGCAGGCTTTGCGAATGGCCGCAGGTGAAAATGGGTTTTCCCCACTGCCCCCACCCGGCCTACGGCCGCCCTCTCCGCCTGGATTAGTTTCTCCCCGATGGCCCTCATACGCCCTCCCGCCTTCGCCAAGGCTACGATGGGCAAGTCGGGCACCTTCTCCCACTCCAGTGGGCGAAGGACCGGCTCCTGTGGGCGAGGGAACCGTAGCGGCGGCTTTGCGCATTTCCTGTGATACTTTGAATTCGATGGGCAGCCCGTGGCAGTCCCAACCGGGAACAAACGTAGCCTGGAAAACGCGCAAGGTCTTGTATTTGACGATGATGTCTTTGAGAATCTTGTTCAGGGCGGTGCCGATATGGACATCGCCATTGGCAAAGGGCGGGCCGTCGTGCAGTATGAATTTCTCCGCACCGGCGCGCAGCCGCTGGATTTGCTCGTAGAGGCGGGCCGCCTCCCATTTCTTCAGGCGTTCAGGCTCGCGCACGGTGAGGTCGGCCTTCATGGCGAAGTCCGTGCGCGGCAGATTCAAGGTTTCTTTGTATTCCATTGCGAATTCAAAGAAAGACGGTAGCAGCGGGGAAAAACGGTGTCAACGCAGCCGGTAGAAAGAAAAAACCGGCTCAGTCAGCCAGGGGATGGCCGAAAGAGCCGGGGAAGTCAGAATTGAGTACAGCGTAGGATTACGTAGAACTCGCGCCGCCGGATGCACTCGTCCGGGGCCGAAATTTTAAAAATTCAAAGATCAAGTTGCCGGCTGGTGACTGGCTGACTGCCGGTCATCGCCCCTGCAACTATGACTATTAAATCATAGTCGCTTATTGTTGTCAACTCAATTTGAAAAGTATAAGTAACTACAATAGAACCATGGGGGGCCATAAGCGTGCAATTCCGGCGAAGGGTCCGGCAAAAAAGGGTGAGTCGAAAAACCCGGCTCGGCAGGGCAAAAAAATCCGCCGCGCCCAGGAAGATTGGCGAACGATTCTGACCCCAAAAAAAGGCTGTTTTTGGGCCATTTTTGCGATTGTGAATAACTTGGGAACAAAAGTTAATATGTTGTCCTCGCAACTTTTGCTGCGATACCCTAAAAACAAACCCTACCGACCGAAGCCAGAACGAGCGGTAGGTGAATTTCGCCACGAAACGGCCAAAAAAGCGGAGCGTTAAAGCACAACGTGTTGACAATCAAACCGTTAGCTTTTTGTCTTTGAGAACAGGCCGAAGTCAGGTGATAAACAGTTTGCGTTTTGGCTTGAAATCCGGCGCAAATCGCGGTTGACTAGTTGGCGTTTTCCAGGCGAATGCGCCGGTGGCGGTGGTGGGTGAATAAAACGTAAAAAAACGTTGGAATTGGTGGTAATAACATGCAAATTTCGGCAGAAAAGATTTGGAACTCGGCGCAGGAACATCTCCGCGTCAAGTTGAGCCGGGACACGTTCAACATGTGGTTTGCGCCTTTGCGCCCCTGTCTCGTAGATGGACAGCAAATAACCATGGAGGCGCCGAACGAGTTCTGCGAAGTGTGGCTGAAGGACAACTATCTGGGTCTGCTGCAGGACGCGGTGGCGGTGGCGGCCGGTTGCCGGCTGCAAGTTAAATTCAGGGTGCAAAATGCCAGTCCTCCGCCCGCCCCGGCACACGCGGCGGCGGCGGTGGCGCCACCGAGAGTCAAAGCCGGCGAGGCCGCTGCCGAGCGCAACAACGGCCACGGGGATCTCCTGTTCAATCCCAAGAACACGTTCGAGTCCTTTGTCGTAGGCACGAACAATAATTTCTCGTTCGCCGCCGCCAAGGCCGTGGCCGAAGCGCCGGGCAAGTCCTACAATCCGCTCTTTCTCTACGGCGGCGTGGGTTTGGGCAAGACCCACCTGTTGCATGCCATCGGCCAGCACGTGACTGGCAACAAGAAGAGCGCGCGCGTCGCCTACGTTTCCTCGGAAAAATTCACCAATGAATATATTGACGCCATTCAAAACAATAAGCTGGTCAGTTTCCGAAAGAAATACCGCCAGACAGACGTGCTGTTGATTGACGATATCCAGTTCCTGGCCGGCAAAGAGCGCATTCAGGAGGAGTTTTTCCATACCTTCAACGCCTTGCACGAGTCGCACAAACAGATTGTTCTGACTTGCGACCGGCCAGCCAGCGAAATCCAGGGGCTCGAAAACCGCCTGGTGTCCCGCTTTGAATGGGGCCTGGTCACCGACTTGCAGCCGCCGGACATCGAAATGCGCCTGGCCATCCTCAAAAAGAAGGCGCAGATTATGAATGCGGTCCTGCCGGATGATATCATCAATGTTCTCGCCACTCGCATCCGCACGAATATCCGCCGGCTGGAAGGC